>NPIE01000424.1_pt1 | contig 106823 bp, 93 predicted proteins | sample 8637661 | NCBI WGS metagenome assembly NPIE01 (sample SAMN07420842, study PRJNA396082) | bioreactor metagenome | isolation source: sample BA12 brine-fed electro-methanogenic bioreactor BA | place: Japan: Kochi | collected 2016-12-09
ATGGGTGATGGGTGATGGGCTCTCAAGAACCCGCCGAATGGGCATTCCTCAAGCCGTTCAGCAGGCGACTAATCCGATCCAGCCTCAAGGTCAGCTCGCGAAACCTTACTTCGTCAAGGTACCCAAGCCTCCTGGCAATCTCGAACTGGGTGTCAAGCTCGGCGATGCTTCCCCTGGCAAAGACATAAAACCTCAACGAATCGCGCTTTGATCCCCTGGCAGATCCTTCTGCGATATTGCTCGGAATGGATACTGCCGCACGCTGCATCTGTGAGGCCAATCCATGACGCTCAACTGCCGGAAAGGCGCGTGTCGCAGCATAGGTTGCCACCACCAGCTCCATGGATTGCTTCCACACCAGAAGTCGTTTGTGTCCATATGCGTTGCTCGTCTCATCCATGAGAGCACCCCATCACTCATCACTCATCACTCATCACCCATCACTCATCACCCATCACCCATCACCCATCACCCATCACCCATCACCCATCACCCATCACGCACTCACGCATTCACCCATCACAGCAACAACGTCCTGATGTCCCCCAGCAAGCGGCGCAGGTAGGTGGTGAAGCGGGCGGCGGCGGCGCCGTCGATGACCCGGTGGTCATAGGAGAGCGACAGGGGGAGCATCAGCCGCGGCACGAATCCGCCCTGGCCGTCGTAGATCGGCTTCATCTCGGCGCGGGAGACGCCGAGGATGGCCACTTCGGGGGCGTTGACGATGGGGGTGAACTGGGTTCCCCCGATGCCGCCGAGGCTCGAGATGGTGAAGCAGCCGCCCTGCATGTCCGCCGGGCCGAGCTTGCCCTCGCGCGCCTTGGCACTCACGTCGCCGAGCTCGCGGGCCAGCGCCATGAGCCCCTTCCGGTCCACGTCCCGGATCACCGGCACCACCAGGCCGTTGGGGGTGTCCACCGCCACGCCGATATGGAAGTACTTTTTCAGGATCAGGTTCTCGCCGTCGGGCGCGAGCGAACTGTTCACGTCCGGGTAGGCCTTCAGCGCCGCCACGCAGGCCTTCATCAGGAACACCAGCGGGGTCAGGCGCACACCCTCCCTGGCCGCGATCTCGCCCTGAGCCTTGCGGAAGGCCTCCATGTCGGTGATGTCGGCCTCGTCGTGCTGGGTCACGTGGGGAACGGTGATCCAGTTGCGCTGCAGGTTCGCACCGGAGATCTTCCTGATGCGCGAAAGAGGCTGGGTCTCGATTTCGCCGAAGCGGCTGAAGTCCACCTCCGGCATCTCCGGCAGGCTGAACCCGGAGCCGCCGGCGGGGGTGGCCTTGGGCCGGGAAAGCTCGTACTTGACGAAACCCTGGACGTCCTCCTTGAGGATGCGCCCCTTGGGCCCGGTTCCGGTCACCTTGGCGAGATCCGCCCCCAGCTCACGGGCGAAGCGACGCACCGAGGGGCTGGCGTGAACCTGCCCCGTGGCCACCTCGCTCATGGCGGGATAGGCGGGCACTGGCGGCGGCTGCCAGGGCGATGCCGGCGTCTCCGCCATGGATTCCGCTGCCGCCTGGGCAGGCGGAGGCGCGGCACGGGTCTCCGGGGCGGGCACGGCCTTCGGCTCAGGAGCCGGGACAGCCGCCTGCGCCGACTCCACGGCGGGTACCTGTGCTCCTGCCGTATCGGCCTCGATGACGAACGCGACATCCCCCTCGGAGACCTTGTCGCCCACCTTGACCTTCACCTCCTTCACCACGCCGGCGAAGGGCGCCGGGATGTCCATGGAGGCCTTGTCGCTCTCCAGGGTGAGGAGCGGATCGTCGACATCCACCCGGTCGCCGGGGGCCACCACCACTTCAATCACATCCACATCGGCGAAGTCGCCGATGTCGGGAATCAAGACGTCTTTCTGGGTTCCCAAGGGTATTCCTCCACTGCGTGGGGCCGGCCGCCGCCGGCCCCGCTGCCGATTGCCTGTGACCGGAAGCCGGGGCCGTCAGACGGTGACCGGATTGGGCTTCTCCGGGTCGATGCCGTAGCGCTCCATGGCCTCTTTCACCTTCGCCGGGGGAATCGTTCCCTCGCCCGCGAGGGCGTGCAGTGCCGCCACCACCACGTAGTGGCGATCCACCTCGAAGAAACGGCGCAGATGGGCACGGGTATCGGAACGGCCGAAGCCGTCGGTGCCGAGCACGACATAGCGGCCCGGGACCCAGGCGCGGATCTGGTCGGCGTAGGCCTTGATGTAGTCGGTGGCGGCCACCACCGGGCCGGGACGCTCGCCGAGCGCCTGCGTCACGTGGCAGGTGCGCGGGGCTTCGCCGGGGTGCAGCAGGTTCCAGCGGTCCACGTCCAGCCCTTCACGGCGCAGTTCGTTGAAGCTGGTGACACTCCACACGTCGGCGCTCACCCCGAAGTCCGCGGCCAGCAGCTCGGCGGCCGCCTCCACCTCGCGCAGGATGGTGCCGGCACCCAGCAGCTGCACCCGCGGCGGTGCCTTCTTGCGTCCCTTCGGCGCAGGCGCCTCGTGGAGCCGGTACATGCCCTTGAGGATGCCCTCCTCCACGCCCTGCGGCATGGCCGGCTGGGCGTAGTTCTCGTTCATGGTGGTGATGTAGTAGAAGACGTTCTCCTGCTCGCGGAACATGCGCCGCAGTCCGTCCTGGATGATCACCGCCAGTTCGTAGGCGTAGCAGGGATCGTAGGCCACGCAGTTGGGAATGGTGGCCGCCTGCAGGAAGCTGTGGCCGTCCTGGTGCTGCAGGCCCTCGCCCGCCAGGGTGGTGCGCCCGGCGGTGCCGCCGATGAGGAAGCCGCGCGCCTGCATGTCACCCGCCGCCCAGGCCAGGTCGCCGACGCGCTGGAACCCGAACATGGAGTAGAAGATGTAGAAGGGGACCATGTTGATCCCGTAGCTGCTGTAGGCGGTGGCGGCGGCCATCCACGAGGCCATGGCGCCGTCCTCGGTGATGCCCTCCTCGAGGATCTGTCCGGCCTTGTCCTCCCGGTACCACATCAGCTGGTCCTTGTCCTCCGGCTCGTAGAGCTGGCCGGAGTGGGAGTAGATGCCGAGCTGGCGGAACAGCCCCTCCATGCCGAAGGTGCGCGCCTCGTCGGGCACGATGGGCACCAGGTTCTTGCCGATGCCCTTGTCCCGGGACAGCTGGGTGAGGATGCGCACGAAGGCCATGGTGGTGGAGATCTCCCGCTCGCCGGAGCCGTCGAGCTGGCTCTGGAACGCCTTCAGCGGGGGAGTCTCGAGGGACGGGGCCTGGTTGAGGCGCACCGGCAGGGAGCCGCCGAGCCGCTCCCGGCGATCCCGCAGGTAGCGGATCTCGGGGCTGTCCTCGCCCGGGTAGTAGTAGGGCACCTGCTCCAGCTGGTCGTCGGGTACGGGGATGTTGAAGCGATCGCGGAACTGCTTCAGCGCCGCGAAATCCATCTTCTTCTGGGAGTGGGTGACGTTGGCCGCCTCGCCCGCCGCGCCCATGCCGTAGCCCTTGACCGTCTTGGCGAGGATCACCGTGGGCTGGCCGTTGTGCTTCACCGCCGCGGCGTACGCGGCATAGACCTTGTGCGGATCGTGGCCACCGCGGTTCAGGCGCCAGATGTCCTGGTCGGACATGTTGGCCACCATCTCCTTGAGCTCGGGGTACTTGCCGAAGAAATTCTCGCGGGTGTAGGCGCCGCCGCGGTTCTTGTACTTCTGGTAGTCGCCGTCGAGCGCCTCTTCCATCCGCCGGAGCAGCATGCCCTGGGTGTCGCGGGCGATGAGCGGATCCCAGTAGCGGCCCCAGATCACCTTGATGACATTCCAGCCGGCGCCGCGGAAGCCCGCCTCCAGCTCCTGGATGATCTTGCCGTTGCCGCGCACCGGGCCGTCGAGCCGCTGCAGGTTGCAGTTGATCACGAACACCAGGTTGTCGAGCTTCTCGCGGGCGGCCAGCGAGATGGCCCCCAGGGACTCCGGCTCATCCATCTCGCCGTCGCCCATGAAGGCCCATACCTTGCGCTGGCTGGTGTCCGCCAGGCCGCGATTGTGCAGGTATTTCATGAACCGGGCCTGGTAGATGGCCTGCAGCGGACCGAGCCCCATGGACACGGTGGGGAACTGCCAGAAATCCCGCATCAGCCAGGGGTGGGGATAGGAGGAAAGACCGCCCGGCTCCACCTCCTGGCGGAAACGATCCAGCTGCGCCTCGCTGATGCGCCCCTCGAGGAAGGCGCGGGCGTAGACCCCGGGCGATGCATGGCCCTGGATGTAGACCAGGTCGGCGCCCTGCTCCGCCTCCGGCCCGTGGAAGAAGTAGTTGTAGCCCACATCGTAGAGGGTGGCCGCCGAGGCGTGGGTGGCGATGTGCCCCCCGAGCTCGGAGCTTTCGCGATTGGCGCGCACCACCATGGCCATGGCGTTCCAGCGGATGATGGCGCGGATGCGCCGCTCCATCTCCGGATCCCCCGGAATGTGCTCTTCCAGGGCGGCCGGAATGGTGTTCAGGTAGGCGGTATTGGCCGTATAGGGCAGATAGGCCCCGGAGCGGCGCGCCTTGTCCACCAGGCGCTCAAGAAGGTAGTGGGCGCGCTCGGGCCCCTCGCGCTCAAGGACGGCCTCCATCGCCTCAACCCATTCCGAGGTTTCGACGGGGTCGATATCGTTCGCTACTACGGACATACGCACTCATCCTCAATCAGAACCGCACCAGAACGCCCCGCTTCCTCCGGCCGTGCCGGGGACGGGGTCTGAATCGGTGCGCATGGGCCCGGAACCGGCTGGTTGGACCGGCAAACCAAAACAACAAGTGTTCTTATGTACGAATAAGAAATCTTAATGACTTGATTCCCATTGTATCGAACCGTCCGCCGGAACTCATTTTGCGGCGCAATAGAATATAAGGATATAGCGGGACAAGAGACCAGGGACAAGGGCTATCCTGGCTGCACGCCGGGAGGCCGGAGCACGATGCCCCGCCCGGCCGGGTGCCTCACATCACGCATCACGCACTGACGCACTCACGCATCACCAAACAACAGACCGTAGGGTCGGGCGAGGGCGTCCCGCACCTCGGCCGGACTGAAGTTGCGCGCCCGGCGCAGAAATTCGCGCCCGTCGAGGAGCACCAGCAGTGTGGGAATGGTGAAAACCTGGTGTTGTGCCGCTACCTCCGGCTGCGCCGCAGTATCCACATCCTGCCACAGGATCTGCGGAAACTCCTGCTCGAACAGCGACTTGACCCGTGGCCGAAGGACACTGCAGACACCGCAGCCGGGCGCACTGAACCAGATCGCCGCGGCCGGGCGATCCGCGGGAGCCGTCGCCGAAGTGGGGATCACCGGCTTCACGGGGCGGATTCCGGCAGCCGGCTGGCGCCATGGAACAGCAGGCGCTGCAGGCGCGCGCCGTCGATGGCGTCCACGGCCACCCGGCTGAGGGCCGCGTAGGAGACGGAGAAGCTGAACAGCCGCTCCAGGGGCATCCCCAGCATCTGGCTGAGCAGCATGCGGATGACCCCGGCATGGGCCACCACCAGCACATGCTGTCCGGGATGCTGGTCGAGGATATCCTCCCAGGTTCCCGTCATCCGCGCCCGGGCGGACTCGAGCGACTCGGCGCCCGGGGGCATGAACACCACCGGGTCGAGCCACAGGCGCTTGCGCAGCCCGGGATCCTCGGCCTGCACCTCGGCATGGGAACGGCCTTCCCACTCACCGTAACCGATCTCGCGCAGGCGCTCATCCACCCGCAGCGGCACGCCATGGCGGGCGGCAAGTTCCTCGGCAAAGGCCCGGCAGCGAACCAGCGGCGAGGTGTAGATGGCCTGCCAGGGGCGGTGGTTGCCGACCGCCGCCCGCATCTGGGCCCAGCCATTCTCACTCAGCGGGTCGTCCACGCCGCCACCGCGATAGCGGCTGCCGCCCACGGGCTCGCCGTGGCGGATGAAATCGATGGTCGTGGTCATCAATCCTTATTCCGTCGGGTTGGTGTCCGTCGCCCGGGCCAGGACCGGCCGGTGCGGTTCCAGCAGGGCATGCAGCCGGCGCCAGTCGAAGGCCGGCCCCGGATCGGTCTTGCGTCCGGGCGCCACATCGCTGTGCCCCACCACGCGATCGGGGCGGATCGCCGGATAGGCACGGCTCAACGCCCGGATGACCGCGGCGAGCCGTTCCAGTTGCACCGGCTCGTAGGGGAGATCATCGACGCCCTCCAGCTCGATCCCCACGGAGAAGTCGTTGCAGGCGCTGCGCCCCTCGAAACTGGAAACGCCGGCATGCCAGGCCCGCTGGTGAAAGGGCACGAACTGCAGCAGCTCGCCGTCACGGCGGATGAGCAGGTGGGCCGAGACGCGCAGGTGGGCGATCTCCGCGAAGTAGGGATGCGCCCCCGGGTCGAGCCGGTTGGTGAACAGCGCGGCGATATGTCCGCCGCCGAACTCCCCCGGCGGCAGACTGATGCCGTGCACCACCACCAGGTCGATGCTCGAATCGGGCGGGCGCGCGTCGCAATTGGGCGAGGGAAGGTACCCGGCGGCGGCCAGCAGCCCGGTTTCCGGGTCGACGCTCAGCTCCATCAGGGCGCCTCCTCGGCCGGGTGCCCGAGCCGTTCGTCCACGGCCCGGCACAACTCCCGGGGGACGGGGGCGGCATCGACGCGGGCATGGAAGTGGCCATCGCGGAACAGGAACAGGGCCGGCAGGTGGAATACCTCGTATTCACGGGTCAGCGCCAGGCTGTTCCCGGCGTCCACCACGAACACCCTGAACCCGGCGCCCTGCGCCCGGGTTTCATGCAGGGCGCGCCGATAGACACGGCAGGCGCCACACTCCGGGGTGGTGAACAGCACCAGGCTCGCCCCGCTGGCATCCGCCAGCGTGGGATAGAAGTTGAATTCGTCGAGGACTGTGAAGTCGGTATCGGGCATGGAAGGCATGTGCCATCGCGGGGCGTATAGGCTACCATTGCCCGGTTTGTTGTGAAAACGCAAAGCATCGTACCGGCCGCCGCGGCCGTCCCATGGACCGGAAGCGAACCGCCCCGCGACGCCGTTCCACCCGGTCCCGGCAGGCTCCCGGTCCGCCCGTACCACAGGCTTTGCGCGACACCCCCAGGCACAGCGTATCAGTCCAGGAAGCATTCATCCCATGCCCGCCATTTCCGCCAGCACCCTCGGCCAGCTGAGCCAGCTCCAGAACCTGATATCGCTCCTCGTGGAGGGAGTCAGCGACCCGGACTGCCGGGAGCAGTTCCACCCCGATCTCGCGCCCCTCGGCTGGTACCTGGGCCGCGCGGCCTGGCTGGAGGCCTACTGGCTGCGCGATCGCGTGCTGGGCGAGCAGGGCGTGGTGGGCCCGCTCGAACCCCTTTACGGCCCCGCCCCCCTGCCCGTCGCCCGGCGCGGCAGCGAACTGCCGGGGCGCGACGACCTGCTCGTCTGGGCGCAGGCCTGGTTCGACGACACCCTGATGCGGCTGGCCAATCCCGGGCTGCTGCCGGACCATCCCCTGCTGGAGCGGGAGTACCTGGTCCACTATCTCGTGCAGCACCTGGCCCTCATCTACGAGGAGATGCTCATGGTGCTGACCCAGCGGGCGCTGCGACAGCCGGCGACCGAGTTCCCGGTGGCGGAGCCGCTGCGCCCGGCCCGCCCGGCGACCGCCACCCATGAGATTCCCCGGGGCCACTATCGGGTGGGCGGCACCGACAATCCCCGCGCCCTCGACCTCGAGCTGCCGCCCCAGGCGGTGGAGCTGACCGCCTATCGCATCGCCGTCCGCCCGGTCACCAACGCCGAGTACCTGGCGTTCATGGAGGAGGACGGCTACGCCGAGCCCCGCTGGTGGAGCGAGGCCGGCCTGGCGTGGCTGCGGGGCAGCGGTGTGGAGCAGCCGGACAGCTGGCGCCGCAACGGCCGGGGCGAGTGGTTCGGCATCGGGCTCAACGGCGCCTATGCGCTCGCCCCCGAGGCTCCGGTCCAGGGGGTATGCCGGCACGAGGCCGAGGCCTTCGCGGCCTGGGCCGGCCACGCCGTGCCGGAACTCGCCGGCGCCCGCCTGCCCCACGAGTACCAGTGGGAGGCGGCCTGCCGCCTGGGCAGCCTGGACGACCCCTGGCAGGTGCGGGAGTGGTGCGCCAACACGCTGCAGCCCTACGCCGGCTTCAGCCCGTTCCCGGAAGGCAGCCCCTCGCCCCGCCTGTTCGAGGGCGAACCCGGGGTGCTGCGGGGCGCGACGCTCCATGCCCAGCCCGCCGTGCGCCGGGCCAGCTTCCGCCACCCCGCCGCGCCGCAGCAGCGCCACGGCTTCAGCGGCCTGCGCCTGGTGCTCGCGCCTTCGGAGTAGACCCACCGCGGTCTACAGAAGGGATCCCACCACGAAGGCACGAAGGACACCAAGAAAAGCTGAAGATCAGTAACCACAGATTACGTTGATTAACGCTGATTGGTGCTGCCACATGGCTGCCCTGGAGTCGAACCGTGCACAGGAAGGATCTGTTCCGGGTACAGACACTGCGGTCGCAAGCGGCCACAGGGGTGGGATTTGGAATGGATTAATCCGCGTTAATCAGCGAAATCTGCGGTAGATCGCTTTTCTCTTCCTGCCTTTCTTCGTGTCCTTCGTGCCTTCGTGGTGAACCTATGTGCCTTCATGGTGAACACAGTAAACTGACACCATGACCTACGGCATCCTCCTGGAAGTGCTGGTGCTGCTGGCCAGCGCGGTGCTGGTGGTGGCCCTGTTCCGCCGCCTGCACCTGCCCCCGATCCTCGCCTACCTGGCGGTGGGCATGGCCGTGGGTCCGCACGGATTCGGCTGGATCCCGGATACCGAGGACACCCGCCTGCTGGCCGAGTTCGGGGTGGTGTTCCTGATGTTCACCATCGGCCTGGAGTTCTCCCTGCCGCACCTGCTGGCCATGCGCCGCACCGTCCTCGGGCTCGGCGGCAGCCAGGTGCTCATCACCACCCTGCTGGTGGGGGTGGCCGCCTGGCTGCTGGGACGCTCCCCGGAGGCGGCCTTCGTGACCGGCGGCGCACTGGCCATGTCCTCCACCGCCATCGTCACCAAGCAGCTGGCGGAACAGACCGAGATCCATTCCCGCCACGGCCGCCAGTCCATCGCCGTGCTGCTGTTCCAGGACCTGGCCGTGGTGCCGTTCCTGATCCTCATTCCGGCGCTGGGCAGCGGGGGCGGGGGCGACCTCCTGGCCCTGCTGACCCTGACCCTGGCCAAGGGGCTACTGGTCTTCGCGCTGCTCCTGGCGGTGGGGCGCTGGGCCCTGCGCCCCCTGTTCCGGGAGGTGGCGGCGGCACGTTCCGCCGAGCTGTTCATGCTCACCGTGCTGCTGGTGACCCTGGGCGCGGCCTGGCTTACCCATGCCGCCGGGATGTCGCTGGCGCTCGGCGCCTTCATCGCCGGGATGATGATTGCCGAGACGGAGTTCCGCCACCAGGTGGAGGCGGACATCCGGCCCTTCCAGGACGTGCTGATGGGCCTGTTCTTCGTCACCGTGGGCATGCTCTTCGATCTATCCGCGCTGCCCGCGGTCTGGCCCTGGATGCTGTTGCTGCTGGCCGTCATCCTGGTATTCAAGACCGGACTGATCATGGGCCTGGCACGCCTCGCCGGCACCGAGACCGGCGTGGCCCTGCGCACCGGGGTGACCCTGGCCCAGGGCGGCGAGTTCAGTTTCGTCATCATCTCTCTGGCCCTGGCCTATGGACTTTACCAGCCCGCCGAGAGCCAGCCCCTGCTGATGGCCATCGTGCTCAGCATGGGGCTGGCTCCGGTGCTGATCCGGTCGAGCCTGGTGATCGCACAGCGGTTCTGCGCCCTGAGTTACGGTCGTGGCTTCAGCCGCATGGAGGATCAGGTGCGCGAGAGCACCCAGGCGCTCCAGGAGCAGGTCATCATCTGCGGCTACGGCCGCATGGGACAGGCACTGGCCCGTTTCCTCGAGCAGGAGGGGCGCGAATACGTGGCCCTGGATCTGGATCCCCTGCGCGTGCGGGAGGCCCGGGACGCCGGCGAGCGGGTCCATTACGGCGACTCCACCCGCCGGGAGATGCTCCTCTCCGCCGGATTGATGCGGGCGGGCGCACTGGTGGTGAGCTATGCCGACACCGCCTCGGCGATGAAGATTCTGGAGCAGGTACGGCAGCTGCGGCCCGGGCTGCCGGTGCTGGTCCGCACCCGCGACGCCTCCGAGCTGGATCAGCTGCGGGCCATGGGCGCCACGGAGGTGTTCCCGGAAACGCTGGAATCGAGCCTGCTGCTGGCCGGACACCTGCTGGTGCTGCTCGGGGTGCCGGTCACGCGAATCCTGCGCCAGACCCAGGCGGTGCGGCAGGCCCAGTACCAGTCGCTACGGGGCTTCTTTCCCGGGCTGGAGCCCGTCCCGCTGGCGGACGAGGATGGTGCGCGCGAGCGGCTCCACGCCGTGAGCCTGCCCGCCGCCGCCCACGCGGTGGACCGGAGTCTGGAGGAACTGGAGCTCGAACGCAGCGGCGTCACCGTCACCGCGGTGCGCCGGGGCGACATCCGCGGCCCCCAGCCCGAGCCCCACACGCGGCTGCAGGAAGGCGACGTGCTGGTGCTCTACGGCACCCCGGAGGCGCTGGAGCAGGCGGAACACCGGCTCCTGACCGGCGGGTAGCGAAGCTATTCACCACGAAGGGCACGAAGAAAGATAAGAAGCAAAGGCAGTTGACCGCAGATTTACGTGGATTAACGCTGATTTTTCTGTCCTGTTTCCCACGGTCATAGTTGATTGCGATCGCATCTCCTCACTTGGCGCCGACATCGAGACTCTCTGGGTGTGGTTCGACTCCGAGACTGCCAAGTGGAACAGCCAATTTGTGCCAATCCACGCAAATCTGCGGTTACTGTTGTTCGTCTTTCTTCGTGCCCTTCGTGCCTTCGTGGTGAACAGAAAACCCGTCACGAGCGGTTGAGATCCTGCAGGCTGGTGATGACCGCCTCCAGGGCGCGATCGAACAGCAGCCGGTCGTCCAGCAACACCAGCTGCCCCTGGCGCAGCGCCCGCGCCAGCTCCTCGATGTCCTTTTCGGCCACCTTGACCCCGCTGCGATTGACGAACAGGAGCCGTTCGCCCCCATCGTCCCGGATTCGGGCGGAAAGCTTGGCCCGCAGCACGCCAGCGCCCGGCCCCCGGAACTCCACCCAGCCGCCCACGGCGAGTTTCGCCACCCGCTCCCGGTACTCGGCCGGCTCCGGGGCGAAGATCGCGGAGCGCTGATCGGCCCCCGGCTCCTCCACCACGATGGCCTCGACCGTCGCCTCTCCCTGTTCGTCGAAGGCGGGTGCGGCGGGCGCCTGCGGTTCCGGACTGCTCACCTCGGGTGGCTGAGTGGAGGCAGGCTCGAAGAACTGCTCCTCCCACTCCTGGACCTCGATGCCGCCGGGCGTCACCACCCCGAAAGCCTGGCTCCGATCCTCGGCGGACGGGGCGGCCGGCTCGCCCCGGCTCACCCGGAGCGCCCCGATGTGGCACTCCTCGAGCCCCTTGAACAGGCGGCGCATGGCGACCGGGTCATAGGAGATGCTCGTGAGCCCCACCCGCAGGGCCTGCAGCAGCTTCGGAATGGTGGCGATGAGCTCCTTGCGCTGTTCGTACCCCCCCTTGGGCTCGAGGGTCCAGAACAGCAGGTCGGCGGTTTCCAGGCCGCGGCGCCAGGCGTCGCTCTCGGGACCCTCCTGCAGGTAGGTGATGAACAGCACCCGTGACCAGGCGTCCTGGAGCAACTCCCGGATCACCTCCGGCACCCGCTTCCCCCGCAGGCGGGCGCCAATCTCCTCGTCCACGCGACGGCGGGCGGACGTCGCCCGGGCCCGGCCCTGCTCGGCCTGCCGGGTCCGCTGCTCGATGATCTCCGAGCGCCGGCGCTCCTGGCGCTGGAAGCTCTCGAAGTCCTCGAGCAGCCCGGCGAAGATGGCCACGTCATCGACGAACTCCAGCAGGACGCGGTTGACCACCTCCTCGATCTTGCCGAGCAGCTGGTCGTGACCCGGGGCGCCCTCCTCGCCCAGCCCCATCCCCGCCTGGGCCAGGGCATTCAACAGTCGCCGGGCCGGATGCAGCCGCTTGCTGAAGAAGCTGCGGTCCACCACGGCCACCTTGATCATCGGGATCTGCAGGCGGCTGAGCAGAACCTTCACCACCGGCGTCAGGTTGGGATCGTCGAGGATGAAGTCGAACAGCATCCCGATGACGTCGATGGCCTCGCTCTCGCTGCGCCCGATGCTGGTCTGCCCGCCGGGCGCCAGGGACTGCAGCTGACTGTTGAGCAGGGCGCGCACGTCCGAGAGGCTGTAGGTCTCCCCGCCCTTGACCCGCTGCTGGATGCCCGAGAGGGCCTGCATCACCTCACCGGTACCGAACCGGGGCTGCTCGGAAACGGCCAGGCCACCGCCGCCGGGCCCGCCGGGCAGGGAGCCGATTCGGCTCTCCACCCGGCGCAGGAGATCGAACACCTCGCTGCCCGAAAGGCCGACACCCGGGTCGGCGCCCGGCCGCTGCCCCGCCGCGGGGGCTTCCCGTCCGGCCGGCTCCCGGCCCGGCGCCTCGGCCGCCGCGCCGGTGCGCGCGCCCCCCGCCTCGTCACCGGGACGGCTCCTGGCGCGGTAGGTGGTCTTGAGCTCCGGCAGCACTCCGGCATCCACGAGGAGATGGTTCAGCTCCTGGTAGAGCTCCCCCAGCCCCTCCATCAGGCCGTGCTCGAACAGCTTGTAGACCACCAGGCGCGAGCGGATGTCCAGTTCCAGCCCCCGCGCGCAGGCCCGGAAGGCGTTGCAGACGATCGTGGGGCTGAAGGGCGTGGGAACCTCGGCCAGCTTGGTATCGCCGGCCAGCCAGCCGAGGCGGACACCCAGGTGGGTGAGGGGCAGGACATAGTGCTGCTCCGCCTTGCCCTCCATGGTCTTGATGGCCAGGTCCTCCTCGAGCTCGTCGTTGTCCATGAGCTTCATGGAATCGACGTTGAACGCCCCCTCCGGGCTACGCTCCCCGGCCAGGGCATAGGGATTGGTGAGGAAGCGGCGATAGCTGCGGTCCCACTCCTGGAGGAAGATATTGCGCATCCCCTGGCGCTTGATGCGGACCTCGCGCATGGCGTTGAAGTAGAGATCCCGGGCCGCTGTCTCCTCGGACTTGTCGGCCAGGGCAAAGAGGGAGTCGTCGGAGGTGTTGAGAAACCGCTCCAGCAACCGGGTCAGGTGCTCGGCAGAGCGGCTCTGCATGCGCACCAGCATGTCCGTGAGGCGCGTGGAGCCGCGCGCCTGGTTGGGAGCGTTCCGGCCCGGAATGGGAACTATCTTGTCACCGGCCATACAGACGACACTGGGCAATTGGATATGGATGCCACACGCTACTGTGGCAAATATAGGCGCTGCGCCCTGCATGCGTCGTGACTGCCATCACAACGGCCGCCGGGGAAACACCGAAAACCGCCCTGCCTGTGAATCCGTTCACACACAGAGGCGCATCACTCCCCGGCCAGCATCCCCCGCAGCACGAGGTCGGTGAAGCTGACCACGCCCAGCACCTCGCCGCACTCCACCACCGGGGCCCGGGTCAGCCCGAAGCGGTCGAACAGGCGGGCGCAGTAGCGGATGTCCATGCCGGGCTCCACGCTGATCACGGGCTTGGTCATCACCTCGTAGACATTGACCCGGTCCGGTGCCCGGTCCTGGGCCAGCACCTTGCGGGCCACGTCCGAGAGCAGCAGCATGCCGTACTCGTCATGCTCGTGCCGCTTCTTCACCACCAGGCACTTGTTCTCCACGTGCTGGAGCGCCCGCAGGGCCTCGCGCACGGTCGCCATGCCGTCCACCATGTCCACCTGCGGGTTCATCACGTCCCGCACCTGTACCAGCTTGCTCGGGCTCATATCTGTTCCTCTACCACGGAAGCGAGTTCGCGGACCTGGTGGGCGACTCCCACCGCGTCCTCCACATCCAGCTGCAGTGCAATGCCGGTGCCGGGCCGTTCATCGAACTCCGCCACCTCGGCAATCTTCTCCAGTATGCTGCGCGCCAGGTGCTCCTCCACCAGCAGCAGCACCATGTCCCGCTGGGTTTCCAGGCTCAGCCCGAAGAAGGTCTTGGGCTGGTTCAGCCCCTCCCCGCGGGCATTGCTGATGACCGTCGCCCCGGTGGCCCCCTTCTCACGGGCCGCCGTGAGCACGGCCTCGGTCTTGCCGTCCTCAACGAACACCACGATCAGTTTGAAGCGCATGTGCGTTCCTCCGGGTCAGAGTCCCTGTCTGCTTCTGTTTGCACCACCACCGGATCGGCCCAGGTAGCGGCTGAGCTGGGCGTAGCCCATGACGCTGATCATGGGAAAGAGACTGGCGAAGGCGATGAGTCCGAAACCGTCCACCAGCGGGCTGCGCCCCGGCACGGTGGAGGCCAGGCCCAGCCCCAGCGCCGCCACCAGCGGCACCGTCACGGTGGAGGTGGTGACGCCGCCGGAGTCGTAGGCCAGCGGGATGATGAGCCGGGGTGCGTAGAGGGTCTGGATGATGACCACCACGTAGCCGGCGATGATGTACCAGTGGATGGGCGTTCCGGTGACGATGCGGAAGGTGCCCAGCGCGATGCCCACCGCCACCCCGATGGCCACGGCGATGCGCAGCCCCCAGACGCTGATGGCGCCGCCCGAGACCTCGTGGGCCTTCAGCGCCACGGCGATGAGCGACGGCTCGGCGATGGTGGTGGCGAAGCCGATGGCGAAGGCGAAGAGATAGATCCAGCGGTAGTCCCAGGCCCCCAGGGGCCGGCTCAGCAGTTCGGCCCCGCCACTGATGAACTCCGGCGCGGTGAGCTGCTCGGCCATCAGCCGCCCCAGGGGGAACAGGGCCTGCTCCAGCCCCTCCAGGAACAGGGCCAGCCCCAGCAGCACGTAGACGAATCCCAGCAGCACCCGTTTGAGGTTGGGTATGGGCCGGCGGATGACCAGCAGCTGGAAGCCGAACACCACCACGGCGATGGGCAGCACATCGCGCAGGGTATCGAGCAGCGCGGCGAGCAGGCCGCTCATCCCACCACCATGCCGTAGCCCATGACGAAGATCATGGGGGTGAGCGAGGCGAAGGCGATGAGGCCGAAGCCGTCAACCATGGGATTGCGGCCCTTGATGGAGGAGGCCAGCCCCACCCCCAGCGCCGTCACCAGGGGCACCGTGATGGTGGAGGTGGTGACCCCGCCGGAGTCGTAGGCGATGCCCACGATCTCCTTCGGCGCGAAGATGGTCATGATCACCACGCCCATGTAGCCGCCCACGATCAGGTACTGGATGGGCCAGCCGCGGATGATGCGGAACACGCCCACGACGATGGCGAACCCCACCGACACGGCCACGGTATAGCGCAGCCCCTTGGCATAGCCCGCCAGCGCCGCGGGGTCGTTCGCGATGACCCGGTCCGCCGCCGCCATCTTCGCCGCCTCGTCGGCCACCGCGATGAGCGCCGGCTCCGCCACCGTGGTGCCGAACCCCAGAGCGAAGGCGAACAGCAGCAGCCAGAACAGGCTGCCCTTGCGCGCGAAGGCGTAGGCCATGGTCTCGCCGATGGGGAACAGCCCCATCTCCAGGCCGCGGATGAAGAGCGTCAGGCCGAGCAGCACCAGCAGTGCGCCAACCAGCAGATCCAGCAGGTTGGGAATGGGCTGGCGCAGAAGCGCCAGCTGGAACACGGCGATCACCACCACGATGGGCAGCAGGTCCCTGGCGCTCTCCGCCAGAGACCGGAACAGTACCCGCAGCTGGTTTCCGCCCATCACCCCCGCCCCGCCCCGGCCATCACGGCCGGGCATCTTATTTTGGTATATGCCTGATCCAGTGTACTGCTTCACCCCTGGAGACGCATTCAGCGGGCGCGGGGGCCGCCCCCGGGGCGATATCCGCTCACAACTCGACACCAGCCGCTGCCGTGCCCGGCCGAATGAATTCGGCCCTGCAAAGCGACCGGGGAGCCCGTACGGCATCGCCGCGGGGCGATATGCCGCCGCGACCCGATGCCCGGAGTGAGCCACGGCAACAGTAGCCCGGGATATCGCCCCTCCGCTATGCTGTGCGGATTGCCGCAGATACGGGAACTCCACCATGACCGCGATGATTACCGACTCGGGACTGAAGTACGAGGACCTCAAGGCCGGCGACGGCGCCACCGCCGAGGCCGGCAAGCGCGTCACCGTGCACTACACCGGCTGGCTCACGGACGGGCGCCAGTTCGACTCCAGCCGCGACCGCGGCGAGCCCTTCAGCTTTCCCCTCGGGGGCGGCCGGGTGATTCGCGGCTGGGACGAGGGGGTGGCCGGCATGCAGGTGGGCGGCATGCGCAGGCTGACCATCCCGCCCCAGCTCGGCTACGGCCGCCAGGGCGCCGGCGGCGTCATTCCGCCCAACGCCACGCTGGTGTTCGAGGTGGAACTGCTGGCGGTGGATTGATCCCATGGAAGCGGAAGCCATCCGGGAACTCGTCGCGCGGGCCCTGGCCGAGGACGTGGGCGGCGGCGACATCACCGCCGCGCTCATCCCCGCCGGCACGGCCGGCCGGGCGCGGGTCATCACCCGCGAGACGGCGGTGCTGTGCGGGCGGGCCTGGGTCGACGAGGTCTTCCGCCAGCTGGACGGCACGGTGCGGGTGGACTGGGAGCTGGAGGACGGGGACGCGGCGCAGCCGGAGCAGACCCTCTGCACCCTGGAGGGACCTGCGCGGGCGCTGCTGACCGGCGAGCGCAGCGCGCTCAACCTGCTCCAGACCCTCTCCGCCACAGCCACCCTCGCCCGCCATTACGCCGAGGCGGTGGCCGGCACCGGTGCGCGGGTGCTGGACACCCGCAAGACCCTCCCCGGCCTGCGCGCGGCCCAGAAATATGCCGTGGCCTGCGGCGGCTGCCACAACCACCGCATGGGCCTCTGGGACGCCTTCCTCATCAAGGAGAACCACATCGCCGCCTGCGGCTCCATCACCGCCGCCATCGCCGCCGCCCGCAGGAGCGCGCCGGGTCGGCCGGTGGAAGTGGAGGTGGAGACCCTCGGGCAGCTGGACGAGGCCGTCGGCGCCGGCGCCGATACCGTGCTGCTGGACAACTTCGACCTGGACGGACTGCGCGCGGCGGTGGAGAAGGCCGCCGGGCGGGTGAAGCTGGAGGCCTCCGGCGGGGTCACCCTGGACACCGTCCGCGCCATCGCCGAGACCGGGGTGGACTACATCTCCACCGGCGCCCTCACCAAGGACGTCAGGGCCGTGGACCTCTCCATGCGGTTTGAATAGGTGATGGTTGCGAGTCCGGAGGATGGGTAAAGCGCAGCGTGCCCATCACGGCCGCATTCCAAGGGCGTCGGGTGGGCGCGGTGCGGTGTGGCCGTCACCTCCTGCGCACCGATGGGCACGTCGCTGCGCTCCTTTGCCCATCCTACGTCACTGCTACGTCTCCGCGACCCGCCGCGCGATTCCCGGCAACCGGCAACTATTTCCCGTCAATGTAGCGCTCGTCGCGGAAAGTGCGCATCCAGTGGGGCTTGAAGCCCACCAGCACCGCCGTGAGCCAGCCGTTGAGGAACCCCTCGGGAAACATCAGCAGGGGGAAGTAGGGCAGGTAGTTGTTGGCGAGGTAATCGATGCTGTAGACCCCGCCCAGCCACAGCACCAGCATGGCGCCCAGGCCGGCGACCGCGATGGTCAGCCCGGCGCCGAAGAAGCCGCAGGCGAGGACATAGATGAAGAAGTTGGGCATCTTCCGGTCGACGATCAGGAAGATGCGGTAGCTGACCAGCACCGGCAGCAGGATCATCATCACCCCGTTGAGGGAGAACATGTCCCAGCCCGCCCTTCCGTAGCCGGTGATGCCCGCCAGGGCGATGCTCAGGATGATGATGGCGAACTCCCAGCCGAACATGAGCGTGATCAGGCTCGCGCCCAGGAGATGGAAGTTGAGCCCGGGCGTCACACCGGCGCGGATGCTCCACAGCACCACCGCCAGGGCGCAGGCGCCCAGGAACAGGTGCTGGCCCTCGCCCTGGCGGATACGCCACCAGGGCGCCCGGTACAGGGCCCAGAGCAGAACCGGGATGTAGATGAGGTGCCCCAGCCAGTTCCACGGGGCGCCCACGATGCCGGCGGGAAAATCCACGACTCAGTTCACCAGGAAACGCAGGTACAGGCGTCCGAGTATACGGCAACCCATCGGCATTTCAGAGTTTTCTGATAAAAGGCAGATTTTCACCACGAAGGCACGGAGGACACGAGGAAAGGCGAAAGGTGAAAGGAAAAAGGCAGCCCGTAGGATGGGCAAAGCGCAGCGTGCCCATCACGTCCGCACGGACCTCCACACCGATGGGCACGTCGCTGCGCTCCTTTGCCCATCCTACGCCGACTGGCCCGGAGATGAACCACGCGCAACGGGTTCTCCAGGCAGTGTCCGCGACGGCCAGGGGCGCCTCAATCGACCCTGAACGTCTGGAAACATGACAGGAAAATCTGCGTTAATCAGCGTAATCTGCGGTTAACTGCCTTTTCCTTCAGCCTTTCGTCCTTCTCCGTGGTGAATCAATAAACCGATCAGCTCTCCGCCCGGGGCCGGACCGCGTGCGACACCTTCTCGATGAAGGTGTCGATGGTGTCCACGGGGACCGGGAAGATGATGGTGGAGCTCTTCTCGCCGGCGATGCCGGAGAGAGTCTGCAGGTAGCGCAGCTGCATGGCCTGGGGCTTCTGGGACAGGACCTCGGCGGCCTCCAGCAGCTTGGCCGAGGCCTGCATCTCGCCCTCGGCGTGGATGATCTTGGCCCGCCGCTCACGCTCCGCCTCCGCCTGCTTGGCGATTGCCCGGATCATGCTCTCGTCCAGGTCCACGTGCTTGATCTCCACGTTGGCCACCTTGATGCCCCAGGCGTCGGTCTGGGTGTCGAGGATCCGCTGGACATCCTCGTTGAGCTTGTCCCGCTCCGCCAGCATCTCGTCCAGCTCGTGCTGACCCAGCACCGATCTCAGGGTGGTCTGGGCCAGCTGGCTGGTGGCGGCGAAGTAGTCCTCCACCTGGATGATGGCCCGCTCCGGGTCGATGACGCGGAAGTAGATCACCGCGTTCACCTTCACCGACACGTTGTCGCGGGAGATGACATCCTGGCTCGGCACGTCCATGACCACGGTGCGCAGGTCCACCCGCACCATCTGCTGGATGAAGGGGATGATGATGATCAGTCCGGGGCCCTTCACCTTCCAGAAGCGCCCGAGGAGGAAGACCACGCCGCGCTGGTATTCGCGCAGGATCTTGAAGGAGTAGAACAGGAGGGCAACGACAAGGCCCACTACCACGTAGAGAGGGGTAATCATGAGCATTCTCCTCGGCTTCCGTTTCCTGGTTCGCAACGGGCAGGGATTCCTGCCCACCCAGCGCTGCTCGTTGTCGGTTCACCGCCAAGGCGCCAGGGACGCCAAGCCGGCAGGATGGGCAAGGCGCCGCGTCCCATCACGCCCGCACCGACCTCCATGCCGATGGGCACGTCGCTGCGCTCCTTTGCCCATCCTACGCCTGCAGGGCCGCCTACCGTTCCTTGTCCGGCAAAGGCTCCACCCTCAGCCGCAGCCCCTCCCGCGCCGTGACCCGCACCGGCATGCCGCGGCGCAGGGGGACCCCGCTCCAGGCCTGCCAGGTCTCGCCGTGCACGCGGATCCAGCCATGCCCGTCGACGAAATCCTCCAGCACCTCGCCGGGACTGCCGACCATCTCCTCGGCCCCGCTCACCACCCGGCGCTGCCGGGCCCTGATGGCCATGCCCACCACGAGGATGAAGAACGCCGCGCTGGACAGCGCCAGGGTGCCGATGATGGGCCAGGCGATCTCGAAGCCCGGCACGTCCGTGTCCAGCAGCATCACCGACCCCGCCACGAAGGCGACCACGCCGCCGATGCCCAGCGCGCCGAAGCTCGGCACCACCGCCTCGGCCACCATGAAGGCGATGCCCAGCAGCATGAGCGCCAGGCCGGCATAGTTGATGGGCAGGAGCTGGAAGGCGTAGAGCGCCAGGACCAGGCAGATGGCGCCCACCACGCCCGGGGCGAAGCCGCCGGGATTGGCGAACTCGAAGATGAGCCCGTAGATGCCCACCAGCAGCAGGATGTAGGCCACGTTGGGGTCAGTGATGAAAGCGAGCAGCCGGGCGCGCCAGTCGGGCTCCAGGACGGTCACCGGCGCATCGGCCGTGGCCAGGGTCACCTCGCGGCCGTCCACGTCGAGCACCAATCCGTCCAGGCTCTTGAGCAGCGCCGGGAGGTCGGTCGCCAACCGGTCGATGACACCCGCCTTCAGCGCCTGCTCCGCACTCAGGCTGGCCCCCTCCCGCACCGCCGTCTCGGCCCAGTCGGCGTTGCGCCCGCGCAGCTCGGCCAGTCCGCGGATGTAGGCCACCGCGTCGTTGACCAGCTTGCGCTCCATGGCATCGCCGTTGCCGTCCCCGTCGTCCGGACCGGAATCGCCGCCGGGCACCCCGCCGATGCGCACCGGCGTGGCGGCGCCGAGATTGGTGGCCGGCGCCATGGCCGCCACGTGGCTGGCGTACATCAGGTAGGTCCCGGCGCTGGCCGCGCGGGCGCCCTGGGGCGAAACGTAAGCCGCCACCGGTATCGGCGAGGCGAGAATCGCCTGCACCATCCCGCGCATGGCCCCGTCGAGACCGCCCGGGGTGTCGAGCACCACGACCACGAGCTCTGCATTGCGGCTCCGGGCCTCCTCCAGGCCCTGCTCCAGGTACTCGAGCGTGGCCGGACCGATGGCGCCGCTGATCTCCAGGCGCAGGACACCGCCGCCGCCCGCCGCCTGCGCGCCCCAGAACCCCAGGAGCAGCGACAGCACCATGAGCCGTGCGGCAACGCGCCCGGAGAACACACCGCTCAGGCGGAGGCCGCCGTCTTCGCTTCGCGATCGAGCCATATCTCAAGTCCCTGGACGTTGAGCTCCACGTCCATCGTCAACAGCTCCCGGCGCCGCGACACCGGCAGTGTGCAGCCGTGGCGCTCCAACTGCGCCAGCATCTGCTCCATCAGCCCCCCGATCAGGCGCTCCTTCCGGCGGGCACCGGCAGCCGCATGCTCCCGGCCCAGCGCCACCATGCCGTCGATCTGTTCGTGCAGCAGCCGTCGCAGCCGATCGACCCCACCCACCCGACCATAGTGGGTCAGGTACATGTAGTCGAGCCCCTGGGCCACCAGCCGGTCGATGGAGGCATGCAGCGCCGGCGGGTCGAACTGCACCGGCGTGGTGGTGGGAAAGATCCAGGCGCCCTGTTCGTTGTCGAACTCCCGGTAGGAGATACCGAAGGTGTCACCGGTGAAGATGCCCCGCCCCGCCTCGTCAACGACGCAGAAGTGGTGGAGGGCGTGCCCCGGCGTATCGAGGAAGCGCAGGGTGCGGCCATTGAGATCCACCTCATCGCCCTCGCCGGCCTCCATCACCCGCTCCGCCGGGACGGGCACCACCTCGCCGTAGTGGCGCCGGATGGCCTCCTCGCCATAGACCGCGGCGGCCCCGGCGATGAGCCTCGAGGGATCGATCATGTGGCGCGCGCCCCGGGGATGGATCACCAGGCGCGCCGCGGGCAGATGGCGCATCAGCTCGCCGGCCCCGCCGGCGTGGTCGAGATGGACGTGGGTGGGAATGACGTAGTCCACGCTCTCCCGCGGGATCCCTTTCTTCTCCAGCACCGCCAGCTGGCCGGGCACCGACAGGCTCGTCCCGGTCTCCACGAAGGCGGCGCGCCCCCTCTCCACCACCAGGTAGCTGGCCGCCACGCCGGGGCGGTGGAACTCCGCATCGATGACCGTGATCCCGTAATCCAGGTCCTGGTAACGAACCTCCGCCATCATTCCTCCTGTTCATGGATTCGCTATGAGCATAGACGGACCGCGTGCAACCGGGTTGCTGCGGCACAACATGCAACATAGCACAGCCGTCGGCCTGGGGATGGGCCCCCACCGGGCGCGCCCAGCCCCGGGAGCCGGACAGCCTGGTGGGAGGGGCGCCCTCGCCGCGACAGGGCATCGGGCGGGTAGACTGGGTAGGCCCGGCACACATGACCGGCCCCGTGGCGATTCCGGTCGCGCCAAAACGAAAAAAGGGCCTGCGCGGTAACGCAGGCCCTTGAAATCTCTGGTGCCGGAGAGAGGAATCGAACCCCCGACCTACTGATTACGAATCAGTTGCTCTACCGACTGAGCTACTCCGGCACAAGGCCGCAAAGTATAAGGTAAGGCCGGGAAAACACCAAACCACGTTCACACCCAGTGTCAAATGGAGAGTCCACCCACCGCACCCCACATCCCCCGGATGACGCGGAGCCACCTGAAACCCTCCCCGGATCCCAGTCCGCCCTTTCACCACGAAGCCACGAAGAACACGAAGGGGTGTATTGCCAGAGATCTGTATCCGGCCGGACGAACCCGGCCTTGGAATGAGCGCCACAGGCCACCGGCCACCGGTTCGTAGGTGCAGATTCATCTGCACAACAGCATCGAACAGGGCGCCTCGCCCGGCCGGATGAATCCAGCCCTACGGCCGCAGGGAATGGGGAACCTTGAGCCCACCCCGGAGGGGCGGATTCCTCTGCCAACTCACCCGCCAGAGCGAAGCCATCTCCTCGATACCCGAAACCAGGAACTCGCCGCTAGTCCTTGTTACGCACCCGCACGATGACATCCACGGCCACCGCCTCCGTGCCCTCCGGTGGCGTGGGCAGGCCGGGCATGGTCATGGTGTGCCCGGGGATATCGGTCAGCTCGCCCGTATCCACATTGAAGTAGTGTTGGTGAGCACTCACATTGGAGTCGTAGAAGACCTTGGAGGGATCGACGATGACCTCGCGCACCAGCCCCTTGCGGGCAAAGAGGCCGAGGGTGTTGTAGACCGTCGCCTTCGAAACCAGGGCCTGGCCCTGGTTGACCTCCAGCAACACCTGCTCCGCCGACATGTGCTGCGGACGTGCGAGCAGGATCTGGGCGATCTCGAGCCGCTGCTGGGTGGGGTTGATGCCGTGGTGCCTCAGGAGCCCCATCAGGTCGGGGGCCGGCACGGGCTGTGAATTCGTTAACGTTCCCATGGTGTTACAGTATACGTACACGGTTTAGACAAAGTCTATCCCGTGAGCGCGGAATCAGAAGACAGGCAAGGTGACCCATCGCGTCACTTTCTAACGCTGCAGGTCACGAGCAATTACTGGCCGGAAGGGAAAAACCAGCCCACATGAGGGTTTCTCGTCTTGACAGGAGTGTGAGACAGTCTACATATTCACCTAACATCATCTGCTTACAATAACAATCAGCGACAATGCTTTAGATTGATGCTTCCTGGCATGCATCCTGCTTCATCAGGAATACAAGGGCATCATCCCGGCAACAAAGAAGACCATCGTTTCCCGCTCAGAGACCAGCAAGGAGAATCACCATGAAGCGCACCCAGCAGGGCTTCACCCTCATCGAACTCATGATCGTGGTGGCCATCGTCGGCATCCTCGCCGCCATCGCCATCCCGGCCTATCAGGACTACATCGCCCGCTCGAAGGTTTCCGAGGGTCTGGCGTCCCTGGCCGAGGCCAAGACCTCCGTGTCGGAGTATTACTCCACCAACGGCACCCTGGCCACCAGCGCCACGTCCATCGGCATCGACACTGCCCGCACCACGCCCTACACCAATGGCATGTCCTGGGTCGTGGCCTCCACCCAGGTGCGCGTCCAGCTCACCAACATCAACACCGCCGTGGACGGTACCTACGTACAGCTGACCGGCACCCGGGATACCGCCCGCAAGGATATCGAGTGGGCGTGCACGAATAGCGGCGCGGTTGCGGATCAGAAATACTACCCCTCGAACTGCCGCAACTGATTTCTCAGCTGCCCCGCAGAAATGGAAAACGCCCACTCCGGTGGGCGTTTTCTTTCATGGCATGATGCCCGTTCATGGCATGATGCCCGTTCGCCCATCAATATGGACGCCCCTTCCGAACCAACCGGTATCACACGCCTTCATCAGCGGCCATGGCCTGAATGAGCACACAGAATTCTCACTTCTCATACGTTCCCGATTGATAGAATCACACCAGAACCGGCAGCACCCCCATTCGGCATCGGCGAGAACTTCCTGGCATGGACAAGGGAACAGCGGATTACTTTCGAGGCAGGCCTGGTCTGTTCCTTCTGCTGCTGGCCGGATTGTGCCTGGCGACGGCTTTCATCTACTGGCCCGGGCTGGATGGGGCCTTTCTGCTGGATGACTACAGTTCCCTCGTGCTTGCCGCCAGGTACTACCCGGACATCTGGACCGTAACCATCAGCAAGCTGATTCAGGGAGAGTTTCCCGGTCGGCCCCTCTCCATGCTCAGCTTCGCGCTCAACATGCACGAGTGGCCGTATTCAGCATGGGCATTCAAGTACACCAACCTCGGCCTGCACCTGATCACCGGCATGCTGGGGCTCTGGTTCCTGATAGTGCTACTGGAAAGGGTGTCGCTTGCAGCAGGAGGTAAACACACCGTTACCGTGGCGCTCATGACCACCAGCCTCTGGCTGGTGCACCCCATGAACGTCTCCACCACCCTCTATGTGGTGCAGCGGATGACCATTCTGTCAACGCTGTTCTCATTCGCCGCTCTTATTGCCTTCATATACGGACGCGAACTGCTGGACAGGGCCCCCCGCCGGGGCTGGCTCCTCCTCCTGGCGGTCTACCCAATCATGGTGCTGTTGGGCTTTCTGGCCAAGGAGAATGCGTTCCTCACCATCCCGCTCACACTTCTTGTGGCCTACCTTCTGACCCTGAACAAAGGACAGGGAGAGCCGAAGCATTATCGGTTCTGGAAATTTATTTATCTCAAACTCCCGATTCTGCTGCTGGCCGCCTATTTCCTGTTCAGGCACGACGCGATTACCTCTTCCTATCTGTTGAGGGAATTCACACTTGCCGAACGCCTGCTCACAGAGGCGCGCATCCTGGTTGGCTACATCTTGCAGCTGCTGATTCCGACCGGGAGAGACATAACCGTTTTTCATGATGACATCGCCATCTCAAGCTCCCTGCTGCAGCCCACTTCCACTATTATTGCTGTTCTTTTCCTCTCGACAACCCTGGTCGGATCGTATTTTCTGCGCAGGCGCTACCCGCTCATTTTCTTCACTGTCGCCTGGTTCCTCATCTGTCACGCCCTGGAGTCGAGCTTTCTGCCGCTTGAACTCTCATTCGAGCACCGGAACTACATGGCCGGGTTCGCGGTACTGCTTCTGGTCACATACGCACTCTGGAGCATTGGGACGCGGATCGGGCGGGTCGCGACCCTCGCACTCTTTGGCGCACTCCTCCTGTTGACCGGATTTGCTACCCTCAATGCGACCACCGTATGGGGAGATCTGGATCTGTTCGCCCATTTCAACCATAGGAACCATCCGGATTCCGAGCGGGCGACGGAGTTCTATGCCAACCACCTGCGCGCCAAGGGCTTGCTCGGAGATGCACGCAGGATTGTTGCCCAGTACATTGAAAAGCACCCGGATAATGCCGGTCTCCTGATGCTGCAGCTGCAGTACAGCTGCCAGGCCGGGAACCTCGATCCCGCACAACAGCCATCGTTAGACACCCTCGTCGACAGGCTGAGGCAGAGCCCGCACAATTACGGTGCGGTAGAACTTTCGGTAGAGATTTCCAGGCTCATCGCCACCAACAAGTGCCCCATCCTGTCCACCCGGGAGTTCGACCGGATTATCGATGCCCAACTGGCCAATCCGTACTTCTGGAACAGTGCTGTGAGCATGCACAATCTCTACATCGCAAAATCCAACCTCTATGCCAAGGAACGCAACCTCGACGCCACGATGCGCGCTGTGGAGAGCGCGATCGAGCACAAGAAGGTGATTTCGAGCTATCTCCTGGCCGCGAACATCCTCTTCTCCGCCAACCGGCCGGACCTTGCCGAGAGGTTCATTCTCGAGGCCCGGAAGCTGGACGAGGCAAAGCACTGGCCGCTTGGCGGTGCTCACAAGGCGCTGATCGAGAGCCTCCTGGCCCAGGCCCATGCAGAGATGGCAGAGGCGCAGAACTGAACAACACCCGGCAGGCGTGGCAGGGGAATAATCACTGACGACGGAAAGTTGCACCGCCCCGCCTGCCATGGCACCCAACGGACGTCCTGCAATCCCAGCGCCCAACCCGGCCCGTCCATGTCTTGTGGGCGGCATCAAAGAATGGCGACGCCAAATCCTTCAACATGCCCGGGCCGGAGCATGCCTTTCGCTGCCTACCGCATGAACCGGGCTACATAACATGCTATTTTCACAGCACATCCATCAGTCCGGCACGGAGATGTGCAGACGCAACAACATCTCTGGAATGGAATACGCATGAAGGAAGGCCCTCAAAGCATGGCACCGACTCTCAGCATCATCCTGCCCGCCAAGAACGAGGCCGGCAGCCTGAGCCGACTGTTGCCCGAGATACGGCGACTGCACCCTGGCGCGGAGGTGCTCGTCATCAATGACGGGTCCACGGATGAAACATCGGAGGTCTGCGCCGAATGGGGTGTCAGGGAGATTGGCCACCCCTACAGCCAGGGCAACGGCGCCGCAGTCAAGTCCGGGGCACGGCACGCAAGCGGTGAGACCCTGGTTTTCATGGACGCCGATGGACAGCATTCACCGGTTGACATTGCCCGATTGCTGGCGGAGCTGGAATCAGGCGGCTATGACATGGTTGTTGGTGCCCGCAACAGCCGTGGCCAGGCGAATCCCTGGCGCGGCATCGCAAACAGGCTCTACAACCAGCTGGCGAGCTGGATGGTCGGCCACCGGGTCAGGGACCTGACCTCCGGATTCCGTGCCGTACGCGCCGACCGGTTCCGGGAATTCCTGCACCTGCTGCCGAATGGTTTCTCCTACCCGACAACCATTACGATGGCCTTCTTCCGCGCCGGCCACCCGGTCAGCTACCTGCCCATTGAGGTCGCACAGCGCACAGGGAAAAGCCATCTGCGCCCCATTCAGGACGGCATACGTTTTCTGCTCATCATCTTCAGGATCGGGACCCTCTACTCCCCGTTGAAGATGTTCGTTCCCATCAGCTTTTTCTTCTTCATTCTGGGCCTCGGCTACTACGCCTTTACATTCTTCAGCACCGGGCGACTTTCCCAGATGACGGTTTTTCTTCTGACCTCGTCGGTCATCATTTTCCTGATCGGCCTGGTCTCTGAACAGATAACCAATCTCACCTACCGGCCCGTGATCACTTCGGAGCGCGACCCGTCGTGATCGCGAAAAAGCTCAGGCACATTCTCCGCGGCATCCGCCAGACACCGTTGCATCCGCAATGGTTCGCATACAGGCGACAGCGGGAGAGAATACGGGAGATTGGCCGACTGGCCAGCGGGACCGTTCTCGATGTCGGATGTGCTGACCGGGTAATTGCCGGCCACCTTGGCGATGAGTGCATATATATCGGCCTGGACAGCCTCCAGACCGGCTCAATGCTCTATTCCGCCCGGCCCGATGTGACCGCCGATGCCCACGCCCTGCCTTTCCGCGGTGGCTGCATCGACACGGTCGTCCTGATGGAGGTGGCGGAACACCTGGCCAACCCTGCGTCGGCGCTACGGGAGGCGCACCGGGTTCTCAAGCCGAACGGGACTCTCATTGTCACCACACCCTTCATGTATCCAACTCACGATGCGCCCTTTGACTTTCACCGCTGGACTATCCACGGGCTGATGGCTCTCGCGGCTGATACCGGCTTCTCGGTGAGAAAATCCATCGCCTATGGCTCACCGGCCGAATCCGGCGCACTGCTCTTCTGTCTCGGCCTGTCATTTCAAACGCTCGATTCGCTGAAGAGGCGGCATCCACTCGCACCAATTCTACTCATGGCCTCGATAATCCTCATCCCGCTTGGCAATATGACCGGATGGCTCATGGCGCGGTTGTCATCCGTAGCCGACAATCCCATGCCCATCGGTTTCATGCTGCTCCTGAATTCAGCCGAACATGCCTGATAGCACAATGTCACCAACGGAACAGCGCTTCGGTTTCGGCCGGAACTGGCAAAACTTTGCCCGCAAACTCACCGAGACCCAGGTCGAGGCGGCGACCCGCTCATTGCAACAGATGCTGGGCGTCGATAATCTCAAAGGGATGACTTTTCTCGATGCAGGATGCGGGAGCGGACTATTTTCGCTGGCAGCTTGCCGCCTCGGCGCTAAACGCGTCGTTTCTTTCGACTACGACCGACAGAGCGTCGCCTGCGCCAAAAGCCTACAGAATCGGTTCGGTTTCTTTGACAACTGGAGCATCATGCCGGGCGATGCCCTGGACCCTGCATTCCTGTCCCATGTCGGCCAATTCGATATCGTCTACTCCTGGGGCGTCCTGCACCACACAGGGGACATGTGGCGGGCGCTCGACTGCATTGTTACCACTGTCCGCCCCGGGGGACGGCTCTTCATCAGCCTCTACAATGATCAGGGCTCCATAAGCCGTGCCTGGGGTGCGGTGAAACATTTCTATGTGGAATCACCGGCAATCGTCCAGACAGTGATGGCCGCCTGCTGGTATTCCGTAACCGTCATCTATCGTATCTACGCTGGAATCAGGCGTGGAAAATCGCCCTCAGTCTGGCTGCAGGGCAGCGAGCGCGGGATGTCGCTTTGGCATGATGTCGTGGACTGGATTGGCGGCTACCCCTTCGAAACCGCGACGCCGGAGGCGGTTATCGAACATTATGAGAGTCGCGGTTTCACCACCGAGAAGGTGAAACGCAAGCACGGCAGTGGCTGTAACGAGTTCGTCTTCAGGAACTGTGCTGAGCAATCAGATAAACCATGAGCGGCAATGATGCGCGCGAAACTGCACTGAGAGCCTATCGCGGGCATGAGCTCAAGATGGTGCTGGAGCATATCTCGCCCGAGGCAAGAATTCTGGAAATCGGCGCCGGAAGCGGCTGGCAGGCCCTTCAGCTCGCTGCCAGCGGCCATACCGTGGACGCAGTGGACATTGACAGGGACAGCCGGGGCCCGCATCCCGTCTATCCGGTCAGACTCTACGATGGCCACAAGCTGCCGTTCGAGGATGCCAGTTTCGACGTGGTATTCAGCTCTAACGTCCTCGAACACATCCATCATATCGATGCCTTCGAGCAGGAGATCCAGCGCGTCTTGAAGCCTGACGGCCTGGCAATCCATATCCTGCCGACCAGTTCGTGGAGACTCTGGACCTCGCTCACCCATCCGCTATATGTTATCCGCGCTGCGCTCGCGTTACTTGTCGGCCGGAACACAATACAGTCCACTGCCGCACAGAGACGCGATGTACCCTGGTTCCATGCGTTGTGGCCCAACCGTCACGGCGAGCGAGGCAATTCACTGTCTGAAATTTATCTCTTTTCCCGCCGCGCATGGCTACGTCACTTCACCAGAAGTGGATGGCATGTCGACAAAGACATTGGAACCGGCCTGTTCTACACAGGAAACCAGATTCTCCACCTTCGCCTGGGGCTGACCGCGAGGCAAGCCCTGGCCGGCATCCTCGGCAGCGTAACCAGGATATTTATCCTGCGCAGGGCAAGTCCCAACTTCCAGACGACAACACGATGAACGACTCCGGTTTCAAACCACACGAGATTGCCTGGAGCCCCGAGAAAAGCGGGCGCCTGTGGAATTACTATTCGAAATCCGCCCACCACCAGGACAAGTATTTCGGACGGATTGCGGGGCCACAGGTCGCCAGGTTCATGCACAAAAAAGGCCTATTGAAACATACATGGAGCATTCTCGATTTCTCGTGCGGAAAAGGGGATCTCATAGGACACCTTTCCCGCTACTTGACCGCTCAACAGACACTGACCGGGATCGACGTCTCCGCGGAGAGCATCTCCGCGACCATCCGGCGCAACGGGGCCAACCCCTTCTTCGCCGGCGCGCATACCATAACCGGCTGGCCCGGCCCGCTTCCGGACAACAGCCAGGACCTGGTTTTTGCCACCGAGGTCATTGAGCATCTCACAGACGGGGAGATCACTGGAGCGCTGGAGGAATGCCGGCGTCTTCTCAAGCCCGGCGGCCGCCTGTTTCTCACCACCCCCAACGAGGAGACTCTCGACGCCGAGAAAACACTCTGCCCGGAATGCGGTTGCATCTTCCACCGCTGGCAGCATATCCAGTCTTGGACACGCGAACGCCTCTCGACCCGACTGGAGATTCACGGCTTTCGGGTTGACGAATGCGACACCATCCTGTGGGGACCATGGCCCGTCCAGGTTTACTACCGATTGACCCGCAGGAAATTCAACGGCCTCTATGCCATCGCGACTGCCTAGCATCAGGCATGGGAAGCTTCTCGGGGAGTGACCGGATGGCAGGACAGGGAAACAGCATCACTCTAAAACGCCTGCTGAGAGCCGTGCGTGCCGCACTGTTCGGAAACCGAAGGGAGCGGAGACGTCTGCGCCTCGAACTGGCCCGCATGTCTGCCGGCTTGTTTGGGGATCATTACCTGGGGGACGACTTCAAGTTATGGCGCCGGGACAAACAGTTCCTCACCAGCTATGCGCGCCTCTCGCCCCATAACCCATATTCCCAGGAGCGCAAGTACACCCTGCGCGAGTTTGTCCGCTACACCGGCGGCATGGAGGGGGCCATGGCCGAATGCGGCTGCTACACGGGCGCCTCCGCCTATTTCATGGCCGACACGGCGCCGGACACGCCGCTGTACCTGTTCGACTCCTTCGCCGGCCTGTCGCCCCCCGGCCCCGAGGACGAGGCCGACAGTTTTTCCTGGGAAGCCGGAGACATGCTTTCCCCCGAATCGACCTTGCGCCGGAACCTTTCCGGCTACCGGAACGTCCACATCCTCAAAGGGTGGATACCGGATCGCTTTCCGGAGGTCGCGGAGCGCACCTTCCGGCTCGTCCACATCGATGTGGACCTGTACGAACCCACCCTCGAGTGCCTGCGGTTTTTCTATCCGCGTCTCGCCCCCGGCGGCGTGATCCTGCTGGATGACTACGGCTTCACCACCTGTCCCGGCGCCTATCGGGCGACGAACGAATTCATGGCCGGAAAGCCCGAGTACGTTCTGCACCTCCCCACCGGGCAGGGAGTCATCATTCGGCGCCATTCCCCGGCCTGAGCAGGGAAACGGCTGCCCAGAGAAGCGATGCGGAACAGAGATAGGCGAGTCGCAGGAGCAGCGCCAGACCCACCGAATCCGACATCTCGAGCCCCTGGTGCCTGGCGATCCAGATCCACAGGACCTCCAGCACACCCAGCCCGTTCGGAACCATCGCGGCCACGCTCATCAGGACGGTGAGTGATGCGAGCAGGATGGATTCATGCAGTTCGAGTCCGGCGCCGAACCCGAAGAACGCGACCTGATAATTCATTGACATCAGCGCCAGCAACCCACAGAGCCAGAATATCAATCGTCCCTTCGGTGGTGACAGCAGCCAGCCCGCCGATGTGCGGAACCGCTCCGGGAGCAGCCAGGCGCGATGGCGGAACATCCGCCGACCCGATAACCACAGCAGCCAGAGCAAAAAGAGAATCAGCCCCAGTTCGGGAAGTTGTTCCCAGGGATTGACGAGCAGAACCGAGGCAGCGGCGATTAGCGAGTACTCCACGTTGAACAGGGTCTGGCGCAATGTCCCGAGCGCACTGTCGCTCACACTCACTCCCATCGACTTCAGCACAGCGGTGCGCATGGCGAAACCTGCAAACAGCGGGGCAACGAGTCCCGTGACGCCACCGGCCGCCCAGGCACGCACTAGCGTGGGAAGCCCCGTCTTCCTTGCGGAGTCGGGCAGGCACATGCGAAAGGTATTAGCCTGTACGAAGAGACTGGCCGCCGTGACCAGCATCACCCCCAGGAAGGTTCCGGGATGGGAAGCCAGGGCAAGCCACGGCCCCGATCCCTGGCGCAATAGAAAAATGACCAATGCCAGCAGCACAAGCAGATAGACGCCTCGGCGTACGTATGACCAGTAACCGCTCATGGTTCTTCCGTCGAGGGATGCAACAGGACATCCAGGTAACGGGAAGCGGCCTCGTCAACCGGCGCGGCGCCACCATATGCCGCAACCGGGGGATTCTCGAGAAGCTCGACGATGGCCGAGGACATCTGCTTCACCCCGCCCACAGGAACCACTCGGCCTCTGTCGCCGACTGTTGCACGCGCGGATTCGTCGTATTCCGTCGCTACCACCGGGAGCCCGAGGGCGATCGCCTCTAGCAGCGCATTGGGGTTCCCTTCCCAGCGTGAACTGAGGACGAAAAGTCGGGCCCGCCGCATCCAGCGCCAGGGATTGGCTTCATGTCCGGGCATATGGACATGCTCCTGCAGACCCAGTTGTTTTACCAGGATTTCGAGTTTCGGCCGTTCCGGCCCCTCTCCGAGTATGACAAGGCGCACACTCGCCCTTCCCGGCAGGCCGGCAAAGGCCCTGATCAGGGTCCCACAGTCCTTCTGCGGCGTCAGTCGCCCCACGGACAGGATGAAGATGGACCCCCCGGACTCGAACCGCGGGTCTTCTATCGGCACGTCAGACAGGGTGCGCAGAGCCTCCTCGTCGACCGGATTGGGAATGCAGGACACCCGTCGCCCGCTCAACCCAAGCAGTTCCAGCGCCTCGCGCCGCATTGCGGGCGAGAGCGTCACGACAGCATCCGCCTTCGGATAGGCGCGCCGCATCATCCAGCGCCATACCACGCCGGGCCGGTTCCTCAGGCTCACCGCCTCTCGCAGCACCAGGCGCGTGGGGACGCCCGCCGAGGCCCGGGCGACGACAGCCACGAGGTTGGCGCCGGTCAGAGTGCTCATAAGCGCTTCGGGCACCTCCCTGCGGAGGTAGGCGCGCAGCCGGAGCACGCTGGACAGGCCCAGCCCCGCCAAGCCGAATCCCCACCGCTTCGCGCCCAAGTCCACCAGGCGCACACCGGAGGGTATTTCTCCCAGCAAGCCGCCCCGGGCCTGGGACAGCACCAGATCCACCCGATGCCCGCGTGCAAGAAACTCGCGCGCGAGTTGCAGGAATACCCGCTGGGCACCCCCACATTCCAATTCCGGAACGAACAGGGCGATCCGGCTCAAGGTTGTGCACCAGGGGAGAGATGGGCATGCCAGAGCATGTAGACATACAACTTCCACAGGCGCAGACCATAATCACGCCGTCCCGAACGGTGTTCATCGAGCATGCGTTCCAGTTCCGGGCGAGCCAGGGGGGACTGCGTGTCCCGCGCGAGCCGGGAGAACTCCGCTGCGAGCCCCTCCCTGAACCATTGCCCTACCGGCACCCCGAAACCCTGCTTTCTACGCTTCCAGATTCCGGCGGGAATGAGATCCCCCACCGATTCGCGCAGCATCCGCTTGCCGGAAAAGCCACGGCGATGCCAGGTCCTGGGGAGGCGGAAGGCGAGTTCCACCACGTCCCGGTCGAGGAATGGTGCCCGGGCTTCCAGTGAATGGGCCATGGAGGCCCGATCGACCTTGAGCAGGATGTCCTGGGGCAGGTAGACCAGGGCATCGGACACCATCATCCGCTGAATGTCATCTGCCTCGCATCCCTCATGCAGTCCGGGCGGCTGGTGGCCGCGATCCACCAAATCAGGCACCAGGGCCCGGAAATGGCGTGGTGCATACATCAGCGGGGCGACATAGGGGGTTTCCGCTTCGAGCCGCCCGGCCGTGTCCAGGAACAGGTGGACTTTCTTCAGCAGGCTCCGGCTATGGTGGGCCACCGGCTCCGGGAGACACCGCAACACCCCTTCGATTGAGCGTCTCATACCCGGCGGCAGGCGGGTGTACCAGCGCAGAATTGCACGGGCCTGATAACGCTGATAGCCGCTGAACAACTCGTCACCGCCATCACCGGAGAGAGCCACCTTGACATGCCTGCCTGCCAGTTCCGCGACGAGTGCGGTTGGCAACAGGGATGGATCGGCAAAGGGCTGCCCCACATTATTCAGGACCAGATCTTGTAACCGATCGGAATCCCACTGTTCGAGAACTTCTTCGTGATGATCCGTTTCGAAACGGTTGGCGACGAGACGTGCATGCCGACGCTCATCGTAGGAACTCTCCCTGAATCCGATGGTGAAGGTTTTCGGTGCGGTGCCGCTGCGACGGGTCTGCAAAGCGACCACCAGCGAGGAATCGATGCCACCGGAAAGGAAAGCCCCCACCTCCACGTCGCTCACGAGGCGTCGGTCGACTGCCCGTTCCAGCGATTCCCTTAGCTGCTCACGGGCACGAACGCGGCTGCCCTCGAAGCCGCCCACAGGCAGTGTCCAGTAACGTCGCTCCCTCGTCTCCCGGCCGGGAGACCAGTCGAGCCAATGCCCGGGAAGCACTTCGCGCACGCCGACATACGCGGTTGTACCCGGCAGATAGTAGCCATAGCGAAGGTAATCGGCCGTGCTGTCGATATCCTCCGCCCAGGCCGTGCCATCGAGCGCCGACAGCGCGGGCAACTCCGAAGCGCAGGCAAAGTGGCGGCCGTCGGCTCGATAGTAGAGCGGTTTCTTGCCCATCCGGTCGCGGGAGAGGAGCAGTCGTCTTTCGACCCTGTCCCACAGGGCCAGGGCCCACATGCCCTCCATGTCCTCCAGAAACCGGGGGCCATGAAGCACCAGGCCGGCCAGCACCACCTCGGTATCACCCGCGGTGCGGAATTCCCATGCTCCGCGCAACCGCTCGCGCAACTCCGTGAAGTTGTAGACCTCGCCGTTGTAGACCAGCAGGTGGCGGTCGTCAGGACTGGCCATGGGCTGGTGACTGGCGCGCAGATCAATGATGGAAAGGCGGCGGTGGCCAAGGGCCCAGTGGCCACCGGAAACCTTGCCCTCCTCGTCCGGCCCACGGTGCACCAGGCGCGCCAGCGCCCGCCGGGTCTGCTCCATGATCAGTTCCCGCGGCAGGTCGGGGGCATGAAGGAAGGTCAGTCCGCACACGACTGGATGTGTCCTCCGAGAGACTCGCGATATATCGCGGCGTACTGCTCGCCGGTGGCGTCCCAAAACAGATTCTGGCTCCTTATCCACCCCCGCGCCTCTTGCGCCAACCGGGTACGCAGCCCGGCATCGTTGCGCAACCGCTCAAGCAGCCCGGCCAACGCCTCCGCGTCTCCCGGCTCGAAGAGCAGTCCGCTGCGACCGTTCCGGACAATCTCGGTGACCCCGTCGATGGCCGTGGCGACCACCCCCAGCCCCGCCGCCATCGCTTCCAACACCGCGTTCGGACGCCCCTCGCTGCGGCTGCACAACACGAACACGTCCGCCTGCTCCAGATAGCGGATGACATTGCCCGGGGGAATCGAACCGACGAAGTCCACCGAAGTGCCAATACCCAGTTCGGACGCCAGCCGCTCCAGCCCGCTCCGCTCGGGGCCATCTCCGACGACAACCAGCCGCACGGCATCCGGAGCGGGCAACAGCGCCAGGGCTCTGATGAGAGTCGCGATGCTCTTGCGCGGGATCAGGCTCCCCACGGTCACGAGATTGAGGACGCCGGACGATCCCGTCCTCGCCCTGCAACCCAACAATTCTCTCTCAACGCCGTTGTGAACAACCCTCACCTTCCATGCTGAATCCGGAAACCGGTTCACTATTTTGGCTTGAAAGGCCTCGCTGACCGTGACCACCCTGGTGCTTGCTTTGATACTGTTGGCAAGGAACCAGCGGAACACTCCGGACTGTTCGGCGCGGGTCACATCCTCACCACGCAGGGTGGTGACGAGAGGCACTCTCCGCAACCTCGCCACCATGCCCGCCACGACGCCATTGACCGACCAGTTTGCATGAATCAGATCGGCTTCACGGACGGCGCGCCAACAGGCCGTCATCATGCAGAGCAGGAACCAGGGGATGAGCAGGTAGAGTGACGGCCTGGCCCGAAGCGCCGCTGGAATCCCGCCCGGCACATGAGCCAGGCGCTGCCAGGATATGGGTGCGTAACGGAAACAGGTCACCCGATATCCCGGGGGTTCTTTGTAATCCTGCCGGTGTTCAACACATGGCGTCAGCACGGTGGCTTCGATATCCCTAGGCAGATTCTCCACCAACCGCTGTACGAACGGCCCGCTGGGAGGACCGCCGCGCAGTGGAAACGAAGTGGTCAGTACCAGGACCCGAATCTCGGACACAGCGTGGTTCGCGGTAGGTACGGTCATTGTCCGCGCCACCGGTTTGCCAACCCCGTTTCGGACATACTCACTTCCAATTCAGCCGGTTAGTTCAAATCGTTCGAGCCAGTGCTATGATTGTGAAGAACTATCTCGGAAACGTGATAACTTTGCCCACATGGTAACCCAAAGCAGCCCCGTCAGATTGAGCGGTCTCGCACGTCGCCTGGTCATTGATGGCCTTCTCACGGAGACCGATGCCCAGGCGGCCTTCGATCAGTCGCTCAAGGAAAAGATCCCGCTGGTCACCTACCTGGTGCAGAACGGCCTGGTGGAGGACGGCCGGATCGCCGTGGCCGCCTCCGAGGAGTTCGGCGCGCCTGTGCTGGACATCGATTCCCTGGACATCGGTCTCCTCCCCAAGGATCTGGTCAGCGAGAAGCTGATCCGCAAGCACCGCGCCATCCCCCTGTTCAAGCGCGGCAGCCGGCTCTACGTTGGGCTGGCCGATCCCACCAACCTGCAGGCCCTGGACGAGATCAAGTTCCATACCGGCATCAACACCGATGCCGTCGTGGTCGAGGAGTCCAAGCTCAGCCGGTTCATCGACCGGGTGGTGGAAGCCCAGGAAGCCACCAACCTGGGCGACCTCTCCGACTCCGATCTCGATGGGCTCGATATCAGCGGCGGCGATGAACTGCCGCAGGACGAGGTCCGGGACACCGATGTGGACGACGCGCCCATCGTGCGCTTCGTCAACAAGGTGATGCTCGACGCCATCAACAAGGGCGCCTCGGACATCCATTTCGAGCCCTACGAGCGTAACTACCGGGTGCGTTTCCGCCAGGATGGCATCCTGCACGAGATGGCCAGCCCCCCGGTGACGCTGGGCTCGCGCATCGCCGCCCGCCTCAAGGTGATGTCCCGCCTGGACATCTCCGAGCGCCGCATCCCCCAGGATGGGCGCATCAAGATGACCCTGTCCAAGAACCGGGCCATCGACTTCCGCGTCAGCACCTGCCCGACCCTGTACGGGGAGAAGGTGGTGATGCGTATCCTCGACCCCGCCAGCGCCCGCCTGGGCGTCGATGCGCTCGGCTTCGAGGAGGCCCAGAAGGATCTCTTCCAGCGGGTAATCCACAAGCCCCAGGGCATGGTGCTGGTCACCGGACCCACCGGCAGCGGCAAGACCGTGACCCTCTACACCGCCCTGAGCATCCTCAACACTCCGGACAAGAACATCTCCACGGTCGAGGATCCGGTGGAAATCAACCTGCCGGGCATCAACCAGGTCAACATCCACCCCAAGGCCGGACTCACCTTCGCCTCCGCCCTGCGCGCCTTCCTGCGCCAGGATCCGGACATCATCATGGTGGGCGAGATCCGCGACCTGGAGACCGCCGAAATCGGCATCAAGGCGGCCCAGACCGGTCACATGGTGCTCTCCACCCTGCACACCAACAGCGCCCCGGAAACCCTGACCCGTCTGGCCAACATGGGCGTGGCGCCCTTCAACATCGCCAGCACCGTGACCCTCATCATCGCCCAGCGCCTGGCCCGGCGGCTCTGCCCCCATTGCCGGCGGGAGGAGGAGGTGCCGCCGGAAGCCCTCCTTGCGGAAGGGTTCACGGAAACGGAGCTGCAGGACATTACTATATTTGGTCCAGTGGGGTGTGATCGCTGCACGGCGGGTTACAAGGGCCGCGTGGGCCTCTACGAGGTGATGCCCGTGACCGACGAGATCGGGCGCCTCATCATGGAAGGGGGCAACTCGATGGAGATCGCCGACCTGGCCCGGCAGCAGGGCATGGTGGATCTGCGCCGTGCCGGACTGAACAAGGTTCGTGACGGCCTCACGAGCCTCGAGGAAATCAACCGCGTCACCAAGGACTAAGCTATGGCCAAAGCAGCAGCGGTGAAGTCCCAGGTCTTCGTCTGGGAAGGAACGGACAAGCGCGGAGTCCGCCTCAAGGGCGAGAGCCGGGGCGAGAACGTCGGCAAGGTCAAGGCCGAGCTGCGCCGTCTCGGCGTCACGCCGCTGAAGGTGAAGAAGAAGCCGCTGGAGATCTTCAGCAGCCGCCGCCGTATCCGGCCCAAGGACATCGCCTTCTTCACCCGCCAGCTGGCCACCATGATGAACGCCGGCGTGCCGCTGGTGCAGTCCTTCGACATCATCGCCCGCGGCCTCGAGAACCCCACCTTCCAGGAGCTCATCCTCTCCATCAAGAACGACATCGAGGGGGGCACCTCGCTGACCGAGTCCCTGCGCAAGCACCCCCTCTACTTCGACGATCTCTACTGCAACCTGGTCCAGGCCGGCGAGCAGTCGGGCGCCCTGGAGACGCTGCTGGACCGCATCGCCACCTACAAGGAGAAGACCGAGTCCCTGAAGGGCAAGATCAAGAAGGCTCTGTTCTACCCCGCCGCGGTTCTCGTGGTGGCCGGCCTGGTGACCTCGGTCCTGCTGCTGTTCGTCATCCCCACCTTCGAATCGCTGTTCAAGGGCTTCGGCGCCGACCTGCCCGCGTTCACCCGGGCCGTGATCGACTTCTCGGACTTCTTCCGCGCCTACTGGTGGGCAATCTTCGGCGGCATCATCCTGGCGGCCTGGGGCTTCGTGCAGGCCAAGAAGCGCTCGCGGAAGTTCGCCCATTTCCTCGACCGCATGTCGCTGAAGATTCCGGTGGTGGGCGACATCCTGCGCAAGTCCGCCCTGGCCCGCTACGCCCGCACCCTCTCCACCACCTTCGCCGCCGGCGTGCCGCTGGTGGAGGCGCTCAACTCGGTGGCCGGCTCCACCGGCAACATCATCTACGAAAACGCCGTCTACCGGATCCGCGAGGACGTGGCCACCGGCCAGCAGCTGCAGCTCGCCATGCGCATGACCAACCTGTGGCCGAACATGGACATCCAGATGGTGGCCATCGGCGAGGAATCCGGCTCCCTGGACGACATGCTCGCCAAGGTGGCCGAGTTCTACGAGGAGGAGGTGGACAACGCCGTGGACGCCCTGAGCAGCCTGCTGGAGCCGCTCATCATCGTCATCCTGGGCGTACTCATCGGCGGCATGGTCGTGGCCATGTACCTGCCCATCTTCAAGCTGGCCGCGGTCATCTGACAGACAGTCTGGGCAGTGCCGTAGGGTGCGCCATGCGCACCGACCAATGGGCCACTGAAAACCGGTGTGGTGCACGCGGCGCACCCTACGGCAGGGCGGCGAATTTCAAGTGACACGTTTCGTGGCGATAAATTCTTACATCCTTCATCCGTTCTCCGTCCCCCGATCCTTCCCATGGAACTGATCGCCCTGCTGCGTGACAACCCGTCCGCACTGCTGACGATTGTCGCCGTATTCGGACTGGTCATCGGCAGCTTTCTCAACGTGGTCATCCACCGCCTGCCCCTGATGCTGGAGCGGGAGTGGGCCGAGCAGTGCCGGGAGCTGCTGGGCCGGGAAACATCCTCCGCCACGGCACCGGAACGCTTCAACCTGGTGCTGCCCGGCTCCCACTGCCCCCACTGCGGTCATGAGATCGGCGCCCTGGAAAACATACCCATCCTCAGCTACCTGTGGCTGCGTGGGCGCTGCCGACACTGTGGCGCCGCCATCTCGCTGCGCTATCCCGTCGTGGAGGCGGTCACCGCCCTGCTGTCGGTGGTGGTGGCCTGGCGCTTCGGCTGGGGCGCCGCCCTGCCCGCGGCGCTGCTGCTCACCTGGGCCCTCATGGCGCTGACGGTCATCGACCTGGACCACCAGCTGCTGCCCGACGGCATCACCCAGCCGTTCCTGTGGCTGGGCCTGGGCCTCAGCCTGTTCGGCGTCTTCGTGGATCCCCGCAGCAGCATCGCGGGCGCACTGGCCGGATACCTGAGCCTGTGGACCGTCTACTGGCTGTTCAAGCTCTTCACGGGCAAGGAGGGCATGGGCTACGGCGACTTCAAGCTGCTGGCCCTCCTGGGCGCCTGGCTGGGCTGGCAGATGCTGCCGCTCACCATCCTCCTGTCCGCCCTGGTGGGCGCCGTGGTCGGGGTCAGCCTCATCGCCCTCAAGCGTCACGAGGGCGGCAAGCCCATCCCCTTCGGCCCCTATCTCGCCGGCGCCGGCTGGATCGCCCTGCTCTGGGGCGAGCAGATTACCGGCGCCTACCTGCATTTCGCGGGTATCGGATAAAGGGGAGCGGGGAACAGGCAGGCCGGTGGCATTCATGCCGGCCTGGCGCACTACACACCCCGTTCCGCGGCCAGGGCCCTATCGCCCCGAGGGCGGGCCTCCCACAAGCTTCGGCCTGGCCACCAGGACCGGGAGACCTCGTGGGAGGCGCGACCCCGCAGTAATCACTTCTTCTTCGAATGGGGGGGGACTGACAGGATTTTCCAACTCATCAGGGGCACCCCGGGCCATGGTGAGCCAAAGGGTCCGGCCAGGACTCATTCGTCCCGAGGGTGGGCCTCCCACAGGCTTCGGCCTGGCCATCGGGACCGGGAGACCTTGTGGGAGGCGCGCCCCCGCGGCGATAACGGCTCCGGCCAACACCCTGTCGGCCAGGCGGGAGCTCCACACCTGGGCAAAGCCACCCCCTGGCCCCAACATTTCACAAATCTCCCGCAAGGACGCGAAGAACGCGAAGAACGCCAGGAGAACACGGGACTGACGGTCTTGTCCTGCTGTGGCACTCGTACGAGACGATGCCCGACGCTCCATTCATAATGGTCCTGTTAATTTTTTTACCTTGGCGTTCCTGGCGTCTTGGCGAGAAAAATCCGGGTTCGTAACCTGACCCCTCATATTGAGGCCACCGGCCATATACTTGTCCCCATGCAGCCAGTGTCCACCGATAAATCGAATACCCCGCGCACCCTGGTGATCGGCCTCACCGGCGGCATCGGGAGCGGGAAGTCCACCGTGGCCGAAGGTTTCGCCAGGCTGGGCGTCCCGGTCATCGACGCCGATCTCATCGCCCGCGAGGTGGTGGAACCGGGCCAGCCGGGACTGGCCGCCGTGGCGCGGGCTTTCGGCGCGGAGATAATCGGCGCGGATGGCCGGCTGGACCGGAAACGGCTCCGCGAGCGGGTGTTCGCGGAGCCGGCCGAACGCCGCCGCCTGGAGGCGCTCCTGCATCCGCTCATCCGCGCGGAGATGCGGCGCCGAATCGCGGCCTGCGCCGCACCCTACTGCCTGCTGGTGGTTCCGCTGCTGCTGGAGGGCGGGCAGTCCGACCTGGTGCAACGGATCCTCGTGGTGGATGTTCCCGAGGCGCTCCAGGTGGAGCGCGTGCGGCAGCGGGACGGCGACACAACCGAGCGGGTCCGCGCCATCCTGTCCGCCCAGCTGCCCCGTGATGAACGCCTGGCGCGGGCCGACGACATCATCGTCAATGATCGTGAACTGACCGATCTTGAAGCCGATATTCGTCGATTGCACCGCTATTACCTTGAACTGGCCGCAAACCGCCGCGATCGCGGCGACTGACGCCGCCCCGGTCCCGATTGCCACGGACGCGCCTTGTGGGTGACAATCGCCAACACATCACGATGAACCCCTGACATCGACAGCGAGTGACCGTGCCCGGCGAACTGGTGATCTACGAACAGCCTCTGAATGAGCGTATGCGAATCTTCATGCGCCTCGAGCACCTGTTCAGCCAGGCCCTGTACAACCTCCGCGGCGCTTCGGTCTGGGACAGCCGCCAGACGCTCGAGACCCTCATCGATATCCTCAACGTCTTCGATCGCACCGACCTGAAGACCGAGGTGCTCAAGGAACTGGAGCGCCATACCGCCAGCCTCGCCCGCCTGGAGCAATCCCCCGGCGTGGACTGGGACAAGCTGAACCGGGTACTGGACGAGATCGAAGTGCTGCTGGAAGGCCTCTACAACTACAGTGGGCGCATCGGCCAGGCGCTGCGCGAGAACGAGTTTCTCAGCACCATCCGCCAGCGCAGCGCCATCCCCGGCGGCACCTGCGATTTCGACCTGCCCCTCTATCACCACTGGCTGGAACGCTCGCCGGAGGAGCGCATCCGCGATCTGGAGCGCTGGCTCACGGACTTCGAGCCGATACGCCTCGCCATCAACCTGATCCTGCGGCTGGTACGCTCGAGCGCCGCCCCGACGCCGGTCCTGGCCGCAGCCGGCTTCTTCCAGCGCTCCCTCGACCCGGGCATACCCTACCAGATGCTCCGTGTCAGCCTGCCCGCAGCCTCCGCCCTCTATCCCGAGATCAGCGCCGGCAAGCACCGCTTCACCGTCCGCTTTCTCGTCGCGAGCCGCGATCAGCGGCCCACCCAGACCGAGGAGGACGTGGACTTCCAGCTGACCTCCTGCCCGATATGACGGGTGTTATGGGTGATGGGTGATGGGTGATGGGTGATGGGTGATGGGTGATGGGTGAGTGCGTGAGTGCGTGAATGCGTGAATGCGTGAGTGCGTGAGTGCGTGAATGCGTGAATGCGTGAATGCGGCACGGCCTGCTTCCCCTCGCGGGAGGGGGTTGGGGGGAGGGGACGCGGCTCTCCACCCGGCACAGGCGTGCAGATGAATCTGCACCTACATCCCCGCGTGCGAGCATGTGAACACGGAACGCGAACCGAGCCCGAGCCCCATGACCGAATCCCGCCCCAAGCGTGACCGCCCCACCGTGGTGCAGTGTCCCACCTGCGGCAAATCCGTGGAGTGGACCGAGGCATCGAAATGGCGGCCCTTCTGCAGCGAGCGCTGCCGCCTCATCGACCTTGGCGCCTGGGCCTCGGAGGAGTACCAGGTACCCGGCAGCAACGGCGACGCCGGCACCCCCTCCGACGACGAACCGCAACACTGAGCGCGTCAGCCACCGCGACCGGAACGTGGAAAAAGCTTCCTGATCCATCCACAGAGTACGCCGATTACACCGATTTCCAGCCTGTCATCAACCGGCTTCAGCGCCAGGCAATGGAGCGGGAACCTCCCGCCCGAAGATGTTTCCTACTCGCCGTTTCTGGTAACAGGTTTGATCGGTGGAAATCCGTGTAATCGGCGTAATCTGTGGATAAAAGGGTTTTCAACTCCTGGCCGATACCGGCTCCCAGAGGGCGCGGATGGCGGCAATGCCCTGGGCGTAGTGGCCGTGGGCGCGGGGAATGTCGGCCGGGCCGACGCCGCCCAGCGCGTAGACTGGGATGCGGGCGGCATCGGCCAGTTCGGCGAAGCCTTCCCAGCCGAGGGTCGGCGCGCCGGGGTGGCTGGCGGTGGGCAGCACCGGCGAGAGGACGGCGAAGTCGCAGCCGATGGCCTCGGCCCAGGCCAGTTCCCGGGCATCGTGGCAGGAGGCGGCCACCCAGTAGCGGGAGTCGAGGGGCCGCTGGCCGAGCGAGGCGAGGCGGCGGCTGTCCAGGTGCACCCCGTCGGCGCCCACCCGCTCCACCCACCCAGGCGGCCCGTTCAGCAGCAGCCGTGCACCATGCTGCCGGCAGCACTCGATCGCCTGCCCGGCGAGCCGCAGGTACTCCGCCTCCGGCAGCCCCTTGGCCCGCAGTTGCACGAGACGCACGCCGCCGGTTAGTGCCTGGTCCAGCCGGGCCAGAAACCGGCGTGGATCACCTGCCGGCTCGCCGGTGACGAGATAGCGGTCCGGGAGACGGACGGCGTTGACGATGGGCCGGTTGGCCGCCGGAAACTCGCGTTCCGGCAGCTCCTCCGGTGCGACCCATTCCACCGGCTGGCCTTCCCGCCCGTGGGGCTCGCCGCTGAAGGCATCCACCCGCCAGACATCCAGCTCCACCCGGCGATCGGGATAGGCGTGGCGGATGCGGATGAGCGGCCGGCTGCGCCGGGGCAGGATGCCGAGTTCCTCCTCCAGCTCCCGCGCCAGCGCCTGCTCCAGGGATTCGCCCGGCTCCACCTTGCCCCCGGGAAACTCCCACAGCCCGCCTTGGTGCAGGTGGTCGGGCCGCCGCGCCAGCAGCACCCGGCCCCTATCGTCGAACACCGCCGCCGCCACCACCCGCAGCCAGTCCGTTGCATCGGTCATGGAACATTCACCACGAAGGCACGAAAAACACGAAGAATGAAAAAGCAGCTAACCGCAGATTCCGCTGATTGACGTTGATTGGAATGTGAAACCCGGAACTATCGTCAGTGGAACCAGGCTGACGCGGTTCAGAGCGAGTTTACCGGACGAGCAGCCCCGAACGCACTCACGCGCACAGCATGTGCCATGCCGTTAGAACACTAACAATAATCTGCGAAAATCTGCGTAATCTGCGGTTAAAACGATTTTCTTCTTGTTCTTCGTGCCTTCGTGGTGAGCACTCAGGAACGGTACTCGGCGTTGATCTTGACGTAGTCGTAGGAGAGATCGGTGGTCCACACCTCGGTGGTGTGGTCGCCGCGGCCGAGGTTGACGCGGATGGTGAACTCGGGCTGCTTCATGACCGCCGCGCCCATCTCCTCGCGGTAGTCGGGATGGCGTCCGCCGTTCATCACGATGGAGACATCGTCCAGGTGGATGGTCACCCGGGAGATGTCGAGCGCCTCGAGCCCGGCCCGGCCGACGGCGGCGAGTATGCGGCCCCAGTTGGGATCGGAGGCGAAACAGGCGGTCTTGACGAGCGGGGAGTGGGCAATGGTGAAGGCCACGGCCGCGCACTCTTCGGGGGTGGCGCCGTCCTCCACCCGGACGGTGATGAACTTGGTGGCGCCCTCGCCGTCGCGGATGATGGCCTGGGCCAGTTCGAGGCAGACGCCGTCCAGCGCTTCCTGGAAGTGGGCCAGCGCGGGAGCGCCCTCGTTGTCGATGGCCGGCAGCCCCGCGGCGCCGCTGGCCAGCAGGACGCAGGCGTCGTTGGTGGAGGTGTCGCCGTCCACGCTGATGCGGTTGAAGGAGCGATCCACCGCCCGCTTCAGGCAGTCGGCCAGCAGATCGCGCTCCACCGCGGCATCGGTGGCCACGTAGGCGAGCATGGTTGCCATGTCCGGGTGAATCATCCCCGAGCCCTTGGCGATGCCGGTCACCGTCACCGTCCGGCCAGCCTGCTCGAAGCGCCGCGAGGCGCCCTTCGGCACCGTGTCGGTGGTCATGATGGCGCGCGCCGCCCGCTCCCAGGCGGCGGCATCGCCGGCGCGGTCGGCCAGCACCGCGGGGATGCCCGCCTGCAGGCGTGCCAGCGGCAGCGGCTCGCCGATGACCCCGGTGGAGAAGGGCAGCACCTCGGCCGGCCGGCAGCCGCCCGCCTCGGCCAGCGACTTGCAGCTCTGTCGGGCATCGGCCAACCCCTGCTTCCCGGTGCCCGCATTGGCATTGCCGGCGTTGATGAGCAGGAAGCGGGGGCTGAACAGTTCCAGGTGCTCGCGCGCCACGCTGACCGGGGCGGCGCAGAAGGCATTGCGGGTGAAGACCGCCGCGGCCGTTCCGCCGGGCGCCATCTCCATCAACACCAGGTCATCGCGGCCCCGGTAGCGGATACCGGCCGCCGCCGTGCCGAGAGAAATGCCCGCCACCGGATAGAGCTCCGGCAAGCCCGTCAGACCCACCGCCATGATGCACTCACCTCTGTGAAAATTGAGATTGAACCCGAGACCGCGGCTGCTCTCGCCAAGGCGCAGAGCACGCAAAGGATGACCCAACCAATGGCTGGGGGCCGTACCCCCTCCCGCGCCGGCCTTCGCGGCTTTTCTTTGCGGCTTGGTGAGAGAAATCAGAATACGGCCCCGCGCAGAGACTCCAAGCGCGCCGGGAACAGGGGGACAACAGCCACACGCCCTGCCCGGCCCGATAAATCCGGCCCTACGGGCACTCACGCACTCACGCACTCACGCACTCACGCACTCACGCACTCACACATTCACGCACTCACGCATTCACGCATTCACGCACTCACGCACTCACCCGTCACCCCAGCCGCCCGTGGCAGTGCTTGTACTTCTTGCCGGAACCGCACGGGCAGGGCTCGTTGCGCCCCACCTTGCGCCCCTCGCGCACGAACGGCTGCTCCCGCTCCTCACCGCCGGGCGACGGCTGGCCGGCACTCTCCTCGTCCGCCAGGGCGGCGGCCTCGGCGTGCTGGTACTGCATCTCCTGCTCGCTGGGACGACGGCGCTGGGCCTCCAGGGCCGCCACCTCCTCGGGCGCCTGCAGCTGCACCTTGGAGATGATGCCCACCACGTCGTGCTTGACCCGATCGAGCATGCTCGAGAACAGCTCGAAGGCCTCGCGCTTGTACTCCTGCTTGGGATTCTTCTGGGCGTAGCCGCGCAGGTGGATGCCCTGGCGCAGGTGGTCCATGGAGGCCAGGTGCTCGCGCCAGTGGTTGTCCAGCACCTGCAGCATCACCACCTTCTCGAACTGGCGCATGGACTCGGCCCCGGCCTGGGCCTCCTTGGCCGCGTAGATCGCCTCCAGTTCAGCGACGATACGCTCGCGCAGGGGCTCCTCGTGCAGGTTCTCGTCGGCCTCCAGCCAGCCGCGGATGTCGGCGCGGAGACCGAACTCCTGCTCCAGGGCCTGCTCCAGGCCGGCCAGGTCCCACTGCTCCTCGATGCTCTGGGGCGGAATGAACTGGTCGATGACGCCGTTCACCACATCGATCCGGATCTCGTGCAGGGCGTCGGCGATGTCCTTCGCGGCCATGAGCTCGTTGCGCTGGGCATAGATCACCTTGCGCTGGTCGTTGGCTACGTCATCGTATTCCAGCAGCTGCTTGCGGATGTCGAAGTTGCGTCCCTCCACCTTGCGCTGGGCGTTCTCGATGGCCTTGGTGACCCAGGGGTGCTCGATGGCCTCGCCCTCCTGCATGCCCAGCTTCTGCATCAGCCCCGACACGCGGTCGGAGGCGAAGATGCGCATGAGGTTGTCTTCCAGCGACAGGTAGAAGCGGGTCGATCCGGGGTCGCCCTGGCGGCCGGAGCGGCCGCGCAGCTGGTTGTCGATGCGCCGCGATTCGTGACGCTCGGTGCCGATGATGTGCAGCCCCCCGGCTTCCAGCACCTGCTCGTGGCGGCGCTGCCACTCCTCCCGCACCCGCGCACGCTCCGCCTCCGGGGCATCCTCGGGCAGCGTCGACAAATCCGATGCCAGGCTGCCGCCCAGCACGATGTCGGTACCGCGACCGGCCATGTTGGTGGCGATGGTCACCGCCCCGGGGCGGCCGGCCTGGGCCACGATCTGGGCCTCCCGCTCATGGTGCTTGGCGTTGAGCACCTCGTGGGCAACCTTGTACTTGTCCAGCAGCCTGGCGAGGTGCTCGGAGGCTTCGATGGAAGCGGTGCCCACCAGCACCGGCTGGCCCCGCTTGCGGCACTCGGAGATGTCCTCGATGATGGCGTTGAACTTTTCCTTCTGGGTCAGGTAGACCAGGTCGCCCAGGTCCTGCCGGATCATGGGGCGGTGGGTGGGCATCACCACCACCTCCAGCCCGTAGATCTGCTGGAACTCGTAGGCCTCGGTGTCGGCGGTGCCGGTCATGCCCGCGAGCTTGTCATAGAGGCGGAAGTAGTTCTGGAAGGTGATGGAGGCCAGGGTCTGGTTCTCCTGCTGGATGCTCACCCCCTCCTTGGCCTCGATGGCCTGGTGCAGCCCCTCCGACCAGCGCCGGCCGGGCATGGTGCGGCCGGTGAACTCGTCCACGATCACGATCTGGTTGTCGCGCACGATGTAGTCCACATCGCGCCGGAACAGGGCGTGGGCCCGCAGCGCCGCGTAGATGTGATGCACGAGCGAGATGTTCACCGCGCTGTAGAGGCTCTCGCCCTCGTCCAGCAACCCGGCGCCGGTGAGCATCTCCTCCACGTGCTGGTGGCCCTCCTCGGTCAGGTAGACCTGGCGCGCCTTCTCGTCCACCGAGTAGTCGCCCGGGCCGTCCTCGACCTCCTGCTTGACCAGCTGCGGCACCAGCTCGTTCATCTTCATGTACATCGCCGAACTGTCCTCGGCGGGTCCGGAGATGATGAGCGGGGTCCGGGCCTCGTCGATGAGGATGGAGTCCACCTCGTCCACGATGGCGTAGTAGAGATCGCGCTGCGACTTCTCCTCCATGCGGAAGGCCATGTTGTCGCGCATGTAGTCGAAGCCGAACTCGTTGTTGGTCCCGTAGGTGATGTCGCAGGCATAGGCCTCGCGGCGGGTCACGTTCACCACGTTGCGGTAGCTCTCCTCGCCCCGGTGCTCGGGATCGAAGCGGTAGGAGGCGTTGTCCGGACCCAGGCCGCCGGAGGACTGCACCACGCCCACCGAAAGCCCCAGCTTGTGGTAGACCGGCCCCATCCACTGGGCATCGCGCCGCGCCAGGTAATCGTTCACGGTGATGACATGCACCCCGCGACCGGTGATGGCGTTCAGGTACGCCGGCAGGGTCGCCACCAGGGTCTTGCCCTCACCGGTGCGCATCTCGGCGATCTTGCCCTGGTGCAGCACGATCCCGCCGATGAGCTGGACATCGAAATGGCGCAGCCCGAGCGCCCGGTCGGCTGCCTCGCGCACGACGGCGAAGGCTTCGGGCAGCAGCCGCTCGAGATCCTCGCCGTCGGCGAAGCGCCGGCGGAATTCGTCGGTCTTGGCTCGCAGCGCCTCGTCATCCAGCGCGCGGACGCCCTCCTCCAGGGCGTTGATGCTCTCCACCGTCTTGCGCATCCGCTTGAGCAGACGCTCGTTGCGGCTGCCGAAAATCTTGCTGAGGAAATTGCTGGCCATGGGTCTCTTCCGGAGATCGGGTTTGGACGGGCATCCCTGCATGGGGGAACCGGCCACGAGAATAAAGCGCTGATTGTACCGCCTGAAAGGGGAAATTGCTTGCTACGGGATAGTTATCTTCAAGGGTCGACAACGGGCGTAAACAGGCCAAGATTTCACCACGAAGGACACGAAGGGCACGAAGAAGAGCAAGATGAGGCTTGGTGGGATCCCGCTTTCTCTCAGCATTCACCACTCGACGATCACCGGCCGCCCGCTGGATGCTGACAATCTCGATTGCTGCATATCCTCCGTGTTCTTCGTGTCCTTCGTGGTTAAAGGCTTTTCAGTCGAGTTACTAGCAGCGAGCGAGGTCGCGGGAAGGGATTGTCTACCTCGAAACTGGTAACTGGTGACTATCCCTTCGATCGCAGATAGCGTGCGGGGTTCACGTGGCGGCCGTCCCGGAGCACCTCGAAGTGCACGTGGGGACCGGTGGAACGGCCGGTGGACCCCAGGAGCGCGATGGTCTGGCCCTGCTTCACCACCTCGCCCTCCTGCACCAGGAGCTTGCTGTTGTGGCCGTAACGGGTGCTGAGGCCATTGCCGTGATCGATCTCCACCAGCAGCCCGTAGCCGTCCTTCCTGCCGGCGAAGACCACGACGCCCGAGGCGACCGCGAGGATGTCCGAGCCCGATTTCCCGGCGAAATCGACCCCCTCGTGCAGGGTTCGCTTGCCGGTGATGGGATCGGTGCGCCGGCCGTAACTGGATGATATCCAGCCGCTTTCAACCGGGCGGCCGGTGGGCCGGGTCTCGGCGGCGAGACTGCGGTCCAGCAACAGGTCCGAGAGCAGTCCGAGCTGGCGCTCACGGCTGTCGACCTGGAGCGACAGCTCGTCGATGGCCGACTCGAGACTCTTAAGCCCGTCCGGCTCCAGGTTGTCCATCACCTCGGGACCACCCTGGGGCGGCGGCTGGCTGAAATCGAACTCCCCTTCCTCGAGCCCGCCCAGCTTGGTCAGCCGTTCGCCCAATGCGTCCAGGCGCATCATCTGTGCCTGGAGCTGGGCCACGCGGGCGGCGAGGGTTTCCGTACGCGCCTGCTGATCGTCCCGCAGGGCGTCCAGGGCGAAGCGCTGGAACTGCAGTTCCTGGCGCCAGGTCTGCAGCTCGGCCTGGGGCAGAGGGAGCCAATCCTGGCCATCACCCGGGGCGGACCTGCCGGCGGAACCCAGGTGATAGCCGAGATAGGCTGTGGCCAAGGGCAGGCTGATCGCCAGCAGCAGGACCGAGAGCATCTGACCCCGCCCCAGCCGCGTGGCGCCGGACTTGCCGTCGCGATTCCGAAAGAGAATGATATGCATGGCGTCGCCGCTCTGATATCCAACTGGTGAAGATTAACTTGAACCGCAGCCGATTTCCAATACGCTTCGCAAGGTTACTCGAATCCCGCAGCGGCCGCCTGACGCCGCTGCTCGAGCGGGTCCGGCTGCTGCAGCGGGCCGAGCATCTGCTGAGGGAGACCCTGGGAGTCGATTTGGGCGCCCACTGCCGGGCCGGCGGCCTCACCGGCGGACGGCTGGTGCTGCTGGCCGACTCCCCCGTCTGGGCCACCCGCATCCGCTACGCGGTGCCCGCGCTGCTGGAGAGACTCGAAGGCGAGGGCGACATCCCGGTGCGGGAGATACAGGTCCGCGTCGGGCGGGCCAGCATAGCCCGTGAACCGGCGTCGCGTCGAGCCCGGCCGCTGGGAGAGGAGACGGCGCGCAACCTGCGCGAGACCGCCGAGGCGGTCGGGGATGAGGCGCTGCGGTCGGCCCTGCTGCGCCTGGCACGGCGGCGCGGGCGGCCGGAATCGTGACTGCCCGCCGCGCGGGACGGGCCCCCTGCCCCGTCAGCTGCCGCCGAACGCGGGCTGCATGAAGGAGATGGGCGCCTCGGCGGGATCCTCGAAGGTCACCTCTTCCCACGCGTCCACATCCGCCAGCAGTTCCTGCAGCAGGCGGTTGTTCAGTGCATGGCCCGACTTGTGTCCGCGGAATGCCCCCACCAGGCTGCGCCCGAGCAGGTAGAGATCGCCGATGGCGTCGAGGATCTTGTGCTTCACGAATTCGTCCTCGTAGCGCAGACCGTCCTCGTTCAGCACCCGGTACTCGTCCACCACGATGGCGTTGTCCAGGCTGCCGCCCAGGGCCAGGTTGCGCTCCCGCAGCATCTCGATATCACGCATGAAGCCGAAGGTGCGCGCGCGGCTCACCTCGCGCACGAACGAGGTGGTGGAAAAGTCCACCTCGGCGCGCTTGGCCGCCCGCTTGAACAGCGGGTGATCGAATTCGATGGCGAAGTCCACCTTGAAGCCGTCGAAGGGCTCGAAGCGGGCCCACTTGTCGCCGTCCTCCACCTGCACCACCCGCTTGATGCGGATGAAGCGCTTGGCCGCGGTCTGCTCCTCCACCCCGGCGGACTGGATGAGGAAGACGAAGGGCCCTGCGCTGCCGTCCATGATCGGCACTTCCGGCGCGCTCAGGTCCACGTAGGCGTTGTCGATTCCCAGGCCGGCGAAGGCCGAGAGGAGGTGTTCCACGGTGGCGATGCGCACCCCGTCCCGCACCAGGGTGGTGGACAGGGTCGTGTCACCCACGAACTCCGGCCGCGCCGGCACTTCCACCGGCTCGGCCAGGTCCACCCGGCGGAAGACGATGCCGGTGTTCGCCGGCGCCGGCCGCAGGGTCATGTAGACCTTGTCTCCGGTATGCAGGCCAACGCCCGTCGCCCGGATCACGTTCTTGAGAGTCCGCTGTCTGATCATGCGCGCCCCAGATTGCCTGTCGCCGTGCGGCAACACCAAAAAATTGGTGGACATAGTAGCACAGGTTGTGCAGCCGCACACAACCTGTGCACCGGTTCACACAACCGGCGCCACCCCCCGCCGCCATTCCGCCCGGGCGGGCAACCTTCCTTCCACCCGGCCGCACCCATCCGGCAACGCACCTGCCGCGGCGCGCTGCCTCCGCCTCCGGTCAGTCGGCCTGCCGGCGCAGGAAGGCGGGAATATCCAGGTAATCCATGTTCCCGCCCTCCGGCTCGGCGCCGAACTGCTGGCCCACGGCCTTCTTGCGCATCACCGCCGGACGCTCCAGCTCGTCGAAGTTGGTGCTGCCGTCGGCCTTCTTCGCCACCGCCACCGGACGTACCGGTTTCTGGATCTCCGCGGCCCGGGTCCCCAGGCCGGTGGCCACCACCGTCACCCGCAGCTCGTCGGTCATGTCCGGGTCGATGACCGTGCCCACCACCACCGTGGCGTCCTCGGAGGCGAACTCCTTGACCGTGCTGCCCACCTCGTCGAATTCGCCGATGGACATGTCCAGGCCGGCGGTGATGTTGACCAGGATGCCGCGGGCACCGGCCAGGTTGACATCTTCCAGCAGCGGGCTGGAGATGGCCGCCTCGGCGGCGCGGCGCGCACGCTCCTCGCCGGTGGCCGCGCCGGTGCCCATCATCGCCATGCCCATTTCCGACATCACCGTGCGCACGTCGGCGAAGTCCACGTTGATGAGCCCGGGCCGGGTGATGAGCTCGGCGATGCCCTGCACCGCGCCGAGCAGCACGTCGTTGGCCGCCTTGAAGGCGTCCAGCAGCGAGATGTTCTTGCCCAGCACGCTCAGCAGTTTCTCGTTGGGGATGGTGATGAGCGAGTCCACGTGCCCGGTCAGCTCGCGGATGCCCTCCTCGGCCACCAGCAGGCGCCGCTTGCCCTCGAACGGGAACGGCTTGGTGACCACCGCCACCGTCAGGGCGCCCATCTCCTTGGCCACCTCCGCCACCACCGGCGCACCGCCGGTACCGGTGCCGCCGCCCATGCCGGCGGTGATGAAGACCATGTCGGCCCCCTCCAGCACCTCGGCGATGCGCTCACGGTCCTCGATGGCCGCCTGCTTGCCCACCGACGGGTTGGCGCCGGCGCCGAGCCCCTTGGTGATGTTGCCACCCAGCTGCAGCACCGTGCGCGCCGCGGCGTTCTTCAGCGCCTGGGCGTCGGTGTTGGCGCAAATGAAATCCACGCCCTCGATGTTCGCCTGGACCATGTGCTGGACCGCGTTGCCGCCGCCGCCCCCCACGCCGATCACCTTGATGACCGCATTCTGCGGGTAGGTATCCATCAGTTCAAAGACCATTGTTATCGCCTCCTGTCTCCGCTTGTCGTCGCGCCCCGGGAGCGCTTCGAGCACCACCGCCGCAGCGGCGGGCAGTCGCCACCATCGGTTCAGAAATTACCCTGGAACCAGCCTTTCATCCGTTCCCAGATCCCTCGCATGCCCCCGCCCATCTTCATCTCCGGGAGTCTCTGCATCTGCTGCCGGTGGCCGTGGATCAGCAGCCCCACGCCGGTGGCGTAGATGGGGTTGCGCACCACGTCCACCAGGCCGGTGACGTGCTGGGGCAGGCCCAGCCGCACCGGCATGTGAAACACTTCTTCCGCCAGTTCGATGACCCCTTCCATCTTGGCGCTGCCGCCGGTGAGCACGATGCCGGCGGCGACGATGTCCTCGAACCCGCTGCGCCTCAGCTCGTCCTGCACCAGCTGGAAGAGCTCCTCGTAGCGGGGCTCCACCACCTCGGCCAGGGTCTGGCGGCTCAGCCTGCGCGGCGGCCGATCGCCGACCCCGGGGACCTCGATGTGGTCCTCGATGTTGGCGAGCTGGGTCAGCGCGCAGGCGTACTTGATCTTGATCTCCTCGGCGAACTGGGTCGGCGTGCGCAGGGCCACGGCGATGTCGTTGGTCACCTGGTCGCCGGCGATGGGGATCACCGCGGTGTGGCGGATGGCCCCCTCGGTGAACACGGCGATGTCGGTGGTCCCGCCGCCGATGTCCACGATGCACACCCCCAGCTCCTTCTCGTCGTCGGTGAGCACCGAGTGGCTGGAGGCGAGCTGCTCGAGGATGACGTCGTCCACCTCCAGCCCGCAGCGGCGCACGCACTTGATGATGTTCTGGGCCGCGCTCACCGCGCCGGTCACCAGGTGGACCTTCGCCTCCAGGCGCACCCCGGACATGCCGATGGGCTCGCGGATGCCCTCCTGGTTGTCGATGATGAATTCCTGCGGCAGCACGTGGAGGATCTTCTGGTCGGCCGGGATGGCCACCGCGCGGGCCGCGTCGATGACCCGGTCCACGTCCGCCTGGGTCACCTCGTGATCGCGGATGGCCACGATGCCGTGGGAGTTGAGGCTGCGGATGTGGCTGCCCGCGATCCCGGCGAACACCGAGTGAATCTGGCAGCCGGCCATCAGCTCAGCCTCCTCCACCGCGCGCTGGATGGACTGGACGGTGGACTCGATGTTCACCACCACGCCCTTCTTCAGTCCGCGCGAGGGGTGGGAGCCGATGCCCACGATGTCGAGCTTGTCCTCGGCGGTGACCTCGCCCACGATGGCCACCACCTTGGAGGTGCCGATATCCAGCCCCACGATCAGGCTCTTCTCCGGTTTTTTCACCATGCCCCGCACTCTCTCCCCGTTGCGCAGAGGACGCGCACAGACCGCATCGACCTCCCTCCACCGTTCATGATTCGCCCTCTCCGCCCGTTGGCTGCTTCCAGCGCACCGCCAGGCCGTTCGTATACCGGGCGTCCACGTTTTCAATCCGTTCGGCCTGCTCGGCCAGCGCCTCGGTCCAGAGGCGGACGAAGCGTCCCAGGCGCTCGTTCACTTCGCTGCGCCCCAGCACCACGCGGATGCCGTCGTCGAGCTCCAGCGACCAGGCCCGGCGGCCGTCCAGCTCCAGCATGCGGACCTCACGCCCCAGGGCGGCCAGCGCCGCATTCATCCGCTTGTGCTCGGCCAGCACCTGCGCCGCCATCCCCTCCGGTCCGCGCAGCTGCGTCAGCCCCTCGGGGAAACTGGCCGGGTCCGGGCTGAACACCCGGCCCCGGGCATTCACCAGGGCCTTGTCCCCCCAGCGCGCCACCGGCACCTGCTCGCGCACCGTCACCAGCAGGGTGTCGGGCCAGACCCGGCGGACCGTGGCCGCCTCAACCCAGGGCAGGGCCACCAGCGCCCCGCGCACGGCCGCCACATCCACCGTGAAGAACCCGCCGCGCACCACCGGGGTGGCGGTATGCTCCAGCTCGGTCCGGTCCAGGTGGCGCAGATCACCCTCGATGACCACCGTCCGGATGGGCAGGGTGGCGGGGTCGCGCAGCTGCGCCACGCCCCAGCCGACGCCGCCCAGCAGGATCGCGCCCAGCAGGACGCCGGCCAGCATCAGCAAGCCCCAGAGCCGCTCCCGCGGCGGGGGCGGCGGTGCCTTCGCCACCGCCTGCCGGCGCTGGTCACGCCGTGCCATGAGCAACCTCCCGCGGGAAGCTGGTGTCGAGGATGCGCAGCACCAGCGCCTCGAAGCCCAGACCCGCGGCCCGGGCCGCCATGGGCACCAGGCTGTGATCGGTCATGCCCGGCACCGTGTTGACCTCCAGCAGCCACAACCCGCCGGCGGCGTCCATCATCACGTCCACCCGGCCCCAGCCGCTCGCCCCCACCGCCCGGTAGGCCTCCAGCGCCAGCCCGGCGAGCTCCCGCTCCCGCGCCGGCTCCAGGCCGCAGGGGCAGTGGTAGCGGGTGTCGTCGGCGAAATACTTCGCCTCGTAGTCGTAGAAGCTGCGCGGCGTCTCCAGCCGGATTGCCGGCAGGGCCGTCTCCCCCAGCACGGCCACGGTGTACTCGCCGCCCTCCACCCAGTGCTCCGCGAGGACCACCGGGTCGAACTCCGCCGCCGCCCGCCAGGCCGCCGTGAGCTGGTCGAGGCTGGTCACCTTGGTGATGCCGATGCTGGAGCCCTCGGTGGCCGGCTTGACCGCCAGCGGCAGCCCCAGCCGCTGCGCGGCCTTGGCGCACTCCGCCTCCGAGCGCAGCTCCGCGTAGTCGGGCGTGGGCAGCCCCGCGCCCTGCCACAGCCGCTTGCAGCGCAGCTTGTCCATGCCCAGCGCCGAGCCGAGCACCCCGCTGCCGGTATAGGGCAGCTCCAGCAGCTCCAGCGCCCCCTGGATGACGCCGTCCTCCCCGCCGCGGCCGTGCAGGACGATGAACACCCGGTCGAACCGCCCCTGCTCCAGCACCGCGAGGATGTCCCGCCCCGCATCGATGCCGTGGGCGTCCACCCCGGCGCGCTGCAGCGCCGCCAGCACCGCCGCGCCGCTCTTGAGCGACACCTCCCGCTCCGCGGACCAGCCGCCCATCAGCACCGCCACCCGGCCGTAGTCGGAGACCGGCCGCGTCTCAATCGCCATGGTTCCCTCCTCCCCGCGGTCCCGGCTCGCCCACGATGTGGACCTCTGTCACCAGCCGCACTCCCTGTTTCCGCTCCACGGTCGCGGCCACCCGCCGGATCAGCACCTCGATGTCGCCCGCCGTGGCGCCGCCGGTGTTGATGATGAAGTTGGCGTGCTTCTCCGAGACGCACGCCCCGCCCTCGCACTCGCCCTTCAGGCCGCAGGCCTCGATGAGCCGCGCCGCGTGATCCCCGGGCGGGTTGCGGAATACCGATCCGCAGCTGGGCAGGCCGATGGGCTGGGTCTGTTCGCGCCGCTCCAGCAGCGCCTTGACCCGCGCCTGCGCCTCGCCGTCGGCCGTCACCGGCTGCAGGGCGAACTCGGCGGCGGTGAACCACTCCCCCGCCGGCCCCTGCACGCGCCGGTATCCCACCGTGAAGTCGGCCGGGATGCGCCGGTGCAGGCGCCCGCCGCGGTTCACGGTTTCCACCGTGGTCACGCGGGACCAGGTCTCGCCACCGAAGGCCCCGGCGTTCATGGCCAGGGCACCGCCCATCGTGCCCGGGATGCCGGCCAGGAACTCCAGGCCGGTCAGCCCCTCGCGGCTGCAGAAGCGGGCCACCTTGGCGCAGGGTACGCCGGCGCCGACGCGGATGCGGTTGCCGGGCAGCGCCTCGAGGCTGTCCAGGACTCCCAGCAGGGCGATCACGGTGCCCTGGAAGCCGCCGTCGCGCACCAGCAGGTTGCTGCCCAGCCCCAGCCACAGCAGCGGCTCGTCCTCCGGCAGGTTGGCCAGGAACTCCTGCAGATCCTCGAGATCGGCGGGGATGTAGTAGCGCGCCGCGGGGCCGCCGGCCCGCCAGCTGCAATGGACCGCCATGGGCTCGTCCTCGCGCAGCTCGCCCCGCGGCTGCCAGCCGCCGTTCCCGCCCGGCGTGTCGCCCTGCATGATCATGCCCACACCCATAGCCCCCCGGAGCCTGTACATGGTCACGAGCCCTCCCCCTTGAGTGCCCCGCCCGCCAGCAGGGCCGCCAGGCGCCCGATGTCGCCGGCGCCCTGGGTCACCATCACGTCCCCCGCCTCCAGCACCCCGAGCAGGGTTCGGGGCAGCTCGCCGTTGTCGGTCACCAGGATCGGCTCCACCCGCCCGCGGCTGCGGATGGCCCGGCACAGGCTGCGGGCGTCCGCGCCCGGTACCGGTTCCTCACCGGCGGGGTAGACCTCCAGCATGAGCAGCACGTCCACCTCCGAGAGCACCTCGGCGAAGTCCTCGAACAGATCACGGGTACGGCTGTAGCGGTGGGGCTGGAACACCATGACCAGGCGCCGTTCCGGCCAGCTGTCGCGCACCGCGCGGATGGTGGCCGCCACCTCCCGCGGGTGGTGGCCGTAGTCGTCCACCAGCTCCACCCGACCGGCGGCGGTCTGCAGCTCGCCGTACATCTGGAATCGCCGGCCGATGCCCTGGAAGCCGTCCAGCGCCCGGGCGATGGCCCCGTCCTCCACCCCCAGCTCGGTGGCGATGGCCACCGCGGCGGTAGCGTTCAGCACGTTGTGGCGACCCGGCAGGTTGAGCCGCAGCCGCAGCGGCTCGCGCCCGGCCCGCTCCACCGTGAACTCGGTGCGGGCCACCTTCTGGCTGAGGTCGCGAACCCGCACGTCGGCCCCGGCGTCGAAGCCGTAGGTCATCACCGGCCGGGTCACCTCCGTCAGCACCTCCCGCACCACCGGGTCGTCCAGGCACATCACCGCCAGCCCGTAGAAGGGCAGGTGGTGGAGGAACTCCACGAAGGTGCCGCGCAGCCGGCCGAAGTCGCCGCCGTAGGTGCTCATGTGATCGGCATCGATGTTGGTGACCACCGCCAGCATCGGCTGCAGGTAGAGGAACGAGGCATCCGACTCGTCCGCCTCCGCCACCAGGTAGCGCCCGGTGCCGAGGCGGGCGTTGGTGCCGGCGCTGTTCAGTCGGCCGCCGATGACGAAGGTGGGATCGAGCCCGCCCTCGGCCAGGACGCTGGCGATGAGGCTGGTGGTGGTGGTCTTGCCATGGGTGCCGGCCACCGCGATGCCGTAGCGGAAGCGCATCAGCTCCGCCAGCATCTCGGCCCGCGGCACCACGGGAATGCGCGCCTCGCGCGCTGCCAGCACTTCCGGGTTGTCGCCGTGCACGGCGCTCGAGGTGACCACCACGTCCGCCCCCGCCACGTGACCGGCGGCATGCCCAAGGTCCACCCGCACCCCGAGCCCGCGCAGGCGCCGGGTCATGGCGCCCTCCTGCAGATCGGAGCCGCTCACCTCGTAGCCGAGGTTGGCGAGCACCTCGGCGATGCCGCCCATGCCCGCACCGCCGATGCCCACGAAGTGGATGCGGCGGGTACGGCCCATGCCCGGTGCGGGAAGCGGGTTGCGGTCCGTTTCAGCCATGCCCAATCTCCACGATGTCGTCGGCCACCGCCGCGGCGGCCGCCGGAGTCGCCCGGCTGCGCGCGGCCGTGGCCATGGCCAGCAGCCGCGGGCGATCGCCCAGTCGCTGCAGGGTCTCCGCCAGCCGCGCGGGCGTCAGCACCGACTGGGGCAGCAATTCCGCCGCGCCGGCCTCCACCAGCCAGGCGGCGTTGTGGGTCTGGTGGTCGTCCACCGCGTGGGGGAACGGCACCAGCACCGAACCCACCCCGGCGGCGGCCAGCTCGCTGACCGTCAGCGCGCCGGAGCGGCACACCACCAGGTCCGCCCAGCCATAGGCCCCCGCCATGTCGGCGATGAAGGACTCCACCCGCGCCGCGACACCCGCCCCGGCATAGGCCGCGCGCACCCCCTCGACATCGGCGGCGCCGGCCTGGTGCAGCACCTCGGGACGCCGCTCCGGCGCCAGCCGGCCGATTGCCTCGGGGAGCGTCGTGTTCAGCGCCCGCGCACCCTGGCTGCCGCCCACCACCAGCAGGCGCAGCGCACCGGCGCGCCCGGCAAAGCGTTCCGCGGGCGCGGGCAGCGCGGCGATCTCCGCGCGCACCGGGTTGCCCACGGTCCGGGCGCCGGGCAGGCTGCCCGGAAACGCCTCGAGCACGCGGGTGGCGATGCGGGCCAGCACCCGGTTGGTGAGCCCGGCCACCGCATTCTGCTCGTGGACCACCAGCGGCACCCCCAGCAGGCGGGCCGCCAGCCCGCCGGGGCCGGAGGCGAAGCCGCCCATGCCCAGCGCCGCGACCGGGCGCAGGCGCCGCACCACTTGCTGCGCCTGCCACAGGGCGCGGACCAGGCGCAGGGGCGCCAGCAGCCAGCCGGTCGCGCCCTTGCCCCGCAGGCCGGTCACGTCGATGGTGTGCAGCGCCAGGCCGGCCTCGGGCACCACCCGGGCCTCGAGTCCGCGGAGCGTGCCGAGCCAGGCCACCTCGCGGCCCCGGGCCTGCAGCTCGCGGGCCACGGCCAGGGCCGGGAAGACATGGCCGCCGGTACCGCCGGCCATGATCAGCACCGGACGGTCGAGGCGCTGCACGCCGGGCGCGTTCATGCCTCCTCCTCCCGCGTCTTGCCGCGCCGGGCCGGAAGGGTTTCCGGCGGCGCGGTGCGCAGCTCGTAATCCGCCCGCAGCAGCAGGGCGATGGCGATGCAGTTGGTCACCAGGCTGCTGCCGCCGTAGCTCATCAGCGGTAGGGTCAGGCCCTTGGTGGGCAGCAACCCGGTGTTGACGCCGACGCTGATGATGACCTGCAGCGCAATCCACAGGCCCAGCCCGAGGGCGAGGTAGGCGGGATAGCGGCGCCCCGCGCGCAGCGCCCGCGAACCGATGGCGAAGGCGCGCCAGACCAGCAGGGTGAACAGGCCCAGCACTCCCAGCGCGCCCAGCAGGCCGAGCTCCTCGGCCAGCACCGCGAACAGGAAGTCGGTGTGCGCCTCAGGCAGGTAGAAGAGCTTCTGCACCCCGGCGCCAAGCCCCACGCCGAGCCACTCGCCGCGGCCGAAGGCGATGAGCGCCTGGGTGAGCTGGAAGCCGCTGTTGAACGGGTCCGCCCAGGGATCCAGGAAGGTGGTCAGGCGTTCCAGCCGGTAGGGCGAGGAGATGGCCACGGCGGCCAGGGCGCCCAGGGCCAGGAGCACCACCAGGGCGAACTGCCACAGCCGCACCCCGCCCAGGAACAGCATGCCCAGGACGGTGGCGGAGAGCACGGCCACGGCGCCGAAGTCGGGCTCCAGCAGCAGCAGCACGCCCACCAGGCCCAGCAGCAGGCCCGGCTTGAGGAAGCCGGAGAAGCGGGTGCGCAACTCCTCCTCCCGGCGGACCAGGTAGCCGGCCAGGTAGATGACCATGAACAGCTTCATCAGCTCCGAGGGCTGGAGGTTGACCGGGCCGAAGGCCAGCCAGCGCACGCTGCCGTTCACCTCGCGCCCCACCCCCGGCACCAGCACCAGTCCGATCAGCATCACCCCCAGCACCAGCAGGTAGGGTCCCAGCCGCTCCCACAGGGCCATCGGCACCCGCAGCACCGCGACGCCCAGGCCGATGCCGACCCCGCAGTAGGCCAGCTGGCGGTAGAGGTAGAACAGCGGCCCGCCGCTGGCGCGGTCGGCGATGGCCATGGAGGCCGATCCCACCATCACCAGGCCGATCAGCAGCAGCAGCGCAGCGGTGCCGAGCAGCCACAGGTCCCAGACCGGGAGCGGCCGGGCGCCGGCGCCGAGAGGAAGGGCCTGGGCGCTCATGGCGCCAGCTCCCCGACCGCCGCCACGAACACTTCGCCGCGGTGGACATAGTCGCGGAACATGTCGAAGCTGGCGCAGGCCGGCGAGAGCAGCACGCTGTCGCCGGGCTGCGCCAGTGCCGCGGCGGCGGCCACCGCCGCGGACATGCCCGCGGCGTGCACCACCGGCACCGCGCCCTCGAGCGCCGCCTCGATGCGGGGCGCATCGCGGCCGATGAGCACGGCCGCGCGGCCGCAGGCCGCCAGGCCGGGGCGCAGGGGGCCGAAGTCCTGTTCCTTGCCGAGTCCACCGGCGATGAGCACCACCCGCCCGGTGGCGCCCAGGCCCTGCAGCGCCGCCAGCGTCGCCCCCACGTTGGTGCCCTTGGAGTCGTCGTAGAAGTGCACGCCCCCGATCTCGGCCACCCACTGGCAGCGATGGGGCAGCCCGGGGAATTCCCGCAGCGCCGCCAGCATCGCCGTGCGGGGCAGGCCCACGGCCTCGCCCAGCGCCAGCGCCGCGAGGGCGTTGGCCGCGTTGTGGTGGCCGCGGATACGCAGCTCCCCGAGGGGGAGCAACGGCTCCCGGCCCCGGCACAGCCAGTCCGCGCCGTCCCGCTCGCACAGGCCGTAATCACCCGCAGCGGGAACGCCCAGGCCGAAGCGGACGACCCGCCGTTCCGGTTCCACCATGGCCGTCACCGCCGGATCATCGGCGTTGACCACCATCACCCCGCCGCCATGGAACACCCGCCGCTTGGCGGCCGCGTAGGCCGCCAGGTCCGGGTAGCGATCGAGGTGATCGGGACTGATGTTGAGCACCACCGCCGCGGCGGCATCGAGCGTGGCGGTGGTCTCGAGCTGGAAGCTGGAAAGCTCGAGCACGTACAGGTCCGGCTCCGCCGCGCCGGGGACCGGCAGCAGATCCAGCGCCGGGGTGCCCAGGTTGCCGCCCACGCGCGCGTCGAGGCCGGCGGCCCGGGCCATCTCCCCCACCAGGGTGGTGACGGTGCTCTTGGCGTTGGAGCCGGTGATGGCCACCACCGGGGCCTTCGCGACCCGGGCGAAGAGCTCGATGTCGCCCACTACCTCGACCCCGTCGGCGATTGCCGCGGCCAGCGCCGGTTCGGCCAGCGGCACCCCGGGGCTGAGCACGATGCGCCCGGCCCGCGCCAGCAGCGCCGGATCGAACCCGCCGGTGCGCACTTCCACCTGCGGCCACTCGGCGCGCAGCCCGGCGAGGCCCGGCGGCTCGTCGCGGCTGTCGATGACGGCCACCCGCTCGCCGCGCGCGGCCAGCCAGCGGGCGCAGGAGAGCCCGGTCTTGCCCAGGCCCACCACCACGCTGAGGGCGGAATCCCGCACCCGGCTGTCGTTCGGCTTGTCGCGCATCACGGCTGCCATCGTTTCCTTAGCGAATCTTCAGGGTCGCCAGACCCACCAGCACCAGGATCACGGTGATGATCCAGAAGCGCACGATCACCCGCGGCTCCGGCCACCCCTTCAGCTCGAAGTGGTGATGCAGGGGCGCCATGCGGAAGATGCGCCGCCCGGTGAGCTTGAAGGAGGCCACCTGCAGGATCACCGACACCGTCTCCATCACGAACACCCCGCCCATCACCAGCAGCACCAGCTCCTGGCGCACCAGCACCGCCAGGATCCCCAGCGCCGCCCCCAGGGCGAGCGCGCCGACGTCGCCCATGAACACCTGGGCGGGATAGGTGTTGAACCAGAGGAAACCGAGGCCGGCTCCCACCAGGGCGCCGCAGAACACCACCACCTCGCCCACGCCCGGGATGTAGGGGATGGACAGGTACTGGGAGAAGTTGACATGACCGGTAGCGTAGGCGAACACGCCCAGCGCCCCGCCCACCATCACCGCCGGCAGGATGGCCAGGCCGTCGAGGCCGTCGGTCAGGTTCACCGCGTTGCTGGAACCCACCACCACGAAGTAGACCAGCGGGATGTAGAGCCAGCCCAGGTTCAGCGCCACGGTCTTGAAGAAGGGCACGATGAGCTGGGTCTCCACGGGCTGCTGGGCGGTGCTGTAGAGGAACACCGCCACCCCCAGGGCGAACACCGACTGCCACAGGTACTTCCAGCGCGCCGGGAGGCCGCGCGAATCCTTCCTGGCCACCTTGCGATAGTCATCCACCCAGCCGATGACGCCGAACAGCAGGGTCACCAGCAGCACCACCCAGACGAAACGGTTGGAGAGATCCGACCACAGCAGCGTCGCCACCCCGATGGCCACCAGGATCAGCGCCCCGCCCATGGTGGGCGTACCCGCCTTGCTCAGGTGGCTCTGCGGTCCGTCGTTGCGCACCACCTGGCCCACCTGGTGCAGGGTCAGGCGCTGGATCATCCGCGGCCCCACCACCAGGGAGATCACCAGTGCCGTCAGCACCCCCAGGATCGCCCGCAGCGTCAGGTACTGGAACACGTTGAATCCCGTGTGCACCTGGGCCAGCCATTCGGTGAGCCAGAGCAGCATCGTCTTAGTCCTCCGCCGGCGCGCGCAGCGCGTCCACCACCCGCTCCATGCGCATGCTGCGGGAGCCCTTCACCAGCACCGTCATCTCGGGATGCACCACCTGTTCCAGCGCGGCCGCCAGCGCCGCATGGGAGTCGAATTGCTGGGCGCCGGGCCCGAAGGCCGCCGCCGCCTCGCGGCACAGGGGACCCAGCGTGTAGAGCCGATCCAGGCCGGCGGCGCGTGCCGCGCGCCCGATGCCGGCGTGGAGAGCCGGGGCCTCGGGCCCCAGCTCGGCCATGTCGCCGAGCACCAGCACCCGCTCACCGCCGCAGCCGGCCAGCACGTCGATGGCCGCCCGCACCGAGCCGGGATTGGCGTTGTAGCTGTCATCGATGAGGCGGCAGCCGCCGCGACCCGCCTGCACCTGCAGCCGCCCGCGGATAATCCCCAGCCCCGCCAGCCCCGCCACCACTTCCCCGGGCAGGGCATCGACGGCTAGCGCCGCGGCCGCCGCGGCGGCCGCGTTGAGCAGGTTGTGACGGCCGGGCAGCGGCAACCGCCCCTCCGCCGCGCCCCACGGGCTCTCGAGCCGGAAGCGCTGGCCATCGGCGTCATCGGCCAGCGGCAGCGCGCGCACCTCGGCCCGGTCGCCCAGCCCGAAGGTGAGGCAGCGTCTCCCGGCCAGCAGGCCGGTCCAGTAGGCGGCGAAGGGATCCTCGGCGTTCACCACCCCGATGCCGTTTTCGGCCAGGCCGGCATAGATTTCGCCCTTGGCCCGCGCCACACCCTCCAGGGAGCCGAAGCCCTCCAGGTGGGCCGGACCGGCGTTGGTGACCAGCGCCACGTCGGGACGGGCGATGGCGGTCGTGTAGCTGATCTCGCCGGGGTGGTTGGCGCCCAGCTCCACCACCGCGTAGCGGTGTTCCGGCCGCAGGCGGAGCAAGGTCAGAGGCACCCCGATATCGTTGTTGAGGTTGCCCCGGGTGGCCAGCACCGGACCGCGACGGGCGAGAATCGCGGCGATCATCTCCTTGACCGTGGTCTTGCCGGAGCTGCCGGTCACCGCCACGACCGGCAGATCGGCCCGGGTGCGCCACCAGGCCGCCAGCTCCCCCAGCGCCAGGCGGGTGTCCGCCACCCGGATCTGGGGCAGGGGATCGTCCACCGGCCGGGAGACCAGTGCCGCGCAGGCGCCCCGCTCCCGGGCCGTGGCCACGTAGTCGTGGCCATCGAAGTTGGGGCCGGTCAGGGCCACGAACAGGTCCCCCGGCGCCAGGGTCCGGGTATCGGTGCTGACCGCTCCGAACAGGCCATCGCCGCCGTGGTGCGTACCGGCGAGCAGCGCCGCGGCCTCGCTGAAGTGCAGGCTGTAGCCCATGGAAACGTTGCCGGCGGAAGCATTCATGCCGAGCCTCCCGGCTGCAGCAGGCGCAGCACCTCGTCGCGGTCGCTGAAGGGGTGGCGGATATCGCCCACCTGCTGGTAGTCCTCGTGCCCCTTGCCGGCCACCAGCACCACGTCCCCGGCCCGGGCGCCGGACACCGCCAGGGCGATGGCACGGGCCCGGTCATGCTCCACCTGCGCCTGCCCCGGCGCACCCAGGCCCGCCATGATCTCCGCGACGATGGCCGCCGGTGATTCGCCGCGGGGGTTGTCGTCGGTCACCACCAGCCGGTCGGCGAGCCGCTCGGCCACCTCGCCCATCTCCGGCCGCTTGCCGCGGTCGCGATCCCCGCCGGCGCCGAACACGCACCACAACCGGCCGCGGCAGTGCTCGCGCAGCGCCCCGAGGGTCTGCTCCAGGGCATCCGGGGTGTGGGCGTAGTCCACCACCACCAGCGGCCGGCCGTTGCCGCCGAAGCGTTCCATCCGGCCGGGCGGCGTCCGCACCCGGCCCAGCTGTTCGAGCGCGGTCCCGAGGGGTACGCCCAGGGCGCCGAGCACACCGAGCACGCCGAGAAGGTTGGCCGCGTTGTAGCGGCCCAGCACCGGGCTGCGCAGCAACCCGTCACCCCATGGCGTCTCCACCCGGAGCTCGACCCCGGCCGGATCCAGGCGCAGATCGTGGCCCCGCACCCAGGCCAGGCCCTCGGGATACTCGGGCAGCTGCCGCTCCTCTTCCAGGCTGTAGGCGATCACCTCCAGGTCCGTCGGCAGGGTGGCCAGGATCTCGCGCCCGAAGGCGTCGTCGGCATTCACCACCGCGCACTCCAGCCCGGGCCAGTGGAACAGCCGGCGCTTGATCTCGCCGTAGCTCGCCATGTCGCCGTGGTAGTCGAGATGATCGCGGCTCAGGTTGGTGAACAGCGCGGCGTGGAAGCGTACGCCCGCAACGCGACCCTGGTGCAGGCCGTGGGAGGAGACTTCCATCACCGCGGTTTCCGTCCCGCTGTCCCGGAACCGCGCCAGCCAGCGCTGTACGGCCAGCGCGTCCGGAGTGGTGTGGCTGGCGGCTTCCAGCTGCCCCGGACGCCCATAGCCCACCGTACCCATGATCCCGCAGGGGCGCCCGGCACCCTCCAGGGCCTGGGCCAGGAAATGGCTGCAGGAGGTCTTCCCGTTGGTGCCGGTGATGCCCACCACCGTCACCGCCGCGGATGGTGCGCCGTAGAACCGGTCGGCGATCACCCCGGCCCGCAGGGCGAGACGATCCACGCCGATTACGGGCACATCCGGATGACCGGCAACGCTCAGCGCAGTGGGGACCGCGGGCAGTCCCTCGCCCTGCTCCCAGACCACCGCGACGGCACCGGCTCTCACCGCCTGGGCCGCGTATTCGCCACCGTGCCGGGTCTCCCCCGCGACGGCGAGGAACAGGTCCCCCGGCATCACTGCACGGCTGTCCAGCGCCAGCCCCGTCACCTCGCGGTCCTGGCCCGGGAGCAGCAGCGCCATGCCCTCCAGGAGCCGGCCGAGGGGTACACCCGCGGGAATCCGTTCGGCCGCCATCATGGCTTCACCTTGTCGACGCTGGCCATGCGCACGGCATCGCCAGGCTCCGGCGGCGCGTCCGGAGCGATGTTGAGCAGCCGCAACGCGCCGGCCATGACCCGGGAAAAGACCGGGGCGGCCACCTGGCCGCCGTAGTAGGCCTTGCCGCCGGGTTCGTTGATCATCACCACCGCCGCCAGCCGCGGCTGGCTGATGGGCGCCAGGCCGCTGAACACCGCGATGTAGCGGTCTTCCGAATAACCGCCGGCGATGGCCTTGCGCACCGTGCCGGTCTTGCCGCCCACCCGGTAGCCGGGCACCGCGGCCTTGGTGGCGGTACCGCCCGTCTGCACCACCGACTCCAGCATGGGCAGAATCTGCGCAACGATCCGATGGTCGATGACGCGCTCACCCTCGATCGGCTCATCCCGGCGGAGGAACGTGACCGGGTTGCGCACACCATCGGCGGCGAAGACCGCGTAGGCGTGGGCCAGCTGCAGGGAGGTGACCGACAGCCCGTAGCCGAAGGCGAAGGTGGCCTGCTCGATGGGACGCCAGCGACTGAAATCCCCCAGCAGCCCGCTGGTCTCGCCCGGGAATCCGCTGGCCGAGACCATGCCGAACCCCACCCGCGAGTAGAGCCCCCAGAGGCGGTCGGGCGGGAGGGACAGGGCGATTTTACTGACGCCCACGTTGCTCGACTTGCGGATCACCCCGGCCACGTCCAGCAGGCCGTAGTTGTGCACATCGCGGACCGTGTCGCGGCCCACGCGCATCCAGCCCGGGCTGGTCTCCACCGGCGTCTCCGGGGTGTACTGCCCGCTCTCGAGGGCCGCGGCGACGGCGAAGGGCTTCATGGTGGAGCCGGGCTCGAAGGGATCGGTCACGGCCCGGTTGCGGTAGCGCCCCCCGGTCAGTCCGGACCGGTTGTTGGGGTTGAAGGACGGCTGGTTGACCATGGCCAGCACTTCGCCGGTTCGGGCGTCCAGGATCACGATGGAGCCGGAACGGGCCTCGTACTCCTGGATGGCCGCCTTGAGCTCACGGTAGGCGAGGTACTGGAGCCTGAGGTCGAGGCTCAGCGCCAGGTCGCGACCCGGGCGCGGGGCATTGATCAGCTCCACGTCCTGGACCGTCTGCCGGCGCCCGTCCTTGAGCACCCGCTTGCTGCCCGGCACGCCGCGCAGCCACTGCTCATAGGCCAGCTCGATCCCCTCCTGGCCACTGTCATCCACATCGGTGAAACCCAACACGTGGGAGGTCACCTCTCCCGCCGGGTAGTAGCGGCGATACTCCTTGAGCAGGTAGACCCCCGGCACCTCCAGCGCTTCGACCCGCTCGGCCACATCCGGGGGCACCTGGCGCTTTATATAGAAGAATTCCCGATCGGCATAGGCGGCCAGGGTGCGCTCCAGGCTCTCCAGGCTCAGGCCCAGGGTCCGCGCCAGCCCGGGCCAGCTCGCGCGGGCCGCGGCCAGCTCGCGCGGGTTGCCCCAGACCGTGGCCACCGGCGTGCTCACCGCCAGCGGCTCGCCGTTGCGGTCGGTAATCATGCCGCGGTGGGCGGGCATGGTGACCGTGCGCAGCATGCGGGCGTCACCCTGATGGCGGTAGAAATCCCGGTCGAGCACCTGCAGATCCAGGAGCCGCCAGCCCAGCGTTCCGAGGGCGAGCGCCAGCCCGATCAGCACGAAAACGCGCCGTCCGCGATAGTCTGCGTATTCCCGCTCCGCGCCGCTCATGGCCTCACCATCACCACCGCATCGGGACTGGGCAGAACCATGCCCAGCCGCTCCCGCGCCTCGGACTCCACCCGTCCGTGGGTCCCCCAGGTACTCTGCTCCAGCAGCAGCCGCCCCCAGTCCTCGCTCAACTGGTCATGCACCCGCTGCAACCCCTGCAGCTCGACGAACAGCCGCCGGCTGACATGCTTGCTGTAGGCGACGCCCAATGCCGAAACCAGCAGCAGTGCCAGCAGCACCGTGACGCCGATCGCTTCCGCCCGGGTGAGGCCGATGCCGCGTGCGGCGCGCGGCGCGCCCCGGACATGCGGCGGCGTATCGCCCCGGCCACTCATGCCAGCTTCTCCGCCACGCGCAGCACCGCGCTGCGGGCGCGTGGATTGCGCTCCACCTCCCCGGGCCCGGCGCGCACCGAACGCCCCACCGCCCGCATCCGCGGCTGGAGCTCGCTGGCCGGCACCGGCAGGTCGTCCGGGTAGCGGGTATCCCGCTCGTGGGAGCGGATGAAACGCTTCACCCGGCGATCCTCGAGGGAGTGGAAGCTGATGACACAGAGCCGCCCGCCCGGGGCGAGCACTTCCAGTGCCTGCGCCAGGGTCGCGTCCAGCTCTTCGAGCTCACGGTTCACATGGATGCGGATGGCCTGGAAGACACGCGTGGCCGGGTGCTTGCCCTTTTCACGGGAAGGATTCGCCGCGGCCACCACCGCCGCCAGCCGGGCGGTCGTTCTGATGGGCTCCTCCTCGCGGGCACGGACGATGGCCCGGGCGATGCGCCGGGCATGACGCTCCTCGCCGTAGCCGCGCAGCACCTGCGCGATCTCCCCCTCCTCCGCCTGCGCCAGCCAGTCGGCCGCGCCGATCCCGCTGTCGGGGTCCATGCGCATGTCCAGCGGACCATCGCGAAGGAAGCTGAAGCCGCGCCGGGCATCGTCCAGCTGGGGCGAGGAGACCCCCAGGTCCAGGAGGATGCCATCCACCCTGCCCGTCCAGCCCCGGCTGTCCACCTCTGCCTCAAGCATCGCGAATGATCCCCGCACGATCGCGAAGCGTTCATCGTTGGCCAGGTCAGCCTGCGCCACCGCCACGGCCTCCGGGTCCTTGTCGAAGGCCAGCAGCCGTCCCTCGGGTCCCAGCCGCTCCAGAATCGCCCGCGCATGTCCGCCGCGGCCGAAGGTGCCGTCCACGTAGATGCCCCCGGGGCGTATGGCCAGCCCCTCCAGCACCTCCCCGAACAGGACTGGATGATGTACCGCCACTTCCGCCATCCGCCTACAACGACAGGGTCGCCAGCTCGGGAGGCAGGTCCTCGCCCCCGAGCGTGGTCTCTTCAAGCCAGGTATCGCGGCGGATGTTCCAGTTCTCCTCGTCCCAGAGTTCCAGCTTCTTGCCCTGGCCGATCAACACCGTACGCTTGTCCAGTCCGGCGTACTGGCGCAGCGGCGTGGTCAGCAGCAGTCGTCCGTTGGTATCCATGTCCGTTTCCGTGGCATAACCCACCAGGAGTCGCTGGAAACGGCGGGCCCTGGGATTCACGTTGGCCATGGCGTTGATCTGGCCCTCGATGAGCTCCCAGTCGGGCATGGGATAGATAAGGAGGCAGCGCTCGTCAGTGTCGATGGTCACCACCAGGCGGCCGTCGCAACGCTCCAGGATCAGGTCGCGGTAGCGGGTGGGCATGGCCATCCGCCCCTTGGCGTCCAGATTGAGATTGGTGATCCCTCGGAACAACCCCGACCCCCCGGAGCCTGACGGCCCATTTTTTCCCACTTAATTCCACTTTTCGACACTATAGGTATCGGCCAAGATCAATGTCAAGGGAATCGGTCCCCAAAACGGGGAATTTACTGCTTTTAACACAGTAACTTACGCTCGAGAGACAAGGTGGGAGTTGCGCCCGCGAAAGCATTGGGCACAGGCACATGGGGTTAGTCCGGGAAGTTCAAGTAGAATCTCACCATGAGGCGGAAACCGTCGTTTCCGGGCGATCGTTTCACCTCTCCCGACCGGTTCCAGGCTTCACGGGGCGCCTGGACCCCCCGGCAGCCGACGGAAAAAACGGCCGATCACCACCGGGAGCGGTCCTTCCGCGACCACCCGCGCACCAGCCTCGATCAAACGGAGGCCGCCTCCCGGAAGGGCCGGGAAGCAGGCGAGGAGAAATGGGGGAGTCGGCCTGTAAGCCGGGTTCTGTCGTGGACAGCCATTCATCTGGGGCGCACGTCGCCGTGCGCCTCGAGCGACCTACCCGGGAGCGGCGCGGGCCGCGCCATTGCTCCCCTATTTGGTCTTGCTCCGGGTGGGGTTTACCGTGCCGCCGAGTGTTGCCACCGGCGCGGTGCGCTCTTACCGCACCTTTTCACCCTTGCCGGCGCCCCGGAGGGCGCTTTGGCGGTCTGTTTTCTGTGGCACTTTCCGTCGGCTCGCGCCGCCCAGGCGTTACCTGGCACCCTGCCCTGTGGAGCCCGGACTTTCCTCCCCGCCCGCAGGCGGCGCGGCTGTCCGGCCGACTCCCGCAAGCATTATACCAGCGGCCGGCCGCCAGGGGGGCGATATTCATTCATTGCGAAGCGCCGGCCGGCCGGATGGGGAATGGGCACCGCCTGGCCGGATGAATCCGGCCCGACCATTCACGCATTCACGCACTCACGCACTCACGCACTCACGCCCTCAATCACCTTCGCTCAACCGCATTGCCAGCCGGTAGACCTCGTTGCGGCGCCGGCCGGTGAGCTTCACGGCCAGCTGCACCGCCTGCTTCAAGGGCAGCTCCCCGAGCAGGACCGCAAGCTGCCGCACCAGCTCCCCGTCGCGCTCATCCTCTCCGGCCCGTTCGGGAGCCCCGTGGACCAGGATCACGAACTCGCCGCGGCGCTGGTCGGGATCCCGCTCCAGCAACTCCACCAGCTCCGCCAGGCTGCCCCCGCGCACGGTCTCGTGAATCTTGGTCAGCTCCCGGGCCAGGACCGCCTCGCGCTCTCCGCCCAGGACCGCGGCCATGTCCGCCAGGGTCTCGCGGATGCGGTGGGGGGACTCGTAGAAGGCCAGGGTGCGGGCCTCGCCGGCCAGCGCCTCCAGCCGGGTGCGGCGTGGACCGGAGCGGGCCGGGAGGAAGCCCTCGAACACGAATCGCTCCACCGGCAACCCGGCCACCGACAGCGCCGCCACCAGTGCGCTGGGGCCGGGCACCGGGGAGACCCGCAGGCCGCGGGAGCGCGCCTCCCGCACCAGGAGAAAGCCCGGATCGCTCAGCAGGGGGGTACCGGCATCGGAGATCAGGGCCAGGGACTGCCCCGCCTCGACGCGATCGAGCAGCGTCGCGGCGCGCTGGGCCTCGTTGTGCTCGTGCAGGGAGGTGATGGGCGTGGCAATGGCGAAGTGGCGCAGCAGGGGCGTGCTGTGGCGGGTATCCTCCGCCGCGATCAGGTCCACCTCCCTGAGCACCGCGACGGCCCGCGGGGTCATGTCCCCCAGGTTGCCGAGGGGCGTCGCCACTATGTACAGAATCCCGGAACCGGTCGCCACGTCCCCTCCCGATCTTTGCAATACGCCGTTGCTGTTAGATACTGTCGCGCCATGAGCGCCATGACTCGTCACCTTCTGCAAGCGGCCCTGCTGAGCCTGGTCCTGGTACTGTCCGGCTGTACCGGGATGGCTCCCGTGGCCACCACCGCCCCGACGGGCGGAGAAGCGCAGGCGGAATCCCTGCTGCGCTCGGGACAGCCCGCGCAGGCGGCCCGAGAGTATAGACGACTGGCCGACGCCGCGTCCCCGCCGCGCCGCGAGGCACTGTTGCTGAGCGCCGCCGAGGCCTGGCTGGAAGCGGACGACGGCGCCGCCGCGCGCGCCACGCTGGAGGCGCTGGGAAGCGGCGCCCTGCCGCCCGCGCTCGCTGCCCGCCGGGCGATCGTGACGGGCGGGCTGCAGCTGCGTGACAACGACCCCGAGGCGGCGCTGGCAAGCCTCCGCGGACTGGAGGAAACGCCCCTCGACGCGCGCAGCGAGAGCCGCTACCACCGTATCCGCGCCGAGGCCCTGGAGCGGAGCGGGCGCTTCGCGGATGCCGCCCGGGAGCGGATCGCCCTGGATTTCCTGCTCTCCAACCCCGAGGCCGTCCTCGCCAACCAGCGCAGCACCTGGGCCGATCTCAACCGCCTGTCTCCGGAGCAGCTCTCGGCACAGCGCACCCGGCCCGCACCGGACACCTACAGCGGCTGGCTGGAACTGGTCATGGTACAGCGGCTGTTCGCCCGCAACCCCGAGCAGCAGGCGCGGGAGCTCGACAACTGGCGCGCCCGCTACCCGGACCACCCGGCCCAGCGCTATCTCCTGGCCAGCCCGGAAACCCCGGCCGCACCGGCCCGGTACCCCGATCGGCTGGCACTGCTGCTGCCGCTGAGCGGTGAGCTGGCCCCCATCGGGCAGGCCGTTCGCGAGGGCTTCATGGCGGCCTACTACTCCGACCGCCACGGCAGCAACGCACCCCGGGTGCAGGTCCACGATACCAGGGCGGGCGGCGCCCGCGCCGCCTACGAGGCCGCGGTGGCCACCGGGGCCGGCATGGTGGTGGGGCCGCTGACCAAGGAGGAGCTGGCGGACCTGGTCACGGGCGGCGAGCTCACGGTTCCGATCCTGGCCCTCAACCGGGTGGATGTATCGCCCCCGCCCGCTGGGCTGTACCAGTTCGGTCTCGCCCCGGAGGACGATGCCCGGGAAGCCGCCCGCCGCGCCTGGGATGACGGCCACCGGCGCGTGCTCGTCCTCGTACCCGCCGGCGAGTGGGGCGAACGGGTGGCCCAGGCCTTCCTGGAGGCCTGGTACGCTGCCGGCGGCAGCGTGGCGGAGACGCAGTACTACAGCGGCGACAGCCTGGCAGACTCGGTGAAGGACCTGCTCAACATCACCGAGAGCGAGCAGCGCCGCAGCCAGCTGTCCGGCCAGCTGGGTCGGCAGCTGAAGTTCCAGCCCCAGCGCCGCCAGGACGCCGATGCCGTGTTCCTGGCCGCCTTCCCGCGCGATGCCCGGCAGATCCGGCCCCTGCTGGACTTCTACTACGCCAGCGACCTGCCGGTGTACGCCACCTCCCATGTCTACAGCGGCGGCCACAACCCCTCCGCGGACCAGGACATGGACGGCATCCACTTCCCCGATCTGCCCTGGATCATCGATCCCGGCGCCGAGGATCTCGCGCTCAAGGAGCACTTCGCCGCACTGTGGCCCGATTCGGCCGAACGCTTCTCGCGCCTGTTCGCCCTGGGACTCGACGCCTACACGCTGGTTCCCCGCCTACAGGCCCTGGCGCAGGATCCCAGCCTGAGCATTCCCGGCCGCACGGGCCTGCTCAGCCTGGCACCCGATGGACGGGTGCACCGGTCGCTGGTCTGGGCCCACTTCGAGCAGGGCATTGCGACACCCGACGTCGAGCCCGGATTCACGGTCAACCCTTGAACACCCCGCCCGGCTCCGGAACCCGCCCGACGGACCGGGGGCGCGAGGCCGAGGAGCGTGCCTGCCGGCATCTCACGGCCGCCGGATTACGCCTGCTGGAGCGCAACTTCAACAGTCGGCGCGGCGAGATCGATCTCGTCATGCGCGAGGGCGCCACGCTGGTCTTCGTCGAAGTCCGCTACCGCCGCAGCGACCGCTTCGGCAGCGGGGCGGAGAGCGTCGACAGGCGCAAGATGTCCCGCATCCTGGCGGCCGCCCGGCACTACCTGCAGCTTCACCCCGGGGCCGCCGATCGGCCCTGCCGTTTCGACGTCGTCGCCATCGGGCCTGGCGACGGCAACGGCGGCATCAACTGGATTCGCGATGCCTTCGGTACCGACTGAGGCGCACATCAGCGGCTGCCGGCGACCTCCGATCAGGCCGGCCACAGGTAGTACACTAGAGACATAACCGGCGCACCGCAGAATCAGGAAACCGACGAACCGATGGAACTTGAACAACGGGTCCGGGGTCTGTTCCAGGACAGCATCAAGACAAAAACCGAGGCGGCGGCGGTTCTGGCCCCCGCCATCGCCCAGGCCGCCGAGATACTGGTGGAGAGCCTGCTCAGTGACGGCAAGATACTGGCCTGCGGCAACGGGGGCTCTGCGGCGGATGCCCAGCACTTCTCCTCGGAGCTGCTCAACCGCTTCGAGCGGGAGCGTCCCGGGCTGCCGGCCATTGCCCTGACGACCGACAGCTCGACCTTGACCTCCATCGGCAACGACTACCGCTTCGACGATGTGTTCGCCAAGCAGATACGGGCCCTCGGCCACCCGCCCGACGTGCTGCTGGCCATTTCCACCAGCGGCAACTCGTCGAACATCGTCGAAGCGGTCAACGCGGCGCACGATCGCAACATGCGCGTGGTGGCAATGACCGGGCGCGCGGGCGGCACCCTCGCCGGCCTGCTCGGCCAGGCGGATGTGGAGATCCGGGTGCCGGCCACCAGCACGGCTCGCATACAGGAGGTGCACCTGCTGGCCATACACTGCCTGTGCGACCTCATCGACCATCGTCTCTTCGGACAGGAGGTTCAAACCCCATGAAAACCCGCACACTGCTCATGACCGCCCTGACGGGCGCGCTGATATTCCCCCTGCTCCAGGCCTGCGCTCCGGTGGTCGTCGGCGGGGCCGCCGCCACAGGCACGGCGGTCGCCATCGATCGTCGCACGGCAGGCACCATGGTGGACGACCAGGCCGTCGAGCTGAAGACCCTCGATGCGATCCTCTCGGACAAGGAACTCTACGAACAGACCCACATCAGCTCCACCAGCTTCAACGGCCTGGTGCTGCTGACCGGCCAGGCGCCCCGCGCCGAGTTGCGCGAGCGCGCCGAGCGCATCGTCAGCGCCTACCCCGAGGTCCGGCGCGTGGTCAACGAGATCACCGTCTCGGCGCCCAACTCCGTCATGACCCGCACCAGCGACACCTGGATCACCACCAAGGTGAAAACCCTCATGTTCGCGGAGAAGGATTTCAACGGGAACAACGTGAAGGTGGTGACCGAGAACGGCACCGTCTACCTGATGGGGCTGGTGCGCCGTGCGGAGTCCGACAAGGCGGTGGCCATCGCCCGCCAGGTCAAGGGCGTGCAGCGGGTGGTGAAGGTCTTCGAGTACATCGACTGACGTTCGCGCCCATGAGGCGGTTCCGGCTCAGGCCGGCGGCTGCGCCAGCAGCCGCCGGTAGAGCAGCGCATCCGGCACGCTGAAGCAGCAGGTCACCAGCAGCGCGAACCGGGACTCGTACGCCCGCATGACCGAGAGGGCGATGGCCGCGGCCCGCTCGCGGGGAAACCCGTAGATTCCGGTGCTGATGGCCGGGAAGGCGATACTGCGGGCAGCGCAGCCCATGGCCGCCTCCAGGCTGCTGGCGTAGCAGCGGGCCAGCAGCCTTTCCTCCCCTTCTCCGCCCCCGCGCCACACGGGGCCTGCCGTGTGGATGACCCAGCGCGCCGGCAACCCGAACCCGGGGGTAACCCTTGCCTCGCCGGTGGGGCAGCCGCCGATGGCCCCGCAGGCGGCCTCCAGCTCCGGCCCGGCGGCCCGGTGAATGGCGCCATCCACCCCGCCGCCGGGCCGGAGCCAGCGGTTGGCGGCGTTGACGATGGCGTCCACCCTCAGGGTGGTAATGTCGGCACAGACCGCGGCAATCATCGCACTCCCTCCACCACCAGGACCGCCGTCCGCGGACGCTGCGGCCATCACAGGATGTAGAATAGCCCCACCCCCACGCAGAAACGCGCTGCGGGCAACAGCGGGCCGGGATCCGATCGGCCAGTCTCGGGATACGGCCCGGCACCTTTGTTCAACACCTTCGCGCCTTCGTGGTGAACCGGCAGATGCCCGACGGTAAACTGACCCCATGAACAGTCTGAACTGGTTCTGGTTCTTCGTCCTCGCGGCCCTGGCGGGGCGGGCATGGCATACGGGCCTGCAGGCACGGGAGGCGGCGGTGCGCTTTGCCGACCAGGCCTGCCGGCTGCGGCGGCTGCAGCTGCTGGATCAGACGGTGGCGCTGAAGCGGATGCGCCTGGAACGGGAACCGGGGCGGAGGATGCCGGCGCTGGTGCGCATCTACGACTTCGCCTTCAGTGACAACGGCGTCACCCGGCAGGAGGGGGAACTGGCCATGCGGGGAGTGCGGGTGCTGCACCTGCGGCTGCCCGAGCCGGAATCCGCGCCCGAGCCCGATCCGGCTCCCTGCGAGCCGCCGCAGCTGGATATCCCCGACTACAAGCAGCCCGGCAACGTGGTCGTGCCCTTCCGCCGCCCCCAGCGCTAGTCCACCAGCTTCAGGTGCGGGCGGCGGGGCTTGTCCCCCGGCTCGTCCTCCGGCGGTGTGGGCGGCTCGGGCGGAGGCTCCTCCTCGGGGAAGGCCATGCCCTGTCCGTTCTCGCGGGCATAGATGGCGAGCACGGCACCAGCGGGCACGTAGACATCCGTCGGCGTACCGCCGAAGCGGGCATTGAAGCGTATGGCGTCATTGCCCAGATCCAGTGCGCGGACCGCCTGTGGCGCCACGTTCAGGACGATGCGCCCCTCCTCCACGAATCGCTCCGGCACGTCGGCGCCGGGATAGCCGGCATTCACCAGCAGGTGGGGGGTCATCCCGTTGTCGACGATCCACTCGTAGAGGGCGCGGACAAGGTAGGGTCGGCTTGATGTCATGGTACTAGTACTGTGGCCCATAGATTTCGGGCTCGTCAGCAGAATTCATGGGCGCAGAGAGAAGAGCTTTCCTCTCGCCAAGACGCCAGGAACGCCAAGGGAACAGCAATTCTCTTCCAGGCGATTGACGATGGGGGTGATCCCGAGCTTCTGCACCGCAGTGTCAACGATCGGCTTCCCCATCGCGTCTTCCGTCATTCTCCCAATCCCTTGGCGTTCTTGGCGTCTTGGCGAGAGCAAGAAATTCCGTTGCGGAAAAAACCAACCCGAAAAATTCGGCTCGCTGCCACCATTTGTCCGTGCGCATCATACACTTGGCGCTCGCTGCGAGCGAAACATCCATCCACGGATTCTGCGGACGAGCCAGATTTCGATACATCCAGCGAGTCGCTGACCGGTCAGATGCAAGGCGCGCTTGCGCAGGAAGGGCAGGCCCCCTTTCAAGCAAGCGCAACACCGCGGATGGCCCTGCAACGGCGCGCTGAATGCGCCTGCAAGGGCGAAACAGCACACTAGTTGCGCATCTCCTTCTCCCGCCCGCTCAGGCTGGCGCGGAAGCTCTCGCGCTGGAACATGCGCTTGGCATAGGCCTCGAGATCCCGCGCCTGGGGCGGCAGTTCCACCCCCAGCGCGGGCAACCGCCACAGCACCGGCAGCAGGGCGCAATCCAGCAGCGAGAACTCCTCGCCAAGGAAGAAGGGCTGCTTCTCGAACAGCGGCGCCAGGGTGGTCAGGCTGTCGCGGAGCACCTTGCGGGCCTGCTGGGCCGCCTTCTCGGGCCCGGCCTGGATCTGCTTCATCTGGGCATACCAGTCCCGGTCGATCCGGTAGATCATCAACCGGCTCTGGGCGCGGGCCACGGGATAGACCGGCATCAGGGGCGGATGAGGAAAGCGCTCGTCCAGATACTCCATGATGATGCGCGACTGGTAGACCACCAGGTCACGGTCCACCAGCACGGGCACCGTGTCGTAGGGATTCAGGTCATGCAGATCTTCAGGCTTGTTGTCCGGATCAACATCCACGATCTCGACGCTGACCCCCTTCTCCGCCAGCACCACGCGCACACGGTGGCTGAAGGGATCCACGGGGTCAGAATAGAGATGCATTACCGAGCGCTTGTTGGCCACGACCGCCATCACGGTCCTCCAATCAGGTTGAACACAAACGACCGAGGGGGGTCGGGGTATGCCCCGCCCCCCCCCGGTTCAGTACAGCCAGGAAGAATTGCACCCGGGGCACGCAGCCCGCCCCGGCCGGCAAGCGGTCAGTGCACGTCCTTCCAGTACTCCTTCTTGAGCAGATAGGCCACTCCAGTGAAGACGAGCAGGAATAGGATAACCCAGATTCCCAACTTTTCGCGCTCCACCCGCACCGGCTCGGCCACATAGGTGAGGAAGTTGGTGAGGTCCCGGGCGAAACGGTCGTACTCGGCCGGGGTAAGCTTGCCGGGCTTGACCTGCTCGAAGCCCTCGAACACCTGGTGCTCGTTCCCCTCGGCATTGGTCTCGGTCTTGTAGACCGCCTTCTTCGCGCCCTCCAGTTCCCACAGCACATGGGGCATGCCCACGTCGGGGAAGACGAGATTGTTCACGCCGTAGGGACGCTTGTCATCCAGGTAGAAGGAGCGCAGATAGGTGTAGATCCAGTCCGTGCCACGATAGCGGGCGGTCACGGAGAGATCCGGCGGCGCCTTGCCGAACCACTTCTTGCCCAGATCCTCGGGCATGGAGACGGTGATCGTGTCACCCGCCTTCTTGTAGGAGGGCAGAATGGTGCTCTTCAGCACCTCGTCGGAGATGCCCAGATCCTGGCCCATGCGGTTGTAGCGCATGAACTTCAGGGAATGGCAGCCGACGCAGTAGTTGAAGAAGTGGCCGGCACCCCGCTGCAGGGACGCCTTGTCCTCGAGGTCGATCCCGGCCTTATCCAACTGCGGACCTTCACCGGCGGCCAGGGAGACCAGCGGGGCGAGGGCCAGCAGACTTGCAAGAATGATCTTTTTCATCGTTCACGAACCCCTTTAATCGGTCACCCGCTCCGGAACCGGCTTGGTCTTGTCGATCTTGCTGTACCACGGCATCAGCAGGAAGAACAGGAAGTACACCACGGTGAACAGCCGCGCCAGGTTGGTCAGCAAACCGGTCGCCGGCTGCATGCCGAGCCAGGCCAGGATCACGAAGGAGATCGCGAACACCACGATCCAGAACTTGAACAGCGGCCCCTTGTAGCGGATGGACTTCACCGGGCTGCGATCCAGCCACGGCAGGAAGAAGAACACCGCAATCGCCGCGAACATCACCACCACGCCGGGGAACTGGGAGCCGAACATGGGCGGAACGGCACGCAGCATGGCGTAGTAGGGGGTGAAGTACCAGACCGGCGCGATGTGCGGCGGCGTGGTCAGCGGATCGGCCGGGGTGAAGTTGGGGTGCTCGAGGAACAGGCCACCCATCTCCGGGGCGAAGAACAGCACCGCCGAGAACAGGATGAGGAACACGCCTACGCCGAAGATATCCTTCACCGTGTAGTAGGGGTGGAAGGGAATGCCGTCGGCCGGGGCGGTATCGCTCCAGCGGTTGCCCTTGGGCCCCTTCTTGATCTCCACGCCGTCGGGGTTGTTGGAACCCACCTTGTGCAGCGCCACGATGTGCAGGAACACGAGGGCCACCAGGATGAAGGGCAGCAGGAAGTGGAAGGCGAAGAAACGGTTCAGGGTGACATCGGAGATGACGAAGTCACCGCGGACCCAGACCGCCAGGTCGGGGCCGACGTAGGGCACCGCCGCGAACAGGTTCACGATCACCTGCGCACCCCAGTAGGACATCTGGCCCCAGGGCAGCAGATAGCCGAAAAACGCGGTGGCCATCATCGCCAGGTAGATGACGACGCCGAAGATCCAGATGAGTTCGCGCGGCTTGCGGTAGGAGCCGTAGAGAAGGCCGCGGAACATGTGCAGGTAGACCACCAGGAAGAAGGCGGAGGCCCCGGTGGAGTGCATGTAGCGGATGAGCCAGCCCCACTCCACGTCGCGCATGATGTACTCGACGGAGTCGAAGGCGAGCTTCGCGTCGGGCTTGTAGCTCATGGCGAGCCAGATGCCGGTCAGGATCTGGAGCACCAGTACCAGCAGGGCCAGGGAGCCGAAGAAGTACCAGGAGTTGAAGTTCTTCGGCGCATAGTACTCGGACAGGTGTTCCTTCCACACCTTGGTGAGCGGGAACCGCTCGTCAATCCAGGTCATCAGACTGCTCATCAGGCGGCCTCCCCATCTTCACCGACCACAATCAGCGTGTCGGACAGATACTTGTGCGGCGGAATCACCAGGTTGGTGGGTGCGGGCACGCCCTTGTAGACCCGCGCGGCCAGATCGAACTTGGAACCGTGGCAGGGGCAGAAGAAGCCGCCCTTCCACTCCGCGCCCAGGTCCTCGGGCGCCACGTCCGGCCGGTAGGTGGGGGAACAGCCCAGATGGGTGCAGATGCCGATGGCCACCAGGATTTCCGGCTTGATGGAACGGGTGGCGTTCTTGCAGTAATCGGGCTGCTGCGGCATCTCGGAATCGGGATCCGCGAGCACATCGCGCAGCGTCTCCAGATCGCTCAGGTTCTGCTCGGTACGGTGGACGAGCCAGATCGGTTTGCCGCGCCACTCCACGGTGATGCGCTGGCCCGGTTCCAGCTTGCTGATGTCCGCCTCCACCGGAGCACCCGCCGCCCGTGCCTTGGCACTGGGCGACATGGATTTGATGAACGGTACCGCCACGTAGGCGGCGCCCACCGCGCCCATGGCCGTGGTCGCCCCGATGAGGAGGCGGCGCCGGCCTTTATCTACACCCTCGTTACTCATTACCCCAGGTCTCCGATGTGTGCACTTGAGGACTGCGCCCAAGCGATTAACAGTTCACCACTTTCTAATAGATAAAAACCTGCAATATGGTAGTGAAACGGGTCGGCACTGACAACCCGAAAGACTTCAATACAGTTTCTGACAATTCTCAGTCGGCAGCCTGCACTTAAGGCATATTAAATTCACAACCCAATGATATTAATAACATTAATAGCCTCCTGAGAGCGCCTCACCTTACGCCAACCAAAGGCCGGATTCCTTGCGCTTCGTCAATCGGGAGCCATATTGACCTGCTTATCGCAGGGTTATACGCAGCCGCATACCCGTCGCCGGTCGCGTTCGGAAGGTGGCGCGGGAGTCGCCCATCCAGGCAGGCTCAACCCCCGGGTCCTCGTGCAACCGCCCTGCGGGCAGGCCTTCCGCACGGCCGTCATGCTGCTTACGATGCGCCCGCGGCGCGCGTCGGGAGGCCGGGCTCAGGATACCATCCGGGCCACCTCCACCCGGTTGTCGTGAAAGGCCGGCCCGCCCCGTGGCGCCACCGGATCCCCATGGGCGAGGTGGTTCAGATTCCCCGGGCCCGGAAAATCCCCGCTGCGGAAATTGGACTCGCACAAGGTGAGCCCGGGGCGCACATCCGTGGTCACCCGGGCGACCAGGTGCAGCCGCCCCAGGTCATTGTAGACGGCCACCCGGTCGCCATCGGCGATCCCGCGCGCAGCGGCGTCCTCCGGGTGAATCCAGAGCCGCGGCGGCAGCCGCCGGGCGGCCGAAGGGGTGGCGCTGAAGGTGGTGTTGAGCACCTCGTGGGCCGGCGGTGTCATGAAATCGAGGGGATAGCGCGCCGCTTCCGGCAGGTCGCGGCGGTTGACCGGCCAGTGATCGGGCAGCACCGGCATGGCCGGATCGGACCACGCCGGCCGGAACCTGAAGCGGCCGCCGGGCTGGGGGAATCCCGCGCGGAAGTGGGTATCCGCCTCCGGGGGCGCACAATCGATCCAGTGCCGCCGGGCCAGCTCCGCGCGCGGCGGCAGTCCCGACGCCGTCAGCACCCGGTCGATCATCGCCTCGCTGTCACCGCTGAAATCCGGCCCGTCGAGCCCCAGGCGCCGCGCCAGGGCGTTGACCACCTCGTGGTTGCAGCGCGCCGCGCCGGTCGGGGGCAGCACCGCCTCCGCCAACTGCAGGGTGTACTGGCCGTAGGACTTGTAGAGATCCGGATGCTCCAGGAAGGTGGTGGCCGGGAGAACCACGTCGGCAAACCGGGCGGTATCGCTCATCACCTGCTCGTGCACCAGGGTGAACAGATCCTCCCGCGCCAGCCCGGCATGGACCCGCCCCAGCTCCGGGCAGGAACCGGCCGGATTGGCGTTGAAGACCAGCAGGGCCGTCACCGGCGGTTCCAGCCCCGGGTCGGTGAGCCAGCGGCCCAGCCGGCTCATGTCCAGCTCCCGCACCGCGGGGTCGGCAAGGTCGGTGCGCCGCACCGGCCCGTCATCCACCCGGAACGCGGCGCCGGTGGCGAACAGGGCCCCAGCGCCGCGCCTGGGCCAGGCCCCGGTCACCGACGGCAGGCAGGAGACGGCATGGACGTTGACCGCACCGTTGCGCTGCCGGCTCATCCCCAGGCCGATGCGGATGAAGGGCCGCGCGGCACGCCCGTAGGCACGGGCGAACGCCCGGATCGTCTCCGCGTCCAGTCCGGTGACGGGCGCGGCCCACTCCGGCGTCCGGGTGGCGAGATGGGCCTCCACCCCGGCATCGAAATCGGTCTGGCGCGCCAGGTAGTCCCGGTCGGCGAACCCCTCCTCGAGCAGCACCTGCATCATCGCGCAGGCGAGCGCGGCGTCGGTGCCGGGACGGGGATTGAGATGGAGATCGGCAAGCCTGGCCGTGCGGGTGCGATAGGGGTCCACCACCACCAGCCGCGCTCCCCTGCGGCGCGCCGCCTTTACCAGCGTCATGAAGTTGACGTGGGTGGAGACGGCGTTGATGCCCCACAGCACCACCAGGTCGCTCTCCGCCGCCTCCTCGGGCGCAGGACCGATGGTGGCGCCCACCCCGGCCAGCCAGCCCGACTCCGCGATGGGGAAGCAGATGGTCCGCCCCAGGCGCGAGAATCCCGCATGATGGGCCAGGCGCTCCACGGCCTTCTGCTGCACCACGCCCATGGTGCCGCCATAGTAATAAGGCAGCACCGTCTGCGGCCCGTGGCGCGCCATGGCCGCCCGCAGGCGCCCTGCCGCAACCTCCAGGGCCTCGTCCCAGTCCGCCTCGCGGAACCGGCCGCTCCCCTTCGGCCCGTCCCGCAGCAGGGGTCTGAGGATGCGCGCCCCCTCCTGGACCTCGCGGTAGCGGTTCACCTTCCCGCAGATGACCCCGCGGGTGAAGGGGTGCGTCTTCCAGCCGCCGATATGGGCCAGGCGCCCGTTCTCAACCTCCACCGCGAGGGCGCAGGCGCCGGGGCAGTCCAGGGGACAGGTGCTGTAGTGCGTTGTCATGGTCTTTCGATCCCGAAGCGGGCGCGGACCCGGGCGGCGGTGGCCGGCGCGAGGCCGAGCTCGGCGAGCACGCCGCCGAGGCGCTCCACCTGGGCACTGTTGCTGGCCAGGAGCTCCCCGGGGCGGCGCTCCAGGTTGTTCTCGAATCCCACCCGGCAGTGACCGCCCGCGAGCGCCGCCAGGGTATTGATCGCCAGCTCCTCCGGACCGAAGGCGCATACGCCCCAGGTCCATGCCGCGGGCAGCAGGGGCAGCCAGGCCAGCAGGTCGGCGCGGCTGCCGGGGGGACCGGCGTAGCGGCCGACGACCAGCAGCACGTAGGGATTCTGCTGGGGAATCCAGCCCTGGTCCCACCAGGCGCGCAGTCGCTGAAGCTGTTCCGGCGCGTAGGCGATGTACTGGGGTATCGTGCCGGCGGCATGGATCTCCACCAGGAAATCCCGCGCCGCGGCCTGTTCCGGTTCGCTGTCCCCGCCCAGCAGCTCCTGCAGGTTCAGCGAGATCATCTCCGGGGCGAGCGCCCGCTGGACCGCCATCATCTCCGCCGGCCCGAACCGGCCCGCGCGCTCGGTGGTGGGCTGCACCACGAGATCGCAGACCCCGGCCACCGCCGCCATGGCCTCGCGGTAACGCCCCGGATCGAGGGAATGGGCCCCGCCCCCGTCGCGTACGTGCAGGTGCAGGATGGCCGCCCCCGCCGCCTCGCAGGCGCTCGCCTCGGCGGCGATCGCCTCCGGTGTCAGGGGAATCGCGGCGTGGTCCGCCCGCCCCCGCCGCGCCCCGTTCGGCGCCACGGTGATCACCACCTCCCCGCCCGTCTCGATGGCTGTCATATCGATAAAACTCCTGGTTCACCACGAAGGCACGAAGGACACGAAGAAAAAACAAGAAAAGAAGTTAACCGCAGATTTGCGTTGATTGGCGTTGATTCGTACAGCGAATGACTGGATTGCACACCGAAAATCCAGGCCACGGTGTTTGAGCGCCAAAGCCATCGGGTAAAATCCGGCTGCCGGAGAACTGCTGCAAGACCATCATTCGCGCAAAAGAATCTGCGTCAATCAACGCAAATCTGCGGTTCATACATCCTCTCTTCGTGTCCTTCGTGCCTTCGTGGTGAAAATGTATCTTCCCGACTAACCCCTGCCCGCCACCTGTTTCGTCGCCCGCTCCAGGGCCCGGCCCAGGATCTCCACCAGGCGGTCGATCTGGCTGCGGGTGATGATGAACGGCGGGGCGATGAGGACGTGATCGCCGCGGCGGCCGTCGATGGTGCCGCCGGTGGGGTAGAGAATCAGGCCCAGCTCGAAGGCCGCGTCGCCCACCAGGTTGTGGAAGCCGGTCTCCGGCTCGAAGGGCGTCCGGCTCTCGCGATCCTTGACGAACTCCATGCCGACGAACAGTCCGCGGCCGCGGATCTCCCCCACGTGGGGATGATCCCCGCAGGCGGCCTGGAGCTGCTCGCGCAGGTACTTGCCCAGCTTGCGGCTGCGATCCACGAGCTTGTGCTCGCTCATGTAGCGGATGACCGCCACCCCGGCGGCCGCCGCCAGCGGGTGCCCCATGTAGGTGTGGCCGTGCTGGAAGACGTTGCGCCGGTTGTGGAAGGTGTCGTTGATGCGGTGGTGGACCATGGTGGCGCCCACGGGCACGTAACCCGCCGCCAGGCCCTTGGCCAGGCACATGAGATCGGGCACCACGCCCCAGTGCTTCATGGCGAACCAGGCCCCGGTGCGGCCGAGCCCGGTCATCACCTCGTCGGCGATGAACAGCACATCGTGGCGATCGCAGATTTCACGGATGCGCTGGAAGTAGCCCGCCGGCGGCGTCAGCGCCCCCGCGGTCGCCCCCACGATGGGCTCGGCGATGAACGCCGAGACCTTTTCCGGCCCCACCTCCTGGATGGCCCGCTCCAGATCGTCGGCGCACTCGAGCGAGCAGCTCTCCGGGTGCCTGCCGAAGGGACAGCGGTAACAGTAACAGGGGGCCACCCGCGGCCGCGGGTAGAGCATGGGTTCATAGATGGCCCGGCGCCACAGGTTGCCGCCGACCGCCAACGCCCCCAGGGTGTTGCCGTGGTAGCTCTGCTCGCGGCCGATGACCATCCACTTCTCTGGCCGCCCCATCTGCACCCAGTAGGCTCGGGCCATCTTCAGCGCCGACTCCACCGCCTCGGAACCGCCGGAGACGAAGTAGGTGAAGTCGAGCCCGCCCGGCGCCCGTTCGGCCAGCAGCTCCGCCAGCTCCTCCTGGGGATCGTTGGTGAACTGGCTGGTGTGGGCGAACTCCACCGAGTCGAGCTGGGCCTTGATGGCCTCCACCACCTCCGGAACATGGTGGCCGATGGCGGAGACCACCGCCCCGCCGCAGCCGTCCAGGTAGCGCTTGCCCTGCCTGTCGTAGAGGTAGACGCCCTTGCCGCGGGCGACCACCGGGTACTTCTTGTACGGATTGCGATAGAAGACGTGGCTCATGGAAGCCTCGATTCAGCAGATCGGTGCGCACGGCGCACCCTACCCCGGCTTTCGAAGGATGCGGTCCATTTATCCTTCATCCGTTACCTAGTGTACTGCGTCACTCTTGGAGGTACTTTCAGAGCCCCCCGAAAGTGCCAGGACAAGGCGCAGTGCGCAGGCAATGGCTGTTCCCTTGTCAAGCGCTGCAACGCAGTCATGGCGCTTTCGGGGGGCTCCCTGCGGGCGAGCCGTTGGCCGGCCATCTGCGGCGTTGCGCTTGCTTGAAAGGGGGCCTGCCATTCCTGCGCAAGCGCGCCTTGCATCTGACCGGCCAACGACTCGCTGAATGTGCCTCCAAGAGTGACGCAGTACACTAGTTCCCCGGCCCCGTTCAGACCCGGACCACGGCCACCGAGCAGTGGGCATGACGCACGACCTTCGACGCGCAGGAGCCGAGCAGAACCTCATCGCCACCCCGCCTGGCATAGCTGGGCATGACGATCAGATCCGCCCCGATCTTTTTCGCCTGCTTCAGGATCTGCTCGTAGGGGTTGCCCTCGGCCACGGCTACCGCCACCTGGACATCCTCCGGGACATGCTGCTCGGCATAGGCCTTGAGCTTGGCGCGTATCTCCTTCTTCGCCTCGCGCATCGCCGCGGTGGGGAAGTAGGAGGCCACGATGGGCATCCCGAAGCCGGGCAGCACCGAGATCAGGTGCAGGCCGGTGTTCTCCTGGCGTGCCTGGTCAACCGCGATGGCCATGGCCTTGCGGGCCAGCGGGGTGTCCTTCAGATCCACCGGGACGAGTATGGTCTTGAACATGGCGATGATTCTTCCTTGCTCTGGAGTCCGTAGCGACCCGGCGCAATCCCGGCCATCCGCCCGCCGTGGAGGGCAACCAGCCGGCCGGGCCGCATGGTCACATGACTCAGTTGCGCACCACCAGCACCGAACGGCTGCAGTGGCGCACCACCCGGGTGGCATTGGGGCCGATGAGATAGTCCTCCAGCTCGGGACGGTGGGAGGCCATGACGATGAGATCCGCATCGACCTGCTCCGCCGCCTGGATGATCTCGTGGTAGATGGTGCCCTGGGCGACGATGTGCTGCACCTTCACCTCCTCCGGCACCTGCTCACGCACCAGCTCGTGCAGCCGCGCGCCGGCCTGCTCCAGGAGTTTCGCCTCGTAGTCCTCGGGGAAGTACTGGGACACCATGCTCAACCCGAAGTCCGGGATCACCGTGAGCACGTGCAGCCTCGAGCCGAAGGCCCGGCAATACTCGACCGCCGTGGGCAGGGCCTTGCGCCAGCTGCTCTCATCCTCCAGGTCCACGCACAACAGGATATCCCGGTACATGATTTCCGCCTCTGGACTGTTGCGTAAGAAAAAATTCCACCACGAAGGCACGAAGGGCACGAAGAAAAGACAAAAATGAGATTAGCGCAGATTTACGCTGATTGACGTTGATTCCTGTGGTCGATTACGGGATTGCTTACCGACAATCCCGGTTGCGGTGTTTAGAATGCAGCGTGCCATCGGCCGCAAGCGGGCAACCAGGGAACGACAGCGCAACCCTCATCCGGAAATAAAAATCAGCGTCAATCAACGTAAATCTGCGGTTAAATGGTTTTTTCTTCGTGTCCTCCGTGCCTTCGTGGTGAGCGCTTTCCGATCGGCCGCGCACTTCACTCCGCCGCCGGCACCGGCTGCAGGCGGGCGCGGCGGCTGCGCTGGCTGACGACGACCAGCCCCAGCAGGATGATCGCCGGCAGGTACATGATCTGCTTGGGCGGAATGTCGGCGGGCTCCTGCAGCCCCAGCACCTCCCAGTCGAAGTCCACCCGCGCCTCGGCGGCGGGACTGCCGAAGACGACATTGTCCACGAACACCTGGTCGCCCTCGATGCGGACCTCGATCCCGGCGCGGGCGAGCCGCTCGGCTCCGGGACCCGCGGGCCCCAGCGGCAGCTGGACCAGCTTGCTGACGAAATCCCCGTCGATGGTCTCGCCGGCCACGCTCAGATACAGCTTGCCGCCGGCCGGCATCGACGCGGCGACGGCCTCGATGCGCGTGGGTTCGACCTCGATCATCGGTGGGTAGATCATGTCCCACCAGAACCCGGGGCGGAACAGGGTGAAGGAGATGAGCAGCAGCGCCAGGGTCTCCCACAGCCGGTTTTTCACCAGCATGAAGCGCTGGGTGGCGGCGGCGAACACCAGCATGGCCACCACCGCGCTGGCGATGGTCAGCAGCAGGTGGAACCAGCCCTCGATGCCGATGAGCAGCAGCTCGGTGTTGAAGATGAACAGGAACGGCAGGATGGCGGTGCGGATGTCGTAGCTGAAGCCCTGCAGACCGGTGCGGATGGGATCGCTCTGGGCGATGGCCGAGGCGGCGAAGGCCGCCAGCCCCACCGGCGGGGTGTCGTCGGCCAGGATGCCGAAGTAGAACACGAACATGTGCACGGCGATGAGCGGCACCAGCAGCCCGTTTTCCGCGCCCAGGGTCACGATGACCGGAGCCATCAGGGTGGAGACCACGATGTAGTTGGCGGTGGTGGGCAGCCCCATGCCCAGCAGCAGGCTGATCACCGCCGTGAAGAGCAGCATCAGCATGATGTTGCCGCCGGAGATGAACTCCACGAACTCGGTCATCACCAGCCCGATGCCGGTCAGGGTGACCGTACCCACCACGATGCCCGCCGCCGCGGTCGCCACGCCGATGCCGATCATGTTGCGGGCGCCGATGATGAGCCCCTGCACCAGGTCGTCGAAACCCTGCCGGGCCGCGGCCGCCAGCCGGCCGCGGCCACGGAAGAAGGACTGCAGGGGCCGGTGGGTGGCCACGATCAGGATCATGAACAGGGTCGCGTAGAAGGCCGACAGCCCCGGCGAGAAGCGCTCCACGGTCAGGCACCAGACCAGCACCACCACGGGCAGCAGGAAGTAGAGCCCCGACTTCACCGTGGGTCCGGGGTCGGGCAGTTCCAGGATCTCGGCATTGGGATCGTCCACCTCCAGCTCCGGGTACTTCGCGGCATGCCACACCAGCCCCACGTAGGCGGCCAGGGCCAGCACCGAGATGATCCAGATGGAGGCTTCGCCGAAGACATCCTTGAGCCAGCCGATGCCGTAGTAGACCACCGCGGTGAGGGCCATCAGGCCGATGAACACGGTGAGGAAACCGAGCAGGCTCTGGACCAGGGTGCGCCGGTGGCGGCGCGGCAATCCTTCCATGCCCGCCTTGAGCGACTCGAGATGGACGATGTAGACCAGGGCGATGTAGGAGATGATCGCCGGCAGGAAGGCGTGCTTGATCACCTCCAGGTAGGAGATGCCCACGTACTCCACCATCAGGAACGCCGCCGCGCCCATGATGGGCGGCGTCAACTGGCCATTGGTGCTGGAGGCCACCTCGACGGCGCCGGCCTTGTAGGCCGGGAATCCCACCCGCTTCATCAGTGGGATGGTGAAGGTGCCGGTGGTGACCACGTTGGCGATGGAGGAACCGGAGATGAGGCCGGTCATGGCCGAGGAGACCACCGCCGCCTTCGCCGGCCCGCCGCGCAGGTGGCCCAGCAGGGAGAAGGCCACCTTGATGAAGTAGTTGCCGGCGCCGGCCTTCTCCAGCAGGGCGCCGAACAGGACGAACAGGAACACGAAGCTGGTGGAGACGCCCAGCGCGACGCCGAACACACCCTCGGTGGTCAGCCACTGGTGGGACATGGCCTTCGTCAGGCTCGCGCCCTTGTGGGCGATCACGTCCGGCATGTAGGGACCGCCGAAGGTATAGAGCAGGAACACGCCGGCCACCACCATCAACGGCGGCCCCAGGGCCCTGCGGGTGGCCTCCAGCAGCAGGATCATGCCGCTCACCGCCACCACCAGGTCGAAGCCGGTGGGGGCGCCGGCCCGGTCCGCCAGTTCGCTGTAGAACAGGAATATGTAGCCGGCGCTGAATGCGCCCGCCAGCGCGAACACCCAGTCCTGGATCGGGATCCGGTCGCGCGGTGAGCGCTTCAATGCCGGATAGGCGGTGAACGCCAGGAACAGGGCGAAGGCCAGGTGAATGGCCCGTGCCTCGGTGTCGTTGAGGACGCCGAACCTGAAGATGAACGGCAGCGGCGAGGCATACCATAGCTGGAACAGGGACCAGGTCAGCGGAACGGCGACCAGGAGCCGTCCGGCGAAGCCGCCCGGCTGACGTGCGCCGGTATCGGCCTGGGCGACGAGATCCTGGAGCGAATCCTCATCGACAATGGGCTTGCGGGTATTCTCCGCGCTCATTGGCAGTCTCCCCAAGGCCGGTTTCGACAGCGGCCGGGCGGGCATGGCGACCGGCTTGCCGCCATGCGATCAATGGGGCGGAGTCGGCAGGGAGAGGAACAGCGCCCCGCAACCCGACCCCGCAGGCGATCAGGACCGGCCGGCGGAACAGGGCCCGCCGGCCGGGTTCCCCATGCCGGGTCAGAGCAGCCCGACTTCCTTGTAGTACTTCTCGGCGCCGGGGTGCAGGGGAGCGGACAGGCCGTCCTTGATCATCTGCTCCTTCTTCAGATGCTCGAAGGCGGGATGGAGACGGCGGAAGTCGTCGAAGTTCTCGAACACCGCCTTGACCAGGTTGTAGACCACGTCATCCGCAACCTTGGTGGAGGTGACGAAGGTGGCGCCGACACCGAAGGTGACGGTGTCCTGGTCATTGCCGCGGTACATGCCGCCCGGGATGACGGCCTTGCGATAGTAGGCGTTGTCGGCCACCAGCTTGTCGATCACCGGGCCGTCCACCGTGACCAGCACGCTGTCACAGGCGGTGGTGGCCTCCTGGATGGAACCGCTGGGGTGACCCACAGTGTAGACCATGGCGTCGATCTTGTTGTCGCACAGGGCCTTGGACTGCTCGGCCGCCTTCAGCTCGGAGGCCAGCGTGAAGTCATCCATGGTCCAGCCCATGGCCTCCATCACCACCTCCATGGTGCCGCGCTGGCCGGAGCCGGGATTGCCCACGTTGACCCGCTTGCCCTTCAGATCGGTGAAGTTGGTGATGCCCGAGTCGGCGCGGGCCACCACGGTGAACGGCTCGGGGTGAACCGAGAAGACCGCCCGCAGCTCCTTGAACGGACCCTGCTCCTCGAACTTGCTGGTGCCGTGATAGGCATGGTACTGCCAGTCGGACTGGGCCACGCCGAAATCGAGCTCACCGGCACGGATGGTGTTGATGTTGTAGACCGAACCGCCGGTGCTCTCCACCGAGCAGCGGATGCCGTGCTCCTTGCGGCCCTTGTTCACCAGCCGGCAGATGGCGCCGCCGGTGGGATAGTAGACGCCGGTCACGCCACCGGTGCCGATGGTGATGAAGGTTTCCGCCTGGGCCTGGGTGGCAGGCACCGCGAGTCCAAGGCTGAGAGCAGCCGCGGAGAGCAGCTTCAGGGCTTTGTTCATGAATCTCCTCCTGGTCCGTTGACCTTGTTGGTGGTCATTGCAGCGCCGGAAAGGACCCATGCGACGATCGGTGGGGATGCCCGGGGGCCGATACGGGCAACACCGGGCATTCGCACGAACGGTCACCACGGGCTCCGTCCCGGCGGGTCAGGAACACTGGCACTGGGTTCCAGCCCTTTCTTGTAGCCCATTGGGCATGGCATGACAAATCGGGCGGATAGGACGCTGTTGTCTTTTCTTCGCCCCCTCCATACTCGCGGGGCGGGAAATCGCCCCCGGGTCCACGCCTGCAGGGTGCGGGGCGGGAGCGGGGCACGGCGTACCCTTGCGCCCCCTTTGGCGTTGTTATAACTTCAATTTTCATTGCACGGCGGACCGGCTTACGGCCGCCGGGACTGCCACCACGGATTCGCCAACCATCCTCCGGGAGGAACAATAACCATGAAACCGTTGCAGAATACGCTGACCGCACTGGCACTGGGGACGGCGCTGCTGGGCGCCACCGCGGCCCAGGCGGAGGATCTCAGGATCGCCGTGGTCGGTCCCATCACCGGACCGGTCGCCCAGTATGGTGACATGCAGATGATCGGCGCGAAGATGGCGGTGGAGCGCATCAATGCCGCCGGCGGAGTCAACGGCATGCAGATCGACGCCGTGCTCATGGACGACGTCTGCGAGCCCAAGCAGGCCGTGGCCGTGGCCAACCAGGTGGTCAACCAGGGCATCAAGTTCGTGGTGGGGCACCTCTGCTCCGGGTCCACCCAGCCCGCCTCGGACATCTACGAGGACGAGGGCATCCTCATGATCTCCCCGGCCTCCACCAACCCCGACATCACCCTGCGCGGCTTCAAGATGATTTTCCGCACCATCGGCCTGGACAGCCAGCAGGGACCGGTGGCCGGCCACTTCATCGCCGACAGGATCAAGCCCAAGGCGCTGGCCATCCTGCATGACAAGCAGCAGTACGGGCAGGGTATCGCCGAGGAGGTCAAGAAGACCGTGGAGGCCGCGGGCATCACGCCGGTGCTGTTCGAGGGCGTGAACAAGGGCCAGAACGACTTCTCCGCCCTCATCACCAAGATGAAGAGCCTGGGCGTGGACTTCGTCTACTACGGCGGCTACCACCCGGAACTGGGCCTCATCCTGCGCCAGTCCCGGGAGCAGGGCTTCGATGCCCGCTACATGGGCCCCGAGGGCGTGGGCAACAAGGATATCTCCGCCATCGCCGGCCCCGCCTCGGAGGGGCTCTACGTGACCCTGCCCGCCGACTTCACCAAGGATCCGGCCAACGCCGACCTGGTGGCGGCCTTCGAAGCCAAGGGCGAGGACCCCAGCGGCCCGTTCGTCATGCCCTCCTACGCGGCGGTCCAGATCATCACCGACACCATTGCGGCCACCGGCTCCACCGATCCCGGGACCATTGCCGCGGCCATGCGCGAGACCACCTACGACACCCCCATCGGCAAGGTGGCCTTCGACGACAAGGGCGATCTGAAGGAGTTCAACTTCGTCATCTACGAGTGGCACGCCGACGCCACCAAGACCGAAGTCCAGTAACGCCGCCACCACCCACGACGCCCCGTTCCCGGCCGGAGCGGGGCGTCTTTTTGTGTTCGCCACGAAGGCACGGAGGACACGAAGAATAAAGACTGTTTGACCGCAGATTACGCAGATTTGCGCAGATTTTTCCGTCGATTACTGAATCCCCAAGCGACAATACGGGGGACTGTGCATGGTTGAGGGACCAACACCCCACCGGTTCTCGCCCATCCCGGCCTGGTTCAGCCGTGCAACCGATCTTCTTGTGCCGTTCAATCTGCGTTAATCAGCGTAATCTGCGGTCAAATGTTTTTCGCCTTTTTTTCGTGTCCTTCGTGCCTTCGTGGTAAAAATGCAGTCTTCGCCCAACATGACAGACCGGTACAGATGAGCGACTCCCTGCTCCAATTCTCCCAGCAGATCATCAACGGCCTGACGCTGGGCAGCATCTACGCCCTCATCGCCATCGGCTACACGATGGTCTACGGCATCATCGGGATGATCAACTTCGCCCACGGCGAGATCTACATGATCTCTGCCTACGTGGGGCTCATCGTGATCACCGCGCTGGGGATGCTCGGCATCACCCCGATCCCGCTGGTGCTGCTGATTGCATTGTTCATCAGCATCATCGTCACCAGCGCCTACGGCTGGACCGTCGAGCGGCTGGCCTACCGCCCCCTGCGCGGCAGCGAGCGCCTGGTGGCGCTCATCTCCGCCATCGGCATGTCCATCTTCCTGCAGAACTACATGCAGCTCTCCCAGGGCGCCCGCGACGTGGCGATGCAGCCCCTGATCACGGGCGGCTGGCGCTTCGGTGACGAGGCCGGATTCCAGGTCTACCTCTCCTACATGCAGATCATCATCGCCGTCGCCACCGTGGCGTCCATGGCGGCGCTCACCCTGTTCATCGGCCGCTCCCGCCTCGGCCGCGCCTGTCGCGCCACCTCCGAGGACCGGAACATGGCCAACCTGCTCGGCATCAACACCGATCGGGTCATCTCGCTGACCTTCGTCATCGGCGCGGCCCTGGCCGCCGTGGCGGGCGTCCTGGTGGGCCTCTACTACGGCGTGGTCAACCCCTTCATGGGCTTCATCGTCGGCCTGAAGGCCTTCACCGCCGCCGTGCTGGGCGGTATCGGCAGCATCCCCGGGGCCATGCTCGGCGGCGTTGTCCTCGGGCTCTCGGAAAGCTTCGCCTCCGCCTACCTCACCACCGAGTACAAGGACGTGGTCTCCTTCAGCCTGCTGGTGCTGGTGCTGCTGTTCCGCCCCACCGGCCTGCTGGGCAAGCCCGAGGTGGAAAAGGTCTGAGATGTTTTTTCAGATCCACCACGAAGGCACGAAGATCACGAAGAAAGGGCAAAAGATTTCTTAACCGCAGATTACGTTGATTGACGCTGATTGATGCAGGTTGAATTTCATGGAAAGTCCAGTGGTGGTTCCTGCTTGATATGTCGGGGCCTCAGCCAGTTGGACACATGCTTCCGGCTGGCCTCCATTCAACCCGGCAATCGACGGAAAATCTGCGTAAATCAACGTAATCTGCGGTTAAAGTCTTCATGTCCTTTCTTCGTGTCCTTCGTGCCTTCGTGGTGAAATGGTTTTTGCGCTCAACGAGCAAGCCAACAACATGCTGAGACACAAGCTGACTGACGCACTGCTGGCCGCCGGGCTGGCCGCCCTGCTGAGCATTCCCATCATGGGGATCCAGATCACCGTGGACGGTCCCCGCATCGATCTCGCCTGGGAGCCATGGCCGGTGGCCATCGCCATCGCCGTGGTCTTCTTCGGCCGGCTGTTGCGCGGACCGGTGCTCGCGCGACTGCCCCGGCCGCGCCTGCCCGACCTGGGGCACCCCCTGCGCGACAACGCCACCTTCCGGCGGCTGGCCATCGGGCTGGTCATCGTGCTGGCCACCCTGTGGCCCTTCTTCGCCGCCCGCGGCCCGGTGGACGTGGCCACCCTCGCCCTCATCTACATCATGCTGGGGCTGGGACTGAACATCGTGGTGGGCTTCGCCGGCCTGCTCGACCTCGGCTACGTGGCCTTCTACGCCGTGGGCGCCTATACCTACGCCCTGCTGAACCAGTACTACGGCCTCGGCTTCTGGACCTGCCTGCCCATCGCCGTGCTCCTGGCCGCCACCTTCGGCTGCCTGCTCGGCTTCCCGGTACTGCGGCTGCGCGGCGACTACCTGGCCATCGTCACCCTGGGCTTCGGCGAGATCATCCGCCTGGTGCTCAACAACTGGGACGACCTCACCGGCGGGCCCGACGGCATCGGCGGCATTCCCAAGCCCACCCTGTTCGGACTGGAATTCTCCCGCCGCGCCAGCGAGGGCAACGTCCCCTTCCACGAGTTCTTCGGCATCGCCTACGACGGCGGCCAGAAGGTGATCTTCCTCTACCTGCTGGCCCTGTTGCTGGTGATGTTCACCCTCTATGTCATCAACCGCCTGCTGCGGATGCCGGTGGGCCGCGCCTGGGAGGCCCTGCGGGAGGATGAGATCGCCTGCCGCTCCCTGGGCCTCAATCCCACCACCATCAAGCTCTCCGCCTTCACCCTGGGGGCCTCCTTCGCCGGCTTTGCCGGCGCCTTCTTCTCGGCCCGCCAGGGTTTCATCAATCCCGAGTCCTTCACCTTCATCGAATCGGCCATCGTGCTGGCCATCGTGGTGCTGGGCGGCATGGGATCGCAGCTGGGCGTCATCCTCGCCGCCGTCGCCCTGACGGTACTGCCGGAAATCGCACGCGAATTCAACGAGTACCGGATGCTGATCTTCGGCCTGGTGATGGTGCTGATGATGGTCTGGCGTCCCCAGGGCCTGATGCCCAGCAGCCGCCCGCACATGGAGATCCCCTCATGAGCGCCCTGCTGGAGGTGGACAGCCTCAGCATGCGCTTCGGCGGACTGCTGGCGGTGGACAACGTCTCCTTCAGCGTCACCAGCGACGAGATTGTCGCGGTCATCGGCCCCAACGGGGCCGGCAAGACCACCGTGTTCAACTGCGTCAGCGGCTTCTACCATCCCACGGGCGGAAGCGTAAGCTTCAACAACCGGCCGATTCAGCGCCTGCCGGGGCACCGGATCGCCCGCCTCGGCCTGGTGCGGACATTCCAGAATATACGCCTGTTCCGCAAGATGACCGTGGTGGAAAATCTGCTCGTGGCGCAACACACGCGGGTGAAGACCAACCTGCTGCACGGTCTGCTCAACAGCCGCGCCTACCGCCGCAGCGAGGAGGAGGCGCTGGATCGGGCCGTGGAATGGCTGCGCCGGGTCCGCCTGCTGGAGGTGGCCAACCAGCCCGCCGGCACCCTCTCCTACGGACAGCAGCGGCGCCTGGAGATCGCCCGCTGCATGGTCACCGCCCCGAAGCTCCTGCTCCTGGACGAACCGGCCGCCGGCCTCAACCCGCAGGAGACCCGGGCTCTCGATGACCTGCTGCTGGAACTGCACCACGGACACGGGGTCGGCATCCTCCTCATCGAGCACGACATGCGCATGGTGATGGACATCTCCCACAAGATCGTCGTACTCGACCAGGGCCGCCCCCTGGCCACCGGCACCCCCGCCGAGATCCAGTCCGATCCCCGGGTTATCAAGGCCTACCTCGGAGAGGCTTGATAATATGGAACATTGCTTTCACCACGAAGGCACGAAGGACACGAAGAAGGATCTGAAGCTGAGCGTGGTTTCGTTGCACGGGACAGACGATGACTGGTGGACCAGGACCGCAGGAGGAGACCACGGAAATTCCTGCGTGAAACAAACGAGAGATCGAAACAATAACCGGGGGCGAAATGGAATTCGATGCCCTGTCCAGGCGCGTCATCGGCTGCGCCCTGGAAGTACACAAGGAGCTGGGTCCAGGGTTGTTGGAATCGGCTTATGAGCGGTGCCTTGCCTATGAGCTGGCCCAACGGGGATTGGCTTTCGCCCAGCAGCAGGAGGTCGCAATCCGTTACAAGTCGCTGTTGCTGGACTGCGCGTATCGGGTCGATCTCATCGTGGAAAGTAGCCTGATCGTGGAGCTGAAGAGCGTTGAACGGCTCATGCCCATCCATGAGGCGCAGTTGCTCAGCTACATGAAGGCGACAAGCATCGGCACTGGCCTGCTCATCAACTTCAACGTACCACTGTTGCGCCAAGGCATACGACGTCGCGTCCTTTGAAATCTTCGTGTCCTTCGTGCCTTCGTGGTGAGATGCTTTTTAAGAACATGACACCCATACTCGAACTGCAGAACGTCCATACCCGCTACGGGCAGGTAGAGGCCCTGAAGGGGGTTTCGGTGGCGGTGAACGCCGGCGAGATCGTCACCCTGATCGGCGCCAACGGCGCGGGCAAGACCACGCTGTTGATGACCGCCTGCGGCGATCCCCGCGCCGCTTCGGGGAAGGTGCTGTTCGAGGGCCGTGAGATCACCTCCCTGCAGACCTGGGATGTAATCCGTCATGGCATCGCGGTGGTGCCCGAGGGCCGGCGCATCTTCCCCGGCCTCACGGTGGAGGAGAACCTGCACATGGGCGGCTTCTTCTCCCAGCCCGAGCAGCTGCGGGCGGACATGGAGCGGGTGTTCGAGCTGTTCCCCCGCCTGGCCGAGCGCCGGCGCCAGCGCGGCGGCACCCTCTCGGGTGGCGAGCAGCAGATGCTCGCCATCGGCAGGGCGCTCATGACCCGGCCGCGCCTGCTGCTCCTCGATGAACCCTCCCTCGGCCTGGCGCCGCAGATCATCAGCCAGATCTTCCGCATCATCGAGGAGATCCGGGACGAGGGAGTGACCATCTTCCTGGTGGAGCAGAACGCCCACCGGGCCCTGCAGCTGGCCGATCGCGGCTATGTCCTGGAGACGGGGCGCATCGTGCTGGAGGACAGCGGCGACAATCTGCTCAGCAACGACGCGGTGCGCCGGGCCTACCTGGGCGGGTAACCACTTCCGGGACAGTTTACTTATTTCCGTGGCTGGCTCCTTCCATGCCGCCCCCTCGACGACCCTGGAAATAAGTAAACTGTCCCCGAATTGCCGACGACGGAAAAGGTCTCACCACGAAGGCACGAAGGACACCAAGAAGGGACACAAAGACTTTTTCCGCAGATTACACAGATTACGCAGATTTAGCCGTCGATTACCGATACAGTCTTTACCGGGCAGATGCCCCTGCATATCTAGCTGACACCTCAACATGCCTTCGTACAAAGGGCCATCTGCGTTAATCAGCGTAATCTGCGGTTAAACTGCCTTTTCTTTCCACCTTCGTGGTGAACAACGAATCCGCCTCGCAAAACGAAACCCGGGACTCGACACCATCCGCAAACGAAACGGGCGCCCGAAGGCGCCCGTCTCGAGTTTCCGACCGGGTCCGACTCAGAAGTCGTGGCGGATGCCGACCCCGAAGTACTGGCCGTCGGTGTAGCCCTTCAGCATGTCGGAGCTGGCCAGCTCGGTGTCCATGTACTCGGCGAACACCTTGGTGCGCTGGCTGAAGGCGTGGTCGGCGCCGATGATCCAGGAGGTCGCGTCGCCGTACATCCCGGCATCCACGTTGGCGTAAACGCCACGCAGGGTGTTGTTGCCGAAGTAGACTTCGCCGCCCAGCGCCCAGGAAGTGGCGTCGTCACCATAGTAATCCGAATCGGCGTCCTCGTACTGGCCGATAATGGAGAACATGCCGAAGTTGTAGCTGGCGGCCAGGCCCCAGAGGTCACCCTCGCCGTTGTTCTCGCGCAACCAGGAGCCGCCCACGGAGAGCGGGCCGTTGCTGTAGTCCACGGAAACGTTGGTCCAGTCGGCGAAGTCCTCGCCGGTGTCCTCGGCCCCGCCGTTGTCGACCACCAGCGCCACGGCGCCGGAGAGCCCGTTGAAGTTCGGGGTCACATAGGCGACGGCGTTGCCCACCCGGGACAGGCCCAGGTAGTAGTCGTTGGAGAAGCCCGACTCCATGATGTCGGTCTTGTCCACGGTGTTGTAGTAGGGAGTCCACTGGCGGCCCATGGCGAAGGTGCCGAAGCCGCCGGTGATGCCGGCGAAGGCCAGACGACCGCCCAGGTTGCCGGAATCGGAGGCGTCCACGGAGAACTCGAACTGGTAGATGGCGGACAGGCCGTTGCCCAGGTCCTCGGAACCCTTCACGCCAATGCGGGAGGCGTTGTCCTGCACGTTCCAGGCGGAATCCAGGCCATCGAGATCCTCGTGGGCCAGGCTGACGTTGACGCGCCCGTAGAGGGTGGGATTGGCGGTGGCGGCCAGCGGGGCGACCAGCGCCGCGGCAATGGCGACAGAGAGGATCTTCTTCATGAATGCAGCTCCAGTAGGTTAATCACAGAGAGTACGGCCAGGACCGCGTCCTAATGGTGGCAATAATACAACTGATGTCTTGTGACTACAACAAACGAATTCACATTTCTGGGTATTTCGGGGACAGTTTACTTATTTCCGACTCAGCGTCAGGGGTATTTCGGGGACAGTTTACTTATTTCCGACTCAGCGTCAGGTGAAACAAACTTATAGGTTCAGACTCGGTCCACCCCCAGGCCCGATATGAAATAAGTAAACTGTCCCCGAAATACCCCGCACCATGCTTCCCCATGGACTGACAAAAAACTGTGGGCGCCCGCAGGCGCCCACAGTCCACATCCGACTTTCCCGCAGGGAGATCAGAAGTCGTGGCGGATGCCCACGCCGAAGCGCTGCTGCTCGGCGCCAGCCCCCAACTCCGCACTCCAGAGGCCATTGAGCTCGCTGTCCTCGTACTCGGCGAAGACCCGGGTGCGCTTGCTGAAGTTGTGCTCCACGCCGATGGCCCAGCTGTCGTAGTCGGAACCGGCGTCCACACTGCCGTACACGGCGCGCAGGGTGTTGCTGCCCAGGTAGACCTCGCCGCCCACACGCCAGGCATCGACATCCAGATCATCCGCATTCTCGTACTGGCCGATCAGCGCGAAGTTGCCGATGGTGTACTTGCCGCCCAGACCCCAGATGGAGATGTCCCAGTCACCCTCCAGGCCGAGGTAGGAGACACCGGCGGAGATCGGGCCGTTGCTGTAGTCCACCGAGGCGTTGATCATGTCCACGCCATCGTCGCCGGTGTTGCCCAGGTTCAGCACTTCGGCCAGGTCACCCGCATCGCCATTATTGTCGATGACCAGCGCCAGGGTTCCGGTGAGGCCGTTGAAGGTCGGCGTGATGTAGGCCACGGCGTTGCCGATGCGGCTGGGACCGATGTAGGAGTCGTTCATGCCGTTGATCTGCATGATGTCGGTCTTGTCCACCGTGTTGTAATACGGGGTCCACTGCCGACCCATGGCGAAGACGCCGAAGCCACCGGCAATGCCGGCATAGGCCAGTCGGCCGCTCACATCGCCGGAATCGGACGCGTCCACCCCGAACTCGAACTGATAGACGGCGGTCAGGCCGTTGCCCAGATCCTCGGAGCCCTTCACCCCCACGCGGGAGGCGTTGTTCTGCACGTCCCAGGCCTCGCTGCTGCCGTCCTCGAAAAAGTCGGTGTCCTCGTGGACCAGGTTCACGTTGACACGGCCATAGAGGGTGGGGTTGGCAGCAGCGGCCAGCGGTGCGGCAAGGGCGGCGGCAACTGCAATCGTGACAAGCTTCTTCATTGAACACTCTCCCTGAAAGTCAATCGAGTTGTGAACTGCGTCACAATTTATAACAACTTCGTCACATTCACACAATAGTTTTGTGGTTAATGCAACAGTGCTCGATCGCTATCCGGGATTCTTGTGGCCCCTGCCCACACCCGCCGACCGGCGGGCAGGCCGGTTCGGACCGGCGCAACGGGCGTTCACGCTCAATGGCGCAATAAAAAACGGGCGCCCGAAGGCGCCCGTCCTGTTAATCCGCCGCTCCCGGGGGAGATCAGAAGTCGTGACGGATACCGACGCCGAAACGCTGCTCGTCGGCATTCTCCTTCACATTCCCCGTCGTGAAGTAGTTCTTCTCGGCTTCAAGGTCCTGGTACTCGGCGAAGATGCGGGTCCTCTTGCTGAAGTTGTGCTCGACACCCAGACTCCAGCTGGTGGCCTCACCGGCATCACCCGCATCGAGATCGCCGTAGACGGCCCGGATGGTGTTGTTGCCGAGGTAGACCTCGGCACCGATGGCCCAGGCCTTGGCATCATCGGCGGGCACCACCGCGCCCGGCACATACCAGTCGCCATAGCTGCTGGTGGTCACGGCGCCGGCGTACTCCTCGTCGGCGTCCTCGTACTGGCCGATGATGGAGAACATGCCGAAGTTGTACTTGCCGGCCAGACCCCACAGGGCGCCGTCCACGTCACCCTGGGCGGCCAGGTAGGAGAGGCCGACGCTCAGCGGGCCGTTGTCGTAATCCACGGAGGCGTTCCACCAGTCGGCGAAATCCTCGCCCACGTCCTCGGCGCCGCCGTTGTCGATGACCAGCGCCAGCTTGCCGGACAGGCCGTTGAAGTTCGGGGTCACGTAGGCCACGGCGTTGCCGACGCGGGTCAGGCCGAGGTAGATGTCATTCATGCCGCCAATCTGCATGATGTCGGTCTTGTCCACGGAGCCGTAGTAGGGCGTCCACTGGCGGCCCATGGCGAAGGTGCCGAACCCGCCGGTCAGGCCGGCATAGGCCAGACGCCCGCTCAGGCCGCCGGAGTCGGAGGCATCGACGCCGAACTCGAACTGGTAGACGGCGGCCAGGCCGTTGCCCAGGTCCTCGGAGCCCTTCACGCCGATGCGGGAGGCGTTGTTCTGGGTGTCCCAGGCTTCGCTGCTGTCACTGACGCAGCGGGTCGTTCCCGCCTGGCAGAGCTTGCTGTCCATGTCCTCGTTGACCAGGTTGACGTTGACCCGGCCGTAGAGAATGGGGTTGGCGGACGCGACCAGCGGTGCGGCGCAGGCGGCGGCGACAGCCAGGGTGATGATCTGCTTTTTCATTTTGTGAATCTCCCGGGTCTTACCCAAGTGCAAAAATCAGGAATCGCGTAGTTGATTAGATAGCACACGAGTAACACATTCACAACATGAGTTGACAAATTACAACAATCCTGCGGAACGCCCCACGCAAAACGGGCGCCCGCAGGCGCCCGTCATGGTCAGCAGTCGATTCCGATGTCAGAAGTCGTGGCGAATACCGACGCCGAAGCGCTGCCCCTCGAGGTAGCAGGTGAAGTCGCCATCACCCGCACAGGTGGTCTTCTGGTAGTCGGAATCCTCGTACTCGGCGAAGATGCGGGTGCGCTTGCTGAAATTGTGCTCCACGCCCAGCGCCCAGTTGTTGCCGTCGCCCATGTAACCGGCATCGACACTGCCGTAGACGGCGCGGAGGGTGTTGTTGCCGAGATAGACCTCGCCGCCGAGGGCCCAGGAGGTGGTGTCATCATCACCGGTGTAATTGTCATCGGCGCTCTCGTACTGGCCGATGAGGGCGAACATGCCGAAGTTGTACTTGCCGGCCACGCCCCAGAGCGAACCGTCGGTATCGCCCTCGGCACCCAGGTAGGACACACCGATGGAGATCGGACCGTTGTCATAGTCCACCGACACGTTCCACCAGTCGGCGAAGTCCTCGCCCAGGTCCTCGGCACCCCCGTTGTCCACCACCAGGGCCAGCTTGCCGGACAGCCCGTTGAAGTTCGGGGTCACGTAGGCCACGGCGTTGCCCACCCGGGTCAGGCCCAGGTAGTGATCGTTCATGGCGCCGATCTGCATGATGTCGGTCTTGTCCACGGAGCCGTAGTAGGGCGTCCACTGGCGGCCCATCGCAAAGGTGCCGAAACCGCCGGTGAGACCGGCATAGGCCAGGCGGCCGCTCAGGTCGCCGGAGTCGGAGGCATCGACGCCGAACTCGAACTGGAAGATGGCGGCCAGGCCGTTGCCCAGGTCCTCGGAGCCCTTCACGCCGATACGGGAGGCGTTGTTCTGCAGGTCCCAGGCATCGTCGTCGTTGGCCAGGCGGAAGTTCCCGCCGGTATCGAAGTCCTCATGCACCAGGTTGACGTTGACGCGACCGTACATGATGGCGTCTGCGGAAGCGGCCAGAGGCAGCGCACAGGCGGCGGCCACGGCCAGGGTAAGCAGGTTCTTCTTCATGGAATTCTGGCTCCGGTCCCTGTTGATGGATAATGATCGAGGCGCATTGATAGCACCTCATGTTGATGATGAATAGTATGTAGCACTTGATTGCCGAAATAGCAACAAACCGTCTCACTATTACAACATGCTTTGACAAAAAAACGGGCGCCCGCAGGCGCCCGTCTTCACTTCAACTCTCCGTCGGGAGATTAGAAGTCGTGGCGGATACCGACGCCGAAGCGCTTCAGCTCCGCCTTCGCGGATTCGTTGGCGAGATTTGCCTCGGCATCGAAATCCTGATACTCGGCAAAGATCCGGGTGCGCTTGCTGAAGTTGTGCTCCACACCGACGGCCCAGTTGGTGCCATCGCCGAACCCCCCGAAGTCCATGTCGCCATACACGGCGCGAAGGGTATTGTTGCCGAAGTAGACTTCACCGCCCAGCGCCCAGGAAGTGGTATCGTCACCGTAGTAATCCTCGTCGGCATTCTCGTACTGGCCGATCAGGGCGAACATGCCGAAGTTGTACTTGCCGGCCACGCCCCAGAGGTCACCCTCACCACTGTTCTCACGCAGCCAGGAAGCGCCAATCGACAGGGGGCCGTTGTCGTAGTCGACAGAGACGTTGGTCCAGTCGGCGAAATCCTCGCCGGTATCCTCGGCGCCGCCGTTGTCGATCACGAGCGCAACCTTGCCGGACAGGCCGTTGAAGCTCGGGGTCACGTAGGCCACGGCGTTGCCGACGCGGGTAAGCCCCAGGTAATGGCTGTTCATGCTGTTGACCTGCATGATGTCGGTCTTGTCGACGGAGCCGTAGTAGGGCGTCCACTGCCGGCCCACGGCAATGGTGCCGAAACCGCCGGTCAGGCCGGCATAGGCCAGGCGGCCACTGAGGTCGCCGGAGTCGGAGGCGTCGACGCCGAACTCGAACTGGAAGATGGCGGCCAGGCCGTTGCCCAGGTCCTCGGAACCCTTCACGCCGATGCGCGAGGCGTTGTTCTGCAGGTCCCAGGCATCGTCGCTTGCACTCAGGCAACCATCGGTGCACACGGTGAGCTTGGCATCCTCGTGCACCAGGTTGACGTTGACGCGTCCGTACATGATGGCGTCGGCCGAAGCCACCAGCGGTGAGGCACAGGCAACAGCCACAGCTACTGTGATAAGTCGTTTCTTCATTCTAATAATCCCCCCGAATAGCCGGCGGATAGGAGATCCGCTGGCAATCAACTCAATCGTTCGTAATGCGACTGTTTAATACAAGACCGACATAATTGCAACACTGGTTGTTCAGCAGCGACACGCGGAGAGGGATGATCATAAAAAACGGGCGCCCAAGGGCGCCCGTCTTCACTTCAGCTCTCCGTCGGGAGATTAGAAGTCGTGGCGGATACCGACGCCGAAGCGCTGACCCTCGATGTCGTGGTAGTCGGAGGTGCTGAAGGCGGTGTGCTTCACGCGGTTCAGCTCGGAATCCTCGTACTCGGCGAAGATCCGGGTGCGCTTGCTGAAGTTGTGCTCGGCGCCCAGGGTCCAGGTGCTGCCGTCGTTCTCGTCGCTGTCCACGCTGCCATAGGTGGCACGCAGGGTGTTGTTGCCGAGGTAGACCTCGCCTCCCAGTGCCCAGGAAGTGGTATCACCTTCCACGGCGGTGCCGCCGAAGTTGCCGGGACGCGCAGCAGCGATGTAGTCCTCGTCAGCCTGCTCGAACTGGCCGATGAGAGCGAACATGCCGAAGTTGTACTTCGCGGCCAGACCCCACAGGGCGCCGTCCACGTCACCCTGGGCCGCCAGGTAGGAGGCGCCCACGGAGAGCGGACCATTGTCATAGTCCACGGAGACGTTCCACCAGTCGGCGAAGTCCTCGCCCACGTCCTCGGCGCCGCCGTTGTCGATGACCAGCGCCAGCTTGCCGGACAGGCCGTTGAAGTTCGGGGTCACGTAGGCCACGGCGTTGCCGACGCGGGTCAGGCCCAGGTAGGCGTCGTTCATGCCGCCGACCTGCATGATGTCGATCTTGTCCACGGAACCGTAGTAGGGAGTCCACTGGCGGCCCATGGCGAAGGTGCCGAAGCCGCCGGTGATGCCGGCGTAGGCCAGGCGGCCGCTCAGACCACCGGAGTCGGAGGCGTCGACGCCGAACTCGAACTGGTACACCGCGGCCAGGCCGTTGCCCAGATCCTCGGAGCCCTTCACGCCCACGCGGGAGGCGTTGTTCTCCACGTTCCAGGCCTCGGCGTCGCCGCCATCCCAGGTACCGAAGGGCACTTCGTAGTCGTAGTCCTGGTGGACCAGGTTCACGTTGACCCGACCGTAGACGACCGGGTTGGCAGAGGCGACGAGCGGCGCGGCGCAGGCGGCGGCAACGGCCAGAGTCAGCAGTTTCTTCACTAGAATTCCCTCCCAGGAATATGAGCCGGATTATGGTGTCACACGACAGACGCGATTGTTATAGCACCATACTGATAAACACACAACAACCGTTGCAATAACACAACATTGATCAAAAAAAACGGGCGCCCGGAGGCGCCCGTCATCACTTCAGCTCTCCGCGGGGAGATTAGAAGTCGTGGCGGATGCCGACACCGAAGCGCTGGCCTTCCACCAAATCCTGGTGGTCACCGTGCTTGACCCGGTTCAGGTCGGAGTCCTCGTACTCGGCGAAGATGCGGGTGCGCTTGCTGAAGTTGTGCTCCAGGCCCAGCGTCCAGGTGCTGCCGTCGTCATCCCGGTCTTCCACATGACCGTAGACGGCACGGACGGTGTTGTTGCCGAAGTACACCTCGCCACCCAGGGAATAGGCGTTGATCTCGCCGTCCAGCGGCCAGACATAGAGCGCGCCATCATAGATGTTGTCGCCGTAATCCTCGTCGGCGTGCTCGTACTGGCCGATGAGGGAGAACATGCCGAAGTTGTACTTGGCGGCGATGCCGAACAGGCCGCCCTCGTAGTCACCGGCGGAAGCCAGGTAGGAGGCGCCGACACTCAGCGGGCCGTTGTCGTAGTCCACCGACACGTTCCACCAGTCGGCGAAGTCCTCGTTCAGATCCTCGGACCCGCCATTGTCGATGACCAGCGCGACCTTCCCGGACAGGCCGTTGAAGTTCGGGGTCACATAGGCCACGGCATTGCCGACGCGGGTCAGGCCCAGGTAGGCGTCGTTCATGCCGCCGACCTGCATGATGTCGGTCTTGTCCACGGAGCCGTAGTAGGGGGTCCACTGGCGGCCCATGGCGAAGGTGCCGAAACCGCCGGTGATGCCGGCGTAGGCAAGGCGGCCGCTCAGGCCGCCGGAGTCGGAGGCGTCGACGCCGAACTCGAACTGGTACACCGCGGCCAGGCCGTTGCCCAGGTCCTCGGAGCCCTTCACGCCGATGCGGGAGGCGTTGTTCTCCACATTCCAGGCCTCGGCGTCATCGACGTCGATCCAGGGATAGTAGTCCATGTCCTGATGGACCAGGTTGACGTTCACGCGGCCATACATGACGGCGTCGGCGGACGCGGCCAGCGGCGCGGCGCAGGCGGCGGCTACTGCCAGCGTAATAATGCGCTTCTTCATGATTCCCCTCCCAGGATTTCGGTTTCGACCAGTATCTGAACGAGCAACAAAACCTTGTGGCGTTCCTGCGCGCAGTTTTTGTTTATTTACTACACGACTGACAAGATTGCAACAACGATTGTGCCGCAACGGAGTTCCGCCACGGTTTGCTACAAAAAAACGGGCGCCCGCAGGCGCCCGTCTTCACTTCAGCTCTCCGCGGGGAGATTAGAAGTCGTGGCGGATGCCGACGCCGAAGCGCTGGCCATCGGACTCGTGGTAGTGCCCGCTGTGCTTCATGCGGTTCAGCTCGGAATCCTCGTACTCGGCGAAGATCCGGGTGCGCTTGCTGAAGTTGTGCTCGGCGCCCAGGGTCCAGGTGCTGCCGTCGTCGCCGTCGTCGCTGTCCACGTGGCCGTAGGTGGCACGCAGGGTGTTGTTGCCGAGGTACAGCTCGCCACCCAGCGCATAGGCGGTGGTGTCGCCGGACAGGTCGGAGTTGATCACGTTGGAGATGTAATCCTCGTCAGCCCGCTCGACCTGGCCGACCAGGGCGAACATGCCGAAGTTGTACTTCGCGGCCAGACCCCACAGGGAACCGTCCACGTCACCCTGGGCGGCCAGGTAGGAGAGACCGACGCTCAGCGGGCCGTTGTCGTAGTCCACGGAGGCGTTCCACCAGTCGGCGAAATCATCACCCACGTCCTCGGCGCCGCCGTTGTCGATGACCAGGGCCAGCTTGCCGGACAGGCCATTGAAGTTCGGGGTCACGTAGGCCACGGCGTTGCCGACGCGGGTCAGACCCAGGTACTCGTCGTTCATGCCGTTGGTCTGGAAGATATCGGACTTGTCCACGGAGCCGTAGTAGGGGGTCCACGGGCGGCCGATGGCGAAGGTGCCGAAACCGCCGGTGATGCCGGCGTAGGCAAGGCGGCCGCTCAGG
>NPIE01003550.1_pt1 | contig 106635 bp, 106 predicted proteins | sample 8637661 | NCBI WGS metagenome assembly NPIE01 (sample SAMN07420842, study PRJNA396082) | bioreactor metagenome | isolation source: sample BA12 brine-fed electro-methanogenic bioreactor BA | place: Japan: Kochi | collected 2016-12-09
TTATATAAAACCTTTAATTTTTTTATAAAAAAATTGAAACCAGTAATGATAAAAAAAAGTTAAATAATATCTTAAAATAATTAAGGGAGTTAATCCATGCTTTTTTCTCCCTTAAGCTGAGAATTTAACTCCCTGGATAGAGGAGTGGAGTTTTTAGTTAATATTTCCTCTAAATAATCCCCGGTAAAGGTTCCGCTTTTTGCGAGCTCTTCTGGTGTTCCCTGAGCTACCAGGAGTCCACCACCATCTCCTCCTTCCGGTCCCAGGTCAATTATATAATCTGCAGTTTTAATTACATCCAGGTTGTGTTCTATTACCACCACAGAATTTCCAGAATCAGTTAAACGACCCAGTACATGTAACAAACGTTTAATATCAGCAAAATGCAGTCCCGTGGTGGGTTCATCAAGTATATACATGGTTTTACCTGTGCTTTGACGGGATAATTCTTTAGCCAGTTTAATTCTCTGGGCCTCTCCTCCTGAAAGGGTGGTGGCAGATTGTCCTAAGCGGATATATCCCAATCCCACATCATCCAGGGTCTGTAATTTTTTCTTAATCCGGGGGATATTTTCAAAAAAGTGCAGTGACTCTTCCACCGTCATATCCAGTACTTCGGCAATATTCTTACCTTTATAACGAATATCCAGGGTCTCTTCATTGTAGCGCTTACCCTTACAAACCTCACAGGGGACATATACATCAGCCAGAAAATGCATTTCAATTTTTATGATCCCATCCCCACTGCAGGCCTCACATCTACCACCTTTTACATTGAAACTGAATCTACCAGGCTTATATCCTCTCATCTTTGATTCTGGTGTTTCAGCAAATATTTCCCTGATATGGGTAAATACTCCGGTATAGGTGGCTGGATTGGAACGAGGGGTTCGTCCAATAGGTGACTGGTCAATGATGATGATCTTATCCACATGTTGGGTGCCTTCTATTCTATCATGGGCCCCGGCATGCATGTGCTTGCCATTAATTTTCTCATAGAGGCCCTTGTAGAGTATTTCATTTATGAGGGTACTTTTTCCTGACCCGGATACCCCGGTGATGCAGGTGAATATTCCCAGAGGTAGTTCCACATCAATATTCTGGAGGTTGTTTTGCCGGGCTCCATAGATGGTGAGGTATTTGCCGTCAGGTTTTCGCCTGCTTTTGGGGACATCAATGAATTCTCTTCGGGATAGGTAATTACCGGTGATGGAATCCTCACATTCCATTATCTCTGCCGGGGTTCCGGTGGCCACCACATGACCACCATGTTCCCCTGCCCCGGGACCAATATCCACCACGTAATCCGCAGATAGTATGGTTTCCTCATCGTGTTCCACCACAATCAGGGTGTTTCCAATATCCCTTAATCTTTTAAGGGTTTCTATAAGCCGCACGTTATCCCTTTGATGCAGTCCAATACTGGGCTCATCCAGTATATAAAGCACCCCCACCAGCCGGGAGCCAATCTGAGTAGCCAATCTAATCCTTTGAGCTTCTCCCCCAGAAAGGGTACCTGATGATCGATTTAAGGTGATGTAATCCAGACCCACATCCACCAGAAATTTTAACCGCTCATTAATCTCCTTTAAAATCTCCTGGGCAATGAACTCTTCCCTTTGGCTTAATTCAAGACTCTGGAAGAATTTCTGAGATTCTTTAATAGGCATTTCCACTGCCTGGGATATGGATATCCCTCCAATGGTAACTGATCTGCTCTCGGGACGTAAGCGGGTACCATCACACAGGGGGCAGTTATGGTCACTCATAAATTTCCCCATGTAGGTACGCATGTAATTAGATTTAGTCTCCATGTAGATCCGTTCCATACGGGGTATGACACCTTCAAATTTACGTTTAACATGATAGGAACGGTTTTTCCTTTTAAAGCTGAATTCAATTCTCTCTGGACTACCATAGAGTATGGCTTTCTGGTATTTTGCATCCAGATTTTGGAAAGGAGAGTCCATACTGAATCCAAAATGACCAGCTACCGCCTTTAACATCTGCTGGTAATAATTTTCCTTATTTATGGATTTACTCCAGGGTACTACTGCACCTTCATTTATAGATAACTCAGGATGGGGTACCACCAGATCAGCGTCGATTTCCAGTTTACTGCCCAGGCCATTACATTCGGGACAGGCCCCATGGGGACTGTTAAAGGAGAACATACGGGGAGAGATTTCTTCAAAATTTATGCCACAGTCCACACAGGCAAAGTGTTCACTGTATATTTTTTCCTCATCCGGGAAAACTACCACCACCAGCCCTTCACCTAATTCCAGGGCGGTTTCCACTGAATCAGCCAGCCTTCTTTTGAATTCCACATCCAGCCGGATAACCAGCCGGTCCACCACCACTTCAATGGAGTGTTTTTTATTTTTATCCAGGTTGAAATCTTCTTCCAGATCGTGTATTTCACCATCAACTCTTACCCGAACAAATCCTTTGGTGCGGAGGTTTTCAAATACTTTATGATGTTCTCCTTTACGGTCTTTAACCACCGGAGATAGTACCTGGATTTTAGTACCTTCACCGGCAGTTATTATGCTTTCTGTGATTTGTCCGGTGGTTTGCTGTGATATCTCCTTACCACAACTGTAACAATGGGGTATGCCTATCCGGGCAAACAGTAATCGGAAGTAATCATATATTTCAGTGATGGTACCTACCGTTGACCGGGGATTCATCCGGGTTGTTTTCTGATCTATGGATATGGCGGGTGATAAACCTTCAATATAATCTATTTCCGGTTTTTTCATCTGCCCTAAAAATTGCCGGGCATAAGCAGATAGTGATTCAACATAGCGGCGCTGTCCTTCAGCATATATGGTGTCGAAGGCCAGGGATGATTTGCCCGATCCACTTATTCCGGTTATAACCACCAGCTGGTCCCGGGGTAGGGCCAGATCAAGGTTCTGGAGGTTATGCTCCCTTGCTCCTTTCAGGACAATTTTTCCTTTCTTATCCCCTGTTTTATTTTTCATTAGCATATAACTCCCTTAAAAATCTTAAATATACGTTTAATTAATAATTTCCTGTAATTTTTAACAAAAAACTCATGTGAAGTAGATAATTAATTTCTCTTAAATTTATTTATTAATCGGATATGATAAGGTAAGAATTTAACTTTATTTATTATAATTTTTAGTAACCAGATTAGATTAATCAATTTAAAAAAGGATAGTTATTTAGCAGAAACTCCCTTTAATAATATGAGCTGGTCTCTGATTTTAGCTGCAGTTTCAAAGTCCAAATTGGAGGCGGCATCCTTCATATCCTTTTCTAAATCCTTAATTAATAACTTTAATTCGTCTTTAGGTATTTTCTTAAAGTCATCCACATTTTCCAGTTTCTTATCTACTTTTTTCTCTTTAAGGCTACGTACCACATTACGGGCCTGTATTTTATGTTTTTTATTGTATTCTTTTTGCATTTTACGCCGGTGGTTGGTGATATCCACTGCTGATTTCACTGATTCGGTTATCTCATCTGCATATAAAAGAACCTGTCCTTCCACATTACGGGCGGCTCTTCCTATGGTCTGGATTAGTGAGGTCTGGGAACGTAAAAATCCTTCTTTATCTGCATCCAGTACAGCCACCAGGGATACTTCAGGTAAATCCAGCCCTTCCCGTAAGAGGTTTACTCCTACCAGACAATCGAAGTCCCCTCTACGCAGATCGTCAATGATATCTATTCTCTCCAGGGTGCTGATTTCAGAATGAAGGTAGCGTACCTTTATGCCGATTTTAGCATAATATTCTGTTAAGTCCTCAGCCATACGCTTGGTAAGGGTGGTTACCAGTACCCTCTGATTTTTTTTAACCCTTTTCTGGACTTCATGGAGTAGATCATCCACCTGATTAGTTACCGGTCTTACCATCACTTCTGGATCCAGAAGGCCGGTGGGTCGGATTATTTGTTCCACCACATTCAAGCTCCGGGTGAGTTCATAGGAAGATGGTGTGGCTGATACATAGGCCACTTTATCCACCAGGTTTTCAAATTCATCGAATTTCAGGGGACGGTTTTCCAGAGCAGAAGGCAGTCTAAAACCATAATCCACCAGTGTGGACTTACGGGCCTGATCACCATTATACATACCTCTTATTTGAGGTACAGTTACGTGGGACTCGTCTATGATAGTTAAAAAGTCTGAAGGGAAGTATTTTAAGAGACTGTAGGGAGTATCTCCCCATTTTCTTCCACTCATATGCATGGAGTAATTTTCAATCCCCGAGCAATAACCCATTTCTTTCATCATTTCCAGGTCAAATCTGGTGCGCTGTTCCAATCTTTGAGCTTCAACCAGCTTGTTTTGTGATTTTAAAACTGTTAACCTTTCTTTTAGTTCCTGTTCTATATCTTTTAATGCTTTATCCATTTTTGCATCGGCTATAACAAAGTGCTTTGCAGGGAAAATAATGGTTCGTTCCAGGTTTTCAATTTTTTTACCCCTTAAAGGATCTATTAAAGAAAGGGAATCAATTTCATCTCCAAATAATTCTATACGTAAAGGTTGAGTACCATGTACCGGGTTAATTTCAATAACATCACCTCTAACCCGGAAGTGTGCTCTATCAAATTCTATGTCATTACGCTCATACTGCATATGTACCAGCTGGGAGAGGATTTCCTCCCGGGAAATATTATCCCCTACTTTTAAAGATAAGATGAATTCTCCATAATCTTCCGGTGCACCTATACCATAAATACAGGATACACTGGAAACCACTATCACATCATCCCGGGATAAAAGGGACTGGGTGGTGGAATGCCTCATTCTATCAATTTCTTCATTGATAGATGACTCCTTATCAATATAGGTATCAGACTGGGGGACATATGCTTCAGGCTGATAGTAATCATAGTAACTTACAAAGTATTCCACCGCATTATCTGGAAAAAACTCCTTGAATTCCTCATACAGCTGGGCCGCCAGAGTCTTGTTATGGGATATAACCAGGGTGGGTTTTTGCAGTTTTTCAATTACATTGGCCATGGTAAAGGTCTTACCCGAGCCTGTAACCCCCAGCAGGGTTTGCTCCTTGAATCCCTTATTAAAACCAGATACCAGGGAGTCTATGGCTTTGGGTTGATCCCCTAGAGGTTTATAATCTGATGCAAGCTCAAATTTTTTCATATATTTCCACTCGAAAAAAAATCATGTTATTTAATTTAAATCTAAGATTATCAATAATAGGAATAATGTTTATAAAAGAAAATGATATTATCCGGATGGATTTTTGATTATTGGAAAAATAAGATAAATAGCTGATTAATTAAATTTATATTATTATCTAAAATTGCACTTTATCCTATAAAAACTTTGCCCCAATAAAGTTATGATTTTCTAAAAATGTAATTTTCCTTCTTTACAAAGCTCAAAAAACCCATAAACTTTACATTCTCCTTTTTTAACATTTAATAAATTTAAAATCACCTTTTATTCATATAATGTCCCTCGCCTTACAGATTAGTTTTTTCCAGGAGCATTTGAAAAGTAAAACTCTGCAGGAGTAAAAGGGCATTATAAATTTTTCTAAAATAAATAAAAAGGGGCTATTAACCCCGGATTCCAAAAAGTGACCGGACTATTTTGATTCTTCTTACCATCTCATAGGTTAGCAGGGTCATAACCAGGCTAATGGCCATGATAAGCACAATCTGCAAGGCAATAGCACCAGGGATAAAGCCAATGATGTAATAAGCGGCAATGTTAATCCAGGCTATGTGGAAAATATAGATAGGAAAGGAAGCCGCTGCCAAATAAAGGGTGGCTGAATTATTAAATTCAAGATAATGCTTACCCATTCCCATAATGCTCATTACAGCCACCAGTACCAGGGTATTGATATAGAATGCCTGGAAAAGAATGGAGAATATATCCGGGGATACATTGTTGTTTGCAGCCTGGAAGTAGATAGTAATTAAAATAGCAGTTAAAACTATAAAGGTAATAAATAAAGGCCATCGGCGCTTTTCCAACTTGTTTTGAATGCCCTCATCAGATAATAAGAAATATCCAAATAGGAATAATAAGAAAAATTGAACCAGACTTTTTTCAGGGGCCAGGTTAAGAAAAAAACTCCCGATACTCAGAGGTATTATAAAGAGTAACATATGGGGTATGTTGATTTTTTCTAGAGGTAATTTCCAGTTAGCATTTCTATATTTTAAGATTATAGGTAGAGCTACCAGGGAAATTATAAACAAGTATAGTAGGAACCATAAGGGTCCAATTCCACAACCATAGGCATCTCCTGCAAAAGCTGGCCAGTTAGTTAAAAAGTACCACCAGAAAGAGAGGAAATTTCCAGTATAACCATTGTATAAAAACCCGTAATAGACCCATACCGGAAGTACGAATATTATTCCGGCTATGGTTGGAATTAAAAGTTTACTCACTCTTTCTTTAAGATATTCCGTTTTATTTCTTTTTTTTAGAGCGTAAAAGGTGCTTATTCCAGCAATGGCAAATAATAGTTGCATGAACCAGTTAGAAAATAATAAGATAAAAACCGTGGCAAATGTGTTACCACTAACCATTATAATGTAATCAATCCCCAAGGTATTATACATCAATAGAGTATGATAGGGAAAAAGAAGCATAATTATCATCCAGCGCAGATTATCTAAAAAATATAATCTCATATTCTATTCTCCTCTATTTTTTTGAATTCCAAATATAATCCTCCTTAATAGTAGTTTACAATTTTTATAGAACTCTAATGTTATATATCTTTATAAAACCAGGTTTATATGAGAATCTATACCGGAAAACTTATAAAATGCTTCCATTTAAGAATTCTATGGAAAATATGGTTTAAGGGTGATAAAAAAAATTAAGAGTTAAATTGGTTATAAACTATATTAAATATAAATCATTTATAAAACCGGTTAATAATATTTTTAAATATATTTTTATTATTTTATAAATATTTTGAGGTATAATATCTTGTCCACCAAAGTTGATTCTGCAGATGATTTACCAGATAAAACCGGGGTTTATATCATGAAAAATGCCCGGGATGAAGTAATTTATGTGGGTAAATCAGTATCCCTGAAAAAAAGGGTTAAATCATATTTTAAAGAGGATCTGGATTCTCCTAAAACCCGGGTTTTAATGAATCAATTCCATAGCCTGGAATATATAATTACTGATACGGAAAAAGAAGCACTTATCTTAGAGGCTACCTTAATTAAAAGGCATCGTCCCCAGTATAATGTACGGTTAAAGGATGATAAACGCTACCCTTATATTAAGATTACCCGGGAAAATTACCCCCGAATCATTATTACCCGGAGCATATCCAGTGATGGATCCCACTACTTCGGTCCCTTTACCGATGTGGGATCTGTTCGGAAAACTCTTAAATTTATAAAAGCCTTGTTCAAGGTTAGAGACTGCAAAAAAATGGATGGTCCATGCCTCAACAGTCAAATTGATCTATGTTATGCTCCCTGTGCTGAAGGTATATCCCGGGAGGACTATCAAAAAATAATTGACAGTATAGATCTTTTTTTCCAGGGAAAATACTCCCGGATAATAAGCTCTTTAAATAAAGAAATGAAAGAAGCTGCTATAAGCCATGAATTTGAAAAAGCCGGTGTATTAAGGGATCAGATTAATGCCATAAAAGATGTGATGGAGCGCCAGTTTGTGGCCTTTACTAACCAGCTGGATCAGGATATCATTGCCGGTTCTATTGATAAGAAAATGGCAGTCATGGTTGTTTTTTCAGTAAGAGAAGGTAAGATAATGGGTAAAGATGATTTTCTTATGGCTGGTGTGGAAAATTCATCACCAGAAGAGATACTGTCTGCCTTTATCAAGCAGTACTATGCCAATCCCCGCTATATCCCTGGAGAAATAATTATTCAGTACCCGGTACCGGATCAAAAAATAATCAGAGAATGGTTATCTGATTTAAGAGGTGCTGCTATAAAAGTAACCATTCCTCAGAAGGGACATAAGTACCGCCTCCTGCAGATGGCATCTAAAAATGCTTCTGTTATAAGAAATCAGGAAAAGCAGGTTAAAAATGCTTTAATTGACTTGAAAAAATATTTAAAACTGCCCCACATGCCCCATATTATTGAGGGTTTTGATGTTTCCAATATTGCAGGTAAATCAGCAGTAGGATCCATGGTACAGTTTCAGGATGCTAAACCCCGTAAGGGAAAATACAGACGTTATAAACTAAAGACTCCTGGTCCTGATGATTATGGTATGATGCAGGAATTGATTGCCCGGCGCTACCAGAAAATTATAGAAGATGGAGAATCACCCCCTGATTTAATACTGGTGGACGGAGGAAAGGGACAATTAAAAGTAGCACTTAACGCATTAAAATCACTGGAATTAGTCCATATACCTGTAATTGGACTGGCTAAGGAATTTGAACATGTATTCATACCTCAGACTGCTGAACCCTTGATTTTACCCCGTAATTCAGAAGCCCTCTTTTTATTGCAGCGCATTCGAGATGAAGCCCACCGCTTTGCCGTTTCATATCACCGTAAACTTCGTTCTAAAGAATTAGAGCATTCTCCCCTGGATGATATTAAAGGAGTGGGTTCTAAAAGAAAAATGAATTTGATGAGGCATTTTAAAGATGTGGAAAAAATAAAAAAAGCAAGCCTGGAAGAAATAATGGAAGTTAAAGGCCTAAATCGCCAGGTGGCGGAGAATATATATTATCATTTTCACCCCCACAGCAAATAAATAAAAATGGCCATATCTTTTTAAACTCAACATAAAAAAAAATTCCTGCGCTTTTTTAAGCAAATTATGTACAAAAACCTTGAAAAATGTCTGAATTTAGTATAATATTCATATTTTAAGAGTATTTTTCAATATAAAGATTGAATATTTGAAAAGATATTAATATCTATAAGACCATAAATTATATTAGATTAGGTTAGCATCATAAAAATTAGACTGAAAAGGTATAGTCTTGCTTATTGGCTATAATTTTTAATAATATGCTGGATAAAATATTTTCTAATTGATTCATCCAGAATTTCTTACAGAGGGATAGAATGGCAGATACAAAATTACTGGTGGTTGAAGACGAGAGTATAGTGGCCATGGATATTAAACACAGGGCTGAAGGCCTGGGCTACAATGTTCTGGATATTGCTGCTTCAGGAGAAGAGGCCATAGAAAAAGCCAGAGAAACTGAACCTGATCTAATTTTAATGGACATCGTTCTTAAAGGAAAAATGGATGGTATTGAGGCAGCAGATTTTATACGTGATGAATTTGACATACCGGTGGTATACCTTACTGCTTATTCTGATGAAAAAACACTGGGCCGGGCCAAGTTAACCGGACCCTTTGGTTATATCATCAAACCATTTGAAGACCGGGAACTGCACAGTGCAGTGGAAGTGGCCCTCTATAAGCATAAAATGGATAGTAAACTAAGAGAGAGTGAAGAGCGATATCGATCTCTTTTTGAGTCCTCTCCAGATCCCATACTTTTGCTGAATGTGGATGGTAGTATCAGTTTCATGAACCGGCAGATAGAAAAAATTAATGGTATACGTCGTAAAAAATTAATAGGTAAACCTCTACTTGAGTTTTCAAATCTGGGATTTATGGAAAACAGGCAGATTAATGACTTCTTGTCTTTAATTCCTTCTCTTATTGAAAAAGGTAGAATGAATCCTCTGGAACTTAGCCTGAATGATAAAAATGATAAACATCTTTATTTTGAAATACATGCTTCTTATATCAATTCATCTTCCCCTGAACCCCTTATTCAATTAATTGGTCATGATATCACGGATAGAATTAAATCAGAAAAACAAAGAGAAGAACTCATCCGTGAAAAAGCTCGGGTGGAATTATATGGGTTTGTGGTTAGTGCGGTTCCTGTATTTGCCTCATCTATCCCTCCTCAATTACGCAATACTATTATTAAAAATTTTGCAGATCGTTTTGAAAAAAATGTAAAACCCAATTTCTATGAAGAAATGACCCGGCAGGATTTAATTAAAGTCGTAGAAGACAAGAATCCTGAAAGGAAAAAAGAAGTATTCGATGCCTATCTGGAATGGATACAGGAACTTTTACTCAACCTGGGTATTCAGACCAGTTTAAAGGAATCTGCACCAAAGTATCGTCTGAAATTTGAAACTTTCCCCTGGATGGATGAAGCCCGGAAGAATCCTATTTTTTCATTGATTTTTAGAGCCATCATGATCCGGAGTTTTACCTGGACTGGAATTAAGGGAAATGTGAACCAGTGCTCCAGTTTAATTGAAGGTTCTAAAAAAATGCAGTTTGAATTTTACGTCCCTTTATAATATTCCTCTTGTAATTGTTATCAATTATCTAAATTTAGGAGGGGAGTTAGTGGAAAGGATAAAAACTGGAATTAAAGGATTAGATGAAATAATAAGTGGTTTTCCACAAGGTAGAACCATAATTTTAACTGGAGATGCCGGATCAGGTAAGACTATTTTTGCCCTGCAATTTGCAAAAAGCAGCTGCCTGCAGAATAAAAAAACCGCTTATATAACCACCGAGGAAGATGAAGGGGATTTACTAAGACAGACTGATTCATTCAAATGGGATATGAAGCACCTTATGGATAAGGGAACTCTTGAGTTTGTGGAACTGGCGGGATTAAGGGCCCGGGTTACAGAAGCTGAAATGAATATTGGTGTGGAAGCCATGAAGGGTAATTTTGAAAAATTAATCCATGATATCAGTCCAGATCGGGAAGTGGTAATAATAGATAGTTTAGGAAGCCACACCGCTAAACTGACCCCTTATGAGTTCCGGGATCGTTTTGACTTATTGATTTATGAATTAAAAGAAAGAAATATAACTGCTTTAATTATCCTCGATAGTGCCACCTCTCAGGAATTTAATGAACTGGCTCTTTTTGCAGCTTATGGTGCCATCAAGCTCATGAAAAAAGAGAACCCTTATACCGGTAGAAGAGAAAGAGTAATGGATATCATTAAAATGAGAAGTACCCGCACACCTATTGAATTTATAACCTATGAAATACGATCAGATGGTATTTCACTTATAAGTGAATCAGAAGATGAATAACTTAGAAAGGGCGTATTTAATTGAAATTCCAATAAATTATTCCTAATACTTTTTTTAATACCTACTTTAAAAATAAAAAAATAATGTTAATTTTTAAGAATAAAAAGTTTGTTTTTAAATTACAAGCATTCCAGGGCCTTAACCAGCAGATTCACTGTGTTTTCAATATCTTCCATACTGGCTATACTAACTGTGGTGTGTATGTAGCGGGTGGGAACAGATACTACTCCTGAGGGTATGCCCTCCCGGGTTAGATGGATTGCAGTAGCATCAGTGGTACCCCCTTCACTTACTTCTAATTGCACCGGAATCTCTTCCTCTTTAGCCGTAGTAATTAACCATTCTTTAATTTTAGGATGCGTAATGATACCCCTTCCACTAGCATCAGTTAAAATGATGGCTGGTCCTTTCCCGATTTTAGCTGGAGCTTCATCTTCTTTCATTCCCGGGTGGTCTCCCGCAATGGTCACATCCAGTGCCAGTGCAAAATCAGGGTTTATTTTAAATGCTGATGTTTTAGCGCCTTTTAACCCCACTTCTTCCTGCACGGTACCCACTCCATAGATATTTATATCACAATTTACTCTTTTAAGAGTCTCCATCATGATTAAACATCCCACCCGGTTATCCAGTGCTTTACCAGTTACCAGGGAATTAGGTAGTTCGAAAAAGTCGTGTTTAAAGGTAATAGGATCTCCAATTTCAATTAATTCTTCTGCTTCTTTTTTGCTGGTAGCCCCTATATCAATGAACATATCCTCATAAGAGGTTATCTTCTTTTTTTCAGCGGCTTTCATACGGTGAGGAGGTTTCGATCCAATAACCCCAATAAGCGGTCCTTTTTTAGTATGGATGTATACCATCTGATTAAGGATCATCTGATCATTAATGCCCCCTATCTTGGAAAATTTAATGAAGCCTTTTTTATCGATATGGCGCACCATTAAACCGATTTCATCCATATGTGCAGCCAGCATGACCTTAGGAGATTCAGGTTTTCCTTTTTTAAGGGCAATAATATTTCCCATACGATCCTTTTCTATGTGGTCCACATGGTCCTTTAATTCACTTTCAATAAGATTTACCACTTCACTTTCAAATCCAGAGATACCAGGTAATTGAGATAGCTTTTTCATTAATTCCTTCATTTTAAATTCCTCATAATTTGTAAAAGTTTTTTTTTAAAAAAGGTAAGAAAATTTTCCCTATTTTAATAAGATTTTTTATATGCTTTTTTATAGAATGTAAAAGATTTAAAGTGATTTAATTAAAATTAATATCCCAATAATGATTAATAGAAACTGAGGCCATGCCGCCAGGTATTGTGGTGGGATTAAACCTGTATTTATTGCATACCATAAAAATCCAATAACTATCAGGACTAAACCGGCATAGATACCCAGGTTATTTCTTTTATTTTCTTTATTTTTTTTAAAATCTCTTTTTGGTTTTTCTTCAGACTGGTTAATCTGGATTTTCTCATCCATAAAATCCCTCGGTTATATTTAATAATGATATGTAACTCATTTTATTAACTTATTTACTATTATCTGTTTTTTGGGAAAACTATTATCTGTTTTTTGAGAAAACTATTATCTGTTTTTTGGGAAAGATTATTAAATATTATTTTAAATGAGGATTATGGTTTTTATTAAAATCCCCTGATATTGTTGTTGTTTCCATTAATCATTTATATGGATTAGGGCCAAGTTTCTTATATGATACCGGAAAGCCATCCCCGTTATGAATCATTGCTACTTAGAGAAAAGATAGTAAAAGCCTTTAAAAAGGGTATCCTGGCTGATTCCGGGATGATAGCCCATGGAAGAGGAGAAGCATTTGATTACCTCTTGGGAGAAAAAACCAGTAACCCTGCAAAGAGCGCTATAAAAGCCGGAGCAGCAGCCATACTTCTATCAAAAAATCCTGTTTTTTCAGTAAATGGTAATACTGCAGCTCTTGTGGCCGAGGAAATGGTGGAATTATGCCGTATTAGTGGAGGGAAACTGGAGATTAATCTCTTCCACCGCACCCCCCAGAGAGTAAATGCCATAGAACATGTATTAAAACATGCTGGTGCAGAGAAAGTATTAGGATTAGATGATGAGAAATTAAAATATTTAGAGGGAATCGAAAGTCCCCGGGCCACCGCCAGTGCTTCTGGTATCTATGATGCTGATGTAATCCTGGTACCTTTAGAAGACGGTGATAGAGCAGAGATTTTGCATAAAACAGGAAAAATAGTCATAACCATTGACTTAAACCCTCTGTCCCGGACCTCCCAGATGTCATCAATTTCCATAGTAGATAATATTGTAAGGGTTTTACCCCTTTTAATTCAGGAAATAAACCAATTAAAAAGGGAAAAAAAAGAAAATCTACAGCAAATTTTAGATAACTTTGATAATCAGAAAAATTTGAAAGAGTCTCTACATGTTTTTAAGTTAAAAAAATAATTTTAAATTAGATATTTTATTGTTATGAATGCAAAAATGAGACCTATTTAATAGATAATCAGTTAAAATATTATAAACAAATCTACTTTTTAAAAAATAATCATATAATTATTCTAATAAATGAAGTGAAATAATGATAGTAATGGGTATATCAGGAATGCCAGGATCAGGTAAAGGAGTTATATCCCGTATGGCCCATAACAGGGGTCTTAAAGTTATTCGGATGGGGGATGTTATCCGGGATGAGGCCCAAAAAAGGAAGGCCGATGTGGGTGAAACCGCGGTAACCCTAAGAAAAGAATTCGGGGAATACGTGGTGGCTAAAATCTGTGTGGATATAATAAAATCAGATTACGCACATCTGGTTGATGAAGAAAGAAATTATCTTATTGAAGGAATCAGAAGCCATTATGAAGTGGAGATATTCCAGGAAAACTTCCCTCAATTTACTGTGATATCTGTTTTTTCCAGTCCTAAAACAAGATTCAGGCGTTTGAAACGAAGAAGACGTTCAGATGATTCATCAGATTTTTTGGAATTCAAAAAAAGAGATGAAAGAGAATTAGGTTTTGGTATTGGTAATGTTATTGCCACCTCCGATTACCTGATAGTAAATGAGGGCCCTCTGTGGAAATTCAAAAATGAGATTAAGAAAGTTTTAAAAAAGAGCTTAAAATATTAAAGGATTTTGAGATTATGCAATGTTCTCTTAAAGTATATACCCGGGTTAATCCCACTGAAGACCCGGAGAAAGTTAAAAAAGCAATAACCAACATATTTAAACCAGGTGAAATGGAAATTGGGTCTTCCAATATAACCTTACATGCCGGTATAGATTCTCTATTGAAGCTGAAAGAGGATTTAGAACAAAGAAAGATTAGATCCTGTGCCCGGAGTGTGATGAAAGTCCAGGGAAATAAAATAAGTTTCATGCTAAGTAAACAGGCAGCTCTCGTTGATGTGGTTAATCTACTTGAAAGTGACTCACCATTAGGAGAATTAGAAGTAGAAATAACTACCTCTGATGTGGAAGGGTTACTTAATTGGCTGGCACCTGATATAGAAGATGATTATTAAAAAATTTATAAATCGGTTATTAAATTAAAAAGAGTATAAGAGAAGGTTTATTAATAAATTAAGAGAAATAATTATTTATCTTCTAATACTGCCTCTTTTATGAGGTAATATCCACTATCCACCTTAAAGTGGTTTTCTGCTTTAATTATATTGATTTTCTTTTTAAATAAGGGGCCATCCACCACCAGGGTTTCTGCTTCACCACCTTCAAAGGCCATGTGGATACCGAATTTATCATGAAGTTTTTTTATATCTTCTAATGCTTTCTGGTCAATTATTCGACCAAGCCATGATTCATCCAGGCCTTCAGCAGCCACTCCAGTTACAATCACCTGATAGCCCTGATTAATAATATCCTGCATGTATAAGTAGGGATCCACGTCCCATAAAGGGGCTATTGATTTTAAATCCAGCTTATGGCATAAATCATCAATACGACTTTTTTGATAGGTGGAGGAGAGTGCTCCGGAATAAATTCCTTCTACTCCTCTATTTTTAAGTTCGGTTAAAGCAATTTCCAGATCATTTAATTCTTTTTCCTTTTCTCCCCTGGTTTTAGCCTGTAAAAGAGGAATATCCAATGCCTCAGCAGATAACTCAGTTATATGGATATTGGGAACATGATACATGTAGGAGTCTGGATTTTCAGATATCATGGAGAGAAGATACAGGACCTGATGGCCTTCTTCTAGTGCCTTTTTAAAAGCCATGGTACTGTCTTTACCTCCAGAAAATAGAACTGCAACTTTCATCATCATTCCTCTTTTCTGATTTTGTCCTTAATTTTTTGTAGGTAAATTAATATATTATCGATGAAAATCCCTGCCAGACCAGTTATCATCCCTAATATTCCACAAAAAAGAATAACATTTAGTTGTCCAGGCATCATCTCTCTTAAATTAGAAACCTGTTCCTGCACCGGGCCCTTTACACTGGTAACCACCACCTCTTCTTTAGAAATTTCATTAACCAGATTGTCCACCTGGGAAGGATCTGCTTCTATTCTTACATGCACATTACTATAACGGGTACTGATACCTCCGGTGAGCATCAGCCAATCAGATAAGGTTTTTATGGCCTTAATAGGGTTGTGTCCTTTTTTTACATTGAGTATAATGGTTCCATTGGTATAAACTTCATAGGACTCTATATTAGGATCCACTATGGCGATTCTCTCCTCAATCATCTTTTGACGTTCCTGGGTGAAGTTATCAGTTCGGATAATTATCCCACTACTCTCCACATTACCCACACCTTCCATAGCCTGAACATCACTTATGAAGCGATCTAAATCAATATTGGTGGATACATCCACCATGATTATCTCGGGAGAATCACTGGTAAGCTGATATAGTCCCCGGGCCATTTGCGGAACATCCTCATATACGGGTGAGATGAAAAACGCACCACCCACTGCTCCTATCATGAAACCTAAAAATATGACAAATAGCAGGTTCTTTTTACCTATAATGGGAGTTAAAAGGGCGATGGAAAATATGAAAATCAAGAGTACTATAAATAGCACTATCATTATAATTGATACCCAGGTGTCCATGTTTATCGTCTCTATTAGAATTCTTTAGTAGCTACTATGTTCCCATTGACCTTATTAACATATACTTCCTTTTCCAGTTTATTCTGTTTGTATAAAGGAACTATCCATACAGAAATGGTTTCATTATTAATTTTTATACTACCTGAAGCAGGTTCCCCGGTACGAAGACCAGTTTCAGCGGCTATTTCTTTGGCCTGCTGGCTGGTTATATTCAAAGAAGTAGTGTTGGTCTGGGTGGTGTTGTTACTTTCACTGGAGCTGGTGGTAAAGGGCATGGTACGCAGTGGTTGAGGAGCAGGAGTATCGTTTTGGACTATTACCTCCCCGGGACTGTGTAACGGATTGTAGGCATATATTAAAATGATAAGAGCTATTACCCCTAATCCAATTAAGGCCTTTTTTTCCCAGCTTAAATCCAGATCCATTTATTAACACCTGAAAAATGAGTTCTCATAAATTTTATTATAGTGTATAGTTGACTATATAAAAAAGTTTTGAATAATTTAAGAAGATGAAATTTTGAAAAAATTAAATAATCATTTAAATAATTAAATTTTGGTGAATTTTATGGTTCCATTATCATTAAAAGCCGTGTATTTTTCTCCTTTATTCATGGTAACCGAGTTTATATTGGTTTTAGGAACCAGACGTATATCAATGGTGCTGCCAGCATAGTTAACTTTTACCCAGCCATTGGTGGTAACATCCACCGATATCTCCATATCCGAGGGTATGGTGATGTTGGCCGAATATCCCCGGCCATTAGTGTATACGGTGTTTATAGTGGTGGCTACTCTTTCTCCCACCATACGGGCTCTTCCCAATTCAGAAGTTGCTGCTCTATCTGTTTCACCACCTATAATGCTGATTAAACTGCCTATTATGATCATAGCTATTAAGGTGGCAAATAATAAGTCTACGGTTGCTACTCCCTGGTTATCTTTTAACAATTATATCACCATTATGTTAGTTATAGGAACTGGATAGGTCAAAGTAATTTCTATAAAAGGTGGATAGATAAAATATGGAGCCTGCCGGGTCTCTCATTAAAGGCCGGTTATTACCAGATATCCTAACTTCTATTCCTGATCCGGTCCGGTAAATACCCCTCAATCCTAAGAAGTATTCATGATCCACAGCAGAAATGGTTCTACTACCCCCATACTCTTCCATTAAGGGGTTTCCTATAACAAAAGTACTCATTCTAACTTCAGGTGGGCTACTGGAAGTGGTATTGGTATTATTTTCCAATCTATCAAAGAAAGATAAACCATAGGGATCCGGGAAGTAGTAGGGACGAGGAGTAATCCCTGAAGGGTTACCAGTTCCATTTAAATAATTCCATAGCTCATATAATCTAGCATTGGGATTATCCACTACATCATCCATATGGAAGTCCTTACCGGTATAAGGAGAATCCTCATAGTACGGTGATTTAAAAATTACATTGGAGTTTCTTTCTTTAGAATTTACCCAAACATAAGGGTCTTCCAGGCCACTTATAGAAACATAAGAAGTTATAGGTGGTGTAACACCTTCATAAACCTGATCTTTTTGTACCACCTTGATGGGTACGCCTCCCCGTACATGAACATAAAATCCAAAGGGATCATCCTGACTGATAGTTACATCATTCAGGTACAGAGTTTGATTGGTATAATTATTGATGGGAATATTGTTAATAAAAATTTCACGACCGGTTTGACGTTCTAATTCTTTACAGCTTTCTATCAACTGTACATTTAGTGAATTAACAATATTTTGACGTATATGCTGTTTACTGGTCCCGGAACCAAAGAAGGGGTTTGGTTTATATATATTATCATCTATTACTTTCCGGGTGGCATTGTAGGCTGAATTTCTACCTGCATCGGCTGAAGATTTCTCAATAATACTGAAAATATTTTGAGCTGTATTATAGGTTACATCTCCCCCAATGGCTATAGTGGCCAGGGTATTGGATTCATTAACTATTTCTCCAAAATTTATGGCAATAACTAATACTGGTATTAAAATAAGTACTGCTATGGGGCTGAACACATATCCTTTTTCATCCATTTTTATCCCCTCATTGCCTCCATAAATCTAACCTTACCGGTATGTTATTGGGTAAATCACCAGTATATAATGCTTCAGTTCGTAAAAGTGATTGATCAATTGGAATTCCCGATTCAATTAAGGCCTGTTCAAGTTTTTGCCGGGCTAGTTGTTGAGCAACATCAGCATTTGAGGAATAACCAACGGTCCACATGTTTTCTAAAAATTCAGGATAAAGTATGGATACCCGGGTACCAGAATATATTTCGGCATTACCATCCCAGTCTCCAGATTCCCAGTAATTGCTAGGGCCTCTAACCCGAACTCTTATTCTATAGTTTCCGGGGATAAGAGTATAATTTCCAGCATTTCCAGTGGTAAATACTTTGGGGCCGGCGGCATCCAGTGATGCAAGATTAATATAATAAGGAATGGTGGTGTTGGTGGGGAATAAATCAACCCAGGTCCCACCACGCCGAATCTGCACTTGCAGACTTCTGGTGTCCATACCTGAACCTACAAAGAGATAGGCTTCTTTAGCACCTTCTCGTATGTTAACCTGAGGATTTACTTCTTGAGTATAATCATTACTATTAGCCTGGTAGCTACTGAAAGGGAAATTTTCCCAGAGAATAGGTAATTTAGTATAACTAACGGAAGTATAACAATCAACCAATCCTACAAAATCGTAGTCAGTACTGGGGACATGATCCCAAATAGTAATCCTTATTCTATTATTTCCTTCCCGAAGATATTCAGGAGGTATGTATATAATACCGGGAATATTTCCATAGCCATCACCACGAGCACTATAATCTACACCATCAAAATTAAATGAACAGAAGATGGTTCTCCACTGGCTACCATCCCACACCTCCACCATAGCGTTATCAGTACCACCATATATATTCATGTTTACGGTGGCATCCATTATTCGTATAGGTGGAGAGACTCCTGATCGAGGTAAATCAAATTCTTGTATTACACTTACCGCTGAACCTGCACGAGTACCACTAACAACAGATGTAGGAAAATTTGTTATTACAAAGGGCGTACCATCATCGAAGTTATCCAGTTCATTCCGATTACTTACAAATGTTGGCCAGTTCATTACCCTCCTTGTAGTAAATGAGGACACATTACCTGTATTTAAATCATATATTCTGCCATATTCATTGGCAATGCCATTTCCACTTAGATCCTGAGGGTTAGGCACAGCTAATCCAGCAGCATCAGTGAAATTAAATCTATCATTGATTATTCCCTTAGGAACTTTGAAGGTTGTAGTGTAATTACCTATAATTGAAAACCAGGGTAAATTATACCTATTCCGATTTGAATAGCTAATATCGCGGAAATTAACATAATAATTATTAATACCTGTTGAAAGGTGAGCAGGATTAATTATTCCTCTATAATTATACATTCTAGTATTAGTACCGGGCCTATAATTTAAAAAATTGAACTGATTAGGATTTGCCAGATAATTATTTCCATTAATAACTGTATTAGCACCATATGAGGATAAATTATTGTCCGCACTGGATCCAATTAGAAAATAAGCTCCGGTAATAGTAGACCCCTGGGGAACAGAAAACGGTATGTTTTGGATGCTAGATCCTCTACCCCAATAGGGATAAGAATACAAACCACTGCTATTTCCCCAGGGATCAAAATTAGTAAGCCAGTTGTGAAAATTCCATAAGGTGGTGGTTACATTAACCTGTTGATCCTCAAATTCAGCTTTTTCCAGTTTATACCAGGCCCTGCCCATCCAACCTTCCTGGGGAGCAGAAACCACTTCCACCCGGGAAGTAACATCATTAGCCAATAAAAGTCCCCGGTTATCTTCAACAGCAGGATTAGAACCTAAAGTTAATTTATATCCAGTATTAGAGGGAATAAGATAATCTAAAGACTCTCTTAATAATTGATCGCCTTTTGCAGTTTCACCCTGAGCATAATAAGTTGAAGCGGTGGTCAAAGTACCATCCAGCTGCATAACCCGCAGTGCATCGGCTGCAATAGCATCCAGACTCTGCTGGTCCTGTCCGGCAAAACCAGGTACCATGTAATATGATATGAAGGCTGCACTAAAGACCATGAATATGGCCAGGGCCAGAACAGCATCTGTGGTAAATATTAATCCTTTATCATCCATTGTAATCACTTAACCCATACATACATCACGAATCTTCCTAGTATTGGCCGGGCATTTTCCAGGGTAATCTGGTCTTCTGGTGTTCCTTTTGGAACTCGTACCACATAAGCATCAAAATATTCACCTGGTTTACTGGCCACCTGCTGAAGCACTACACTATTATCCCGAAGTTCAGTCTGATTTTGTAAGATATTACTGGGAATTATTCTCCGTACAAAGGGAATATTATTTTGAAAATCATTTGGGGGTACAATAGTCTGCCCATTAATCACTACCCGGGCTGAGGTTATTCCATAATTATAAACCAATACATAATAATTGAACTGATTGTTATATGCCATATTGGTTTGAAAGGGGTTAGGAGGAGATGTGAAATCCCGGGAAGATCCAGTATTTCTAACCCCAGTTCCTTCTGATACCACTTCGAATTTGGCCAGCTGCACCAGTCTTTCCACCCGGGCAATATTTTGAGCAGAATTATTATAAGTACCTAAACTGTAATAGGGAGAATTATTCCGGGCAGTGGTAATATTAATAAAATACCCATACTCGGGTCCAATCAACTCATTCAGATTAGTTGAATTTAAGCCACCCAGCTTGGCCGAGGATATATCGTTTTCAATAGGGGCCTGGGCACTGTCACTGAATTTGGCAATACCCACTACACTTGGATTTCCTGTTTGTTCCCAGTTATGGGGTGTTCCTGATGTTTCCAGAAGAGCACTTGCGGCATCAGTGGCAACCCTTTGCAGAGAACTTTGATAAACCCCTTCCTGGGTTAAATAAAACATAGCATCCATATCAGCAGTAGCCATTCCTAATAAAATGGTTAAGGGTATCAGGGCCAGTAGTAGATCCAGAGAAAAAACATATCCTTCTGAATCATCTTTTATTTTTCTCAATTTCTTCCCCCATATCAAACTATTTCTTTAGCATTGTTTACATCTTTATTTAGCAATATTTATATAACTTTCGCCCTAATAAATAGATATATATTATGAAACAATTTAAGGAAATATTTTAATGATTAAAATGGATAAAAAAGGTCAACTATCGGCAGAATTCATATTATTAGTGGGCTTTATACTGGTAATAGTTTTGATATTTGCTTCAATTGCTGGTGATCAAAGTGAAGTGAATTCGGTAGTTGCTTCTGCAAAGCAAGGTGCTTCCGAGGCTGTTTCAGAGAGGGTTTTTGTAAATAATACTGCCACCCCGGTAAGGGTAACCACGGTAACAGTTACTGGTAATGAAAATAAAACCATACAGATTCGTTTATCTAAAACTATTAGTCCAGAATTTAAAAATTTTGTTTTAAATAGTTCTTTGAATGCCGTGGATGATTTAGGTTTCAACCGTACTGGTAATGTCATAACCAGCAATCGTTATCAATACACCATAACTATAGTTCCTTAATTATTTTTTTTATGGATTTGATAATTTGATATAAAATAGCTATTTGATGTATTAAATATAATAAATCATTTTTATTTTAAAAATAAATAATCAGGAAGATGGATGGAGCTTATCCAGTATACTCACCGGCTTATTACCATTCATACTCAGTAAACCACCCTCCAGCTGGAGTTTTACCCACTCATTTTCTGCCACAGAATGGTTATTATTTTCCACAATGTAGATATCTGGTTTTACATTGGATCGTATATCATAATCCACCCGGACATAGGCCGTTTTTTTGCCTGGTTCAATGACCTGGCCATAAGTATAGTTACGGTGATAGCGTATACGAAATACCAGAAAGACTACCGCTACACAGATTACTGCAAAGAGTAAAACTGAGAGTGATGGTAAAAACTGGAAGGGAAAAGCGGTAGATAGAGCAGGGTTGTCGCCCACCAGTACCAGGACAATTCCCACTGCCAGGTACATTAAAAAAAAATCCCGGTAAGCATTGAAATCCTCAGAATACATTAGTTTAACCTTTTTAAATAAAAGGTATAAGGTTAAAGCCACAATTACTCCTCCCACCAGGATTAATAATATCCAGGAAAAGAAGTTGAAAATATAGAGTATGGATACCACTATAAATGAACCGGATATTATCTGGAGTTTAAGTATAGTCTGTTCTTTTTCCTGGGAACTGAATTTATCCAGGGCGGGAAATGTAATTTCATTAGCAGGAGAATCCGAAACAGGTGAATTATTAATATTTTCACTTGAATTTGAGTTTTTTAAATCTTCTTTAATTGAATCACGGTTAATCTGATTATTGATTTGTGATTTCATTTTAGATAAATCAATACCGGATATTTTTTCTTCTATCCCGGATTCCCTGCGGATATTGGAAATATTCTCCTTAACTTCCTTTGTATCAATACCTCTTAATTTTTGGGGAATATGAGTAATTCCAATAACACCTGCTCCAATTAATGAAAAGAGTTTGAATAATAAGTCGCCAAATTTGTTAAAAATATCCATTATTACACATCCGAATAATAATTTTTTAAATATTATTAATATTCTAATGATTAATATAATTTGTTATTATAATAAATATATAGGGAAGTTATCTTTTTAAATTTGAGTTAAAGCCACATCCAGATAATTTCTTCCAATAACCCAGTTTACGGTTACCCGATACCATCCCTTGCTTACTGCAGTGGTGGCATTATTTAAACGATAATTTACAGTGGAATTAACAAATTTAGTCCCTTCAGAATAAGTTATATTCATGCCCACAATATTATTGGCAGTATTGAGATTAGTACCCTGGGGGATATAGATATCCATGGTCCTTCTGGAACCGGGTCCATTGGAGTAAACTATATCTGCTGCACTGGAAATACTCTCCACTGCGGTTTTTGCATCAGAGACCATGGATACATCCATACTAGCATCAATAGAATTTCCAATTAAGGGAATGGTCACCGTTCCTAAAATAATTAAAATAATCAAAACAAGCAGTAAATACTCCACTGAAAGCTGTCCTCTCTTGTCCATTCTTATCATGAAATTCCCCTAATTTATATTTTATAAATATAATTATATCCCCTCTAATATAAATATTGATGCATGTACATCACCATTTAAACTAGGTAAAACTCTGTATGAGTCTAAGAACTATAAAGGCCAGGTCCCCCAGAATCAGGGATATTAAAAGACCGATTAAAATGGCCGGTGCAAAGGGTACTCCCCTTTTTACCCGGAAACTATCTTCAATTTTTCCTTCATCCCTTAATTTCATTAAAAGCTTAATATTATCCGGGGTAAGACCAGCTGCCAGGGTACCTATAATCAATTTACCCTCAGGCATACTCATCCCGGTTAAATCACCTTTTTTGGCTGAAGATTTAATTTTACTTAAAACCCCCTCCTCATCAAAATAGTATTCGCCTTCCCTTTCATATAAACTATATGCAGAGATCATACCCTCTTTTAAACCCTTGATTTTTAAATCATCCTGAAGAGCTTCCTTATTAACCGAGGTTAATAATTTCTTGATGATGCCAATAAGGGTGAGAACTAAAAATAAAATAATTATTCCAGTGAGAGTTAGTTCCCAGTTATCATATAAGGCATATGCCATGGTTAAAATGATAACCGTGGCCTTTACATAATCTGGTAGTTTAGATATCACCAGAACCAGGACCAGGATAATAATAAGTGAAAGTAGAATAAACTGGAAAGGTATAAAAGGTAAAAGCAAGAGGGATAGGGTGGCAGCAGAGGTAATTATCAGGGTGCGCAGCAGGGTTTCTTTATAATCCTTTAACGGTGAAATCAGTTCCTGGAGTACCTGTGGTTTTTCCCGGTAACCTATATAGAACACAAATAAGAGTAAAAAAGGCAGAGTGGATAGTATACTATTTACAATCACAGTTAACGGGAAGGGGTAAGTTGCCACAAGAGGTAGATTAAATCCAAACATAGTATAATTTACAATAAAAGGTTGGAAAGGTAGAAGAGCAGCTAAAGCCGTGAATAATTTAACATCTCCTCCTGCCCAGGCACCTAATCTCCAGAAAAGGTATCCTAAACCAAAGATAAATGCAGTGAAAATTACACCATAAATTATGAAAATATAAAAACCAGTTAAAATGGAAAATATTCCGTTAAGGAGAAGTCCCAATCCAATTAAGGGGAAGGTGAGTTTGTTGGAAATCACTCCCTCCTTTATATCAGAGTAAGATGCATACAGGCAGGCTAAAATAGCAATTATGGTACATAATAGAGGAATATTGTAGATCATTAATATCACACTTTATAATTATATTTATCATAAAAATTGCAGGGAAAAACCCCTGCCTGAAATGATGAATTATTTTTTCTTATGGTCCAGGGTGGCCTGCATAAAGGATACAAATAGAGGGTGGGCCCGGTTGGGACGTGATTTAAATTCAGGATGGAACTGGCAGCCTAAAAACCAGGGATGGTCTTTTAGTTCTATTATCTCCACTAAAAAGTCATCCGGAGAAGTACCTGAAATAATAAGTCCCTCTTCTTTTAACTGGTCCCGGAATTCATTATTAAGTTCAAAACGGTGCCGGTGCCTTTCCTGGACTATGTCCTGCTGGTAAGCCTGGTGGGCCAGGGTACCATTTGCCAGTTTGCAATCATAGGATCCCAGGCGCATGGTACCCCCCATGTGCTTGATTTTTTTCTGTTCTTCCATCATATCAATTACCGGGAAGGGTGAATCTTCCAGAAATTCCGTACTGTGAGCTTCTTCTAGACCCTGCATCCGGGCAAACTCTATAACCATACACTGCATACCCAGACAAATACCAAAAAGAGGTAATTGATTTTCCAGGCAATAGCCTACCGCTTCCAGCTTTCCAGAAATTCCCCTTTCTCCAAAGCCTCCTGGTATGAGGATGGAGTCCAGTTGTTTAAGTTTTGCTAAGTCAATTGTTTCTTCAGCACTAATCCATTGAATGTCAACTTTAGCCCCTATGTGGGCTGCAGCGTGTTTAAGGGATTCACGTATGGAAATATAGGAGTCTTCTAATTCGATGTATTTTCCCACTATTCCTACCTTTAATACTGGTTCTTCTTTTTGCAGGGATTTAACAATATCTCTCCACTGGGAAAGATCATGGCTATCTTCTCCCACCCCTAACTTAATTCTTTCAATAACGTATTTACCCACATTTTCCCGATCCATTACCAGAGGTACCTCGTAGATAGAGGGTACATCCGGAGCATTGATAACTGCTGTGGGTTCCACATCACAAAAATGAGCTATCTTCCTTTTTAAGGGATTATCTATTGGTTTTTCACTCCGGCAAATAATCATGTCCGGGTTAATACCTGTGCTGCGTAGTTCCTTGGTGGAATGCTGGGTGGGCTTGGTTTTAAATTCTCCTGCAGCTTTTAAGTAGGGAACATAGGTTACATGGACAAACATGACATTGTCATGACCTTCTTCATTACGCAGTTGCCTTAGTGCTTCTAAAAAGGGTTGGCTTTCAATATCACCTACGGTACCTCCCACTTCTACTAACACCACATCGGCCTGGCTCTGGGTGTCGATTTTACGAATCATTTGTTTGATTTCATCGGTGATATGCGGTATAATCTGCACACAGGATCCCAGATAAGAACCCTTTCTCTCCTTATTTATTACGGAATGATATACCTTTCCAGTGGTTATATTGGATTCTCCGGAAAGATTAACATCCAGGAATCGTTCGTAGTGTCCTAAATCCAGATCAGTTTCCATTCCATCATCAGTCACAAATACTTCTCCGTGTTGATAAGGATTAAGAGTCCCTGAATCCCAATTTAAATAAGGATCAATTTTAATTGCCGTTACTTCCAATCCATAAGATCTTAAAATTCTCCCAATAGATGCAGCAGTAATTCCTTTTCCAATTGAACTTACCACACCACCGGTTACCACGATATATTTAGCCAGATGAATCAACTCCTCACTTTACCATTAGAAAAATATTGTTATACTTGAATAAAAATTATGAAAATAGTTATGAGTATTAATTTTTTAGTTATATTATCAACCCTTTAGTTACAGGAAAAAAGGATTTAATAAAATATTTAAGAATTTTAGAGTAATTAAGTTTTTTTATAGTCTGCTCCTTACAAAGACATCAGTTTATGGATTAACTGATAGGCATAATCCAGTTGTAGAGACCCGGATTTAGCTGAAAATTCATCATATTTAGATACCCCATCCCCCTTATTCAAAGAAGAATAAATAGCACAGGGAATTGGATCCATGGTATGGGTTTTAATGGGAATAGGGGTGGCGTGATCAGGTAAAAGAGCCAGGGCAAAGTCCTCATAAGAAGGTAGATTATCCAGTAAAGGCCCTAAGATTTTAGCATCTATTTGTTCTATGGCCTTTATTTTTTCGGTGATATCACCAGCATGTCCTGCTTCATCAGGAGCTTCCACATGTATAAAAAGCAGGTCATGATCTTTTAAAGCTTCCACTCCATATTCACCCTTAGCCTTATAATCGGTGTCAAAGTATCCTGTGGCCCCTGGTACATTAATATTATTCAATCCCAGATAAACTCCCAGTCCTTTAATTAAATCCACTCCAGTTATGGTAGAGCCTTTAAGCCCATATTTATCTTTAAATGATTCCATATGTGGTTTTCCACCCTGACCCCATAACCAGATCATGTTGGCTGGTTTTTTACCCTGTTTAATACGTTCCTCATTAACAGGATGGTTCTCTAGAACCTTTTTAGAATCCAGAATTAAATTATTTAATGTATGGGCCGGGGGATTATCCTCAGGAATCAAATAATCCTTAATAGGGCTACCTACAATATCATGGGGAGGAGTGGTTTTAAAAGAGCCGGAAATCTTTTCATCATATAAAAATAAATGACGGTAACTGATACCTGCATGAAACTTTCCTGTATTTAATTCTTTATTTAAGGTTTTAATCAGGATTTCTGCTTCTGGACTGGAAATGTGCCCTGCATTAAAATCTTCCAGAATCCCTTTATTTTCCGTAATTAAGTTACATCTAAAGGCAATTTTATTACCAATATCCACCCCCATACTGGCAGCTTCCAGTGGTCCCCGACCAGTATAATATTTTTGGGGATTATAACCCATGATAGAAAGGTTGGCCACATCTGATCCTGGTGGCATACCCTGTGGTATGGTTTTAATCAGCCCATTTATTCCCTGGTGGGCTACTTCATCCATATGGGGTTTGTGGGATACTTGTAAAGGGGTTTGATTATTAAGTTCTTGTAGAGGGTAATCCGCCATTCCATCCCCAATTAAAACTACGTACTTCATTTAAATCTCCATTAATATATCTATCTAATTTATATTCTTCTAATTAAAACAAGATTAAAAAAGTTCCCAGAAAAAAAATATCTATCATTTAACTAAGTTTTTTTCCAGATATTAACCAGGTCACTTAAAATAGCAGAAGCAGTTTCCAGTGATCCTGCTCCCAGGCCTACCACCGTGACTTCATCAGCCAGATCTGTTTTCAAGGTAGCCATATTCAGGGTGCCGTCCACCGCATAGGGTGAGTCCTCTTTAACCAATCGCGGGGATACCGAAAGAGAATAAGGAGATACTTCTGCAATTAATTTGATTAAATAACCATCTTTTTTAGCCAAAGCTATGGCTTCAGAGGTTATGTGAGAAATACCCTCCACCTTCACATCTTCCAGAGTGAAATCCGTTCCTAAAATAGAATTAGCAAGTATAACCGTCTTACAAGCAGCATCAGTTCCTTCCACATCTTGAGTAGGGTCTGTTTCGGCAATTCCCAGGGCTTGTGCTTCCTGTAAGGTATGTTCATAGGAAGAACCCTCCCGGGTCATACGGGAGAGTATGAAGTTGGTGGTTCCATTTAAAATACCCAGAATAGATTCAATCTCACAGCCAGGTAAGGTGTCATGGGCAAAGTTAATTATGGGCATGGCCCCTCCTACTGATGCTTCATATTTAAATTGAACATTATTTTCCCGGGCCAAGCTCATGAGTTCCTTATAAAATAATGCCAGGGGTCCTTTATTAGAAGTAACCACATGCTTTCTATCTTCTAGAGCTTTTATTATTAAGGATTTAGCTGGCTCGGCATCTTCGATATTGGTAGGAGTTACCTCCAGGAGTACATCGTAGTCCACCATATCCATGGTTTTGGAATTTTTCAAGTCAGGGATTCCAAATTCAGGGTATTTGCAAACCTTTCCAGTCAGAGCTTTAGTTTCTAATAGTAAATCCACATCCAGACCTTCGGAGGATATTGCTGAACCAGAAGTATCAGTTACAGCCACTAACTTCAAGTCCAGGCCATATTTATCATTTAAATAATCATTTTTCATGGATATGACCCGGGCTACTCCCTGGCCAACTGCTCCAAATCCCATTAAACATATACGCATAAAAAATCACACCTGATAAAAAAATTATATTTGTTCAAAAAAAACCTGACTCCAATAACCGATAATAATATTTCTAAATTAAACCTCGTTGATAACCTTGAAATCTTTAATATCTGCTATTTCCTCTATTTTATCTATGAATATGTCCCGGTTTCCATATTCAGCTTCTACCACAATTTTAGCAGAGGAATCCTGATTATTTTCCGATAATTTTAATTCCAGATCTGCCACCCGTACTCCTTCTAAGGAGTTTATATTATCCATGGTGTCCTTAACATCTCGATCCACAATATTTCCAATTAAGAGGGTGGTTATTTTTTCTTTTAAAACTATACCATCCACGGCCATTACCTGGATGTTAAGTTCTTCTAATTTCTTTAAGACCACATCCAGAGTATTTTGATCCCCTTCAATAGTTATTTGAACTGGAACCATCCCTTTATCTGTTTTTATATCTCTCTGGTGAATAACAGTTACAATATTCGCACCTAAAGTTCCAATGGGACCTAAGACTCCCACCAGCTGCCCGGGGACATCCTGCAATTCCAGCACCAAATTTGTTCGCATCATATCTCCTCATAAATATTAAATAAAAATAGAATTATTTAACCCATTTACTCTTCTCAGCAATGATATTTCCGGCTTCATCCACCTTAGCATTGCGCAGTATTTTTTCAGGATTTTTTTCATAGGCAATATCCTGCCGGGTGAGGTTAAGGTTGTCCACAATGTAGTGGGTTTCTTCCAGTTCAGGTATATTCTCCAGTGTACGGGAAAATTCTTCCAGGATCTTTTCTGCTTCTTTTTCGATTTTCATGTTTTCCCTCCCAAATATATATGGATAAGATGTATTTTTAAAATCTATTAATCAATAATAAACATGCTTCTTTACTTTACTATGGGATATTATAATTAATAAACCCCTATAATTCTAAATAATCATTATATATTTTTTTTAATTAAAAAAACATTAGGATCATGATATTAATCTTGATTTTTCCTCATTTTAAATTTATGCCCTGATTTAAAAGATCCCTGGTTTAAAATATGTATTTTTTTTAAATCCAGCCTAACACAAACACAACAAATCCACTAAAAACCCCTCAACATAACCCCAACCAACACCACTAAAAACCCCTCAACATAACCCCAACCAACACCACTAAAAACCCCTTAAATCTTTCAAAAAGGATTCTTCATCAAAATTTTTAAGTACTTTTTTAATAAGTATCTTATGAATCCCTGATCCATATTGAGCTGCTTTTTTGGGGCGTAAAGCAATAAAGTCCGGCATCCCACAATCCTGGGCTACCTCCCTGAGGATGTGCTTTCTTAAAGGATCATTTTCATCCTGGATTTTATAGTCCACAGGTGTATCCAGGGCCACTTTTATAACTTCCCTATCCAGATAGGGAACCCTAAGCTCCACACCATGGGCCATGGTAACTGCATCATCCCTTTGCAGGTTAACCTTATATATGTTCTCTATATCATGCTTTAAAACTTCCTGAACATAATCTTTCCCTGAGGCATAGTTCTTCAAATAACGATGGTAACCCCCCAGGAGTTCATCCGCACCCTGACCAGTTAATACCACTTTAAGGCCATCACCAGATGCTAAAGAAGATGCCAAATATAAAGGCATGCCTACTCCTATTTTCATTACATTAAATTCTTCTATGGCATTTATGACCGGTTTTAAAGTGGATTTAACCACATCTTCATCCACCACATAGGTCTTTAGTTCCAAATCCAGAAATTCAGCTGCCTGACAGGCATAATCCATGTCCGGTGAATTTTCGGTTCCCACCGTATACAGTGTAGTTTCCACCCTCAATTTTTTTAATATTAGTGCCAGGAGGGTGCTATCCACCCCACCAGAAAAAACCAGTCCCGCCTTTTCAAGGCCTCTGGTTCTTTTTTCCACTGCATTTATCAGGGATTTTAAAAGCTCTTTTTTTAAGATTTCTTTACTGGGAGGCTGATTTAAAGCAATTAGATTGTCCTTAAATGGTTTTTGTAGTTGAAATATTTTTTTATTAGAGATTACATGTCCGGGTAAAAGTGCATGCACTTCTTTTATTCCTATCTTCCATAGGGCTTTACGTTCTGAGGCAAAAGCCCAATATTTAGATGGTATTTCTCCATAGTAGAGTGGTTTTACCCCTACCGGATCCCGGGCCACTACCAGTTCATCTCCCTTTATTAGGGCAAATGCATAATCCCCATCTAATTCATCCATGGTTCTTTTAAGTGATAAGACCAGATCATCTTCCTGGAATTTCTGGACGAGTTTTAATATCACTTCACAGTCTGAATCGGTTTTAAGTTCCAGATTAAAACGTGACTCCACTTCTTGATAATTGTAGATTTCACCATTACACACAAGTACCATGTCTTTATCCACCAGGGGCTGAGTTGATTCATGACCCACGATGGATAAGAGGTGGTGACCCACACCGCGATTTGCTCCCGGGATATTGATTTGACATATGTCCCCTTTTAGGAGGTTCCCCTCAATCCAGTATCCAGAATCATCTATTCCACGATGTTTTAAGGTATCCAGCATCCTTTTAAGAGGGATGGATATATCCTGACCGGTGATTCCTGCTATAGCACACATTTTATCCTTTTTTTTAATCTTAAAAAATAGATTGAAAAAGTAGAGGTAATAAATCAAAAAATAAGTTATAAAATTAATTTAATTTTTCAAAGTAAGTATTCAACTACATTTTGCATCAGATCCCAAACAAGCAGTGCAGTCTGCAGGTATTTTATCTTTTTCTTTATGGATCTGGCATAGAACATCCTCGGTTTTAATCATCTTACATATTTTGCAGGTCCGGGGAATGATATCCTGTTGGGTGGCTGTTTCTTCCTTTAAGTCATGGGCAAATTTTTTGATCATGGCCATGGTCTGGTCATTGAATTTAATACCATGACCTCGCTTATCACTAATATACTGAGAAACAGCAGGCTGAGTAATATCCAGTAATTTAGAAATTTCTTTCTGTTTCATGCCCAGTTTAAGTAACTCTTTAGCAAGTTCAGATCTTATGGTGGGAATGACATACCATACCACCATTTCACAGGGGGGTTTCACATTTATCACTTTAATTTTTAATGTAATTTTTTATAATTTATTTAATTACTTAAATACCTTCACCTTCAGAAAATATTTCCCCAGTTTCTGATTGGCGGGTTAAAATAATCCTACAGGTTCTTTGAATAACCTCGGTGGATGTTGATCTACCTTCCTTAAGTTCTAAAGCAAATTTTTTGATCAAATCCATGGTCTGGTCATTGAATTTAATACCATGACCTCGCTTATCACTAATATACTGAGAAACAGCAGGCTGAGTAATGTTAAGTATCTTGGAAATCTCTTTCTGTTTCATGCCCAGTTTAAGTAACTCTTTAGCAAGTTCAGATCTGATTCCCGGTATGAGATTTACCTGTGAGGTTTCAAATGTTATATCCAATTTTATCACATATTAAATTTTATTATATAACACTTGTAATTAATGTCATATAATAAAATTGTGTTGAGTGTTTATATATATAGTTATATGCCTCCCCCTTCTGAAAATATTTCTTCCAGATTAGTTTTTTTGCTGATAAATTTATTGTCCTTCATTATTTCAGAACTTATTCCCAATTTCTGTATGTTATTTTCCATCTCTTCTTGTCGTTTTAAAATGAAATCAATAACTTCTGCCACAGGATCCGGAAGGGTTCCATGTTCCAGGTCAATAGCACATTTTCGCATTTCCTGAACCACTTTTCCTGGGATACCTACACATGTAGCACCATCTGGAATTGAATTCAAAACAACAGATCCTGCTCCTACTTTAGAACAGCTCCCAATGGTAATGTTTCCAATAATCTTTGCACCTGAACCAATTACCACTCCGTCCTTTATGGTAGGATGTCTTTTTTTCCTCTCTAAGCTGGTGCCTCCCAGTACCACACCCTGATAAATTAAGACGTCACTGCCTACTTCTGCAGTTTCACCAATAACCACACCCATACCGTGATCAATAAATATTCGGCGGCCCAGGGTGGCTCCGGGATGAATTTCTATACCAGTTAAAAAACGGGATATGGCGGAGGTAAATCTTCCTAAAAATAATAATTTATGGTTCCAGAACCACTGAGATAGTCTATGGAACCATATTGCCCATAATCCCGGATAACAGAAAAATATTTCCAGGGTGCTCCTGGCAGCAGGATCCCTCATACGAACCATATTCATATCCTCTCTTATCCGGTCAAACATTTTACCACCTAATTAATATTTTTATATTCTAATGAGGGAACATGGCCTGGTCATAGGATTTGTATAGTTCATCAAATACCCATTCAGTACTCAGGTAACGTTCTCCAGTATCAGGAAGTACAGCTACGATTAATTTGCCTTCATTTTCTTCCCTTTTAGCCAGTTCTAGAGCGGCCCATGTAGCGGCACCACAGGATATTCCTCCGAATATTCCTTCTTTTCGAGCTAATTTTAACATAGTTGCAGCTGCATCTTCATCTTTTACTGTTATGATTTCATCTATTAAATCTGTTCTTAAAATATCAGGTACGAATCCAGCCCCAATACCCTGAATTTTATGAGGTCCTTTTTCACCTTTAGATAAGACTGGAGAAGCTTTTGGTTCTACTGCTACCGCTTTAAATCCTGGTTTTCTATCTTTAAATACTTCTGCTATGCCAGTTATAGTTCCTCCGGTACCTACACCGGCTACGATCATGTCTGCTTTTCCTTCTGTATCTCTCCAGATTTCCTCGGCAGTGGTTTCTCTATGGATTTTGGGGTTGGCTGGATTTTTGAATTGTTGAGGCATGACTGCGTTGGGTATTTCCTGAGCTAGTTGCTCAGCTTTAGCAATTGCACCACCCATACCTTCTGCTCCGGGAGTTAAAACTATTTCTGCTCCAAAAACTGCCAGAAGTTTTCTTCGCTCTAGGGACATGGTATCAGGCATGGTTAATATCAATCTATATCCTTTGGCTGCAGCAACGAAGCCTAAGGCTATACCAGTGTTCCCACTGGTTGGTTCAATCAGGACGGAATCCTCTTTAATCAGTCCTTGTTCTTCACCGTACTCTACCATTGCCACTCCAATTCTGTCTTTTACACTGCTAACAGGATTAAAAGCTTCTATTTTAACTACTACATCGGCTTTTAGTCCTTTAGTAATATTATTCAACCTAACCAAAGGAGTATTTCCAATGGTTTCGGTTATGTCATTTGCAATTCCTCTTTTAAGTTGGGGTAATTTAACCATTTGATTCACCATTTTTTCTATAAAAACCACTATATAACCATTGTTATATAACAATTGTTATAATTTATCTCATATTCACTTATAAAGTTTTCTATTCTTTAAAGCAAAATATCTGCTTAAATAATAATTTAGAATTAATATTATTTGTTTTTTGCTTTAATTTAATCTCTGCCACCTTAATACATATTCTTGCACCTGATCAAATACCGTGGTAACAGCAATTACCACCAGTGATACCACAATCATACCGGCTAAAACTGCACCGTAATTGGCAAATTGGCCTTGGGACTGGAGATACCATCCTAAACCAGAGCTGGAACCAATGATCTCCGCAACCATCAAGGTTATAAAGGATATTATCAGTCCTATTAGTGCTCCCTGGAATATTGATGGTGCAGCCCCAGGTAACAGTACCTTCCATAGGATGGTCCTATCTGATAATCCCAGTGTCCGGGCTGAATTAATCAAACGGTGGTCAATATTAAACACCCCTCCTACCACTCCCACCAAAATAGGCCAGAATGCTCCGATAAAAATAACAAATACCGAAGAAACAAAAAAGCTGGGTAGAAGAGCTATAGCATAGGGGATATAAACTGTGGGAGGAATAGGTCCCATAGCTTTAGCCGTAGGATATGCAACATTATATAATCTCTTTTTCCATCCTATGATTAAACCCAGAGGTATGGCAGTAACAATAGCCAGCAAATATCCAGTAATAAGTAAAAATAGTGAACTGAATATTCCGGTAATAATCACTTCATAATCCTGGGCATATACCGAGAACACTTTCTCCGAGGATGGTAAAAGGTTGGGGTCGATTATGGAAAACCAGCTTACTATTTCCCACACTGCCAGTATAAGTCCTACCAGCAAAAATATATCATTTACTTTATCATATTTAGTACTGCTTCTGAAAAGCTCTAGGGCAAATAATGCCAGGATTATAATTATTAATCCTGTAAATAATATTCTACCTTCTTCAAACTCCGCCCCAGATGGTTTAATCCAAGTAAAGGCTAAAAGAGCCAGAAAAATAAGAATTACGGCAATAGACTGTAAATTGAATTTAATTCTTAAACTTCCTGATCTACTTTCTTTTTTAAAAATCAAGCCAGATCCCTCATGTGTTTTTCCTGTTCAGATAGCGCATCCAGCATTTCTTCATTTAATATGGATAAAAGATCAGATCTTAGCCTAATATATTCCGCACACTTTACCAGATTACTCCTGCATCGGGGTCTTTCAAATTCAACATCAATTATATCCTTTATTTTCCCGGGGGAGGGAGTTAAAATCACGATCTTATCGGATAGTAATATGGCTTCGTCCACATCATGAGTAACATACAAAGTTGTCTCCCGGGAATGGCCTCTGCTCCACAGATAAAGCAATAAATCTTGCATATGAATACGGTTTAGTGCATCCAGAGCACCAAATGGTTCATCCATTAAAAATATTTTAGGATCTGTGGCGAACATGCGAGCAATAGCTAATCTTTGGCGCATGCCTCCGGATAAGGTATTTGGAAATTTATCCGAAAAATTGGATAGTCCTACTATATCAAGGTATTTTTTAGCCTTGGCAGACATTTCTCCTTTACTGGAATTTTCATTAGTATGTTCAATGGCAAAATATAGATTTTCATAAGAAGTCATCCAGGGAAATAAAGAATAGTCCTGAAAAACAATACCTAAATCCGGACCTGGCCCCTGGACTTTTTTACCTCCTACCCGGACTTCACCCTGACTAGGTTTTTTAAGTCCAGCTATAATATCTATGAGAGTGCTTTTTCCACATCCACTAGGCCCGATAATAGACACAAATTCACCATCTTGCAGATGCAGATTAATATTTTCCAGGACGAAAAAACTTCGGTCATCTACTTCGTAATGCATGGAAACATTTTCAATCTCTATTTTAGTCATTTTTATCACTTAAAAGAAAATAAAGGGGATATTCCCCTTATTTATTCATTCAATTTGGCGTATTGTTCTAAGAGTTGTTGGTATATCTGATTATTCGGATTTTCCTGGGCTAATTGATCCAAGGCGTCCTTATAAATGGTGGTATCGATTGAATTTTCCAGAGCAGTTGGATCCTTAATCTCATCATATCCTAAAATTTCCAATAGCTCCCAGTATTCCAAAGTACCTTTTTTATTAGGGTCCGGTGACAATGACAAGTTTTCATCATATAGAGCTTGTTTTAAAGCTTCAGGATCCATTTTTACATATTTTCCCACGGCTTGTACACTACCATCTGGGTTATTCTGGTAATAATCATAGGCTTTTATTAAGGCCCTTTCAAATCTTACCCATTTATCCCGATCCTCTTCCACCTTACTAGAGGTGGTAACTATTCTGCAGCAGGGGTGATCTGGTTCATACTCATTGGAAGACTTTACAATATATAATCCCTGTTCTTCAGCAGTAAACTGAAATGGAGGCCATACTAATCCAATTGGTGCTTTACCACTTTTAACTGCCTGAACAACATCTGCAGCAGTTTTAAATTCTACAAAATTTATTTTTTCAAGATCAACTCCGTCTTTTTTAAGGGCACCCTTAATGACCACATCGGGAGTGGACATCTTAACTGTTGCCACAGTTTTACCTTCATATTCCTTAGGGTTATTTCTCAATTCTTCAGCTAGTTCAGGACTATTAGCAATAGATGCGGAACCTCCTCCCATTGCTCCTCCAATAATATACAGATCCTTACCATTATTGATGAAACTCAATGGCTCTCCTACTCCCCCTGCTTCAACATCCAGTTTATCAGCTAAAAGTGCATTTATTTCATCAGGACCTGTTTGAAATTCATTTAGTTCAACTTGCAGCCCTTCTTCTTCAAAAAATCCTTGTTCATAGGCGATGAAATAAAGAGCATGACCAGTGGAAGGTAAATAACCCACTCTTAGAGTATCATCAGCACTGGAAGTACCTGTATTCAATATTATACCAATACTAAGGCCAATTATCAGAATTAATCCAATAAATAACCCTATTTTTTTATTTACCATGGAAATTATCCTCTTTTTAAGTTTATATTTTATTTTCTGTAATTAATTAATTGAATAATGATTCATATAGATTAAATATTTATTTAGATTTTTATAATACGTTTTTTTAATTATTACACATTTATTAATCCTCCTTTTTTATTTTAAATACGTGATTGCCAATCATTTGTAATCATAACAGCTTTTAAGTTATATCAATGCCCATTTAAACAAGTTTAAATTATAACAGCTGTTAAGTGAGGTATTGTTATTTTCCCATTCGTTTATTACATTTAAAAAAATTAAATTTAATTTAAAATCACTTACAGCAATCATCGGATGTATTGTTATGATCTAATAATTCATCCTTTTTCACTGATTGATTTTCAGGTACTATACAACATTCATTGGAAGTGTTTATAGATAAAGAATCATTACAGCACTCATTCAAGTTTTCAAGACTACCACTCTCGGAATAAGATATCACCGCGCCAATAGAGATTAATACTATTAATGCTGCAACGAAAAATCCGATTTTTTTATTTAACATTTTATCCCATCAAATTTTTTAATACTATTTATACACCGCTTCCATCATCCTGAATACCTTGCGAAGAGGTCTTCTGGTGGAGCAAAATCCTGCTTACCCAGGTGGATCCCCAGTTATTTAAGTCATCTGCATCAAAGGGTTTTGGTATAAATTTTTTTTGATTATTGATAACTTTTCGCGCCAATTCACGATAAACTTCCGCCTGTTCAGAATCAGGATCACCCTCTATGGTGGTTTTTCCTTCTAGTTCACATTTGGTTACAGTAGGTGAACGTGGAACATATTGGATAACTTCCGAGTCTGTTTTATGAGAAAAATCTTCAATCATTTCTTTTTCTGCCAGACTTTTTATCGAGTTTCCTATAATGCCCCCCAGGAGGCCACCACCACTTCCAGAATATTTCAATATTCCCTTAAAAAGATTGTTTACAGCATATATAGCCATATAATCAGATGAAGTCACGGTATATATCTGTTCTGCCAGACCCTGACGAATAGGAATAGCAAATCCACCACATACCACATCTCCCAGAACATCATAGATAACTATATCTGGATCATAATCATCGATAATGCCGTTATTATCTAAAAGTTCTATGGCGGCAATAATACCTCTTCCTGCACAACCCACCCCGGGTTCAGGGCCACCAGCTTCAACACAAAGTATACCATTGTAGCCTTCATGAATGACCTTTTCAAAATCATTGGATCCGCTTCTAAGGGTGTCCATAACTGTGGGTATAGGTTTACCTCCCCTTAATGAGTTAGTTGAATCATTCTTGGGATCACACCCCACTTGCATTACACTATACCCTATGTCTGATAAAGCCGCAGAAAGGTTAGAGGTGGTGGTGGACTTACCAATTCCTCCTTTTCCATAAATGGCGATTTGCTTTCTTTTACTCATTAACATTCCTCATATAATTACATAATCTAATTTTTATCCATTTTCTATAAAATTACAGTGGCCCAGCGAAAGTACTTATATAATCCTCTATTAGTCTTAATCCCCCATCATAACCCGCATAACTGTCTGTTAGAACTATACGATTATAGGAAGGGAAAGCCACGGTAACGTGAAGAGCTCCTAATTCAGGTGCCGAATTTGCTTCAATTGAACTGGCAAATAAAAACTGGAAGGGCCTATCTTTTAATTTTTCACGTGCAAGGTGAGAATCTACTTCAAAGACCACTTCTGGTTTAATTGTGGAGGTTAAATCTTCACTTAATGCCTTAATTATTTCTTCACGATATTCTTCTGGTGGATTATCAGTTAACTGAATAATGTCAGGCAGATAACCCATTTCATTAACCAGGAACTTGTTGATGGCAATAGCGGTATTACTATCTGCCACCACTGCAAAGTAAGAATGAGGGCGTACAATTAAAAGTGCGTCCCCTGAATACTCAATGAAACGATATGATCTTCTTTCCTCTTCTTTAATGAAATTCTCCACTTTATCTGGAGAAATATCTAATTTTTTCCCCACAGTTCTCAAAAAGTGGCTGGTCTGTTTAGGGCCCAGGGGTACACTGGGGAAAGTTATGGAGGGAATGCCAAATTTTTCTTCCAGTTTTTTGGCAGTACGATGACCATTCCAGGTGGAAAGAACGATATTATATTCAGCAGCAGGCAAGTTTTTTAACTTTTCAAATCCATTTGCCTCTGTGAAAATAATATTAGGTTTTAATCCAATGTTTTCTAAGAGTTTTTTAATAGTAAGCAGTTCACCTTTCCAGAAGATATGCTGATAAGGCACCACTCCCAAAATATTTACCACACCTTTTTTTGTGGGAAGGGGGGTTAAAATCTGATCAATTAAAGCTTCAAAGAAGAGCTCATAACCTTCATAGGAATTCCCATTGAATCCAGGGGCATTGATATGGAATATAGGAATATCATTCTGGTATTCCCTGATAACAGCATCCACATCATCTCCAATTAGGGCCGGTATACAGCCAGAGATAACCACAAACCCATCACCTTCATAGACCTCATTAGATGCATTGATTAATTTACGGAGTTTATCTTCCCCACCAAAAATCACGTGTTCTTCCACCAGTCCGGTGGTGGCAGTGCTGGTTCCCCCTACCGGTCCTCCTGCATTTTGTCCTCCTGCATATAACTGGCCAAAGAGTTGTCCCAGTCCACAACCTAATCCTGCATGGAGTAAGGGAACTAATCCATAAACCCCTAAAGCAGTTCCATACGCCCCTCCCAGAGCGCAGGAATATTTAGGTGCTTCTACATGATCTTTTCCTAATTCATGACTACTAAAATCTTCTTTGGGATTATTTTTGTTTTTTACCTCACCATTATCATTATAGCTCATTTTGATGACTCCGTATTAACATATTTTAGTGGATTGGGCTGATCATACCATGAATCTTTGTAACTATCAGCAGTTTTTTCTTTCATGGTACTTTCAAAGGCCTTATTTTCAAGGGATTGAAGAATGAATTCACCAAATGCAATAGCACCGGCATAGCCGCTTTGAGTACTCCATGGATCAGGGTCACCCCTCAGAGCATGTAATCTGGTAACTGATTTTTCACGTTTATAAGCTCCGCCCTGGAAGGGGCAGGTTAAGGTTATATCTGGATCTCTATTCCGGGTGATGTGTCCCTGTTCAGCTGCCTGGAAAGTGTTAACCAGAATATCAAAGTCTCCAGTTTCTTTAACTACATTTTCGATATCCTCCAGAATGAGATTATCAAAATCCTGGGTTAGAGCCGCTGAAGAACTAAGTCCTAGCTCGTCAAAGTAGGGTATCTGAGATAATAGTCTCCCCTGACCAAGGGACCCTAGCACTTCCAGTTTTTCTCCATTACCTTTGTAATTTAAGAGTTTTTTTCGTATTGCTTTTAATTTAGGAGCCCATACTTTATTTTCTTCTTTTATAAGGGCTTCAATGTCTTCTTCTTTTCCAGTGTGCTTACCAATCTGGCGCAACCACTCTTCCGTATTTTTGATACCCACCGGTGAAGGGTAAAGGAAATAAGGAACTCCAAATTCCTGTTCCAAACCCCGGGATAAGTAATCTGTATAAGTGGGACATAGTGGTGCGGTAACAGCTGCTTCTGATAGTTCTTCTAGCTGTTGTACTGATGCAAACTCAGGAATGAAATTTACTCTTAAGCCTACTTTTCCCAGTAATCTTTTAATTTCCAAACGGTCCTGCCAGGTGTAAGATAGCATACTGGCCACATTGACCAGGTCTTTTTGCTTTTTTTCTGGTTTTTTTACCAGGTATTTTAATACTCCATGCCAGAAAGCATCATATCCTGTTTGTACCAGCCTGGAACGGACTCCTTCACAGTGAACCGGTACGATTTTTGCCTTAACTTCCGGTTGTATTTCATTTACAGCCCCTTCAATGTCTTCTCCAATTACACCTGAAGTACAGGTAGTTAGAATGAAGATAGCTTTAGGATCATACCTTTTCTGTGCTTCTAGTACTGCATTTTTTAGTTTTTCGCTGGCACCATAAACCACGTCGCTTTGTTGCAGATTGGTGGTTATCCAGTTAAGTTCAAATTTTTCTGGTCGGCCCAGTTCAGGAGGCACAGATCGAAAAATCTCCCTGTATCCTAGAGAAGAAGAGGAGCAACCTAATGGCCCATGATATATAATAGCCGCATCTCTGATAGTGGATACCCTTACCGTTAAGTAAAAGTTTAATACACAACCTGAGGTTTGCTGCAGTTCCCTATCAAAACATTTAGTTTTTCCTGCTTTGGCATCTTCAATTAGCTGGGTGGCTTTTCCATAGTACACATTGGTACCATTTGCTCGCTGTTCCCGGTTAGGGCAGGTATTCTTATCCAGATCTATTTTATGGTCCGGATCATATTCTTTAGGTGGCATTCTTTTTCTCCATTTTAACTATAACAGCTGTTATAATATAATATAACATGTGTTATCTTATGATTTAATATTCTCTAATTCTAAACGGTTTACTTAAAAAATCTCTTCACACCACTATGGCTGAGGATGTGATATTCAACTTATAACAATTGTTATATTTAAAGTTAACGGCTGTTATATTTGAACCCACTATTCTGGTAGTGATCAGATAAGATACTATATAACAATTGTTATATTTAAACTTAACGGGTGTTATATTTTAATTATAAAAAATTATTCAAACTTATCCAGGTTGAGACTAATCTCATTTAAAGCCTCTTCAATAAATCCCGGATACATGAGGGGAATCATATTAGCATCAATTACTCTTTGCGATGCACCGGGTCCAATCTGACTAACCACCACTACCCTGGAATCTTTAAGTAGGTCCACCGTATCAATTAACTCCTCTTCATCATGCTGCTGGTAACTCACACAGCTAGGAGCAGTATTTCGTACTTCCACAAATTCAAATTTACCTTCTGCTTCAATATCAAATATTAAAAACTTGGTGGCCTTTCCAAAGTGTTGGTTAACAAATTTTCCATCGCTACTGGCCACTGCTACTCTAAGGGTCATATCATCACCAGGTAATTAAAAAAAGAAATATAATGGGTATTCAAGCTATTTTTTTACCTGCTTCAGGTCCAGGTTTAACTGAATAAATATCTTCCACAGTAAAGAGAATAGCGGATTTAGGTTCCAGTTCACTCATCACATTCTGAGCCCAGTCCACTACCTCATCAAAATATTCCCCTGATTTAAAAATTTCTACCGTTCCTTTAAACTGATACGGAAGAGATTTTGCATCCTGTACTATCAAAGATAGCTTGTGATTGTCTTCTAAATTTTTAATAGTTTTATTCATGTAATTATCAGCAATAAGAATTGTATTTTCATTTAAAGGTCTAGCAAATCCAATAGGTACCACATTAGGAACCCCTTCTTTACTTACTGTAGCTAGAAAAACCAGATTTTTTTCTATTGCTTCCATCATTTCTTCATTTAGTACCATCATAATCACCATATTTATTATAACTACTGTTAGAATAAATAATCTTTGAATCTAATAAATTCACGCTGAACTGAATTTTTACTTAAATTAAAGGTTTCTAGACAAAAATTATATATTCATAACAATAGTTATATTACAATTGTTATACTAGTATTTAAATAGAACATATTAATTTATAGAATTCTCAAAAAAAAAAGGTGATTTGTTGACTAAAATAAAATTTCTAGGTAGTATAAGAGAAATTACGGGAGAAAAGGAATTTAATATAGATTTTAAAGGTAATCTAGGAGATATTTTAGATATTTTGGATGAAAGATATGGAAAATTCAAAGAAAATATCCTGGATGATAATGGAAAAATAAAAGACTATATTAAAATCCTTATTAATGGAGAAAGTCCGGATTCAGAAGACTTTTACGCATATTCCTTAAAAAATAGTGATGAAATAGTTATTTTCCAAACCATAGCTGGTGGTTAAGTTGCAAATTGGATATTTATCCACACTGTATCATACCTCCTTTCAAATAAAAAATATCCAAACTAAAATTCAGGGCAATACCCTGGAATGGAAGTTATTTTCAACTGGTCCAGCCATGTTAGAAGCTTTTTCATCCGGTGAAATTGATCTGGGTTATATTGGATTACCTCCTGTTATAATAGGTTTATCTCGAGGGTTGAAATTAAAATGCGTGGCAGGAGGGCATATAGAAGGTACAGTTTTAGTAGCTACTGAAGAATTTGATTCCTATAATAATTCTACCGATATTGATAGTTTAATATCTCAATTTAAAGGAAAAACGATAGGAGTACCATCTAAAGGAAGTATACATGATGTTATTTTAAGAAAAATAACAGCAGGAACAGATATTAAAATAAAAAATTATCCCTGGGCAGATTTCATACCCAGCGCACTCCAGGATGGAGCAATTGATGCGGGAGTAGGAACACCCGCCCTGGCTGTAGCTTCCTCCCATTTAGCCTCAACCCACATCATAATACCTCCAAATTTTTTATGGCCCTGGAATCCCAGTTATGGAATAGTTTCATCAGAAGACCTGATAAATCAGAATCCAGAATTTATAAAAGATTTTTTAGTAAATCATGAAAAAATGTGTAATTTTATCAAAAATAGCCCCATTCAAGCAGCGGAAATTGCCACTAAAGAATTGGGGATTAAGAATGTTAATTTTGGTGTGGAAATCTTTAAAATATCTCCCGGTTACTGTGCCAGTTTACCTCCAGAATATATAGAATCCAGCTTAAAGTTTGTTCCAGAGTTACAAAAACAGGGTTATATTGAGTCTAAGTTTAATAAAAGCGATATATTTTACACTGAAATTATTAAAGAAGTTCATCCTGAAAATCACCACTACAAATAATTAAAATCTTTTATTATTTATAGAATTAAGAATCATATGCATTTTTTAATTATCACTTTTTAAAATTATTCTAAAACAAAAAAAAATTACGTAAAAAATAAAAGGTATATTCAAGAAAACACCCGGGGTGGTTTTTGAATATTTTCCAGAAATTTATTTTTTGATCTGCTACTTCCCAGACGTTTCAGGGCATTTTCTATGGGCATATTAATTCCAAATGATCTAATACCTTGAAGAGATAATTTATTATTAGCTGCTGGACCAATTTGAGATGCCAGGAGATATTTGCAATCACTGATTATTTTCATGCTATTATATAGCATTTTTTCATGTTCTTCCAATTTCTCCGAAGGTGGGCTATTGTCCCTGGTTTCAATATACTGGTAGGAACCGTCTTCATCTATCTGGTATATCAGAAATTTAGTGGCCCTTCCAAAATGTTCGTCAATCATTTTTCCATTTTTACTACAAATTGCTACTTTAAATGATATTTCAATCACCATAATAAATTATAACAATTGTTATATTTTAGTTCGGTATTTATAAATCTATCGTAATTATATAAGGATAATCAAAAAAATTTATATAACAATTGTTATAGGATATTAATAATTAATTGGGAACCTGAAAATGAAATACGATTTTAATCAAATAATTAATAGAAAAAAAACCAATTGTTTAAAATGGGATGGAATATCTTCCTATTTTGAGTGTGAAGACCTCCTTCCTCTATGGGTAGCAGACATGGATTTTCCAGTGGCCCAACCCATAGTTGATGCCCTGAAAAAAAGAGCTGCCCATCCTTTTTATGGATATACCCTGCCTGGAAAAGGTGTTATTGAATCTGTGATAGATAGGATGTGGAAAAAATTCAAGTGGAAAATCAAGCCAGAATGGATTTTATTCACCCCCGGGGTGGTTCCCGCTTTGCATGTAGCAGTAAGATCCCTTACCCAGCCTGGAGATGAAATTCTTCTACAAGAACCAGTATACCACCCTTTTTTTGGTGTGGTAAAAAATAGTGGTTGTCACATCATTAATAATCCCCTTAAATTAGTTAAGGGTAGATATGAGATGGATTATGTAAATTTAGAATCAAAATTTCATAAAAATACCCGCCGTTTAAAAAATAAATCCCGTATTAAGGCTATTATATTCTGCAATCCCCACAATCCAGTAGGGAGAGTATGGGAAAAAGAAGAAATAAAGAAAATGGGTGAAATTGTTATTGGTAATGGTGCCGTGGTAATATCTGATGAAATACATTGTGAGATACTATTTAAGGGATATGAACATATCAGTTTTGCCACCATATCCCCTGAATTTGAACAAAACTGCATAGTTTGCACCTCTCCTAGCAAAACCTTTAACCTGGCTGGACTGGAAGTTTCTGCCATAATAATTCCCAATGATGAAATCCGGGAAAGATATATTAACACCCAATCAGGCATTGTACCTTTACCCAATTTATTTGGATATACTGCTTTAGAAGTAGCATATAAACAGGGAGATGAGTGGCTAGAACAGGTAATGAGTTATTTACAGGAAAACCTCGAATTTTTAAAAAAATATTTCACATCCAGAATACCTCAGATAAAAATCATAGAGCCCCAGGGGACTTATTTAATATGGCTGGATTGCCGGGAACTGGGCCTGGATAATGAATCACTAAAAGATTTTATGCAGCATAAGGCTCGGGTAGGGTTGGAAGATGGTTATATCTTTGGGGAAAAAGGCAGTGGATTTATGAGGATGAATATTGCCTGTCCAAGAATAATCCTAGAACAGGCAGCAGAGAGAATAGAAAAACAGGTTAGTCTACTTAAAAAATGATTTAGCCACCATGAACAAACCTACCCACCATGAATCATTTTTAAAATTTTAATCTCATCCCTGGAACTTAAAATTTCACTTTCACGAACAATTTCCCCGTTTTTAATGATGGTACCCTCAAATAAACTAATGCCCAGTTTATGCATCACTTCTTTTCCTGTGAGTTCATCACCAGCTATCTCTTTTTTTGTATTATTTCCCATACCATCGGTAATAATAATGTGCAAGGTTAAGCCTCCTTTAATATAACTATTGTTAACTTAAAACATAAATTTTATGGTCATGGATATAGCATCCAAACCTAAAAAATTAAATTTCCCTCGTAATATCCTCAAAAAAGCGGGTAAATTGTTGGGCTAATCCCCGGTAGTGAGGGGCATAAGCTTTATAGAATCGTAATCTATCAGAGGGGATTCCCTGATTTTTAACTGACTCGCTTAATTCTTTTATCTTGGCTTTATGGGCCTCCAGCATACACTCATCTGGATATTCCGCCATCAATACTCCATCTGCCCCGTGCAAAAAGGCATACATCAGATGATGAGGCATAATCCGGTTAATAGAAGGTATTTTAATAATACGTATAGCTTCCGGGTAACATAAACGGTTATTTCCTATGGCATCTGCTGCAGTATAACCCACATTATCCAGAAATGCAAGTATACGTATTTCTCCCTCTTTTTTATCGCTTAGAAGTCCCCTTATCTGAGCATAGAGTTCCAGATCATTTATACCTTTAATTTCAATGGCCTCCTGAGGGCATTGCCCGGCACAGGCCCCGCAACCCCGGCAGGCCATGGGATCAATGGCCATATTTTCTTCATCACGGTAAACTGCCTTGAATCCACATATATCCATACATTTACCACAGAGATTACACTGAGAGGTTTTAATTACTGCTACAGGGGGTTCGGCTTCAGTTCCGCTTTTTATCTGTTCTGATACTTTAGCTGCAGCAGCATTAGCCTGAGATACACTATCGGTTATATCCTTAGGTCCCTGGGCTGTTCCACATACAAAAACCCTTTCCATATCTGTATTTACCGGTTTAATTTTGGAGTGTTTTTCTTTGATAAATAGATCCTGGCTGAGTCCCACATTGAATTTCTGGGCAATGCGCATGGTACCGGGAGAAGGTTCTATGGCTTCAGAGAGTACCACCATATCTGTTTCAATTTCCAGGGGTTTTCTCTCCAGTGTATCTTCTACCCGCACCACCAGTTTATCATCTTTTTTAGTTACTTCTCCTGGTCGGCCTCTTATGAGTTTTATGCCTTTATCCTGCACATAGCGGAGGTAATTTTCATACATTCCCACGGTCCGCATATCAGTGTAACATATCACCACTTCTGTTTCAGGAAAACGTTCCCGGATGATACTGGCATGTTTTAAGGCTACCATGCAACATACTTTAGAGCAGTACCTTTTACCATCATCTTTTTCATCCCGGGATCCGGTGCACTGCACCATCACCACTCTTTCTGGCCTTTTTCCATCTGAGATTTTCAATAGTTCACCCTGAGTAGGTCCATTAACCCCCAGGATTCGGGCCAGGTCCATCTGGGATATTACATCATCAAAACGCTGGTAACCATATTCTGGTCTTTTATTCAAATCAAAACTTTCATGGCCGGTGGCAATTACCACATTACCTGCCTCTAAGGGAATGATTTCTGATTTTAGATTGAAGTCAATAGCCCCCACGGTGCAGACTTTCTCACATTTTCCACAGCGTATACAGTTTTCCAGGTCAATGTTATACACATCTGGAACTGCCTGGGCAAATGGTTTATATATGGCCTTACGGGTGGTCATCTTCTGGTTCCATTCATCAGGAACATCCACCGGACAAACTTCCACACAACGACCACAGGAAATGCACAAATCCTCATGGACAAATCCAGTTTGTTTTTCTAATATAATTTTAAAATGGGTGGAACGTCTTCCGGCACGTAGGAGGTTGGTTTTAGTAAGAATCCGGATATTTTTATGGTTTATTACCTCATTTATAATGGGATTTAAAATGCAAAGGGAACACTCCTCGGCTAATTTTTCTGGAGAAAAAACTTTACCAATTTTTACCATGTTACCCCCAATGGTGGGGTTTTTTTCAATAATACAGGTTTTAACTCCTTGATTTGCCAGTGATAAAGCCGCGGTAATGCCAGAGATTCCTCCACCAAAAACAGCAGCGCTTTTTTCAGTTTGACGTATTATTTTATCCAATGCCTGGGCCTTTTTAACCTTTTCTACACCAGATTGAGTTAATTCAATGGCTTTTTTGGTGGTTTTAGCTGAATCTAAGTGTACCCAGGAGCACTGTTCTCTGATATTAACCATTTCCACCATGTAGGGGTTTAATAAATCAGCATAGTTCTGGAAAGTTTTAAGGTGGGTGATAGGTGAACAGGCCGCAATAACCACCCGGTCCAGTTCCTTATCAATTATTTCTTCCCGGATATGGCGCCGGCAGTTAAGAGAACACAGGTTTTCAAATTCTCCTACAAAGTCCGCCTGGATACTATCCTTTAATTTAGCCATGTCCACCGTATGGGATATATTTCCTCCACATCGACAAAGGAATACCCCTACCTTTTCTGGATTTTTAGTATCTTTCTCTTTAGTAAGAGGATGGTTTTTTTCCAATTTTGATTTGGTGGTGCTCATTATAATCAGATTTTTAAATTTATTATTCTACAGGGGATTTATTTTTTATTTTTTCCAGTAGCCCTTCTACCGGGACAGAATGGGTTTGTATCCCTGCTATTTTATATGGGTCAGCGCCCATGGCCAGGGCCATTAGCTGGGCAATATTTAAATGAGAGAGATTCAATTTTCTTCCCAGTTCTTTTTCCAGTACAGGCTGATAGCGATCCAGTTGCATCTGACAGTTGGGACACATGTGCAAAAGCAGGTCCGCTTCACCCTCCAGGGCCAAAAGCTTATCTGCGGTGGCAGATAATGATAAATCCCGGTTGGCAAATCTCTGACTAAAACCTGCCCCACAGGTGGCTTTTTTAAAATCATACCAGTCCACCACCTGGGCCCCGCAACTAATGGAGAGTTCATCCAGTACCATGGGGTTACGGGAAGGGGTTATAGAATCTTCAGGATAAACCTTGCAGTAGTGGCAGGCATGGTGACTGGCTATGTTAATACCAGATAAATCCAGTTTAATCTCCTTAGAAATTTTTTCTTTCAGGGAATGAAATACTTCCACCACATGGAAGATATTATGCTCACTGCTTAGATCACCGGCCTGGTATTGCATATGGGATAGGCCCGCTTTTTTTAATATATCATTAACTTCCTGGCGGGCATTTTCATTGGAATTTAATAATTTTATGGTTTTTTTCATAATTGCATAGCAGGTGGAACATAAGGTGGTGATATTCTCATGACCACTGCTGCGGGCCAGATAGAAATTCCGGACGGCCAGGGCGGTGGTGGATAGCTGGTCAAAAAGATCATAGTAATATCCCAGACCGGTACAGCAGGACTGGTCTGGATCAACCCGGTACTCCACTCCCATTTTATCAAAAATGTACCTGGTGGATGACTCCACTCCAGGGTATTCCACATTTACCATGCAGCTTTTAAATAAAAGAATATTTTTGTGAGGAATTTTTTTCATCTTATATCCTTACTTAGTTTTTTTAAATAAATTAGAGAATTCTTAAATAAAAATAATTAGACAATTCAGGATTCATGGCATCTTTTAAATTCTTCTAGACGACTGGTAAATCCAGATGAGCTTAGGATACTTTTAACTTCTTCTAAGGCCTCACCTTTGAGGTTGTAGTCTTCCAGTCCTAAATCCTGGCGGATATCCTCCAGGTTTAATTTTAGTTCTACATACATCTGGCCAAAGTCGGCTACCAGACCATCGAAAAAGTCGCTGGGAATGGATCCCACCCCAAAGTCCAGGTAACTGTAACCATAGGCCAGGAATTCATAGATCCGGGCATTGTTTTCCCCTTTTAGTAGAATTTTTTGTCTTAGAATCTGGTTAACTATACAGGGACTGTTGTTGGCCGGGCAGTTACTGCCGCAGGTATAACAGTAAAAACAGTTCCATATATCCGGGTTATTCATTATTTCTAGATTATTATCCCGGACCATTTTAACCATTTCCCGGGGATCATAGTCACTGTGCCGGGCGGCAGGACAATTGGAGGTGCAAAGACCACACTGTAAGCATCGTTTAATTCCCATTTCAGGAAAAGCCCGATAATCGTTTCTTACATCTTCTAATAGAGAATCGGTATCTTCTTTACAGTCTTTTTTTATCATTAAATAGGACCTCATAAAACAATCCGTATTAATTAAAGAGTAAATCATTATAGACTTAGTTCCAATTAATATAGTTTGTGGTTAGATTAATATACCTGGTGCTTAAATCCCACCATCACCTAATTTTAAAAAATCAATTCCCTATATAACGTGCATACAATGATCGAGCTATATTACCATCACTGGTTCCCTTGATTATGGCCCTGGCATCTCTGAATATGGAGATTTCATAATCATCGATTTTAAATAATACCAAAAAGTCTGAGGCCTTTACCTGTCCTAATGGCTCCAGTTGCCCAGCTAATTCTTTTAGTTTTAATTTTTGGGGGCGAGCAGGAGTAATTTGAATGGCGTTTCTACCACACAAAGAAGTGAGTACTTCCTTATCTTCTGCATTTAAAAATTCATAGTCTCCTTCACCACAGCAACTGCAATCTTCCACCTTTTTAACCACTATGTGGTCTATGGAATTGTTCCATGCATCATAAACCACCAGAGTACCATCTGCATTAGAATCAATTTCTTCTAAAAGGATTTTTAGAGCCTGAGTACTTTCCATGGATCCCATTATAGCAGTAGCTGTATTTAAAACCCCCATAGTATCACAGGTGGGTAGAGCTCCTGGGCGGGGTATATGGGGATAAAGGCACTTCAGGCAGGGGCCGGAGGGTAATATATTCATAATCATTCCCGAGGTGCCGATAGCACCGGTGTATATCCATGGTATTTTATGGATGGTGCAAAAATCATTGATTAGCATCCGGGTCTGGATATTATCTGTGGCATCCAGAACCACATCAGCATCAACTAATAATTCATTTATATTGGTATGATTCAAATCAGCCACCACGGGATGGATATTGATATCAGAATTTATAGCCTCCAACCTTTTAGCAGCAGATAAGGCCTTAGGTTCTCCCACATCCTCTTCAAAAAAAAGCATCTGTCTTTGCAGGTTACTTAATTCCACAAAGTCCCTATCAATAATGGTTATAATCCCTACACCTGCCCGGGCCAGGTTATTGGCTGCTACGGTGCCCAGAGCACCACAGCCCACAATAACTGCTTTACTATTTAGAAGTTTTTTTTGACCTTCTTCACCTATATTTGATAAAATGACCTGTCGGGAGTATCTTTTAAGCATGAATTTACCTCTTAATCTTCTTTATTCAATTATTTTAGCCAGTTTCTTGGCCAGAGCCACTATGGTTAGAATGGGTGGTCTTCCTGGTGCACGAGGGATTATACTGGCATCCATAATATACAAACCCTCCAGGGAGGTCTGCATATTCTGATTAACCACCTTACCCATAGGAGCTGTTCCCCCCGGGTGGGCCCCTCTGAGTGGAGATATTACAACAGAATCAGGATCGGCCCCCATTGCAATTAATAAATCTGTGGCTTTATTTATTCCCTCCTGTAATAGTTTAATGTCCCGGGAAGTTACATCTTTATGTATATTGCCCTTTGTATCTATGAAACCCTGGGATTCATCAGCAATTTTTATCATAATCCCCACCACATCCTGTGGGTAGACATTGATATTTTTTTTCTGCTTGTGGTATTTCTCCTCAATAGCTGCTGGTAGAAAAGCCGAGTAATGAGGTGATATAAAATAAGGGCCAAATTCAGATTTAACCCCCATAGGTATTTCCTGATGGAGATAGGCGTCTTTTAAATATGCGCCTACGGTAAGGAATAAATCACAGAAAAATTCTTCCCCTACTCCCTGGGTTATTCCAGAATTACGCAGTATGAGGGGAGTATTTAAGGCTCCGGCAGATAAAATTACCCGGGAAGAATTTAAAACTCTTTTTTTACCCTGGTGAATTCCTTCCACTCCTGTAACCTTTCCCTGTTTATGAAGTATCTTTTTTACGTGAAAGTCAGATATTAGTTCTGCACCATTTTTCTGGGCCTGGGAAATATAGTCTCGTGCATCCCATTTAGCCCCGGGTTTACAGTCATATAAACAATTTCCACATTTATTACAGATTTTAAAGTCGATAAATTTGGGCATGGCTTCCATATAAAAACCCAGTTTTTCAGCAGCTTCCACCATTTTCTGGGTAGTGGGTCCTCTAAAGTCGAAAGGTAGAGGGTTTACCTTCATCTCTTTACTGGCTTCTAAAAACTCATTATAGAGTTCTAGATTTTGCAGTTGAAACTGGGTGGTGGTTGAATCAGTATAACAACTGCTGCAAGCATAGCAAGCATTGGCCAGGGAAACCAGGGTAGTACCCCCTACTCCTTCCACATACATCAACTCTAAATCAAGTCGATGATCTTTATTTTTTAAATGGTTAATTTTATTAATGTCTGGAATTTCAATATTTTCCAGATCTGTTACTTTTTTAAATTTTAAAGATAATACAGCATCACTCTGTGTATGCAGAGGGCCTTTATCCAGTATTTTTATGTTATGATAATTTAATGATAATTCACGTGCTATGGTGGCTCCACCAGCACCGCTACCAATAATTATAGTGTTTTCCATCATTTAATCACTTATCAATTATTCTTAACTATTGTTATATTATCAGAGTTATCTATTATAAATTTAATGTATAGGTTGATAATCCCTAAAAAATCAGTTTAATAGTTATCTCAATCTTGAATCTCAAAATCCAGATTGTTTAATCTGCTTCTAATTTCATCTGAGAGTTCCCATTCTTTTTTTTGCCGTAGTTTTTCACGTATATCCAGAATTATTTCCAGCAAATCCTCCTGACTGGTGACTGGAGTTTTAACAATCTTTTTGAATTGGAATCCCATTATTTCTGCAAAGTCATTGAAAAATCTTAAAATATTGTTTAAAACCTTTTTAGATGGATTATTATTTTCCAGGGATTTATTCAGTTGACGAATTAAATTAAATACTGCAGCCAGGGCCTGGGGAGTATTAAAATCATTATCCATGTGTCTGAAAAACTCTTCCTGGTATTTATTTAAAATTTCCTGGAATAAATCATCATCAGATCCATCTAAAGGTGCATTTAAACTTAGTTTTTGGAGTTTTAGCACCATATTTTTTATACGCTCCAGACTTTTTGTGGATTGATCCAGAGCCTTTGTGGAAAAATCAATGGGGCTACGGTAGTGAGTTGATAATACAAAGAAGCGGAATACATCCCCCTGGTAATTTTCTAAAAGATCCCGGATGGTGATGAAGTTCCCCAGTGACTTGGACATTTTTTCTCCAGATACATTTAAAAATCCCGTATGCATCCAGTAGGCTACCATGGGGCTTTTACCTGAAACTGATTCCATCTGGGCAATTTCTGCCTCATGGTGAGGAAATATTAAATCCAATCCTCCACCATGGATATCATATTGAGGTCCGAAGTATTCTTCAGTTATGGCTGTATCTTCTATATGCCAGCCTGGTCTTCCAGGACCCCAGGGTGAATCCCATAAAGGTTCATGATCTTTCTTTTTCCATAGAGCAAAGTCACCTGGATTTTTTTTATCTTCATCCTGCTGTATACGGTGCACATTAAGATCCTCTAATTTTCGTCTGGAGAGTTTACCATAATCCGGAAATTGTGACTCATCAAAGTACACTCCTTTTTCAGTCTCATAGGCAAATCCTTTCTCCAGGAGACTTTGAATCTGAGTTATTATTTCATCCAGGTGTTGGGTGGCCCGGGCATGAAGGTTTACTCCATTTACCCCTAATTTTTCCATATCCTCCTGGTATCTTTTTTCGAATTTGCGGGCCAGTTTTTCAGGATCCACCCCTAATTCAGCAGCCCTGGTAATTATTTTATCATCAATATCTGTGATATTTTGCAGATAGAATACACTGTAGCCTTTGTATTCCAGGTAACGCTTTATCATGTCAAAGGAGATGTAGGTACGAGCATGACCGATGTGGGCATCATCATAAACCGTTGGTCCGCAGACAAAAAGTTTTATTCTTGCTGGGTGCAGGGCTTCCAATGGTTCTTTTTCCTGAGACATGGTATTATAGATATTCATAGTATAACCTTAAACTAAATTTAAAATTAGTATATAATAATCAATATAAAAAAGTTAGGCCAAGATTGGGATTTGAACCCAAGTATCGTGGTTTGCAGCCACGCACCTCGCCTCTCGGTCATCTTGGCATGAGAAATTCCCTTAATATATATCTATTTTCAGGTATTTACTTATAGTGCATTGTTAACGATTGTTATATATATAGTTTTCTACAGTTTAAAATGAATAATCTTAAAATAATAAAATATTAATTTATATTTACTTAGCCTATCCATTAAGTCCAGATTTAATAAAAAAATTAAATTATGTAGTGGATTCTGGAATTAGTAATCCATAAAAGGAATTATAAGAAAATTAGGAAACATTTTTATCATTGTGCTTATGTAGAATATAATCTATTGGTTAGAGCCAGGAGTATGAGCGAAACATTTATAAATAAAAAAATATAACAATTGTTATATTGTAGTATATTCTACAAACCCTATAACAAAAGAGTTTGTTTCCACTTAAAATGTATGAGAAATGCTTTAATTAATTAAAAGGAAAAAGGAAAATATTGCAAAATAGTAAATAGGAGTAGAAAAATGACAAATAATGAAAAAAAAGAATACGGATTAAGTACCCTGGGTCTGCATGTAGGTCAGGAAGAACCAGATCCTGCTACAGGATCCCGGGCAGTACCTCTCTATCAAACATCTTCTTATGTTTTTGAAGATACCGACCATGCTGCAGATTTATTTGCACTTAAACAATTTGGGAATATCTACACCCGGATTATGAATCCTACCACAGATGTTTTTGAAAAAAGAATGGCAGCAATTGAAGGTGGAACTTCTGCTTTAGCAGTATCCTCAGGACAGGCCGCCAATACCTATGCACTTTTAAATCTCTCTCTACCTGGAGATGAAATAGTATCTGCCAACAACCTGTATGGTGGAACCTATCAATTATTCAATTATACCTTCCCGGAACTGGGTAGGAAGGTAAAATTCGTAGATTCTACTGATTTAGATGCTTTTAAAAATGCCATAACTCCTAAAACCAAAGCAATATTTGCTGAATCCATTGGAAATCCTAAACTGGATGTTCCAGATTACAAAGCCATTGCAGAGATTGCACATGAGGCAGGGATTCCCTTTGTGGTGGATAATACCACCGGTGTGGGTCTGGTTAGACCTATTGAACACGGGGCAGATATAAGTGTTTTATCTGCCACTAAATTTATTGGAGGACACGGTACCTCTATTGGAGGAGTAATTGTAGATTCAGGTAATTTTGACTGGAGTAATGGTAAATTCCCTGGATTTACTAATCCCGATCCTAGCTATCACGGATTAAAATACTGGGAATCATTTGGAGACTTTCCAGGAGTGGGTAATATTGCCTACACTATTCGGGCCAGAGTAAGGTTATTAAGGGACATGGGGGCGGCTTTAAGTCCATTTAATAGTTTCCTTTTCCTGCAGGGTCTGGAAACACTGGATTTAAGGGTTCAAAAACACTCAGAAAACGCTTTTGAAGTGGCTAATTTCTTGAAAAATCATCCTGCAGTAAATTGGGTTACCTATCCTGGATTTGAAGATGACCCTGCCCACAAATTAGCTTCCAAATACTTGAAGGGAGGATACGGTGCAATTATAGGCTTTGGTATTAAAGGAGGTCTGGAAGCCGGGAAAAAATTCATAGAAAGCGTTCAGTTATTATCCCACCTGGCCAATATAGGGGATGCTAAAAGTCTGGTTATTCATCCTGCTTCCACCACTCACCAGCAGTTGACCCCGGAAGAGCAAAAAACCACCGGAGTAACCCCGGACTTTATAAGGTTATCCATTGGACTGGAAAATGTGGAAGATATAATTGCGGATATCAACCAGGCCTTAAATAAGATTTAAGGATGAAAATCTAAATAGATTTATAAAGGATTAGCCAGATAATGTTAAATAATATATAACTATTGTGATAAAAAATGAAAAAAGAATCTGTAGGACTGGTGGAAACTAAATACTTTCACATAGAAGGATATCTAAATTTGGAAGGGGGAGAATCACTACCCTCAGTTACCCTGGCCTATGAAACCTATGGTAAGTTAAATAAGGAAAAAAATAATGTCATCCTGGTTTGCCATGCCCTTACCGGAGATGCCCATGTGGCCGGATGGTTAGAAGGCCATCCTAAACCTGGATGGTGGGATATAATTGTAGGACCCGGTAAATGTCTGGATACTGAAAAATACTTTATAATCTGCTCCAATGTCCTGGGAGGATGTAAGGGTTCTACTGGCCCGGCCTCTATAAATCCTGAAACTGGAAAAGAGTATGGATTGGATTTTCCTGTAATCACCATTAAAGATATGGTGAATGCTCAAAAAGCCCTTATAGATTCTATGGAAATAGATAATATTTTCGCAGTTATCGGGGGATCAATGGGAGGGATGCAGGTATTGCAATGGGCAGTTTCCTATCCAGATATGGTCAGAATGGCCATACCTATTGCTACTGCAGCCCATTCTTCCCCACAACAAATTGCATTTAATGAAGTGGGAAGAAGAGCCATTATCTCTGATCCAGACTGGGAAAATGGATCTTATTATCACAAAAATCCTCCAAAAAAAGGCCTTAGTCTGGCTCGTATGATAGGCCATATAACCTATCTTTCCTCAGAGTCCATGTTAGAGAAATTCGGCCGTAATTTACAGGATAAAGAAGAATACAGTTTTGATTTCGACCTGGAATTTGAAGTAGAAAGTTACCTCCACTACCAGGGAGAATCATTTGTAAAGAGATTTGATGCCAACTCCTACCTCTACATTACCCGGGCTGTGGATTATTTTGACCTCAAGAGTAATGGTTCTCTGGTGGAAGGTTTAAAGAATGTGAAATCCAAGTTTCTGGTTATATCGGTGGATTCCGACTGGTTATATACTCCTCAGGAGTCTAAAGAAATAGTAATGGCCTTAAGTAGTAATGAAGTTGATGTAAATTACACTGAAATTAAATCACCCTATGGCCATGATGCCTTTTTACTGGAAGCAGGCCAGCTTAACTATATCATAGGAAATTTCTTAAGCGATACCCTGGTACAGGATGTTATGGCTCAAGAAATAGCGCTAATTAGTGAAAAAACTACTATTGAAGACGCAGCTAATCTAATGATGGATTGTAAGGTAACTCATTTACCAGTGGTTGATTCTAAAAAAAATTTGATTGGCATTGTTACTGCCTGGGATATATCTAAATCTGTGGCCTTAAAATGCAGTACCTTAGAACAGATTATGACCCGGGAAGTGGTGGTTTCATATCCAGATGAACCTATAGAAAAAGCCGCAGCTAAAATGAAAACACATAATATATCCTCCCTCCCGGTGGTGGACTTAGAAAATAAAATTAAAGGCATAGTCACCACCGACCATATCAGTACCCTGATAACTAAATATTAAAGGGTGCTTATAGATTATTTTTTAAAAAAAAATATAGTTCAGCAACACCATATATTATTGTTGAAGTATTATCGTATAAGCATTGTAATTGAAATTCATGTTAATTAAATGGAGGTAAATTAAATGATTTACTTGGATCACTCTGCAACTTCACCGGTAAATCCAGAAGTTTTAAAAGCTATGGAACCTTTTTTTTCCCAGGAATTTGGTAATGCATCCACCTTTTATTCTCTGGGTAGAACCGCCCGGCAGGCTATGGAAGCTGCCCGGGAGAATGTGGCTTCTCTTATTGGGGCCAGTCCTCAGGAAATAATTTTCACCAGTGGTGGTACTGAATCAGATAACATGGCCATTAAGGGGACTGCCTATAAATGGAAAAATAAGGGAAAGCATATCATCACCAGTGCAATTGAGCATCCGGCAGTAGAAGAAACCTGTCGCTACCTGGAAAAACAGGGCTTTGAAGTTACCTATCTTCCTGTTTATGAAGAGGGAATAGTAAGAATAGAGGATGTTCTGGCTGCTATCAGGGAAGATACCATTCTTATTACCATTATGCATGCCAATAATGAAATAGGTACCATCCAGCCTATAGCCGAAATCGGTGAGATTGCCCGAAAAAAAGGAATCATATTCCATAGTGATGCGGTACAAACCGTGGGTAAGATACCGGTGGATGTGAAAAAATTGAATGTTGATTTATTATCCATCTCCGCCCATAAATTATATGGTCCTAAAGGTATCGGGGCCTTATATGTAAAAAAAGGTGTTTTCTTAGAACCCCTGATTCATGGTGGGGGCCATGAAAGGGCGCTCCGGCCTGGTACGGAAAACGTTCCAGGAATTGTAGGCCTGGGTAAGGCCTGTGAAATAGCCCTTAAAAATCTAAAAAAAGATCAAGAATATGTAACCCGACTAAGGAACCAGTTAATTGCAGGAATTTTAGAGAATCTGGAAGAATCATATCTTAATGGTGATCCCGATAAAAGACTGCCTAATAATGCTCATTTACGTTTCAATGGTATTGAAGGCGAGTCACTTGTTTTACACCTTGATGCAAAGGGTATTGCTGCTTCTACCGGTTCTGCCTGTTCTTCCAAGAAACTGGAACCATCCCATGTGCTGATGGCTTTAGGACTGGAAAAAGTGGAGGCCCATGGATCTCTTCGTTTAAGTCTGGGTACTGAAAACACCCCGGAAGATATTGAATATACTATTAAGTCCATTAAAGAGGCAGTTACTACTTTAAGAAACTTATCTCCTCTGTGGAATCAATAATTTAAATGGTGAAAAAAAATGTATACTGAAAAAGTTATGGACCATTTTTCCAATCCCCGTAATGTGGGAGAAATACCTGATGCTGATGGTGAGGGAACCGTAGGTAATCCTACCTGTGGAGATTTAATGACCATCTATATCAAGGTAAAAGACAATGTGATTGAGGATATTAAATTTAAAACCTTTGGTTGTGGAGCAGCCATTGCCACCAGCAGTATGGTAACAGAAATGGCCATGGGAAAAACTATTGAAGAAGCACTAAAAATCACCCGGGACGATGTGGCTGATGCCCTGGAGGGTTTACCTCCGGTTAAAATGCATTGTTCTAATTTAGCAGCCGATGCCCTGGAAGCAGCCATAGAAGATTACAAGAAAAAACAAAAAGAAAAGGAGTAGACAATTCATTAAATATTTAATGAATTCTACTTAATTTTAATTGATTATTACTAAAGTCATAACCTGTTTTTAAATTGATTTCCCATCCCGACAGTAGTATCCCAATGGTTTATTTTCCATCAAGTTATTTTCCTGGAATACCTCACAGTCCATACATTTACACTCTTCATGGTAATATAAATCATCACATGAAGTTTTTCCACTGGCGCAGTATAATCCTGGAACGTCAGATGGTTGAACTGGAATGGCACTATCAATATCTTCTGCCATTTTTTCCTGTATAATTTTCATTTTACCTTTAACACAGGAACTGTCTTTTTGTACTCCACATATTTTGCACAGGCATTTATTCACATTTTCCATATTAAATTCTACTTTCCCCATAATTATCCCCTCCTGATATTTAATAAATATGTTTTAATTAGGTATTAAATTGATTTATTAAAGTGATAAGCAGGTTTTAAAGGTATTTATATATAAAATAAGATTTCAAGGTACCGCAAAATAAAAAAAATAAAGAATTTAATAGTAAAAATAATAAAAAATAATTAAATTTCAAGTTTTTTAATTTCCACCGGCATTTTACTGTTTGTACAGTATTCATAGAGGTGACCACAACCACTGCATCTTATAACTCCCACTGATCCCTGGGGAATGTGTGGAATGTAAAATGCATCTTCACTTGATTCTGGATTCCTTTTATGGGATATATTCTTATCCTGACAACCGCATTCTGGACATTTTTTATTTAGTTCCTCAAATTTCATATAATATGACCCCTTTTTTTTAGTAAATATCCCGAGGGGAAAAACCCCCCCCCCTAATTAGTTCGCTATATGGCGAATTTATTATATTTTAATAAAGGCATTATATAAATTTTTTGGATATGTTCAAAATTAAGATTAATCTAAAAGGACTTTTATTTCATCACCAATTTTTACCTGGCCCCCCCTGATAACTCGGGCAAATATTCCCTCAGTGGGCATCACGCAGTCCCCCACCTGATGATATATGGCACATGGATTGTGACAGATTTTACCCTTCTGAGTAACCTCCAGTATAGCAGTAGCACCTATTTTTAATCTATTCCCAATAGATAGTGCACTTAAATCAATATTTTGCGTGGTTAAATTCTCTCCAAAGTCTCCGGCTTTAACTTCCAGGCCTTTATCTTTCATTTTATCAATGCTCTTTTGGGAGAGTAAAGATACCTGGCGGTGGTAAGTAGTGGAGGCATGGGCATCATTTAAGAGTCCATAATTATCCACCAGTAAGCCTTTATTAACATTATTTTTTCTGGTCTGCTTTTTAAGGGATAGGCAGACGGCAGTTATATGTCCCATATTAATCACTAAAATAAAATTAAAAAAATAAGTAAATAATTATATTATTTACTGGCCTTTACTGCATCTTTAGATGCTTTAAAATCACTCTTATTTTTAAGAATTTCCAGGGCTAGTTCTGCTACTCGATCTCCAGATAAGAGCATACCTCCAAAGGTGGGTCCCATACGTGGTTGTCCATAGGCGGTGGCCACCGCCATTCCCGTAACCAGTAATCCAGGGTATACTTCCTGGGTATTTTCCACAATGGCATCTTCTGATTTTTCCACCCACATGGACTGGTATCCTGGTGTTTTTAAAAGTCCTCGCTCTTCTAAGGAATTAACCACTACTGCGTCATGTCCAGTGGCATCTATAACCAGTTTTGATTCTATGGCTACTGGATCCACACAGGTTATAGCCCGGGGTAGGGCCGAAACAGGGGTCCAGTTCATAACTATGCCTGAAACCCGATCATCTCTTAAAACCACATCATCAAATTTGGTCATATTTATGATTTTAACACCAGCATCACAGGCACTGGCAATTAACTTGGAACAGGCATGAGGTCCGTCTGCTACATAAAGTCCTTCTTTAAATTGGGTGTAAGGTACTCCGATTTCATCTAAAACTTTTTGTCCCGGGGCACGGACGGTGAGTTTGTTCATCAGGTATCCACCAATCCAGAATCCTCCCCCCAGATAATTGTTACTTTCAATTATTAAGGTTTTTACTCCAGATTCAGCCAGTTTTTTAGCTGCATAAAGACCACTGGGGCCTCCACCTACTATTATAACATCACTTTCAATGTATTCTATTAATTCGTCGGCAAATTCTGAGACGATTGCCTTAGTTACATCTTTTTCAGATGCACTGGAAAATATTGCCATTATTTTTTACCTCCAAATATATTTTTTTTTGATTTTTAATGAATGGGATACAAGAATTTATACTTCTATCTGGGTAATGGTGGAATACACCTCGCGGAGTGAAGATTCCATTTCAATCTCCTCCTGAACTTCCAAAACTTTTTCTAGTATAGCATTGGTTTCTGGATAACGGGGAGCGGCTTTACATCCACTATCAGGTAAGGTGGAAATCTCAAAAGTACCTATCTTCTCACCAATTGCTGAAATCTCCAGTTTATCAAGACCTATCAGGGGGCTGAGTAAAGGGAGGGGGGAAGAATATCTGGTGGCCAGAATATTAGGAAGGGTCTGGGAAGCTACCTGACCTAAACTACTACCATCAACTATGGCCAGAGCTCCTTCAATTTTGGCCAGCATCCCGGCCACCTGGTACATTCCACTTTTGCATAGTACACAGGTCATTCTTTCTGGTGCTTCTTCTTGGCATTTTTTAAGGAATGGTCCATATTTAACCTGATAAAGTTTTAATTGGGAGCCAGAAGCATATTCTTTTAATTTTTTAACTATTTTAATAACTTTTTGTGAAGGTTCAGTAAATGGTGCATTGTTGAAATTTAAAATGGTGACCTCACATCCCCTTTTCATCATGAGGTAAGTGGCCACAGGTGAATCTATACCACCGGATACTAAGGATATGACTTTTCCCTGGGTACCAACAGGTAAACCCCCTGGGCCCTGGATTTTTTCATGATAGATAAAAGTTTTATCTCCTCGTACTTCTACAAAAATTTCAAAATCAGGATTGGTTAAATCCACCGGGGATTTGGTAATCCCATATACCACTGATCCGCAGTAGGCTGCTATTTCCTGGCTGGTGAAATCATGTTCACCGACTCTACGAGCCCGGATTGCAAATGAATCTTCGCCTGAAAATATCTTTTTTTCAACCAGGTAATGTACATAATTTTGCAGTGTTTTTTTGATTTCATCTTTTTGGGATGTGGTTTCTACTGCGGGAGAATAGGAAACAATGCCAAAAATTTTAGGTATTTTTTGCAGTGCTTTTTCCAGATTAGCACTATATAATAAAAATCTACCTCCATCATTAATAATTTTACAATCCAGAGAGGCTTTAATATTATAGATAAGTCTATTTTCAAACCTTCTCCTTACAGGAGGACTTTTTACACCAATCTCTCCATATCTTAGCAATAATAATTCATAATCCATTTAATCTCCTCAAAAAGATTTAATTAATTTATCCACCGTAAATTACCTGAATAATTTTTATTTTATCCCCTGGATTTAATATGGTGTTTTCCAGAGCAATATGGCTATTTTTTTTAACTATCACCGTTAAGGGATTTAACTGGAGGTTATCCAGAAGTTCCTTAACTGTGAGGCTTTTTTTAAAAGTTAGGATAGCATCCTGAAATTCGACTTCCATGTAAAGTTCCCTGGTACCTTTAAGCATCTTTGAGACCGGATTTTCATTAACAATTGTTATATGACTATTGTTATATAAAGATTTTCATGGTGTTAATGAATAAAAAAATGATAATAAGGCTCCAGGGCCACATTTTTAATATTAATTAATTTTTCCACTGGCACCTGTTTATTCCAAGGCTAGGGATAAGTCTTCAATTAAATCATCCTGATCTTCTAATCCAATTGAAAGCCGGATTAACTTATCACTTATCCCTGCTTTTTTACGTGCCAGAGGAGTCATGGAAGCATGGCTCATGGTAGCAGCATGTTCCACCAAAGAATCAGCACCACCTAATGACTCCGCCAGAGAAAATATCTTCAGTTTATTTAAGAATGGCTTCACCTCATTTTTTAGATTAAAAGATACCACTCCCCCAAATCCTTTCATTTGTCTTCGGGCAATATCATGCCCGGGATGGGAAGATAATCCGGGATAGAATACTTCTTCAGTCCGGGGATGATCATCTAAAAATTCCGCCACTGCCTGGGCAGCGGCAGCATGCTGTTTCATTCGCAAAGGCAATGTTTTAAGACCTCTTAAAATCAACCAGGAGTCAAAAGGTGGCGCATTAGTACCCAAACCATTCAATAAGAAATGAATATCCTCAGATAGCTCAGGAGAAGTGGTAATTACTGCTCCACCTATCACATCACTGTGCCCATTAAGGTATTTAGTGGTGGAGTGCACCACCAGGTCAATGCCCCATTCAATTGGTTTTAGAAAGTAGGGAGTGGCAAAGGTGTTATCAGCCACCGTTAAAATATCCTGGTTACTTTCCTGGGCCACTTGGGAAACCATCTCCAGATCCGTGATATTTAAAAGGGGATTAGAGGGTGTTTCACTCCATATCATTCTAGTGTTGGGTTTTATTGCATCTCTAAGAACATCCTCATTATCAAGTCGCACGAAAGTGAAGTCAATACCAAACTTAGGCAGGATTTCCGCAAATAAACGATATGTACCTCCGTATATATCATCACAGGAAACCACGTGATCTCCTGCTTTTAAAAGATGGAGAGTGGTGGAGATAGCAGACATTCCACTGGAAAAAGCAAAGCCATCATGGCCTCCTTCTAAAATGGCCAGGGCACTTTCCAGGCTACTGCGAGTAGGGTTACTGGTACGGGAATAGTCATGTTCTTTGGGTTGTTTATAATCATCAAATACGAAAGTGGAAGTCTGATAAATAGGGGTTGAAATAGCCCCGGTAACAGGATCCGGTTTTCGGCCAGCATGTACTGATTTTGTTTTAAATCTCATATTAATTCCTCATATTAACTAATTTTTTGTAATATAACTATTGTTATAATACTATATATAACAATCGTTAATTAAATTTTAGTGGTAAAAAATTTTCTATAAAAATATTAATTTGGATGGTTTATTCCCTGAGATTTAGAACATATTTAAAAAAAAAAAAAAGTTTATTGTTGATCAGCTGATCCGTCTCGACAATGGAATGAACTGGAAAAACCATAGCTAGATGGAACTGAACATTCACTGCAATTGCAATCAACAACATCCTGTAAACAATTTTTAGCATCACCTACAGAACAAAATACACCTAAAGTACCTTCTTCCATACACTTGGTATATGAAGAACAGGAACTGCAGATGCATTTTAGCATGGTTTCCTCATTCTTAGGTATTTTGGACATAAAACACCTCCTGCCTATAATATATAACTATCGTGATATTTAAAACTATGGATAATACTAAATTAAAAATATAAAAAAAATTATTTCCGGGCTCTGGCTACCTTACGAGCAATAACCAGTTCCCCGATAGCAATTAAACCAACAAAAAATTTTTCCAAACCACCTGTAGCCCATATGGCTTCTCCAAAAGTGGAATCCTTTATTCTCTGTTCATATTCCTGTGGTTTTATCCGGTGGCCGGTTCTACGCCGGGTTATGATTGCCGCAGCTTCCATGAGTTCATCCCAGCTGACCCCTTTTAGTTCCTGTTCCATGGCCTCAAATATCTTGGCTACCTTTATTTCATAGAGATGGGAGAGGTTATCTACAATATCATAGGTGCGCACCAGACCCACCACCACATCGTTATCACCTAAAACCGGCATGCTTACTAATTTATGCTGGGAGGTCTCCAGTACCGCCATCCGGGCCGGGTCATCCTCATGTATATGCATCACCGATTCCTTGCTATGCATTACATCAGCAACTGTTTTAAGATTCTCCCTTAATCCACGGGTAACATCCAGGGAAGTAATCCAACCCACCAGTACCATGTTCTTATCAACCACCGGAGTGGTGAATTTACGGCTTTTTTCCATTTCAAGGGAAACCTGCACCAGCTCCTGATCCGGGGACACACTAATAAAATCCTTATCCATAATCTCTTTAACTTTCATGGGATAACCTCTCAAGTTTTAAAGCACTTACAGGACATTTGGTAGAACAAACCTCACAGAGAATACATTTATCTTTATCCAGCACAATTTTTTCATCATCATCCAGTTTTATGGCACCGGTGGGGCAGCTTTCTTCACACATCTGACACTCTACACAGGCTTTTTGATCAATATCCAGTCTCCTGGTTTCTTTTACTGGTCCCAGAAATCGTTCCAGGCTAATAGCATCAGCTTCGCATACATTTGCACAGGCCCCACACCCTACACATAAATCCTGATTAATAAGGGCCGTCTGGTCATCTTCTACCGTAATGGCCTGGGTGGGACAGAACTTTTTACAGGTACCGCAGGATATGCATTTATCCGGGTTTACTTCAATATTTTCACACCTAATAACCCGGTGAGGTATCTTAAGGTCTTTTAATTCATATTCAACCTGATCATTCACATGGGCCCGGCTTTCCACCACTCTTATACATCGAACCGGACAACTTTGAGCACATATCTCACATTTGACACAGTTATTCAATATTTTAGCAGGTTTTATAGAATCTGATTCTGCAATGGCATCCACCGGACACTCCTGGGCACATAGATTACATCTAACACATCTAGAAGAGATGGTTATGAATTTATCCATCACTATGCAGGGCTCTATTTCCACTGAAAAGTCCTCCAGATTATCCTCCAGATCAGCTGATTTTAAGGCTACTTCCTTATGGAGGTCCTCAATCTTCTTTTTAAAAGTTACATCCATCTTCCAACCTCTTTTTAGGTATACTTTTTTTAAAATTTATCCAATGAATTCCCCATAAATTTGAATAAAGGTTAGTTAATTTTATTTATATTATGCAAGTTTATACTTAGTTCTAATTTAATGGTGTTATTATTTATCATCATATACTTAAAAATTTTCAAATATGGAATTATCCGGAAGTCCGCTGGTGGCCCCTTCACTCTGGATACAGCGGGAGGCAATTAAATTACCACTACGGCAGGATTCTTTTAAGGAGAAATGATTAAGGTGAGCATATAAAAAACCGGTATTAAAAGCATCCCCTGCACCGGTACTATCACGGCATTCCACCTGAAATGGTGGAAGGTCCACTTCATCTTCTCGGCTGGTAGCATAAACCCCTTCTGAGCCTCTTTTTACCACCACAATTTTTAAACCCTCATTTTGTAATTCTACTGCAGATTCCTGATAAGAAGAAGAACCGGTGAGTACCTGTAATTCTATTTCATTAATTAAAAGTATATCTGTGCGTTCTATTATTTTTTTTAGTTTTTTTAGACCTTTTTCCACATAGATACGTCCTGGATCAAAACTTAAAATCAAATCATCATCCAGTTCACCTACCAGTTTTAACTGGGTCTTAAATGAATCCCCTACAAAAGAAGTAAGGTGCAGAACCTGACTCTGATTTACATATTCCAGGTCAATCTCCCTGATGAGGATATCATCATTGACTCCCGGATCAACATAGAGGGCTCTCTGGCCTTTAAGATCAATAAAACCCATAACCCGGCCACTTCTACCATGAGATGATAGGAGTAAATGGGAAGTATCCACATTTTCTTTGATGAGATTGTTTTTAAGGATTTTACCCGGATCATCCAGGGCAACTTTACCTATGTATCCAGTATTAAGGCCTAATTTAGATAAACCAATTATGGTGTTGGCAGCTGATCCTCCACAGGAAGTGGTGACATTTTTAATAAAAGTTTCCTCATCAGCACCAGCCAGATAATCCACCTGATGCAGGAGGTCCATATTCAAAGCTCCAAAACCCACCACCTGTGGTTTTCCAGTTTTAAAATTTTTGGATTTCATTTATAAAACAGATCCCTTAAATTAATCTGATAGTCACCCAGTTTACCCTGATAGTTTCCAGCAGAAACCCCAAGCACATCATCAACTTCCAGTACCGCCTCTAACCCTGCTTTCATGGCCATTTCAACTTTTTCCATGTCCAGCCCATTTATCACTATCTCCGGAACGTAATTAACATCATCAGGAACTAGGGATTCTTCTTTAAGGCGTGGTTTTAGTGAAGGGCAATAGGGATGGTTGGTAGTAGGCCCAATCCATGGGTAATTGGTTTCCACTTTAGAAGCTGCTGAACAAATATCAAAGGGAGTTATAACTCCTTCTATTTCTCTTATGGCTTCCAGGGCTTTATTTCCTGCTTCCATAACTCCTTTTTTAGTGCGGCACATATACCAGAAATTAGCACCCATAACTGCCGACTGATAACCCATCTGTTTTTCAATTTTAAAGTCCGGGAGGGCAATAGGAACCACAATCATCTCCCTACCATATATATTTTCTTCCCATTCATAGCCATCTCCACAGTGCCCCACCTGTTTCATCATACCCAGATAACCTTCCGGTTGAGGGGTGGCATTATAAAGAGAGGTGAATGGTTTAACCAGGATGTCCTGTCTTATTCGGTAGGATAATTCCACTTCAAATTTTTCCAGATCATCCAATCCAAAGTAAAACTGGACCATGGCACCAGGACGGTTATCAGGGGTTTGGGATGCATCTAAAAATCTTTCCACCCCTCCTTCCACCCTTCCAATAACTGCCCCTGGCGTAGAAGTAGCATCAAAGGCTGCTTTTTTAACTATCTCTTCATCCTCTGCAGTTATAATGGCCCTTACACATTTTCCCGTAAAGGCCTCTGCAAAGGTATTCTCTATTCTCTCATCATATGGCACTAACCCAGACCCCCTATAGCTTCTCCTCTAACCTTTTTCCGGTACTCCCTGCTCATTTTTATCAAATCCTGCTGATTATCACCACTAATAAGTTCCAGCCGTGGCAGGTCTTTATTTTTAAATACGGTTTCAAATTCTTCTAAAAGAGGTATACTAACCCTGAAATTAGCCAGAGCCCGTTGAGGATTAGCAGCATAAGCATCCACAAATTGAAATACATATTCCGCACTGAACTTATAATATAAATCAACTAAAAGGGAAGTTACAATAGAGTGGGGTGATATTACTGCAATATTTGCTTCCCGAATAGCATATTCATTACCATTAAAGGCTACCGCCAGTGAATCATTTTCCCGGGCAAAGCGTAGTGGTTCCACATCAGTTATACTATCCCCAACATACATAAAATCTAAAGTGTGGTTCTTTTTTAGAATCTCCTGAACTGCTAATTTTTTACCTTCTCCTCCCACGGTTATAACTGCATCTATCAGCTTTCCACTTTCCATAGAGGTGAGTTTCTTAAAAAAGATTTCATCCATGGCCTTAAAATCTGCACCATTAACAATATCTTCTTTAAATTGTTTTAGAGATTCTATTTCATTCTGGATGTTTATTTTTTCCAGATCCAGGGTGGTGGAGTAAGTATTTTCATAGGAAAAATCTGTTACCTGGCACAGGGCATTTATATATTGCTGGTAGCTGGTGCTAACAATATAGGAGGGCAGCATGGATTTAACCAGTTGCAATGTACTGCCAGCTCCAGGTAGTAAAGAAACATTTTCTTTAGAAAAATCAATAATTTTTTGATTGGTGGCCCCATATGCCTTTAAAAATGGGGCAATGAGTTTTAAGGTATCTCCAGCATGATAATCTTTTATTTTTATTTCTTCTACCAGAAAATCATCGTACTGACTAACCCTGGTGAAAAATTCTTCTCCTTGAGGTATGAAGTGTCCTGATAGTTCAAAAGCATTATCATTAAGGGATAGGGGACCTTCACAATCACTTATAAATAATTTGTTAACCAAAGTGGTTTCCTCCCTGATATAACCCTGATTGGGGATTAGATCTAATTTATGGTTTCATATTCCATTTCAATAGCTTTTACAGGGCATATTGTTTCACATTCCCCACACGCAATACATTTCTGAAGATTAACCTGCAGATCATCCTGTTTGAGGCTTAAGGCATCTACCGGACACTTATTAACACAAACCCCACAGGACTGACATATATCCTGGTCTACTTTTACCTGGCCTTTAACTGGTCCCGGGATGGTTCTTCTTCTAAATAAAATCCTGTTTTCATCAGTGTCAAAGTATTCTTCTTTAAGATCCACCGCATCCATTGGACAGATTTCCACGCATTTTCCACACTTAACACATTCTTCTCCAATGTGAATAGGGGCAGGCATTTCCAGTTGGATGCACCTTACTGGACAGGGTTCTATACAGGAACCACACCCGATGCAGTTTTCATCCACCACTTTTATGATACGTTCCGGGGAGGTGAACTCCAGGATATCCTTAACATCCCCTATTTCCAGGTCATTATCCACCAGGCCCTGGATCTTATCATGTAAGATGTCAGTTACATCCTCTATGAATTCATCTTCTTTATGCCGGTAACTGATATCCCGGGCCAGCCTATTTAAGACTTCGTCAATTTTTCCAGCATCATGGGAAAGTTTCTGGGAATCTTTTTCTAAGAGTTCTGAAACTATTTCCATGGTTTTTATTTTACTGAAATTTTCATAGGCCCTTTTCCGGGAGGAGTATTTAATAGCTGCAGAAGGACAAACTTCCATACATTCCTCACACCGGGCACAGTAAGAAGGATCAATAAAGGGAAGTTTACTCATTTTCCCAACATTAATGGCTCCCCGGGAAGGACATACCCTGGTACAGGTCATACACCCGATGCAGTCTTTTTGATTAACCACAATGGCCTTACCTCCCACCACCGATCGGGGTAAGATTTCACCATATTTAATAGCATCAGTGGGGCATACCCGGGAACAGTACCCGCAACGGACACATTTTTCCTCATCTATTTCACTGTGAGGTTCATGGTTTCCTGAAGAGGTAAAATGAATAGCACCTGTTTTGCAGGCCCCTATACAGGCACCGCACTGTCTGCACAGCTTGGGATTGATATTGGGAACATTTTCCCTGATAGGTTCTGATAAACGAGTCCGCATGGTTATAGCATCATAGGGACAGGCTTCTCTGCATAAAACACAACCAAAGCATTTTTCATCTATTTCTATCTGATTATCAGGGGGTATTTCATGGACTGCGTCCACAGGACAGGATTTAAGACAGGGACGATCAGGGCAACTTTCGCACTTGCTGTGGTCTATTTCATAATCCACTTCCACTTCCCGCAAGGGCTTGAATGATTTTTTAGTGGTAATTGGGATATTATCATCTCCTAATAATAATTACTTGGACTCCTGTAGAGTTTCCGGGATAGGTTCGGTGATAGGTAAAAGGGAGGGTTTTAAGGTTATCATGATTTTACCATCATCTTCCTGGTCATCCATTAAGAATTTAGCCACAAAGTATCCTGCCACTCCAAAGGGACATGTCTGGTAACAGGTACTGCATCTTAAACATTTATCCGGATCTCTTTTTACTCCACTATCAGGGGAATAGGTTATAGCTCCTGAAGGACACTCTTTCACACATAAGCGGCACTGGGTACATTTACTCTCATCCCAGGTAATTATTCTAAGTTTCAGCCTATCGGTTACCCTTTCTATTATATCGTGAACCAGTTCTTCATCAGATAGTATTTTTAAGGAATCTTCCATTATAGGTTTAAGAGGTAATTCCATTTTGAAGAGTTTATCTCGAGGTAAATCTCTTATTTCTTCCTCCTTATCTTCCAGGGTCTTTTCCAGTTTACTAACCACCAGGTTAATTATTTCTTTTTGCTCATCCAGGTTAGCGATATGTATGCTTTTAAGGGCGCCTTTAACCGGACAGCTTTCCAGACAATCTCCACAGGAAATGCACTTGGCCTGGTCAATTAATATGCGGTTATCTTCTTCTCGAATAGCACCTTCCACACAGCAGGCTTTCATGCATTTTTTACAGCGGATACATAGATAATCGTCAATTACATAGCTTTTTTCCACAGGGAGAATGGTGAATTCTTCCCTTATCAGGTGATTTTCTCCACACTCGATGGTTTTAGGGTCAGTGGGGCATACCTCGGCGCAAAAGCCACACCTGATGCAGGCCCGATTATTAATAACCGGATATACACGACCTACTTCTTCAGTTGTGTCTTTATCACGAACCAGTTTTATGGCAGTGGGTGAAGGACAAGCAGCAGTGCAGGCTCCGCAACCAATACAATATTCTTTAAGTACCACCGGAAAGTCTCTAAAACGGTCTGGTTTTTCAACTATATCGTGTTCAGATTTTGCACCAGTGAACTTCTCGGCCCATGATTTCTGAGCAAATTCATACAAGTACCATATTACAGAAGACATAAGACACCTTCATCATTTTTCATTAACTAAATTATTTTTAAGGTCCACGTTGTGTATTCCCTGGTAAGAAGTTTCTCCTTTCTTTTCATCCAGAATAACCACTCTTTCAGTACAGGCAATGCAGGGGTCAGAGGTAGCATAGGTAGCCACCGCATCAGCTACAGTGGCCACATCCTTTAGCATGTACTTAGCACAGGCATCAATATTCATGATACTGGGAGTCCGGATGGATATCTCTTTTATGAGATTTCCATTGGTTTCAATCATGTAGGTAACCTCTCCCCGGGGAGCCTCGTTTCTCCATTCCCCGTAGCCGGCACCAAAATCTATCTTGCTACGTATATCCCCTGGTGGTATATTGTCTATTACCTGTTTTATCAGGTCCAGGGAGACCCTTAATTCATCGAAACGGTTCATGGTCCGGGCAAAATTATCCCCTTCCTTTCGATAGATGACCTTAAAGTCAAAATTATCCTTATAGGTGTGGTGATCTTCCCGGAGATCATGTTTTAAACCAGAGGCCCGGCCGATAGGTCCCACTGCCCGGGCTTTAATGGCCTCATCATAGGTCATTTTACCCACATCCCGGGAACGCAGGCCCATTAGGGGTCCGTGTTCAAACATTTCCACGTATTTATCGTATTCTGATTCCAGTTTAGTGACTATTTCCCTGATTTTCTGGAGGTGGGAGTCCTTGGCATCCATACGTACTCCCCCCACGACATTCCAGCCCATGTTAACCCGGTTTCCAGTTAATAATTCTATAGCATCCATTACCGGTTCCCGGAGGGCCAGCATGTACATAAACAGGGTTTCATGTTCCAGAGCCTTGAAATAGGTGGAATTAGCTAAAAGATGGCTTTGTGTACGGTCCAGTTCATTGGTTAGTACCCGCAGGTACTGGGCTCGTAGTGGTGCCTGCTGACCTGCTATTTTTTCAAAGGTCTCAGCAAAGGTCTGGGTGTGGATATAGGAACATATCCCGCACACTCTCTCTGCCAGGAAAATAGATTTTTGCCAGGTTTGACCCTGCATTATCCTTTCTATTCCCCGGTGAACATATCCATAATCAATTTCAGCACTTAAAACCTTCTCACCCTGAGTTTTAAGTTTCAACCGCAATGGTTCTTTTAGTCCAGGGTGTATAGGTCCAATTGGAAGAATCATTTGTTTTGCCTCCCTTTAAGGGCTATGGCACCAGGTGCCACACTCAATATAGCTTCCAGTATCTCAGAAGGTCGGGGTGGGCATCCTGATATTTCAGCATCCACCGGTATAAAATCAGATACAGGAGCAGATACACTTCCTCCTTCCTGATTAAAAACATCTCCAGTTAAAGGACAGTTACCAATGGCCACCACCACTTTAGGTTCCGGGGCCTTGGTATATATCCGTCTTAAGTTTTCTAACCACTGATCGGTTACCGCTCCTGTTACCAGGATTACATCCGCCTCCCGGGGGTTATTATGTACGTATATACCGTACTGTTCCAGGTCATAACGTGGTGATAAAAGGGCTACTACTTCAATATCGCAGCCATTGCATCCTCCCGTATTAACCAGACAGACGTGAATTGAACTCTTTCTTACAATATCTTTAAGAGTATTTAACATTTCTTTACCTCTTAGTTGCCTCAAGATAGATGTTTAAAAAATAATTTATTTTAGTTTCCGGGGGCAACATTTTAGATCTGATCCCCCAGTAATATTTCTAAAAGTTGTTTTTTGCCATCCTCCAGGGCTTGATTATAAGGTGTACCATCTAATACTTCCTTACTTATTTTAGTGGTGATTTTTTCTGAATCATCACCAGATACAATCTCCATAACATCAGATAAATAGCAAAGTCTTAAATCAGCATGAATCCTTTCTTTTAAGCATCGAGGGCGTGCTGATTCGAATCGAGGGTGCAAAGCCTCCAGACTGGACATGTCCAGGTTCTTAATGAGAATTTGTTCCATTTCCTCTTTTTTGATACCTAATTCATCAGCTAGAGGTAGTACTATGTCTTCTCTCCAGCGAAAACTGGTAACTATTCTAATTTTCATTAATTCCAGAAGTGATTCATTATTATCCATTTAATCACCAGAAAGCTAGATATTCATCGCATATTGTGTTACATTAATTATGAACTTATATAATCGTCAGAGCCAGCCATACTACAGCTGAAATTAAAATACCAAAAACGGTTTCATAACGGCCGTATCCGGGCCTCATCCCCAGGACCAGTGCTACCAGGAAAAGACCCAGGCTTATGGATACAAAAGATGGTAGGAAAAACAGGAGGGCGCTATTTAATACCAGAAACCATCCTGCAATTGAAATTATTAAAGCCACTGGATCAATTTTTTTTGTTACAAAGGGCTTTTTATATTTTTTATAGCTTAATAAAAGCCCCAGCACTGATCCCAGTACAAAGGAAATGATGTATATTAAATATGTTATTTCATCCACTATTATCACCGTTATGCTTTTTCATATTTTCAGCATGTCTAATAAATATCATGCAGGTTGATAGAGTACCACCAGGGCCACTGCCAGGAAGATAAGGGTTATCAGGAAAACAGCTTTTTCCAGTTTTTCTGAGAGGTGTACGGCCTTATCTTTATTTTGTTGTAGTAAGAATATGGTGAATATCAGTCCCACCAGGGTTACCGGTATTACCACCATCCATTGCAGGAAGGCCACCAGTCCACTGGCAATCATAATCCCCAGAGCAACCAGAGCCATCAAGAATACTAAATCTTTTTCCTGTGCCATCTTTAAGATTCTCCTTTTATATGAATATTAAATTTATTTTCATTTTCTTATATCACATCACCAGCATCAGGACCAGGGATCCCACAATTCCAATAAAAGCAAAGGTGATTTGCACCATTATGGAATGGTTAGGATTAAGTAAGGGGGTGATGGAGTTTATAAACGCAATCAAAACACTGATAGCAACCATACCTACCAGGTAGCCTAAAATGCCCAGCGGTCCTATGAAAACAGTTAAAAATACCCAGAGTAGCATGTACCATGCTATGGACTCGGATATCATCAGATAACCTCTTAGTACTCCAAAATGCTCAGTTTCATATCCAGATACAATGTCTTTTCCTTTAGTTATGGCAAAAGGGGAGTAAGGAGATTTGGATAAAATCAGCACAAAGAACATCAGTGCCGCCAGGGGAATGGTGAAGATTAAGGGTCCATTAACTGCCTGGTAATTGATTATATCACTGATTACCATGGTCTGGGTTTGCAGGTAGATAATAACCAGTACTGCAAATAAAGGAACCTCTGCTGCTGCAGAAAAAACTGCCCGAACACAGCTCAGTTTCCCATAGGGTGATCCTGAGGATGAACCGGCATTATGCTCCACGATTTTTTGAAGGGCGTATATTCCAAAGAACAATAAAAGAGAGCCTTCTATTACCGGCCCTACAATCACCGCTGATACCCATATGGCACAGAGCATACTGGCTATGGCTATATAAAAGGGCATGGCCGCGGTATAAGGAAATGATGATTCCTTTATAAAAAATTTAAGGGTGTGCAGTAAGTGCTGTATTAGGGGAGGTCCCGGTCTTGTCTGTATTCTGGCCATTACCTTCCTCTGGAGTCCAAATAATAGGCTCCCAATTAAAAAGGCAATGAGAACATTTAACAGTATATTTGCCATTAGATTCATTTAATCACCGGTTTTATGAATGAGAGATTGTTTAATATCCAATAAATGGTTCGTTCCTTCTCTCATCTTCCTCCTCTTTTTTAACCTGGGCCATCAAAATAAGACCCAGGGATAATATAAATGTGGGAATCAGCACTATGGATATGGCATAAACTATCCAGTCGGCTGGATTAAATACCAGGGCATAGATGATCCCTGATATGGATAATAAAAATATTGCATAGCTGGACACTTTTAGAGTTGTCATTTTTTCACCTTAAATACCAGTCCTGATTATTTTTCTATTCTTATCATGATTATTAGAAATTTCCTAAATTATCTATTCTTTTATATTAAAATGGTTTATTTATGATTAAAAGTATCTCTATTGCCCTTACAATCACCAGAAGAGAACTCAAGTGAATTATAAGTATAAATGGGGATCCAGGGGTTCTAAACATCTCTGCTTTAGTAGCATAAAATGGGGCGATTCCTGTCTCACCGGCAATACCCAGTATGAGTAACACCGAAGCAAAAAACATCATAGGGGTGGTAAAGCTTAGCTGAGCAATTTCAAGTATACTCAGGGTTCCGGTACTGGCCAGTATAATGGCTGCACCACCAAATAAAGGTAAAGAGGCAATCATAGCAATCAGACCATACTGGAAGGCTGCGTTTAGTACATCGATTTGTTTAACTGCAGATACTATACCGATGTTAACAATACCAATAAGGGCCACCAACAGGGTGAAGTTGAATACATCCCCGGTAATCATGGCCCCGGCGGTGGCCAGTCCACATACCACTGCCAGAAATCTTCTGATTTTAAATTCTTTTAATCCAACTTTCACTTCATTATCATTTAGTGATCCAAATTCTGCTTCCACCTGGGTTTCAGTTCGGCTAATAGCAATTAAAGTGGTGAATATAAGGGCACCTGCAAACATGAACAGGTTAAAGGGAGTAAAGTAGAGTACTATATCTCCTAATGGTATCTGACCTAAAAGTTGCCCGCCTAAAGTTGCAATATCCATTTTTCTACTCCTGGTTTATTTTAATAAAGTATAATCATTGATTTTCAAATTCTATTAAATTCAGTTTCTTTTAAATTCTTCCCGACCCAGAACTCCTATAAGGCCCATTTTTGATGCTACTTTGAGTAATATTCCAAAGGAAGACATAAGTAATCCTAATAACCATATTTCAGGGGCTACAAATAGTATTAAAAATCCAGCCAGCCAGATACACCAGGCCACCCCGGAAATTCCACTAACACCCTCCCATAATTGGAAAGGTAGTCCCCTGGATTTTCTAGCCAGAGCATAGAACAGAATACCTACACCCGCCACTGCACCACCGGTAAATCCTGTTAAAAATATTCCATAAACTATCAGTACCAGTGATAAGAAGTTGGGTGCTGTTTTAAGAATTTCCATATCCATTTTAATGGGCATGGGCATGAATGAAACTTTTTTACCGGTTTTTCTCATTTCCCGGCTCATTAATATCTCTGATATGGCCATTATTTCCGCCAATTCCACCACCAGGCCCGGTAAGATTAAAGCTTCCGCCAGATCGGTTCCCACCGCGGCTACAATTATGAGCATGGCCACCCCTACTATATCAGTGAGGATGAGTGCATGTACATCCTTTTTCTGGAAGGATATTCCTAAAAGGGCTATAAATCCCACAATCAGGGCCACATAAAGGGCAGGTAGGAATAGAGAAACGGTGATAGCCGGTACAACTTCCGGGACAATCATTCTTCTTCCCTCCTCATGGTGAAATTAAGGGCCACCCAGGATGCTATTACAAAGGCCATCATTAATATGGTGGATTCGAGTACCGTGTCAAATCCCCGGGTATAATAAAGAATTTCATCAATTAATCCTCCAGGGGAGGAATAAATGGAAGTACCATAATAAATGGTGCTATTTTTAACAGAAATTGCAATAGGGGTTAAATAAGATGTGATTTTACCCAGGTTTGGTTCGTTCTCAGGATACTGAGATATTACAATCCCTGGTTCTTTGAGTACTTCTCCACCTCGATCATATGGAGCTAAGGGATTGCCCTGGTTTATCTGTTCCTGGGGAACCGGTCGGGGATATAGTTGATTATCATTAAGGGCCATGGGTATTAAAAACCCGGTTAATAATATAAAACCCAGTATAATGGAGAATAGCCGGGGTATTCGTTTCGGGTTGGCCAGTGAATTCCATAGTCTACCCAGTTTCATACTTCAGCCCCCATTTCTTCTAAACGGACCACTGCACGAAGCAGAATCAGAGTTATAATTACTGTAGCGGCAATGAAGGTTAGTAAGGCCAGTACATGGTTGTAGGATAAAAATATTAATGAAACCCCCACTGCAGGAATTTCAGTATTCAATATTCGGACAATGGGATCCTTTACACCAGGACCGATCACCGTTCCAATGGTGCCTAAAATCACCAGGGCACAACCAGTATAAAACCAAATTTGCATTTCAAGCACTGGAATCTTCCTCCTGGGCTTTTTTTCCTCTAATTTCATTTATCTTTATAATGGCCATCAATAATATTACTGTGGCAATGGGGTCGAAAATCGCTGCAACCAGGGCCACGTCCAGGTACCTGGCAGCAACTATTGTACTGATAAATCCTCCCTGCAGTAAAGCGAACATGATAACTTTGTCCAGGGGTTTAGGGAGTAAAATTATCCCGGCCGCCCCAATGAACATCACCGCAGCGGATATAGTTGTTAAATTAATGAAATCCAGGGGATTCATGTTTTTTCACCGATTTTTAATTAATTTTTATTATCATCATTTATCATCAATCATCCAGAAGTATTTCTTCTTTAACCCTGCTTAAGGAATAGGCAATGGCATTGGAGGTTATAGTAGAAGATACAAAGAAGGTTATGGCAATTATGGCTCCAAAGGGTGTTCTGATATACAGAGCCATGAGGGCAGATATGCCGAAACTCATGGCATTGAGATAAAGTAGTCTCTCCGACCGGTCCTGAGCGATTAGTGCCCTTAAGGCCATTAAAACTACTATAATGCCTACTATCTCTATTAACATAACATCGTCCTCGTTTTAATAAAGGTTTATTAAAGTAATAAGTATAAATTTAAGCTAATTTAGAGTATCTTCCCATTTTTTGAGCTATTTTACCCAGTAAACGTGATGCTGATTGATGATGGAGTCCCTGTATAGTTACAATGGCAATTACCATTCCCACCACAAACATTTCCGGGGTTAAGCCCACCAGAGATCCAGCCAGTATGATAAAAGTTATACTTAAAGCACCAATAGTTCCCGCATACCCGGGATCAGCACATAAACGGTTTCCTACAAATACCAGTAAGGCGGCAATAAAACCTCCCTGAGGTATACCAATAAGGAAACAACAAATAGCACCTAAAAGGGTTCCGGCAGAGGCATCAGGTGAGCAAACGATATTTCCCTGGAAGAATCCTCCTGAAAGATCGCCTCCTCTTTTTTTAACATCTCTACCTATAAATTCTGCCCCCTTAACTCCCGGGGATTCAGGAAGCCCCATCCAGGTATCAATAACCACAAAATTTATCCAGGATATTATAGCAGCCAGGGCTACTCCTAATAATTCATTCATATGATTCCTCCATTTCAAATTTGGGGAAAACATCTTCTAAAAGATATCGGGAAAAAAATGCACTAAATACACCCACTATAACGGCCACATCCCATCCATTATAAAACCCGGTGACATTTAGCTGTAAGAATATTGCTAATAATCCCAGGGCAATAACCGAGGTAGGGAATACTGCACTGATTGTCCATGAATCTCTCATTGGTCCCTCAGGCAATAGTGGAAGTTTCAATAGTAAGGCAACAACCAGTGCCGATACCAAAGTTATTAAATAGCTTATCAATGTATCAACTCATTAACATGAATAATCATGATAAAAAGATATTACTCCAAGATATATAAATGTTTTTAAAATTATATTTACTTAAATAATTATTAATTATTAAGTTAATTAGGGAGTAATTCTCTAATAAAGATTATTATCAAAATTAATTACCCTAATTTAACCATTATATTATCAAGTCCCAGCATGAATACCAGAAGTTATATCATCCCCGGAAGATAGGGCCATGATAAATTAAAATATACCCTGAGGCTATAATAATATATTATGCTATAATTAACTGGATATATAATATATAACTACAATTTCAGGAAATTATTGAGTGAAATTAATATTCTAATTAAGAGAAAAAAAACAATTAATCCCCACTAGAGGCATTATATGGAATCAACTAAAAACCAGGAATATAACTCCCTTCGCCATGATATATACCTTTTAATAGTCAGCCTGATTTGTATCGCTATTTTAAATATTACTTTATTTCAAGAAACCCTTATAGGCATTATTGCAGGATTACTGCTGGTATTTTTCCTCCCGGGATATGCTGCTTCCCACCTATTTTTCTATAAAAAAGAGGATTTAAACCCTTTACACCGGATTATCATCTCACCCTTAATCAGTATATTCCTGGTGGCATTCTGGGGATTGATTATCAATTACACTCCCTTAGGCTCTTTAAGTATTTCTTATGAAATTCTTTCAGTAGTCCTGGTGGTAGTGCTATTAACCGTTAAAATTATCTTAAACTTTAGGATTAAAAGGCAGGAAGTATCCCCTCCTGCCGGGGATGAAACCCAGGAAGATAAAACTAAAAAATTAAGGGAAGCTGCACTTAATGCTGCTAATAGGAAAAAAGATAGTTTAGATGAATCTAAAAAATCCCCCTCTCCAAAAAAAGTGGAAATCACCCGTATAAAAGAATCATCCCGGGATCTTTTAATTTTGCTGCTTATCACCCTTAGTGGTGGATTAGTAATTTATTTTATAGGAGATAGCCTGATTAGAATACCTTTTGCACTGGGACTGGCCTTCTTCCTGCCGGGTTATGCCTTATTATCCCTTTTAAAATTATCTTACCGGGAAAAGAAATGGTTTATAAGAATAATCACTGCAGTGGGATTGAGTTTTAGTATCACCCTGATAGGGGGAGCTATTTTAAATTTATTAAATTATGAAATGTCCTCCCAGAACATTCTGCTTATTTTAATGTTTATTTCTTTAATAACAACGTTTTTAGCATATATCCGAAGATATGTCCATCATCAGAGACTTTTAAAATCTATTAAACCACCGTCTAAAATTTTCACTCCCACAAAAAGCACCATGCGGATTTATAAGCCAGAATCCCAAATCCCTGCTGAAAAAAAATCACCTGTTTCTAAAAAACTACAGTCTATGGTAAGAAGCTCCTCACCAAAGGATATTCCTGAAAAAGAGGATGGTGCTTCAGATGCACCTTTAAGTGAAAAGTCATCTTTTAGCACATCTTCTGATGAATTTAATGAATTTAATGAATTTAAGGGTTTAGCTTACTTTTTAAAGTCCCCAGGAGGATTGGTGGTCCTATTGACTATTCTGGGGGTTTTATTTGCATTTATGCCCTTTAATTTAATATCAGTTAATAATCAGAATCTGCTTCGAATAATTTTCACCATACCCCTGGTGTTGTTTTTGCCAGGTTATGCTATTTTAAAAGGAATTTCATCCCCTAAGGAGACTAAGAGAAGTGTTAAAAGAAAAATAGTTATATTTCTCTTAAGTGTGATTTTGAGTATATTACTGGCCCTGGGATTAGGATTAGTACTTGCACCTTTCCTGGAACAGGGAGCAGTATGTATAATATTACTGGCTTTTATTTCTTTATCCGGAGTGGGAATATATTACTTTAGAAAAAGAAGGTTAAGTGATCTTCCCGCTGAAAAAGAAGTCCCTGAAATTGATTCAAAGGAAGATGATGACGATGAGAAATTTGCATACTATGATGAAACTGAAGTAGAAGATTTAGAAGAACCAGAACCAGAACCAGAACCAGAACCAGAACCAGAACCAGAACCAGAACCCTATAAGGAAACTCCACTAGTAGCTGATGATTCAATTATAGAAACCCTTCCAGAAATATTATTTTCAGATGAGGAGAATGAGGAACTGGAAGAAGAGTTAACTCCAGAAGAAATGGAAATGGCCAATAAATTGTTATTAAAATATCAGGGCAAGGATTTAAAACCCATAAAACCCCATAAAAAGGAAAAATTAGAAAAAGATCTCGCTGATAAAAAAATGGAGGAAAAACTGGTAAAAGCATTTTCGGCATCCATTGACGAAGATGATAAAAAACCACCGGAAAAATCAGGATTTTTAAGTAAAACCAGCGATCTTTTAATAGTATTTGCTATTACCCTGCTTACCATCTCTAGCATTTTCTTACCCTATTTAAATGATAGTCCTCTGCGAACTATTTTAGGACTGTTATTCGTACTGTTAATTCCAGGCTATGTTCTGGTAAGTGCCCTTTTCCCTCGAAAAAAGGATTTAGATGGTATTGAAAGACCCGCCCTTAGTTTTGGTTTAAGTCTAGCAGTATCACCCCTTATTGGGCTTTCTCTTAATTACACTCCCTGGGGGATTCGCCTGACCCCTATAGTAATATCTCTCACATTATTTACTCTGATAATAGGATTAGTGGCCATTTTAAGGAGGGTTCGTTTAAGTCCTGAAGAGGTTTTTCAGCCCCAAATTTTAAAGCACTTCCATTCTTTGAAAAATTCTTTCCAAAGTGAATCCCGATTAGATAAAATACTCTCGGTGGTGCTTATTATCAGTCTCCTGGTGGCAGTTTCCATGACAGTTTATATTGTGGTGGCCCCTCAAGAAGGAGAAAAATTCACGGAATTCTATATACTGGGACCAGATGGTAAAGCCAGTGATTATCCCACCAATTTAACTGTCGGGCAAACCGGTGAACTGATTATAGGTGTGGTTAACCGGGAGTATGCCAATGTAACCTATGCCCTGGAGGTTAAACTGGATGGAGTACTTATTAGTGAAAAAACCATAAATCTGGCCAATAATGAAAAATGGGAAGAAGATTTCAGTTTCGTGGCCAATACTCCTGGAGAAAATCGTAAATTGGAATTCTTGCTATATAAATTACCAGACAGAAGCGAACCTTACCGGAGTTTGCATCTGTGGGTTACCGTTACCGGTGCACAGGTAAATGAGATAGCACCAACAAATATAACTGATTGACCACATAAAACTGGTCTTTTAGTTTAACTATTTTTAATAGAATATTAGACCTCTTAAAAAAAAATCCGGGATTCATTTACCGGAATATTAATACCTATTAGATAAAAAAATAATCTTCTTTAGAATTAATAACAGTTTTCCATCATATATAAGGTGAATTAATGAGTACTGTACGTAAATTAGCAAAAAATACTGGATGGTTAATGGCCTCACAACTTATAACCAATTTGCTGGCATTTTTCTGGACCATTCTGATTGCCCGTTATCTGGGAGTGGATGGTTTTGGCCTTTTATCAGCGGCACTGGCTGCCACCGGAATCCTTGGTATTTTTGCTGATCTGGGGCTGGGTACCTACACCACCCGTGAAGTATCCCGGGACCCGTCACAAGGACCTCGCTTACTGGGTAACATAATCATCATCAAAATAATCCTCTCCACCATCATCATAGGAGTCATATTAGCTTCCCTGCAGTTACTGGAATACCCCCTACCTGAAGGATGGGTATATGCCCTTATTGGAGGATATGCCATATTATCATCATTTTCCACTCTTTTTTATGGTTTGTATCAGGCCCATGAAAAAATGGAATACCAGGCCATAGGGCTGATAATAAATAGTATCATGCTTTTTATGGGATTTATAGTATCAATCTATCTCCAGCTTAGTGTGGTGGCCTTTGGTGCGGTTTACCTGATTACCAGTTTTATAACCATGTTATACACTCTTCTTATAACCCGGTGGAAATTCGAAGCCCCTGCTTTTGAGGTTAATCTATCCTACTGGAAAAAAACCATTCTATTGGCCCTACCCTTTGGAGTAACTTCCATATTCACCCTGATCTATTTCTGGATAGATACGGTGATGCTAACTGCCCTGCAGGGAAATGCCGCTACCGGACTATATAATGCTTCCTACAAATTGATAATGGTCTTACTTTCCATCTATCATGTTTACATGATAGCCATATTCCCGGTTATGGCCAAGTATTATAAAAAATCACCCCAGTCCCTTAAATTAACCTACCAGAGATCGGTGAAATATATACTGATTATAATCATACCGGTAGCTATTGGAACCAGTTTTCTGGCCCGGGATATCATATTACTGGCTTATACCAGTGAGTTTCTACCAGCAGTGATGGCCTTGCAGATACTAATCTGGGCAGTGGTATTCATGTTTGTTAATGGCCTATCCACCAATCTTTTAGGTTCAGTTGATAAACAGCTAACGGTATCCAAGATTACTGCCATCGGAGCTACCTTTAATATACTGACCAATTTGATTTTTATCCCTTATTTGAGTTTTATAGGGGCCAGTATCACCACAGTCAGTACTGAAATTTTAATGTTCATTCTATTTGGTTACATTGTTTCCAAAACCGGTTATTCCCTGGGAGAAAAAACCGTGCCTCTTCTATGGAAAATATTGATTCCCAACCTGATTATGGTAGGAGTTCTGGTGTTTGTGCCGGTTTCTCTTATACCTATGGTGATTATATGTACTGTGGTCTACTTTGCCGCCATATTTTTAATAGGTGCTATGGATGAGACCGATATTAATATAATAAAAAGCATTTTTAGAAAGTCAACTTGATTCTTATAAGAATTAACAAAAAAAATGTGCAAAAAATTATAAACATTCCTGGTATATTTCATCCAGTTCATCCACTATTTTATCCCAGTTAAAAGTACTCATCACTTTTTTCCGGGCGTTTTGAGACATCTTAATCCTTTTATCATTATCATTAAGTAGATCCACTAAGGCTCTTTTTAATTCCAGTTTGTCATAGTTTATAACCACACTGTTATCCGGGTTTAACCATTCTGATACCCCACAGGTACGGGTTACCACCACCGGATTAAAAGAGGCCATGGCTTCCACCACCACATTGCCAAAGGATTCTGTTTGGGAGGGTAAAACAAATATATCCGCGTCCCGGTAAGCTTCATCCTTTTTTTTACCATATAATGGTCCGGTTATAAGAACCCGGTCTTCTATTTTTAGTTGGGATATCATTTCTTCCAGTTTATCCTGGTAATGATCATCAGGCCCGGCAATAACCAGACGGATAAAGGGTTTGTCTTCTAAAATTTCACTAATAGATTGAATCAGGATATCCAGGCCCTTGGTGGAATAGAGCCTGCTCAAGTATAGGATAATTATTTCTTCTTTTTTTATGCCATAATCCTTTCTAAACTGGCCTTCAGCTGGAAGTACCTGATAAGTATCAAGATCAATGCCATTAGGGAGTAATTCCACTTTATCCATATCCAGAAGGGGGAAGTAATTTTTATACTGCTCCTGTTCCATTTTAGAGGTGGCCAGGATTTTACAGGAGTGATATACAATATCATTGCCAGCTATTTTATCAAAAATCTCTTTTAACTTATTTTTATTTACCTTTGGTGCTGATCCCCGGGGTTGTAAGAGGTAAGGTAGGTGGTATTTATGGGCATAGTGATGGGCCACCATTGCTAAGAAAGTACGGTGCTCATGTATGTGGATGATATCAAATTCCTTTATTTTTTTACGGGCCACCAGAGGCAGGTAATAAGGCAGGGTGAAATTTAAAGCTCCGGCCATGTAAAGGGAAAGGTTGCGAAAATAATAGGTTTCTATACCCTCCACATCCAGGGGCTTGTTTTTTTTCACATCCAATCGTTTTTTAAAACCATCAGTAGTAAATACTGTAACATGATGTCCCTTTTTAACCTGACGCCGGGCCAGTTCATAAACTGAACGGGGAGGACCACCTGCTTCCCAGGATGGTTTAAAAAAGGGAGTTACATGTAGAATTTTCATATCATTTTCTCCAGGGTATCCTCAAAACGGTTGGTGATGTCTTCCCAGTCATTGGTTTCCACGAATTTACGGGCCTTATGGCCCTCTTCTTTAATCAGATTATTATCTTTCATTTTTTGAGCCAGAGGTAATACTTCCCCGGCATGGTCAATGTATTGTAATCCCTGTCCTTCTCCAAATTCCATGCTGATTCCTGGAAGGCGGGTTACAATAACCGGTTTGGCCATGGCCATGTACTCATATATCTTGATAGGAACTATGTCCTGCATGATTTCTTCATCCTGATAGGCCGGGAGAAGGCATATATCCGCAGCAGCCACAAAATCAGGTATACGATCATAGGGTTGTTTTCCGGTTAATATTAGCTGATCCTGCAGGCTGTACTCTTCCTGGATCCGTAGCAGGTCATCATAGGCATCCCCATCTCCCACCACCACCAGTTTAAGATGGGGATATTTTTCCTTATTCTCCCCCATGTCCCGGGCCAGTTCTTTAATCCCGGCAAAGTGATATATCCAGCCCATGAAAAATAGAACCGTGTCCTCTTTTTTAATATTATACTGTTCTCTTAAAGAGCTTGCATCTCGTTCTGGATCAAATTCCTCAAGATCAATACCGGCATCAATAACCAGGGTTTTATCTTCATCTGCTCCCAGTTCCACTGCCAGTTCTCTCAGGCGCTGGTTAATGGTGATAATCAGGTCTGATTTTTTAATGGTGCTTTTTTTTAGGGATTTACCCAGTTTCTGGAAGATTTTTTCCGGTATGAGGGCATATAAAACATCAATTAGATAATATATAAACGGTATATTGTGTTTTTTAGCAGATTTAGCAGCATAATAAGCATTTAAAAGTCCAAAGGCAATTATCACATCTGGCTGGAATTCTTTAATTTGTCTTTCAATCTCTTTACCATGGTAGTAAGGTATGGATAAATAGTCCAGTACTGGTATTTTGATAATGGATGGTCTTATGACCTGTATATTGGCCTGGGGATTTACCTTGTGCACATGGTGATACACCTTTCTATCCACCAGTAATCCTTCCCTTTTTTTATCTTTCCTTCTCCAGTCAATACCATAGTCAATAACCCTTATCTGATGTCCCTTTGCGGATAAACGATCCATTAGATGATGTTGTTGGTGGGGATTGCGCTCTATCCAGTCAGATTCCTGTACAAGCAGTATTTTCATGATGATTACCTGATTTAGTTTTTATAAATTAAAAGTAAATAGTTAAAAAAAAAGTATAAAGGTTTTGAGAATATTAAAACTCGGCACTTCTTTGGATATCTTCCCAGTTATCCACAAACCAGTTATGGGTCTTTTTGAGGCCTTCTTCAAATGATACCTGGGGCTGGTAATCTAACAGTTTCTGGGCCTTTTCTATGGAGGATAATAATTTGGTTTTAGCATCCCAGTTACGGCGGGCCATATAGGCTATGCCTTCCTGGTTACCAGTGAGTTCATTTACCAGATTAGCCATTTCTATGACCTGGTGGTCCTGGGCAGATCCCAGGTTTATGGCTTCTCCGATGGCTTCTTTTCTTATTCCCATGGATAATAATCCATTTACAATATCCTCCACATAGGTCCAGTCCCGGGTTTCTGACCCGTCCCCGGTAATAGGTAGAGGCTGGTTGGTCATAGACCAGTAAAAGAAGTTGGGTATCACATTACGGTACTTTCCTGGTACCTCCCCTGGTCCAAATACATTGAAAAAACGGGCATTAACAATGGGTAAGTCGTAAAGATTATGGAAATAATTGGTGTATAATTCCCCTAAAAGTTTAGTTACCTGGTAAGGGGTATGTAGGCTGATGGATATATCATGTTCTTCAAAGGGCATCCTGGAATCCAGTCCATATACTCCACATCCAGATGAAGAGTATACAAAACGTTCCACTCCAATTAGCTGGGCGTACTGTAAAACCTTCAGAATGCCTATACCATTAACCATCAGGTCCTTTTCCGGGTTATCCACACTGTTTTGGTTGGCAAAATGCGCCGCTAAGTGGAATACGTAGTCTGGTTTTTCCTTAAAAACCCTTTTAAGGGCAGCATCATCCATGATATCGCCCTGAACAAACTCAATATTATCACTATCTGGAATATTCCACTCATAAGCAGAAGAGAGATTATCCAGTATTATCACCCGGGCTTCTAATTCTCCTAAACGGCGGGTGAGATTACTGCCCACACATCCTGCTCCACCAGTAACCAGTACTGTTTTATCCTGAAACTCATCAAATTGAACCATATTAAAAAACCTCGATATTCGTTATTTTGTACTTATATTATAAACTGGAAAAGTCTGAATATAAATTAATTAAACATTTATTAAATATATTATAGCATGATTTAATTGTTAGAATCCCTGTTACGTATTCCAGGGACTATTATATTATTAGTTAGGTTTTTTTCTTTTTATAAGACTTTCGAAAAAAATAAGAAAACATTTTATTCCCGGCTCCCCTTGATAAAAAAAATATAATCCATAATATTATCCTCCCTTTTCCAGGAATTTTATCCTCCCATCACTATTAATACACAAATCTTATTTATTTAAATCCTGAATAATAATATAATTAATACTGATAAGGGAGAGTTTTATGATGGGGGATGATTTTGTATTACCGCCTTTTTTGCGACAGATAGTTATAATAGCAGTTATTTTTGTGGCCATTATCGGAATGAAGATGGCTTCTCCTATATTGAGCCTGGTGCTCCTTTCCATATTCATCAGCATATTATTATACCCCCTTTTAAAATGGCTGGAAAAAAGAGGATTATCCTATAATGTAGCTATGTTAATGGTTCTGGTGGGGGTTTTTGCCCTGGGACTGGGGATATTGGCCTTTCTGGTAGTTTCCTTATCCCAGTTAATAATGGAAATACCTACTTTTTCTATAAACACCAGTACTTTGTTTGCAGAATATGGTAATCAAATCATCGAATTTATTCTATCCCTGTTGCCCCTGGGCAGTCTCACCGGAATTATAGCTGATGGAACTTTCATACTGTTTGCCGTGATATTCCTGGTTTATGAGCTTCCTCAAATCAAAAAAAGACTCATAAAAGGCTTGGGTGAAGATAATCCTTCTTTAATTAAATCCTTTGCCCTGGTTGGTGATTTCATTAAATATTTCATAATCCGAGCGAAAGTTAATCTTTTTTATGGTGTGGGGGTAGCCACTATTCTGTTTCTATTTGACATTAATTTGGCCCTGTTGTGGGGATTATTAACCTTTATCCTGGGATTTATTCCCTATATAGGTATCATCTTAGCCGCCATACCACCCGTATTAGTTGCCTGGAGTAGATATGGGATTGAATCGGCCATTTTAATGGCCATTTTCTTTGTTATACTTAACACCTTTGCTGAGAGTTACCTGTTCCCTAAACTTACTGGAAAAGGTCTTCAATTATCAGTTTATGTGGTTTTCGCCTCATTATTTGTATGGGCCTGGATTTTAGGGCCGGTGGGATTCTTACTGGGTATCCCGCTAACCTTGATTATCATCAAATATCTGGAAAACTATGAAGAAACCCACTGGCTGGCATTGCTGCTTATGAGTGGGGAGGGTGAAAAAAAAGATTGACTAAAAATTAATTAAGTATAATGAAAAGTTTGAATATATACTTAAATTCTCAAATTAGATTTAAAATATGCTATTAATAATTTTTAAAATATCTAAAAGCTTAAATTATAATTGATATTTTTCAACAAATTCTTTAGCATTTTTCCGGGTTTTAGGACTTCTACTATTCAGTTGTGCTTTAACAAAATCATTTACCGGTTTTTTATCTTTTAAGTGGGGATAAATGTGGGAAAAAACTTGTATAATCTCTGCTTTTAAGAGTGCTTTTTGTTTTTCCGGGAAATTAGATTTTTTATCTGCATCCAGAAGAATATTTATGATTTTTTCCCTTAACTTTTCCTTATTTTCCAGGATTATGCTGGTGTTTTTAATGCATTTTTGAGCAGTGCTGAATTTTTGATCATGTATATGACTAAAATAATCTTCAAATAGAGGATAAAATTTATCTTCCCTATCAACCCTGGTTAAATTGGCCAATAAAAAAAGGGCAAAATCCCTATGATATGAATTTTCATGAGTTAAAAGAGATCTAAAATCATCCCAGTACTTATAAAATAAGTGGGGATGTAGTTTAGCTGCCCGGGATATTATATAATAAGAGTGATAGTAAACCATTATTTGGGGATGATTCAACATTAAATTAACAATCTCATCCCGCAGTTCAGGATCATCCACTGTTTTTTGAGCAAATTTATTTATATCTGCTTTTTTACGGGATATTTCTAAGATTAAATCATTTTTAGAATTCATTTTTACCCCCAGCGGTAAGTTAAATCTCTCAATTTAAGCCTTCTAATGTCCAGACCATCTATTGATTAAACTTATTTTTTCGAAACATATGGTAAATGGTTATTCCTTCTGCCTGGAATTCTTCAAGGGTTTCATATCCAAATTTTTCATAAAGAATCTGATTTTTCTTATCACCGGTAAATAAATAGATGCCTGTAATTTTTGAATTATTTTCTGCAACTTCATTTACTTTATTTAGGAGCATGGTTCCTATTCCCTGCCCCTGATGTTCCGGGCTAACACCTATGGCCTCTACTGTGTAGTATGGTTTTTTTATAGATGATGGGGGTTTTATGTACTTTGAAATCCTAATTACCCTTTTTAAATTGATTATGGAAATCATGGGGATTATCAAAGTTAATATGTCCGGGAAATAGATTTTAAGTTTATCTAAGAAGGTTATTCCACCACCCTTTTTTATAACCACCGCTCCCACTATCTGCTGGTCTTTTGATGCCCCAAAAAGGAGGTAATCTTTTTTATAAAACTCCTTTATCTTTAGTAAATTAAAGCGATAAAGAGTTTCTAGGGCATGTTGTTTATTGAGATTGAAAAGGAAACTGGTTATGGCCTCGGATGTAAAAGAAGTGGTGAGTATTTTAGTTAATTCTTCTTTTAAGGTTTCATCCGTATTTATGATGGTGGGTTTATCCCTGGATTTCATAAATACCTCCTCATTTAGATTAAGTTCCCCAAAAAAAAAGATCTCTAAATAAACAAAGTGTTTATAGTTGATTGCGGTTTTGCTGCAGCATGCGGCTCATGGAGTCTAATATAATACCGGTAAACATCATAAAGGTCCCAAATAAGCTGAGCATCACCGCCACCATGGTGGGGCCCATGCTGATACTAGTACCGGTAAGGTAGTCTCTTAAGAATATTAAACTCAGGGAAGCCCCGACAAGTACAATCACTATCCCCGGGATGGTGAAGTAGTAGAGGGGTCTTTTTAGTTCCATGTCCTGCAAGATGTGGAATAATACCCTGGCTCCGTGACTTATAGGGTTCTGGGTGGATCCATCCACATCGTATCGTACCCCGATTTGTACTTCCACTATTTTTAATCCAGCCTGGGAGGCATCCACCAGCATTTCACTTTCTACTCCGAATCCTGACTCTTTAAAACGGAAGTAAGGCAGGCTTTTTTGGGAAAAAGCACGAAATCCACTCTGGGTGTCGGTGATGTCCAGTCCACTGGATAGGTTGGTGGCAGTATCCAGTACTTTTTGACCTACCCGGCGGTAGGCCGGGGTGTTTTCATCTACTCCAGTGATGTAGCGGCTGCCATTTACCACATCAGCTTCTTTTTTTAGTAGGGGTTCTGTGAGTAAAGGTATTTCATCCGGGTCATGCTGGGCATCCGCATCAATGGTTACAATTATATCATATTCTTTGGCTGCTTCAAAGCCAGACCTTAAAGCCGCACCTTTTCCTAAATTGGTGGGGTGTTTTATAACTTCTGCCCCGGCTAGCTGGGCTACTTCACTGGTTTTATCTGTGGATCCATCATCCACCACTATTATTTTTTGGGCGTGTTGTTGGGCCCGGAGAATAATACTTCCCAGGGCTACTTCTTCATTGTAAGCAGGTAATATCACTGCGATTTTTTTCATAGTTAGTCCTCGATGCGGTAGTACCATTTCATCCAGTCTACGGTTTTTTGTATTCCTTCTTTTGGTGGGACCTGAGGGTCATGTTTTAAATCCCGTATAGCCTTAGAAAAGTCCATGGTCTTAACCTTGGTGGTGAAATCCTCCGCCTCATGATACCTAACCTGACTATCATCTACTCCCACCGCCTCTAAAACCATATCCGAATACTCCCGAATATCATGCTCCCACTCGGTTTTACTACCCACATTATAAGCTTCACCAGGAATAAAATTATCCACAATATTAGCAAAAGTTCGAGCCGTATCCCCCACATAATCAATAATCCTCTTATGACCTTCATACACATCATAAGGTAAACCCATCAAAGCACGATAAATAAAAATCGGAATAAAACCTTTATAAGGTGAATAAGCTTCATGAGGACCATAACAATTAACCGGCCGTACCCGTACTGTTTGGGTTCCAAACATGGTGGCCGAATTCATACACATTAACTCCCCGGCCCACTTGGTAATGGCATAATCATTCATCTGATAAGTATCACGGATCGGATTATCCACCATCACCTCCTCACTCATAACTCCGGTATAGTCACCATACACTTCCGCTGATGAAAAAAAGATCATCTTAAAACCCAGTTTCTCCTGCAAACGAATCATATGCTTGGTGCCCTTAACATTGGTATCCCACAAATTCTCATAATAAGCTTCACCATTCCACCGACCATACTCCGCCGCTAAATGATAAACATAATCAAAAGCAGGATTATCATCAAAAACCCGCTCCAACTGCCGGAAATTCTTAACATCAGCCCGCACATAATCATCCAGCTCATGATGCAACAAATCCAGAGCCAGAACCTCATGACCCCTGCTTCTCAACTCACCAACCAGGTTAGTTCCAATAAAACCGGATCCTCCGGTAACTAAAATTCTCTTGGTTTCCATGATAATTATCTCCTGTGTGATTAATTCTATAAAAATATAAGATTAATTAATAAAGTTTTATCCTTAATATAAATTAAGGGAATATTTTATTCCCCTTAAAAACATATTTTTAGATTATCCTTTGGTATTAAAATATATTTACCATCTATTTATTTAGTTTTCAAATAAGTTAAGGCGGTAAAAAAAATGTTACTCGGGATAATAATATGATTATTAGAGCACCACATATAAAAAAAAATTGTTTTAGAAGAATGAATATACTACTAATCTTAAGTTTTTAAAGTAATTAATCTTTATTCCAGATAAATACCGGGAGAAATTTAGATGGTGGAAGATAAAACTAAAAAAGAAACCGTTACCATTAATGTTACCGGGATGCACTGTACCTCCTGTGCTTTGAATATTGAAAAAAAACTAAAAGGTACAGATGGTGTCAGTCAGGCCCAGGTGAATTATTCCACTGGAAAAGCAAATGTGGAGTATGAACCAGATAAGATTGCTAAAAAGGACATCCTGGATGCGGTGGAAGATAGTGGTTTTAAAGGTTTTTTCATACATGAAGAGGAAGCAGAATATGCTACTGATCCCATCACCGGTATGCGTCTTTTAAAGTCCCGGGCTATAAAAAAAAGTTTTGGAGGCAGGGATTATTACTTTGCAGATGAACACTCCCTGCGTAAATTTCAGGCCCCGGAAGAAGAATTAAAAACCATGAAAAAGAGGGTGGCCCTGGCTTTAAGTGGGGTTATCATATTAGGTGTGGCCCGGGTGGTGGCCACCGTTAGTCTGGCTGCTGGTGTTTCCATTATCAGTATGGCCCCTATACCAGCTTTGCCCTGGTTTACCTGGGGTTACTGGTTATTTCTTTTAACTACTCCTATTCAGTTTATTGCCGGTTATGGTTTCTATAAAGGGGCTTATTATGCGGTGAAAAATCGTTCCCTGAATATGGATTTTCTGGTGGCCATGGGAACCCTTACTGCCTGGACCTACAGTAGTTTTGTATTGTTCTTTCCAGGGGTGCTCCCGGTTACTGAAAGGGATGTGTACTTTGAAGTATCAGCGGTGATTATCGCCTTTGTGCTGGTGGGGAAGTTCATGGAGGACTATATCAAACAGCGCAGTTCAGCAGCAGTTAGAAAACTCCTGGATCTTCGACCAAAAACCGCTCAGGTAATTCGTGATGGAGTAGAAACCACGGTGCTGGCTGAAACAATTAAAGTAGGGGAAATCGTGGTGGTAAGACCAGGAGAGAGCATACCGGTGGATGGTGTGGTAACTGAAGGGGAGAGTTCTATTGATCAGTCCATGGTTACCGGGGAGAGCATACCGGTATCCTGCAGAGTGGGTCAGGAGGTGATTGGAGCCACCATCAATAAGCAGGGTCTGATTAAATTCAGGGCCACCAAGGTGGGTTCCCAGACCACCCTGATGCAGATAATTAAACTGGTGGAAGATGCCCAATCCTCCAGTGCACCTATACAGAGGTTGGCTGATCGGGTGAGTTCTTATTTTGTTCCCATAGTGGTTTCTATTGCCCTTCTTACCCTGGCAGGCTGGACCCTGGCCGGAGATTTTACTGCCGGAATACTGGCCTTTGTGGCAGTTCTTATAATATCATGTCCCTGTGCCCTGGGGATAGCAACCCCTGCGGCATTAATGGTGGGAGTGGGTAAAGGAGCTGAAAACGGGATTTTAATCCGTGGTGGAGAATACCTGGAGAGAACCCACCAGTTAAATAAGGTATTTTTTGATAAAACCGGAACCCTTACCCGGGGTAAACCAGAGGTAACACAGATAATATCCTCTCATCCTGATGAAACTTTAAAACTGGCTGCTATGGCAGAAAAAGGCTCCGAACACCCTTTAGCCGAGGCTATAATAAAAAAAGCAGAGGAAATGGGTGTGGAGATTCCTGATGCTACTGGTTTTAAAACCACCCCTGGTCAGGGGATAACTGCCTGGTGGGAGGATAAAGCTCTGGTATTAGGTAACCGTAAAATGATGGAGGATAATAATCTGGATATAACACCCCAGGAGGATGAAATTCAGGGCCTGGAAACGGAGGGTAATACGGTGATTATGGTGGCCTATGATAAGCAGGTCAGGGGACTTATTGCCATTGCAGATACCTTAAAAGACCACTCTAAAGAGGTGGTAGAGGAACTGGATAGCATGGGTATTGAGTCTGTGATGCTTACCGGGGATAATGAACGTACCGCCCAGGCCATCGCCTCTCAAATAGGGATAAGAAATGTTTACTCTGATTTACTTCCTCAGGATAAATTGGAAGTTATAAAAAAATTACAACAGGAGGATAATGTGGTGGCCATGGTAGGAGATGGTATTAATGATGCCCCGGCTCTGGCTCAGGCAGATATTGGTATTTCCCTGGGTTCGGGAACTGATGTGGCTAAAGAAACTGGAGGAATTATCCTGGTTAATGATGATCTGCGGGATGTGGTAGCAGGTATAAAATTAAGTAAGGCCACCATGAAAAAGATAAGGCAGAACCTGTTCTGGTCCTTTTTCTATAACACCGCAGCCATACCACTGGCGGCTTTAGGATTTTTAAATCCAATGATAGCAGCAGCAGCCATGTCTTTAAGTTCTCTATCAGTGGTAACTAATTCTGCTCTATTAAAGAGGCTTAAGTTTAAGAAATAATTTTATTTTATTTTTTTTAAATTAACTTAAAGATTTATTTATTCCAAATTAGAATGATAATTAATTATAAATTATGACAAATATAATCCATTAAGGAGTGATAAAAGTTATGAAAAAGTTATCCAATCAAATTATTTTCGGGATTATTTTACTTATTATTGGGGTTCTATTTTTACTGCGCAGTACCGGGATTTACAATACCGGTAATTTGCTCAGTTATGTTCCCTCCTTATTTATAATCCTGGGGATTTACAGTCTAATTAAAAGTGGTTTTAAGAGTATCAGTGGTCCAGTTACCATGATTATCATCTTCACGGTTATCCAGTTACTGGTTCTGGGTGTTATTACCTGGTCTACCCTCGCCAGCTGGTGGCCTTTAGTCATCATCCTCATTGGTGCAGGGATTATCATTAATCATTACCAGCGGGATAAAAGTAAAGTTTTTACCCGGGATAACATCGATTTAATGGCCATATTAGGAGAGGCCCAGAATACTATCAAATCCAGCTCATTTAAAGGAGGAGACCTTACCGCTGTACTGGGAGGAGTGGAACTGGATCTTCGAGACTCTCAAACCGGACCGGAACCGGCCATTATAAATGTTACGGTACTCTTGGGAGGAGCTGAAATCAGAGTCCCTGATGACTGGGATCTTAAAATCAATGTGGTGCCAGTTTTAGGTGGAGTGGATGATAATAGAACCAGGATGAGTAATAGCAGCCCTAAAGAAAAACCTGATTTAATTATTAATGGAATGGTAGCCCTGGGTGGGCTGGATATCCACGATTAAAAAAAAAAAAGATATTTATTTTCAAAAAGGGGTTTAAGTACACCCCTTACTATTTTTTAAAAAGAAATTCCCTGAATAATTAGAGGATAATTTCAGTTTAGAGTATTTTTTTCATATACAGTTACATTTCCCCTTTGTCTTATGATGGTGTATCCATCCAGGGTGAGTTTTCCTTCTCCAGTGTAGATATAGTAATCCGGGTTTACTTCTTCAAATAATTCCTGGAATACCTCCGGGCTTACCTTACCGGGTATACGAGTATATACGAATTTTTTAAGGTACCAGCTGTAAGCCGGGCCTCTTACGGCAGCTATAACCCTATCTTCAAATTCAGGATCATAATTAGTCAGCCAGTTAGCAGTTTCTTTTTCAATTAAAACCACTTCATCTTCCCGGGGCATTTTATCCATATAACTAACTGCAGATAATAATAAGGCCAGTACCAGCACCAGGGAAATAGCAGGAGATATCCAGGTGGTGTTTTTAAATTTAGTTTGTATAAGGCTGGAAATTTGCCTGATTCCCAGGGCCACCCCATAGGCTAAAGGTGGTACCATGGTAATGAAGTAGCGGTCCACTTTTACCGGGTGGAAACTGTGCATAATAAAAAAGGCGAAAAACCAGGTTAAAAACATTAAATCCAAATCCAGATACTTTAATTTATAGTCTCTTAGCAAATAAAACACTGATAATGCCCACAATATCAATAAAACTTCACTGTACACATAGGATATACTACCATAGGTAAAAATTAAAAGCAAACCCAGCACCAATACTCCAGCAGCTTTAAGGTAATTTTGTGGTGTTTTTAATGTTTTCCAGGTTTTAAGGGCAATTTTAATTATATAAATAATTATCCCGGTTATTATAAGTCCTAAAAGTACATAGGCCAGTAAATCAGGGGTTTGCTGAGAGGGCCATAAGAGCTGGCTGTAATTATCAGGAGCAGGGCTGGAGAGATACTGAGGTATATTTTTCAGATAGTATAATAAATCCAGGTTATATCCCGGGTTCAGTTCTGTGGCAGTTCCAGCCGCTGAGGCAGAAAACTGAGATATGAAAGGGAAGGGTTTTCCTATTTGACGGTAGAAATACCACATAAAGGGGAGGTAGATTAAGACCCCCAGGATAATTCCTTTTACCCCATTTTTTATTTCTTCTTTTTGGGGTTGGTTAAAGAATATCAAAAGCAGCATGGGTATTATTATCAGTCCCGAGGTGTAACGGGTTAAAAAGGCCAGCATGGCCACAGGAAAAGCCACATAATAATAGCGAGAATCATTTTTAACCGCCAGGTAGGTGAAGTACAACGCCCAGATAGATAAGGATATAGCGGGAGCATCCAGGGCTCCACTTACTGCCCAGGCCATTAAAATAGTGAAGGTGGCATAAGATAAGGCCCCGGCCAGGCTTTCATATTCATTGAACCTGATTTTAAGTAGTAAATACATTCCCACCGCACCCAGGATATAGAATACCCCACTTATCATAAAAAGAGACAGTTCAAAAACATACCCTGCCCGGAAAAGAAGGGAGGTTAAGAAGGGTAAAAAGGGTGATAGGTGCAGGGTATCCCCGATACCCATACCTGCCATTTTAAGAGCGTTATTAAGGTATAAGAATATATCCCAGTAGGCTACTCCAATCTGAGACTGTATAGAAACTAATTCATAAGTGATGATTAGCATTAAGAGCCCTAAAAGGGCCATGAATAGTAAAGATACTTTATTTTTATGGATGATATCTGTAATTTTTCCCATACAATTTCCTCTAAAATTATGATTATAATTCTAAGATAATAGTAAGATTTAGATATAAATTAATTTATCCAGATTAAATTATTTCTCCCGGAGGTAATAGTGATTTTTATTATTTTTAGTTTCATCTCTTAAGTTTTAATGAATGATGATTTAACATTTTAAATCCAGTTAGTAAATATCAACACCTTAAAAACCCTCCACTCTCTCAAATATAATTATATTGGCCACCCTTTGTACTTCTACAAATCCGGTGAGGTTGAGAGGTGGGTCACTATAGTAATTTATAAAGTAGGTGGTGTTATTTTCCAGTAACATCCGGGAAAATTGAGCATTGTCTTCAAAGTTTTTAGGCCATCCCCTTTTTACATTCATTTTAAGGTGCCAGCTCATAGCCGGCCAGTAGTCCGAATAAATCACCTTATCCTGATAATCAGGGTCATAATCTTTCATAAGGTTTCCTGCCGTTTCCAGATCACCATAGATGTGCCGGGGGACATTGTAGGCATAGGGTTGGATTGATGAAAACAAGAGTAACAGGGCCAGTATAATAGCCAGTAATCCGGCACTTATCTTTTTTTTACTTAACTGGCTTAACTTATCCTGTACTTGATTGAATCCCAGAATCAGGAGGTAGGCTAAAGCCGGGGTGGTGGTGATAAAGTAGCGGTCCACCTTGATTATAAGGAAGCTGTGGGAGATGAAGTAGGTTAAAAACCAGATGAGCATCAGCATATCCAGAGAACTGTTTTTCCCTGCCTGGTTTTTGGTGGAGTAGTAAATTAAAAAGATTAAGGCCAACATGGTCACCGCCGCAGTTAGGTAGGAATTGCCCTGCAGGGTAAAGATAAATAAAAGGGATAGTATTATCCCGGCTAATAATACCAGGGCTTTTTTTCTTTTTGAGGTTTTAAAGTTTTTAAAGCACCAGATATAGCGCATAGCATAAATTAAAAGCCCTGCCCCGGCAATTATAAGTATTAAATAGGAAACCATATTGGTCTGGGCCAGGCTGGGGTAGAGCATGGTGGCGTAACTATCATTTACCGGGTAACTGGATATGTACTGGGGAAAATGATTTATATAATAGCTTTTTCCAGGAAGGTAAGCCGGATCTCCCTGGGCCGGGTCATTGGCCACACTACCCTCAAGTAGATTTAAAAAGGGTACTGGTGTTCCCAGTTTAGAGTAAAAAAAGCCCATAACCGGGGCCAGTATAAGTAATCCTATTAAGAATCCCAGGGCCAGCTTTAGGAGGTGGTCTTTTTTTAACTGGCCCTCTAAAATTATGGTAAGAAAATAAAATCCTAAAGGCAGGATCATAAGTCCACTGGTGTAACGGGTGAAGAAGGTTAAAAAAGCCAGGGGGAATACCAGTATAAGTGCCCTCTGGTCTTTTTTAAATCCATATATTAGTACGTAGGTTAGCCAGATGGCCAGACAAACAGCAGGAACATCCAGGCTACCGGTGGCTGCCCAGGAGAGAACCACAGTAAATGAGGAAAAAATTATAGATCCAGCCACTGATTCTTTAGTGGAAAATCGTAACTTTAAAAGCAGATAAAGTCCTATTATCCCGGAAGCAAAGATAAGGCCACTTATAAGGTAGAGGGGGCTGGCCTTAACATATCCCAGCCGGAAAAAAAGGGAGGTTAAGAAGGAGAGTAATGGTGGTAGCTGGGTAATGGAACCTTCCCCTAAACCAGCATACATTAAGGCATTATTCAGGTACAGGAATATATCCCAGTAGGCCACCCCTAATTTGAGTTGTAATCTTACCAGATAGGCAGATAGGGTTAAGGCGAATATGATAATGATGATTAAAGCCGGATTATTTTTTAGATAGGAGTAAATATTATTAAAGAGATTCATGAGTAAAACCTTATTTTGTGAGGTAAATAATGGTAATATTAAGTGGTCCCAGCGCCCGGAGTTTGGAAGGAATTCTAAAAAAAGCCTATAATTCCAGGGGCATGGTTTAGTATATTATAGTTAAAGGGATATCTAAATACATTGCTTATATAATTATTCTAAAAATATTGAATTTATTAAAATTAATTCCCTGAATCTAATATAAATTAGGGTGCCATATATGAAAAAAAGTAAAAATATTTCCCTGGGTCTTTTATCATTTCCCTCCACCAAGACCGGGATTACTCCTTTATCCAATATGGTGGAGATACTCCTGGCGGTGGTGGGGGATCTACATCTTGTTTCGGGTAATGAATCCTGTCGAAAGTTCCAGGATGATAATAGGTTGGAATTGTACTGCACCCATCACCATAGTTCTTCTTTTAGCCTGAAAAGGGTTTGGAATTATTTTTATTTGCAACTTAGTATGGCCTTATATGTTTTACAACTAAGAAAAGTTGATTTCTGGATATTTTTTATTGGAGGAGACACCCTGCTATTACCCATGCTCATGGCCCGATTAACTGGTAAAAGAGTTATATTACTTTTTGCTGGTTCTTCTATCCAGACCCTGGTTCATCGTCAGGATAAATTTGCCGGGGTGGCCCGAAGGGTATCCCATCTTAATTGTAGTTTAAGCAATGCCATGATACTCTACTTTAAAAGCCTTAAAACTGAGTGGGGATTGGAAAAATATGAAGATAAAATAATAATCCAGCCCCGGCATTTTATTGATACAAAAAACTTTAAAAGAAATCCCGCTTCTCCCCGAGAATATATAGGTTATGTGGGACGCTTATCCCAGGAAAAGGGAGTTATGAATTTAGTTAAATCAATCCCACTTATGGATAAAAAGGTTAAGTTTTTAATTTGCGGTGAAGGACCTTTAAAAAAAGAAATAAAAGAATATTTAAGGGTTAATGATTTAAAAAATCAGGTGGAGTTAACTGGATGGATAAATCACCAGGATCTACCTGATTATCTAAATAGAATGAAACTTCTGGTGGTTCCCTCCTATACCGAGGGATTCCCCAATATCATCCTGGAGGCCCTCTCCTGCGGTACTCCAGTAGCAGCCACCACTGCCGGGGCCATAGGAGAAATCATAAAAGACCATGAAAATGGGTTTATATTAAAAAACAATTATCCTTCAACCATATCCGGCTTTTTAGAAGAGTTTTTAGACTATGAAAATCTGGATAAAATCCGGGAAAATGGTTACCAAACCGTGGCTGGTTTTGACTATAATAAAATCAAAAAAAACTGGGATGATTTACTATACCGGTTTTATGAGGAAGGTTTGTAGATTTTTTTAATTAAAATGATGTTTTTAGTAGGGGAGAGTTAAAAAAAATGAAGGATGAACTTAAAATCTGTCTTTTAATGCCCAAAATGTTTCCCCGGATAGGTGGTTTTGAAAATGTGGTATATGATTTATCCCGGGGCTTATCCTGTCACCATAAGGTGCAGGTGGTTTTCACCACCATAAGTTCAGATCGGCCCTTACCTCCCGGGGTGGAGGTTTTTCCAGTATTAAAGGAAATAAAAATCAGGTATATTGGTTTTTTATTATCTCTAATTTATAATAGTATTTTTTTCTTTTTTTATGCCTGGCAGGAGAGACCGGATATAGTTAATGTGCATCCGGTTTTCCCCGGGGTGATGATAACCTGGTGCAGTTGTAAATTGTTGAAAATTCCTCTGGTGGCCACCTCCCATGGAGGGGATATTCAGTTTACCTCGCAGGAAGACTATGGTACCCGTAAAAATCCCCTGGCCAATTGGATCTTGAAAAAAACCCTGCCCCTCGTGGATCGCCATGTAATTATCAGTAAGGCCATGTATCCCTTTGCCCGGAGTGCTGGTTCTCAGGCCTCCCAGATAGAAATAATACCCAATGGGGTGGACCCGGATTCTGTAAATCTGGATCCCGGACGTAAGAAGATACTGGAAAGTGAGTTAAATATTAAAAGAGATGACTTTGTGGTACTCTATCTGGGGCGACTCATAGATTTAAAAAGGCCTCAGGATTTACTAAAGGGTTTCTATCAGGCTAATCTGGATAATGCAAAACTAGTTTTTGCAGGTAGTGGAGATAAAGAATCAGAACTAAAAAAAATGGTTCATGATTTATCCCTGGAGGATAAAGTGTCTTTTGCTGGTTTTATAACACCTGAAACTGGTAAATGGGATCTTATTAATCTTTCCCATGTCCTGGTAGTTCCTTCCCTTAGTGAGGGTTTTAATTTAACTGTTCTGGAGGCCTATGCTTTGAGTAAACCAGTAATTGGAACCAGTATTGGGGCTCTCCAGGAAATCATAACTCCGGGAATAAGCGGTTTACTGGTGGATAGGCGTTCTCCAGAGGATATAAAAGAAGCCCTTATTTATATGTATGAAAATCCCCAAAACCGGGAAAAAATGGGTCTTGCTGGTCAGGAATTATTTTTAGCCAATTATACCCGGGATAAAATGGTCCACAAATACCAAAAACTATACCAATCCCTTATCACTAAGAAATAATTTTAATTATTTTTTTTGTCGGGTCCACAGGCTCTTTATAAAACGGATCTCCTCTTCATTTAAAGCCCGGGTAACAAGCATTAAAATTAAATAAATTATACCACCTGCTATTACCATGAATACCAGGTCTAATACGCCATTTCCTAAAATAAAAGAAGCAAGGTAGATGATTAGAGCCATGATAGCTGAAGAAAATAAGCTCTTGCTTAGAAATTTAAGGTCCAGGTGTACTTTTAAAAACCGGCGGGAGTAGTAGAATATTACCGCTGCTGCAATAAAATAACTGCTTAAGGTGGTTAAAGCAGCAGCAGTTAAACCCAGTACCGGTATTAAAAACAGATTCCCTAAAATATTCACCAGGGCGGCGATAAACCATATGCTGGCTATGATCCTGGTTTTTTTAACCAGGGCAAATACCAGAGAATAAATGGTGAATATGCTGTAAAAAAATGATCCTAAAGCCAGAATGGGTATGAGGTAATAGGAGTTGGCGGCAATTAAAGTATTGGATAGTAAAACCAGGAGGGGGTAGGCCAGTACACTAATGCCGAAAACTGCCGGGATGCTTAAAAATAAAAATAACTTCACCGAGTAAGTAAAGTAACTGGTGGTTTGGTTCATTTTGCCATTATCAAAGTGTCGGGAGATGGTGGGAAGTAAAATAGAAGGAAAAGGCATCATTATTAAGGCAATCAGGCTACCTATACTGTAGGCCGGAGAGTAGAAACCTACAAAGGAAGTCCCCAGTAATAGACCTATAAGGTATTTATCACTGGATTCCACTATCCAGTAGGAGATGGCACTGGGAACCATGGGCAGTGAAAAATCCAGATACTCCCTTATCCGGGTAAAGCGAGGCCGATAAATTCCTATTTCCCGGATAATTAAAAGATTCATGATTATAAAAATCACCACCTGGCCAATTAGATAGGCCAGGATAGCTCCATTGATGCCCTGATTTACTATAACTGCATAGGAAACCAGTACCAGACTTAAGTAAACCTGCAAAAATAGGAAGAGAGAATATATTTTTATTTTCTTAAAGGCCCGGAAGTAGTTTACAATAATGGTATTTATGGCCCCCAGGTAAACCACCAGGGATAAGACCTGGACCAGGAAAACATTACCATCAAATAAGGCACTGGCAATAAAATCTGAGAGAAGAAAAATGAAAAAGGACAGGACTAAGATAAAACTACCGGCAAAAAGGATAATAGAATAATAACCCTCCTGGATCATATTTTTTTCTTTAATAGAGGGTAGATAACGTATAACTGCATTGGGAAGTCCCAGAGTAGCCACTGCACCAAAAAGTCTTATGGTAACCTGGAATATATTCCACATACCAAAATCAGTTATGGTGAGGTTGTTAGATAATATAGGAATTAATATAATGGTACTCATGGCAGTTAATACATTAACCAGCCCCAATAAGCCCATTCTTTGCATGAAAGATTTGTATTCACTCAAAAAATTTTTCCCCTGATGGATGATTCTTAAATTAATATAAATATAATAATAGTCTTCATTTATTAAATAATTAAATCAAAGATTACCTACCTTACTTTAATATCAAGCATTTAAGTCTTAATAGGTTGAATTATTAAGAAGGATTACATAGTAAGTATGTACTAATATAAATAAACTGGTAATAAATATGAATTTTAAAGAATTTAATGGTGAATTTTTTCTCTGGTTGCTTTATAAGCACCTATTTAGCCATTTACCCTATTCTCCAGGTAATAAATTGCGGATGAAAATTCTAAAGAATTTTTTAGGAGATTGGGGTGAGGGTTCTCATATATCCACTCAGGTTTCCATTATCTCCCCGGAAAACATAGTACTGGGTAAAAGAGTAGGGGTGGCCAATAAGGTTATCCTGGATGGTCGAGGGGGTATAACTATTGGTGATAATTCCATTATTGGTTTTGAATCAGTTATTTTATCCTGCACCCACAATTCATCCTCCCGGGATATCCCCATAAGGGACCAGGGAATGTTTCAGAAGAAAATAGAAATTGGAGAGGATGTCTGGGTAGGGGCCCGGGCCGTAATCATGCCGGGAATTAAAATAGGTGAAGGAGCCATAATTGGGGCCAATGCCGTGGTTACACGTGATGTGAAACCCTATGCCATTGTAGGGGGAGTACCGGCCCGGTTTATTAAATACCGGCCCTGAATCTGAATATATATTTAAGTTTACAGGTGATTTTTTTGGAAGAAAGCATGTTAAAAAAAGTTGAAAATAAAAAAGCCCGGATTTGTATCGTGGGGCTGGGTTATGTGGGACTTCCCACCGCTATATTCTTTGCAGAAGAAGGATATGAAGTTATTGGTGTAGATAAAAATCAGGAAAAGGTGAGGCTCACCAACCAGGGTATATCCACCATTGGAGAGCTTAATCTGGATGATCGCTTAAAAAAAGTGGTGGATGATCATAAGTTGTATGCCACCACCGATACGGTGCAGGCCAGTGGTGATGCAGATATTATCATACTCATTGTACCCACCCCGGTTACTCCTTCCAAGGATCCGGATTTATCCTACATCATATCTGCTGGTGAAGAAGTAGCCCAGGGTTTGGATAGTGGAAAACTGGTTATTCTGGAATCCACGGTTTACCCGGGGGTTACTGAGGAAACCCTAAAACCATTACTGGAAGCTGGTGGTTTAAAAGCAGGGGATGATTTTGGTTTGAGTTACTGTCCCGAGCGTTACAATCCCGGAGATACCGAACATGATATACAGCATGTTTCCCGGGTTTTAGGGGCTATAAATGATTACTGGGGCCAGGTAACCCAGAAATTGTACCAGAGCATAATTAATAAAGATGTGAAGATTTTAAGTAATATTAAAACCGCAGAAGCAGCTAAGGTGATTGAAAACACCCAGCGGGATTTGAACATTGCTCTTATGAATGAACTGGCCATGATCTTTGAGAGGCTGGATATTGATATTATGGAGGTCATTGAAGGGGCCAGTACCAAGTGGAACTTCAATAAGTACTATCCCGGGGCAGGGGTGGGGGGACACTGTCTACCGGTTGATCCCTACTATCTGGTTAAAAAGGCCCAGGAAGTGGGTTATCATTCCAAGGTTATTGCCGCAGGTCGGACCATAAATGACCATATGCCCACCCATCTCTACCACCTCACGGCCGATGCTTTGAATGACCATGAAAAGGCCGTTAATAATTCTAAAATCGTGATTTTAGGTTTATCCTATAAAGAAAATGTAGGTGATCCCCGGGAATCCCCGGCCAGACAGTTGATACATAAATTGCAGAGTAAAAATGCCCGGGTAAGTGTGGTTGATCCCTACATCGATATTGATTATGAGGAAGGAATGGAAAAAGACCTCTACACCGCCCTGGAGGATGCCCATGCCCTGGTACTGGTAACTGCCCATGATGATTTTAAAAACCTGGATTGGGAAAAGATAAAAAAATTGATGAAACTGCCTATATGTATTGATGGTCGGAGAATCTATAATCCCATGGAAGTTAAATCCCATGGATTTTGTTATAGGGGAGTGGGGGCAATTAATCACTAAAATAATTTTTACTAAAAATAATGCTTAAATTAAAAAATAGGGATTTATTATTAAAAATTTAATCCCTGAAAAGGATTTAATTAAATTCTAAAAAGAGTTAAAATAATATTTTAACTAAAAAAAACCTCCCTTTTTTTATAAGAAATGCTCTGCAGTTTGTTTTAATTCCTCTTTGAAATCACCCTGAGGATTGTATCCCAGGGACCGGGCCCTTTCAATATCTGCCAGGGAATGTTTAATATCTCCACTTCGTGGTTTAGCATATTCTGCTTCCAGAGCAGTGTTTAGTATTTCATTTAAGTATTCCACCAGCTCATTTAGGGTGAATCTACGGCCACAGGCCACATTAAACACCCCTCCTTTTTGTGATTGGGCAGCTAATATATTGGCTTCCACCACATTTTTAATAAATGTGAAATCCCGGCTCTGTTCCCCGTCCCCGAATATAACTGGTTTTTCGCCTTTCAACATTTTCTGTATGAATTTAGGTATAACCGCTGCATACTGGGATTCAGGATCCTGTCTGGGGCCAAATACATTGAAGTACCGTAAAGATGCTGTTTTCAAACCATATACTTCTTCAAACACTTTGCAGTAATATTCTCCGGTGGCCTTGGTTACTGCATAAGGGGATTTAGGATTAACGGGCATATCCTCCACTTTAGGTAAAATAGGGGTGTCTCCATAAACAGAAGATGATGAAGCAAATACCACCTTTTTTACTCCAGCATCACGTGCTGAAATTAAAACCTTCAAAGTACCGGTTACATTAGCCTCATTGGATTTAAGTGGGTCTTTTATACTTCGAGGAACACTGGGTAATGCTGCCTGGTGAAAAACATAATCACAACCCTCAAAGGTGGCCTCCAGATCAATTTCATTAATATCCCCTAAATCCAGGTCAATGAAACCATCCTGCAGGTGTTTTATATTATCCATACTTCCCGTGGATTCATTATCCACCACCACCACCAGGTTATCAGTACAAAGCTCTTCTACTAAATGAGAACCTATAAAACCCAGGCCTCCTGTAACTGCAATTTTCTTATTTTTTATATTATCAACCCCATTTTTAGAATGACACGTTATGGTAAATGATATTTTTTAATTAAATGGATGAATTTTTATATATAGCGGATAATCCTCTAAAATTTGTAATTATAATATACCTCGATATAAACCTAGCTTAGATCAGGATTTCTCATTCTATTAATTACCAGCTTAACAATTCACCTGAATTAAATATATTATTTTATAAAGATAAAAACTTTTTAAATCAGATACATCTTAATAGAACTCCCAGGATTTAATATTATTGGCCTGAAGTAATGATTTAAAATCTATCAGAAGATTAGAGTATATTAAAATCCACTAGAACTTAAATAATTATTTAGTACCTTAAGTAATCTGAATAAACCTTAGCACCATAAAATAGATTATTTAATTGATTAAAATAAATAAAAAACCAATAAATTCGGGGATATAATTAAAATATTATAATTGAAATTAATAAAAACCCCCAT
>NPIE01006928.1_pt1 | contig 106585 bp, 95 predicted proteins | sample 8637661 | NCBI WGS metagenome assembly NPIE01 (sample SAMN07420842, study PRJNA396082) | bioreactor metagenome | isolation source: sample BA12 brine-fed electro-methanogenic bioreactor BA | place: Japan: Kochi | collected 2016-12-09
AAGCACTCCTCCGTCGGCGGCGTAGACCTGAAAGGCCGAATCCGTATCCCGGACGGTCACAATACATCGCTTAAGAATAGAGAGCAGATCAATATGACCGGGGAGAATAACGAAACTGCCTTCTTCTCCTTCAGCCGATAGACGGGTAATATCCAGCTCGTCAATTATTTTTTCAGGTGTCATTATCATGAATCTCATCTGCCGTTCCTGTCATATAGAGTTTTCGTTCCTCCACATTGTCAAAATCACCATTGAGGATCCGTTCGCAGCCATCCAGGGAATCTTTCAGAGAAACCAGCCGTCCTTTATTTCCCGTAAACTGTTCGGTGGTGTAGAAGGGCTGGGTCAAGAACCTTTCAATTTTCCGCGCCCTGCCGACGGTCCGCCGGTCTTCCTCCGAGAGTTCCTCCATGCCGAGCATGGCAATAATATCTTTCAGTTCTTCATAATGGGCGAGAGTCTTTCTTATCCCCCCGGCAATCTCGTAATGCCTTCGGCCGGCAATGGTGGGTGTCAGCATTTTTGACCGGCTCTGCAGCGGATCTATGGCCGGATAGAGTCCCTGGCTTGCCCGTTTTCTGGATAATGCAATCGACGCACTCAGATGACCGAATGTGTGTACTGCCGCCGGGTCGGTAAAATCATCAGCGGGCACATACACCGCCTGTACGGATGTTATTGCGCCGTCTGCGGTGCTGCAGATTCTCTCTTCAAGCTCGCCAAGTTCGGTGGCCAGCGTGGGCTGATAACCGACACGGCTTGGCAGCCTTCCCAGCAGTCCCGATACTTCGGCTCCCGCCTGAATAAAACGGTAAATATTATCCACAAGAAACAGCACATCCTGATGACGGCGGTCCCTGAAATATTCGGCCATAGTCAGGGCCGTATGTCCTACCCGGAAGCGGGCACCGGGCTGTTCGTTCATCTGCCCGAACACCATAACGGTATTTTCCAGCACCCCCACTTCCTTCATTTCACGGTACAGTTCTTCTCCTTCCCTTGAGCGCTCGCCAATTCCGCAGAAGACACTTGTCCCCTCGTAACCCGAAGCAATATTGTGAATGAGCTCCATGACAAGAACCGTTTTCCCTACTCCCGCGCCTCCGAAGAGTCCCGCCTTTCCGCCTGTTTCGAGAGGGGAAAGCACATCGATTGCTTTTATACCTGTTTCAAATATCTCTTCGCTGCTCGATCTGCGGTTCAGGGGTACCGGTTCCCTGAAAATGGATTCGTACGTTTCAGCCTCAACCTCTCCCAGATTGTCGATAGGCAGTCCGTTTACATCGAACATTCTACCCTTGATACCGTTTCCTACCGGAGCTGTAAGGGTCTTTCCGGTATCCCTGAACAGGTCGTTCCGGGAAATTCCTCTTGTAGGGGTAAGAGCAATACAGCGTACCGAATTTGCCGAAAGATGCTGGACAGATTCCAGAAGGACACTCCCGTCCCTGTTTTCAATTTTTTCGTGAAGGGGAGGAAGCTTATCGGGAAAATGCAGGTCGACAACACTGCCTCTCACCGATTCCACAAAACCGTCTGATACCGACATTATCACCGACCTTCCTATTTGCTCTTTTTTATCTCTTTCGAAGCGGCCTTGATCCCTTTCCTGATCTCCCTGCCAGCTTCCTTAAACCGGTTCTTTATATCCTTCAAACCTTCTTCGCTGGAAGATACGACCGATTCAGACTGTTCTCTAAGCTTTTCTCTTTTATCTTTGAGTGATGTTATTTTTTCCTTCACTGCCGACCGGGCATCAGATGAAAGCATTTTCCCTCTGGCTTCCAGTTCACGTATTCCCGCATCGTATTTATCTATTGAAGCGTTTATCCGTTCCTTGAGAAGTTCTTTTTTCTTTTCATTCATGGGCGTCTCCTTTACAAAAAACATGCAGGTATCATGCCAACACTTTCCGGCATGGCATACATACCCAGATATGCCCGCATAAATGTACCGCATGTTCTTTCAGGGGCAGACCGGGAACAGGTGATGCTTAAATTGCTTGCCGGCAATGGACAAGAGCAGGACCTGGTGTGTAAAATATATACATATGAAACAAAGTGATTCTGCTTTCGAACAGATTATTACCTGCAGCAGCTCAATGCTTGAATTGTTTGAACATGTCCGCAGAGTTGCTCCAATTGACATCCCGGTACTTATTTCCGGTGAAAGCGGCACCGGGAAGGAGCTGTTCGCGAAGGCCATTCACAATTTAAGCCTCAGAAAAACCGAGCCCTTCATTCCGGTCAATACCGGTGCCATTTCGCCGGAGCTTATTGTCAGCGAGCTCTTCGGTCATGAAAAGGGCGCTTACACCGGAGCCCATTCACGCGGTATGGGTAAATTTGAGATGGCCGGAAAAGGGACGCTCTTTCTGGACGAAATCGGAACCATGAATATGAATACCCAGGTTGCTCTTTTAAGGGTGCTTGAAACGGGTAAGTATCAGAGGGTCGGGGCGCAGACAATTCAGGAATCTTCCGCCAGGATTATTGCTGCAACCAATACAGATCTTGCGGATTCCATACAAAACGGTACTTTCAGGGAAGATTTGTTTCATCGATTGAACGTTTTTCCCATTATAATCCCTCCTCTTCGTGAGCGGGCCGATGATATCCCTCTTCTGATCGAGTATTTTGTCCGGAAGTATTGTGATGAATTTTCCATGGAGCCTCCGTCTTTTTCAAAAAGCGCCGTTGAGGTTCTTAAAGCCTTTTCCTGGAAAGGAAACGTCCGGGAACTTGAAAACATGGTCATGAGGCTTATCATAAACCAGTCCGGAACAAGAATAGATACCGATGACCTGCCGGAAGAGGTAAATGACGGCTCCGAAACTCCACCGGGCACTGTCAGTATAGAAATCGGAACAAGCCTTCAGGAAGCTGAAAAGGAAATTCTCCTCGAGACGCTGCATTTTACCAGGGGCAACAAAAAGAAGGCCGCGGAAATACTCGATATAAGCAGAAAGGCTTTCTACAATAAGCTGAAACAGGACAGTACCGACTGAACTTGGCATACAACCTGCATGTTATTCTTTAATGAAAAGAAGCTTGCAGAAAATGTTCGGGTTCACCCTCTCCGGTAAAAGCACGGAAACAGAAACATCAAAACTGATCTCACTATATGCGGATCCGGATTCCTGGTTTCTCGCTATTGCTCTGTTTCAGGCAGACGGGAGCAGTCATCTTGAGTACATGGGGATCAAAGATATCATTTTTGACTGGAACCTCCTTGAGTGCCGGCGGGCGGACGGAGCGGAAGCGGCGGACAGGACGGCTGTTCCGTCTGAACTTCTGGATCTGCATGAGCTGATCAGTTCTTCCATCGCTTTTAATGAAAACATTATAGGAACGGTACGGGATGCCGTCATTGATGAGTCGAGCCTGCACATTGACGCGTTTCTTGTAGATCATCACGAAAATGATTCATCCGGAATTCTGTTTCTCGAAAGCGACTGGTGTTCCTGGTCCAGGGATGGCGAATCGTATCTCTCGATCAGAGTACCTTTCGAGAAGGTGAAGAGTTTTCTGGAATGAATAAAAGGAGCTGGATATGACCGATAAGTTGAAAGGCAGGGAGTATTACGAGACAGAGACCCGAGAGTGGCTGGACTCTCTCGACTATGTTCTGAAAAATGAAGAGCCGGAACGGGTTCAGAATTTATTTCGGCGTCTGCAGATTAAAGCCCAGCAGCATGGTGTGCAGTTTTCATGTCCGGGGAATACACCATACATGAACAGCATCACAAAGAACGAGGAGACCCCGTATCCGGGCAGCAGGGAAATAGAGCGAAGACTTAAGAGCATTATCCGGTGGAACGCGATGGCAATGGTGACCAGGGCAAACCGCGGGAGCGAAGGCATAGGCGGGCATATTTCCACCTACGCTTCGGCCGCTACGCTCTGGGAGGTAGGTTTCAACCATTTCTTCCGTGGGGCGGATGACGGTTCCTCCGGAGATATGGTTTTTTTCCAGGGGCATGCTTCACCAGGTGTTTATGCACGGGCATTTCTTGAAGGTCGGCTCGAAGAGAAGGATCTCATCAATTTCCGGCAGGAGCTCAGACCCGGCGGAGGCCTTCCATCATACCCGCATCCCAGGCTGATGCCCGATTTCTGGCAGTTCCCAACGGTTTCGATGGGACTGGCCTCAATAATGGCTATCTACCAGGCACGCTTTAATCAGTACATGGAAGACCGCGGACTTAAAGAGCATGACGACAGGAAGGTCTGGGCCTTTGTCGGGGACGGTGAGATGGACGAACCCGAGTCTCTGGGGGCCATTACTCTTGCTGCGCGGGAAGAGCTTGAGAACCTTATTTTTGTGGTCAACTGCAACCGTCAGCGTCTGGACGGACCGGTACGCGGAAACTCCAAAATCATGCAGGAGCTTGAGGCAGCCTTCAAGGGTGCTGGCTGGAATGTCCTGAAGGTTGTCTGGGGCAGCGACTGGGATCCTCTGTTTGAGCAGGACGACGAGGGTCTCCTTCTGAGCCGTCTTGAAGAGCTTACTGACGGACAGTACCAGAAGTTTATTGTCGAGGACGGAGCATATATCAGAAAGGAGCTGTTCGGTTCGGATGAACGGCTTCTGAAGCTTGTGGAAAACTATTCCGACGAACAGCTGAAAAAGCTGCACATGGGCGGACATGATCCGGTCAAGGTGTACAACGCCTATCAGAAGGCCGTCAGTCACAAAGGCTCGCCGACTGTAATTCTGGCGCAGACCGTAAAAGGATACGGGCTCGGCGAGGCCGGGGAGGGTAAAAATGTTACCCATAAGCAGAAAAAGCTGAACGAAGAGGAACTGCGCTATTTCCGCGGCCGGTTCGGCATACCGATATCCGATGAAGAGGTGGCTGAGGCTCCGTTCTATAAACCTGCCGAAGAAAGTGAAGAAATGAAGTATCTTCTCGAACGTCGAAAGGCTCTTGGAGGGTTTATTCCCAGACGGAATTCGGAAGCCGGTGCAATTGAAATACCGGACGAAGAACTGTTTAAGGAGTTTTATGAAGGTTCCGGAGATCGTGACGCCGCCACCACAATGGTTATCGTACGAATCCTGAGCAAACTGCTGAAAGATGAGAAAATCGGCAGGCTGATCGTACCGATAGTTCCGGACGAATCAAGAACCTTCGGTATGGAATCACTTTTCCGTTCCGCCGGTATCTACTCGCATGCCGGACAGAATTATGAACCGGTGGATAAAAAAAGCCTTCTCTTTTACAACGAAAAAAAGGACGGGGCAATTCTTGAAGAAGGAATAACGGAGGCGGGTTCGCTCTCCTCATTTATTGCGGCCGGAACCTCGTATTCAAGTCACGGTATGCACACAATTCCTTTTTTCATTTTCTATTCGATGTTCGGCTTCCAGAGAGTGGGAGATCTTATCTGGGCGGCTGCCGATGCACGAAGCAGGGGCTTTCTTGTAGGCGGAACCTCCGGCCGGACAAGCCTGGCAGGGGAGGGGCTGCAGCATCAGGATGGACAGAGCCATCTCCTTGCGCTCTCCCTGCCGAACCTGAAAGCATATGATCCGACTTTCGCCTATGAGGTGGCGGCTATTGTCACCGACGGACTGAAACGAATGTTCGTGGAACAGGAAGATCTCATGTACTACATCACCGTCCTGAATGAGACCTACCCGATGCCCTCCCTGCAGGAAGTCGCAGGAAATAAAAAGAGGGAAAAAAGCATTAAAGAGGGAATTCTGAAGGGAATCTATCTCTTCCGGGGAACCGAAAAAACAAAGGGAAAAAAAGTTCATCTTTTCGGCAGCGGTGCAATCCTTAGGAAGGTAATAGATGCCGCCAGGCTCCTGGAAAAAGATTTCGATATACCGGCGGACGTGTACAGCGTGACAAGCTGGAAAGAGCTCTATATGAACGGAACGGAAGTCGACCGATGGAATCTGCTGCATCCGGATGAGGAAAAAAGAGAGTCCTATTTAAGCAGTGTGCTTTCGGAGGCCCGAGCGGATGAAGCCTTTGTAGCCGCCACGGACTACCTTAAAGCACTGCCTCTTACGGTTTCTTCCTGGCTCCCTTCCAGGCTTGTATCTCTGGGCACCGACGGTTTTGGAAGGAGCGACAACAGAAAAGCACTGAGAGATTACTTTGAGGTGGATGAAAGGTACATTGCTCTCGCCGCTTTAGGTGAGCTTGCCTCAAAGGGACACCTGGAAGCGAAGGTTGTAAGCAAGGCCTTTGAAAAGTTTGGGATTGATCCGGAAAAGCAGGATCCCGCAGCGATATAAAAGAGGGAATGTATGATTAAAGAGATAAAACTACCGGCCATAGAGGAAAATGTCGAATCGGGGACGGTCAGTTCCATCCTCGTATCACCCGGGGACACCATAAAGGAAGGTGATCCGGTTATAGAAATGGAAACCGAAAAAGCTTCGATGGAGATACCGTCTCCCGATGCGGGAACGGTCAAGGAAATTAAAGTCGGTGAGGGTGATGAGATATCCGTGGGGGAGCTTATTCTTACCATTGAGCAGGAGGGCTCCGGAGAGGGGAAGCCCGAAGAGAAGGAATCTGAGTCTAAAGATGAGCCTGAGCCCGAGAAGGAATCCGAACCCGAAGGGGAGCCTGAGCCCGAAGAGGAGAAGGCACCCGAAGAGAAGCCGAAGCCCAAACAGGAGCAGAAAGCCGAACCCGAAGCGGGAAAACAGCCCGAAGCCTCCGAAGCCCGCCTCGTTCCGGCGGCTCCTTCGGTGCGCAGATTCGCAAGAGAAATCGGTATCGATATTACGGAAGTGAAGGGAACGGGGCCTTCCGGAAGAATCTCTGTCGATGATGTCAAAAACCACAACCGGCAGGAAAAAGAGAGCGGCAGACCGGTGCGAAGTGCCGCCGCTGCGGAGTTTCCCGATTTTTCGCAATGGGGAAAAACCCGGCGGGAACCGATGAGCAAGGTAAGAAAAATTACCGCCGAACATACTCTGGAGGGATGGCAGAGCATCCCCCATGTTACCCAGTTTGATAAAGCGGATTCCACCGGTCTGGAAGCATTCAGAAAAAAATATCAGAAATATGCGGATGAACAGGGAGCACACATAACCGTTACCGCCCTGCTGGTGAAAATGGCGTCTCATGCACTGAAAAGATTTCCACGCTTTAATGCGAGTATCGATATGAAAAACGAGGAAATCGTTTACAAGGAGTACGTGAACATAGGCGTGGCGGTGGATACCGAACGCGGGCTTCTGGTTCCGGTAATTAAAGATGCCTATGGGAAATCCATAATCACGATTGCAAAGGAACTTGGCGACCTGGCGGAAAGAGCCAGAAACAGGAAGATTAAACCTGATGAAATGAAAGGGGGCTCCTTTATCATTTCCAATCTCGGAGGAATCGGAGGGACACAGTTTACGCCTCTTATCTATCCTCCCCAGGCGGCAATACTCGGAGTATCACGGGGAAGCATGGAGCCTGTCTATGATGAAGAAAATGGTGATTTTCAGGCGAGACTGATGCTGCCCCTGTCCCTCTCATATGACCACCGGATTATCGACGGTGCGGACGGGGCAAGGTTTCTCCGCTGGTTCTGTGAGGCTCTCGAACAGCCCATGCTGATAATGCTTGATGATGCCGGAGAGAAGGAGGAAGATTAATGGGTGAAATGTATAAAACGGACCTTGCGGTTATCGGAGCGGGTCCCGGCGGTTATACCGCCGCATTCAAGGCGGCGGACCTCGGGAAGCGTGTCGTGCTTATCGATCCTGAAAAGAACCCGGGAGGAGTTTGCCTTTACCGGGGATGCATACCCACAAAAGCCCTGCTGTATGCCGCGAATCTGAAAAATGAAGCGGCTAAAGCGAAAGAGTTCGGAATTACCTTCAAGGATCCGGAAGTGAATATCGACAAGCTCCGGGATTTTAAAAACGATGTGGTAAAAAAACTTACCGGCGGCGTAGGCCAGCTGACCAGGCAGCGGAAGATAAAGTATATACAGGGCAAAGCCGAATTTTCCGGTGAAAGTTCGCTCAACATAATTGAGAGCAGGGATTCCATTACGGAAGTTGAATTCGAACATGCAATTATCGCAACCGGCTCCCATCCTGTACCGCTTTCCGGTTCTTCCGATTTTTCAAGCGAAAGGCTCATGTATGCCGAGGATGCTCTTGAGATACCCGATATCCCCAAAACCCTTCTGGTTATCGGAGCAGGATATATCGGCCTCGAAATGTCCAGCTTTTATGCAAGTCTCGGCTCGGAAGTGACAATCATCGAACTTACCGGACAGATTATGCCCGGCTCCGACAAGGAACTGGTGGACACATTCCTGAAAGCCAATAAGAAGCTTTTCAAGGATATCCTTCTCAATACCCGGGTGGAGAATCTGGAAGAGGCCGGAAATGGTATAAAGGTAAGTTTCAAAAGCGGGGATGATGATGCGGAGAGCAGAACCTTCGAAAAAGTTCTGCTCACTGTCGGCAGGAAGGCTAATATCGAATCCCTCAAGCTGGATAAGGCAGGAGTAAAAAAAGACGGGAATGGTTTTATAAGTGTGGACGGCCAGCGGCGGACCAATAAAAAGAACATTTTTGCCATCGGAGATGTAACGGGACCGCCCCTGCTTGCCCACAAGGCAAGTCATGAAGGCCTTACTGCGGCGGAAGCGGCCGCAGGAGAGAAAAGCGTTTTCGAGCCTAAAGTTATTCCCTCTGTGGAATATTGTGATCCGGAAATAGCATGGTGCGGCCTGAGCAAAGAACAGGCGGAAGAGGAAGGCTTTGACGTTGCCGTCACCCGCTTCCCCTGGGCGGCTTCCGGCCGTTCCATTACGATGGGGCGAAGTGACGGACTGACAAAAATGATCATAGACAAAAAGAGCGAAAGGATTCTGGGAGTCGGAATTGTCGGTAAGGATGCCGGGGAGCTTATCGGCGAGGCGGCCCTCGCAATAGAGATGGCGGCTCTGGCCTCAGATGCTGCTATGACAATCCATCCCCATCCGACCCTTTCGGAGACCTTAATGGAGGCGGCGGAATTATTCTACGGGCCCGCGACTCATGTGTACAAAGGCCGGAAAAAGGAATGAACTGACCGGCTGCCGCCGGGATCAGAGGGTGCCCGCGCTCACCTCTTTATAGATGCGATGTGTATCTTCCCGGCGGCACAATTCGGTTCCCGGAGTCATTACGGCGGCGGCTCCTGCCGCTACACCGAGACGTACCGCATCCTCCAGGGCTTTCCCTTCCGCCAGAGAAAGGGTAATCCCGGCGATCATGCTGTCGCCGGCGCCTATTCTGCTCTCAACCGGAACCACCGGTGAATCATATTTGACCGTACCTCTGCCGTTTATAAGATAGGCCCCTCCTGCGCCGAGGGATACGACGACATGTTTTACCCGGCCCTCATCGACAAGGCGCAGGGCGGCATCCCTGATCTCCGGCTGTTCAAGAACTTCTTTCCCGGAAAGCTGTGCCAGTTCCCGCAGGTTCGGCTTGATAAGAAACAGTGTTCCGGCAGCCAGAACTTTTTCAAGAGCCGGACCCGAGGTATCGGCAATGAAAAGGGCATTTTTTGATGCGGCCAGAGCGGCGATTTCCCCGTAGAAACCGGAAGGCACAGACTCCGGAAGACTTCCGCCGGCTGCAATAATGGTATCTTCGTCCAGCATTTCTTCAAGGGTTTTTTTCACGAGCTCCAGCTCTTCACTGCTCACTTCGGGGCCGGGCATGCCGAACCGGAACTGCTGTGAAGAGCCGTCCTCCAGGATGGTAAGGTTTTCGCGGATGGAAGAGCGTATCGGTACCGGCCTCAGGAGAATACTCTCCCTCTTCAGAAGGGAGTCCAGCTTTTCTCCTTCGAATCCCCCGGAAAGATAGACGGCAGTGCTGTCTCCGCCAAGTCTGGCTATTGCCCTGGACACATTCAGGCCCCCGCCTCCGGGGTCGCTCTGCACCGTATGGCAGCGGAGCTTGGTATCATGCTTTACGTGGTCTATATGAGCACTTTTATCAAGCGAGGGATTCATGGTCAATGTAACGATCTTTTTCATGTCTATCTCCATTTTTTCATTTTCAATCCTTCTATTAAAGCTATAAACAGGTAATCCGGATGTCAATTATTGGTACTTGTCCAACAAATATAAGAAATGGTTTCCATATGTGAGCTGAATAATGTCTAAAAAGGTATTTTACGTAATAAGTTGGCACTTATTGGGTTTATATTGGATTATATGTATATGTATAAGCGAAAAATGGCCAAAATAATCAGAATTTGTTTGACAAGTGAATAATTCCATTTTATTCTGGAACCGGCTTGCGGAGGAGAGGCAGATGAAAGGACCGAAGAAAAACGGCGCGCTCAGTCACGGAGCAAGAGATTCAATTCTGGAGTTTATCCGGAATTCGAACCTCCCCGTTGACGATGCCCTGCCGACCGAAGCGAAGCTGATGGAGATGCTCAATGTGAGCAGGCACACCGTCCGCGAGGCTCTGGCTCTTCTCGAACAGGATCGTATTGTCTACCGGGTTCAGGGTAAGGGGACATTTCTCAAGCGCAAGCCTCTGCAGATAGAGCATGGGCTGGAAAAGCTTGCCAGCATGACGGACCTGATAAAAAGCCGCGGGCTTGTTCCGGGAACGCGCTGGATAGGCATAGAAGTAAAGCAGGCGGGCGCGAAAATGGCGGAACAGCTCGGACTGGGCAGCGAAGAGAAGGTTGTCACCTTCAAGCGACTCAGGCTTGCGGGCGGAAACCTGGCAAGCTATTGTGTAGACAGCATGTCCGTAAAACATTTCGATTCGATTCCCTGCGAAATTGAGGACGAGTCGGTCTTCGCTTACCTTGAACGCGAGAAGGGCATATATATTGAGACTGCGGTAAGCTACATCATCCCCACGCTTCCGACCCATGAGATGATACAGGAACTGGGAGTCAAAGAGGATCAGCTTTTTATTCTGCTTGAACAGCTGCATTACGATAAAGAAGGAAATCCGGTTATTTATTCCCTCGATTATTTTCAGCCGGATGTAATCCGATTCAAAATTAACAGAACAAGGTGAGGTCAGGATATGGGAACTATCAATGCAATTGAATACCGGGCCGATAAGCTCAGGCTTATCGATCAGAGAAAACTGCCGAAGGAGTATACCTTCTTCGAATGCGCTACCTGTGAAGAGTGCGAATTTGCCATAAAAGATATGGTGGTGCGGGGCGCTCCGGCAATCGGCGCGGCTGCCGCCTACGGAGCCGCTCTTGCGGCCCTCCAGTACCGTGATCTTACGGGAGCAGCCTTTCTGGCGAAAATGGAGGAGGCTCTGGATCTCCTCAATCGTGCCCGGCCGACGGCGGTCAATCTGATGTGGGCCATCGAGAGAATGAAACGGGTGCTGGCAGGGGTAAAGGAGCGCTCTTCCCGGGAGGTTTACGATGCCCTCAAAAAAGAGGCCGACGCAATCCTGGAGGAGGAGACTTCCAAAAGTGTAACTCTTTCCGATTACGGAAATGAGCTTGTTCCCGAGGGAGCGGTAATCCTGACCCACTGCAACACCGGTTCCCTCGCGGTCCCCGGACCCGGCACCGCCCTGGGGATAGTACGGGCGGCCCACAATGCCGGAAAAAAGATTTCCGTTTATGCCGATGAAACCCGTCCACGTCTGCAGGGAGCCAGACTAACAGCATGGGAGCTGGTTCAGGAAGGCATTCCCGTAAAGCTGATCGCCGACAGTGTTGCCGCAACCTTAATCCGGGACGGAAAGATAGACCTTATTGTGGTCGGTGCGGACCGCATCGCGGCCAACGGAGATACCGCCAACAAGATCGGTACTTTCATGCTTTCGGTCCTGGCGAAGCGCTACGGCGTACCCTTCTACATTGCCGCACCGGTCTCCACCATCGACTTCGAGTGCCGCGGGGGGGATGATATCGAGATTGAAGAGCGCGGAGCCGAAGAGCTTACCAGGATAGAAGGGGAGCAGGTTGCACCGGATGGGGTGGAGGTTTACAATCCCGCCTTCGACGTAAGTCCGGCCGAACACATTACAGCAATAATAACCGAGCAGGGCATTCTGTATCCGCCCTATACCGACGCAATTGCCGGACTAAAACGATAGGGAGAAGCCGCCGTGAGTACTAATGGTGAAAAAGCCGTAGAGGTAAAAGGACTGACATTTTCTTATCGGGGTGATGAAGAGGTCCGGGCGGTCAAATCGCTCGAGCTTTCAATAGACCGGGGGGAGTTCGTCGTAATAATGGGACCCAGCGGCGCCGGTAAATCGACCCTGGCAAACAGTCTTAACGGCCTTATTCCCGGCTTTATCCGCGGCAAGTATACGGGAAGCGTACTTGTTAACGGAAAAGTGGTAAAAGGGACTCCCGTAAGCCGCATGGCGAAGGATATCGGCCTGGTTTTTCAGGACTTTGAGGCGCAGCTCTTTTCGACCAATGTAAACCTTGAAATTGCCTTCGGACCGGAAAATTTCGGCATTGCCCGTCCGGAAATCAGGGAGCGCATTCTCAAGGTGCTGAAAACAGTCAAGCTGGAGGGCTTTGAGGGACGGCAGCCGGCAACTCTCTCGGGAGGACAGAAGCAGCGTCTTGCCATCGGCTCGGTGCTTGCAACCTATCCGGGCATAATCTGCATGGACGAACCGACCACGGACCTTGATCCCGTCGGCAAACTCGGCATTTTCTCGATTGCAAAAGAACTGCACGAGAGCAGGGAGTTCACCCTTATCATCATCGAACATGAAACCGAAGAGGCTCTGCATGCCGACCGTCTGGTCATAATGAAGGACGGGGAGATTCTTGTGCAGGGCAGTCCTGCGGATATCCTGAAGGATGTAAAGTTTACCGATGAAGTGGGAATAATGTCCCTGCAGATTCCCAAATACTTCTGCGAGATCCTCGGCTGTGAACGGGATGAGCTGCCCCTCAAACCGGAGGAGGGGCTGGAATTCTTTAAACGTAAGGGACTTACTATTGACGGAACGTGTTACCGGGAACTCCGAAACCGGGATGATGAGCGGGAAAAGAACTACGGCCAGACGCTTATCAGCACCAGAGCTCTGAGCCATGTCTATCCGAACGGGAACAGGGCAGTCGACGGCATTTCTCTGGATATCAGGGAGCGCGAGTTTATAGCCATTCTCGGTCACAACGGAAGCGGCAAAACCACCCTGGTCAAGCATTTCAACGGGCTGCTTCTGCCGACGGAGGGTGATGTTACCATCTGCGGAAAAAATACGCGGGAACACTCAATTTTTGAAATAGGAAAAGAGATCGGATACGTCTTCCAGAATCCCGACCATCAGATATTTGCCGATACCGTTTTCGATGAAATAGCCTTCAGTCCGAAAATTCGCGGTTGCTCCGAGGAGGAGATAAAAATACGCGTAAAGGAGGCCCTTGCGGCGGTTGAGCTGGACGGATATGAAGAGAAGGATCCGTTCTCCCTCAGCAAGGGGGAGCGGCAGCGCGTGGCAGTCGCATCGATCCTTTCGGCCCGGCCAAGAATAATCATCCTCGATGAACCGACAACGGGGCTCGACTACAAAGAGCAGAAAAAGATGATGGAGCTGGTCAAAAAAATGAACGAGTCGGGCCACACCATCATCATGATTACCCATACCATGTGGGTGGTCTCCGAATATGCCCACAGAGTTGCGGCCATCAAGGATGGAAAGATTATGATGGACGGAAGAACCAGGGATGTTTTTGCGCGGGAGAAGGAGCTCCACGATTCCTACCTCAAGACACCGCACATCGTATCGCTCGGCAATATGCTCGGACACACCGTTCTGTCGGTAGATGAGATGAAGCACTGTACCGGAGGGCTTAAATAATGGATATGTTTCTCTATGTCGATCTGGATACCTTCGTTCACCGTCTGGATCCGCGAACCAAGCTGCTTCTCATGCTGCTCAGCTTCGCTCTCGGGGTTATGTTCAACAATATTCTGGTCCTGGCGCTTGTGCTTGTGATTGTGCTTGTGTACGGCTCTGCCGGACGGGTTCTTTCAAATCTCAAGAGGATCCGGGTCGTACTGGTTATGATAACCCTCTTTTCCCTTCTCATATGGTCGATCGCGGAGAGGGGAGAAACCCGCTTTCTTATCTTTTCCCTTGAAGGCCTGTTTTACGGTTTTATGATAGCCGTAAAGACCAATCTGATGATTGTCGCCGGTATGGTTTTTCTCAGCACCACAAAGATTGAGGAAATAGCCGAAGGTCTTGTAAAGCTGAAGCTTCCCTACCGGGGCGCCTTCGCATTCTCAACGGCCATCCGTCTGGTGCCCATGATAGTGGCAACCAGCTATACCATAATCCAGGCGCAGAAATCCCGGGGGCTGGATCTCGACTCGGGCACTCTCTTTGAAAAGATCCGGAAATATGTTCCGCTCATGATACCGACCCTTGTTTCGGTCATACGGGGGACCAATGTCTTTTCCATGGCTCTTGAGTCGAAAGGTTTCGGTTACAGCAGTGTCCGGACAAATTATCTCGAACTGAGAATGAAGGGAAAGGATTACCTGATGGCGTGCATCGGAATACTGATTGTCGTATCCGCCGTCATTCTTAAAACCAGCCCGACAGCTTATGCTGAGCTGGTCAATTTCTTTCCATGGGCAGATTTTGCCTGAGGGCATAAATAAATAAAGGAGAAATGGCTATGAAAGACGTGTTCACAATGTGGAAGAAGACCAAAATGGTTGTTCTTGTGGCTCTGAGTGCCGGCCTCTATGCGGCTCTGCTGATTCCCTTCAAGGGTTTCGTGCTTATTCCGGGAATTACCGAGTTCCGGCCAGCGAGCGCGCTGCCGGTGGTTCTGGGCCTGCTTTTCGGACCCGCCGGGGCCTGGGGAGCGGCGATCGGAAACCTTATCGGAGATTTTTTCGGTTCCCTCGGAATCGGAAGCTTCTTCGGCTTTATCGGGAACTTCATGTTCGCCTATGTTCCCTACAAGCTGTGGATAAACCTCGGCCTGGTTTCGAAGGATGACAGCGAACCCGATCTTAAATCCGGTAAGAAGATTGTAGCCTATGTTGTTGTAAGCTTTCTCGGTGCAGCGGCGTGTGCTCTTCCCATCGCCTGGGGCCTCGAGGTACTTGGTATGGTTCCCTTTGCGGCTCTTGCAAGCATTATCACCCTGAACAACACCATTCCCGCACTTGTCCTGGGAATCCCGATCATGCTCATCCTCTACCCCCGCATCAAGAAATGGGATCTCCTCTGGACCGACATTATGGATGAAGAGGATATTCCCGTTGCGGGAAAACTCTCCAGAACCGGCGGAATTGTAATGACCGTCAGCATCCTCGGCGGACTGATCGGCGGATTTCTGGCAGCCTTCGGTGTCGGACAGGCTCTGCTCTACAGCGGCTTCGGCGCCGGCGGAGATGTCGGTTCGATCGGTGTCATTCTTGTAGCCGGAATCGGAACTGCCGGCCTTATTGTTTCTTCTTTTCTGCAGACAATGCCGAAAAAGGAATCCTGACCGCGGTTAATACCGTCTTCCGGTTCGTCCGGAGGGCGGTTTTTCTTCTCCATGATCTTATCAAGGAAAAATCAGGACGGTACTCCGTATGAAACGCATGGACGATTATCTCCCCTTTGTTCTCCAGCATAAAAACATCGCCAGAATTGAGAACGATGAAATCCTCATCGGCGACAGAAGAGCCTATCCCTTCCGAAAAGAATTTTACCGCTGTTCGGGAGTGGAGGATGTTGCCGTTGCCATCGAAAAGATGGTCACTCAAGGAGGCGGACCTGTTCATGCCGCCATGACGGCGATGCTTCTGCTGGCCCGCCGCGCCGAGGCCGGTAAAATCAGAACAGATAAAGAGACCTTTATAAAGGCGGCCGACAGGCTTAAGCGTACCAGACCGACCAATACCAGCATGGCCCGTCTTCTGGACGTCATGGTGGGGCGGATCTGTCAGGGCATCGATTCCGGAGAGAGCTGCGTTCAGATCGCATCGGATTTTATCGGGGAACATCGGAGGAAATATGAAGAGAATGCCTGGGCCATGGCGGAAACAGGTGCTTCTCTTATTGCCGACGGCGACGGGGTTATGACCATGTGTTTCGCCGAGACCTCCTTCATTCTTTCCATAGCGCGCGCAATGGAACAGGGTAAAAAGGTAAAGGTCTATGCTCCGGAAACAAGACCATATTTCCAGGGTGCCAGGCTTACCGCACCGAGTCTGATGGAGATCGGGGCAGATGTAAGCCTTATAACCGACAGCATGGTAGCCTATACCATGTCCCGGGGAAAGGTTCAGAAATACATGACCGCCGTCGACATTATTACCCGCGACGGATGGGCGGCCAACAAGGTGGGAACCTTTCAGAATGCCATAGCCGCTTCTTACCACGGAATCCCTTACTTTCCTTTCGCCATAGATCCGGACATGAGCCGGGTCGGAAAAGATTCCATCGTCATAGAAGAGCGTGATCCGGAAGAGGTTAAGCGGGTAAGGGGAGAGCTTACCACCAGGGAGGATATGCAGGCCTGTTATCCGGCCTTCGATATTGTTCCTCCCCATCTTATCGCCGGAGTAATAACACCGAGGGGGCTTGTATCGCCCTACCTACTGGAACATGTGTTTACTGATGAAAAGGAGCAGGGCTGATGAATGTTGCAATTATAGGCGGTACCGGTATCTACAGCGTGGACGGCATAGGTACCGAAAAAATAACTGTTGATACGGAGTTCGGCCCGGCGCTGCTTTATCACGGCCTGGGCGAGCATTCACGGCTCTATTTTATCTCCCGCCACGGAACGGACCATTCGGTACCTCCCCACAAGGTTAACTACCGGGCCAATATTGCGGCCCTTGCACAGCTGGAAGTGAAGCGGGCGGTGGGTATTTATGCGGTAGGTTCCATTACCGAAAAAGTTCGGCCCGGAACCATCGGGCTTATGGATCAGTTTATCGATATGACCCAGGGACGGGAGTTCACATTCTTCAATGGCGGCAGCTCTGGTCTTCTGCACCGCGAAATGGCGGAGCCCTGCTGCCGCGATCTCGGCAAAAGGATTCTCGAGATCGCGGCGGAGCGCGGTCTGGTGGTGGCCGACGGCGGTACCTATATCTGCTGCAACGGTCCCCGATTTGAAACGGCGGCGGAAATACGCATGTACCGGGGCTGGGGCGCCGACTTCTCGGGAATGACCGCGGCCACCGAAATTTCTCTTGCCAGGGAAAAGGGCATTCACATAGCCGGTCTGGTCTACTCCATCAACTGGGCGGCAGGAGTGCGTAAAGACCTCGAGTTCATCACCCGGGAAGATGTTGCGGAAAAAAAGAGGCAGATGCTGGAGCTTGCGGTGGAAACCCTCTTTTCCGTACCCGGCACCTGCGGCTGTGACTATCAGCCGGAATTTTAAGGAGACTGATAATGAAGAAAAGCGATATGAAATTTGATACCAGATCCATTCATGCGGGAGGACCCCATACCAATCCGGAAAACGCCCTGAATCCTCCCATTTTCATGACATCGACCTTCACCTTTGAAAACACCGACAAGGTGGATGCGGTAATGAGTTTTGAAAGCGACGACTACGTCTACACAAGGGGCAACAATCCCACCCTGCGGCTTTTCGAAGAGCGGATGACATCTCTGGAAAACGGTAAGGGGGCGGTGGCTTTTGCATCCGGAATGGCCGCCATCAGTTCGGTTCTCTTCTCCTTTCTGAAACCCGGAGACAATGTTCTGGTACATAAGACCCTCTACGGTTCATCATACAACGTGGTGACAAAGGTGCTGCCCAAATACGATATCGGGTACCGGATTGGAGACCTTGAATCGGTGGAGGAGATCCCCGGCATGGTGGATGAAAACACAAAGGTTATCTATTTTGAAACTCCCAGCAATCCGAACCTCAGCATCGTCGATATCCGGAAGGTCTGCGAGTTTGCCCGTCCCCGGGGTATCAAGGTAGTTATCGACAACACCTTTGCAACTCCTTTCTTTCAGCGGCCCCTGGAGCTCGGGGTCGATGTTGTCGTTCACAGCGCCACAAAGTATATCTGCGGCCATGGCGATGTTGTTGCCGGTGTGGCGGTTGCTAACGATGCGGATTACATCCTCAGCCTGAAATTCGATTACATGTGCGAGTTCGGAGGTGTCTGCAGCCCCTTCAACGCCTGGCTCCTGCTTCGGGGGCTGAAAACCCTTGGGGTTCGGATGCGGCAGCACGAGAAGAACGCCATGGCAGTTGCACGTTATCTGGAAAAGCACCCAAAGGTTTCACAGGTGCTCTACCCGGGACTGGAAGGCTTCGGCGGTCATGAAACGGCCAGGCAGCAGATGAGCGGTTTCGGAGCAATAGTAAGCTTCGAGGTAAAGGGCGGTCTTGAAGCGGCGAAGCGGGTGGTGAACAATACCGAGCTTTTCCAGCTTGCGGTAAGTCTGGGAGACTGTGAAACCCTTGTTCAGCTGCCGGCGGCAATGACGCACCGGGGCTATGACCACGAACGGTTGAAGGAGTTCGGTCTTACCGAGAGCATGATAAGAATTTCCGTGGGCATAGAGGATATTGAAGATATTCTGGCGGAGCTGGAGAGGATTCTGGCACTTGCATAGGAAGCAGCTTATACGGGGAAACTCATCCCCGCGCCGCCGGTGACAAGGCTTTTTTTAAGAATGTCCAGGGGAACCGGACGGCTGAAAAAGTAGCCCTGGAGGATGGAGCAGTTCTCTTTGCGGAAAAAATCCCATTGCGGACGGGTTTCGATCCCTTCCACGACGACCTCAAGTTCCAGGCTCTCGGCCATGGTCAGGATGGTCCTCACAATTTTCCTGTTGTGCGGTTCATCTATGTGGGCGGTAAAGGAAATATCAATTTTCAGGCTGTCTGCGGGCAGCCTGGACAGATAGCTCAGGGATGAGTAACCTGTCCCGAAATCGTCAACTGCAATATGAAGCCCCGGTTTCTTTGTTTTCAGTTCCGTCAGCTTGTTTATTACCTCGTCGGGGTTCTCCATCAGGCTCTGTTCCGTAATTTCAAGCTTTACCATGTCCGGTTTAATTCCCGTACGGTTGATAATATTGACCACGCTTGCGACAAAGGAGGCTTCCTGCCATTGAATCGGAGAAACGTTGATCGATACCGGGAAATCGAAATGCAGGACTCTATGCAGTTCAACGACATCCCGGCATGCTTTTTCCAGGACCCAGTTGCCTAAAGGCACGATAAGCCCTTTTTCCTCGGCTACGGGGATAAACTGGGAAGGCGGAATCTCGCCCAGTTCTTCATCCTTCCAGCGAAGGAGCGCCTCGATACCGGAAAAATTCCCGTCTCTGTCCACCATCGGCTGATAATGTAGCCTGAAAAGAGAGTTGTTGAGAGCGTTCTTGAGTCCCTGTTCAATTTTAAGCTGGAGGGTAGCCTTGGACACCATGGATGAATCATAGACCGTGTAACGGTTTTTTCCCGCGCTCTTTGATTCATACATGGCCAGGTCGGCATTTTGAATAAGGGCCTGGATATTGTCACCATGGCCCGGAAAAAGGGCGATTCCAATACTTACTCCAATGGTAACCATGGAAGTTTCGTCATCTGATTTTTTTGCATGAAGGTAATAGGGACGGCGGACGGCAGCCAGAATTTTCCTGGCGACAGTTATGGCATCCTGCTTTGTATCGATTTTCGGCAGCATTACCACGAATTCGTCGCCGCCGAAACGGTAGATGGAATCACTTTCCCGAAGGCATTCCCGAAGACGGCCGGCTGTAAGCAGAAGAAGTTCGTCCCCGACATTATGTCCGAGGGTATCATTAATCTGCTTGAAGCCGTCCAGATCAAGAAACATGAGAGCGCCGTTGAGCATGGGGTACTTTTCAAGCTGTCCGAGGATCTCCTTCATGTCGGTATTGAAAAGGTCCCGGTTCCCAAGATTTGTCAGCCTGTCATGGTAGGCAAGTTTGCGCAGCTGGCGTTCAATGTTTTTCCTGCCGGTTATGTCCCTTATTATGCAGGTAAGGGTACGGCCCTGGAAGTCGGAAGAGTTGCCGAAGGACATCTCCATGGGAGATACCCCCCGGCTTTTATGCTTTCCAAGAACCTCCATGCTGCGTTTAAGACCAAGTTCACTGCGGTGTTCGCTGTCAACAATAAAATACTTCCTGAACTCGTTCCGGTGGCGCTCAAAAATTTCAGGAGGAAGGAGTATCTGGAAATTCAGTCCCAGAAGCTCCTCTTTTTCGTATCCGAAGGTCTGTCGGACTGCACTGTTTGCAAAGACAATCTTGAAGGTTTCGTCAATGCGGATTATGGACTCACCGACCGTCTCGGTAAGAACGTTGTAATGCTTCTCCAGCTGTTCGAACTGAGCCAGAAGATCCTGATAAGAGGAAAGATCGGTCATCTGTGCAATAATCATAACCTCACCATCACAGAGAAAGGCGGAAAAACGGCATTCATAGGAGCGAATTTCTCCAAACCCCGTGCGGCAGCGTATGACAAAAGGAAAATCGGCGGTTCTTATGGTGGCGTAGGCAAAGGAGTGCCTGCACTGTTCCAGATGCATGGAAACAATGGGCTGGTATTCCCTGGCTACAATGTCGGACAGCGGTTTTTCTTCCAGTTCCATGAGAGAGAAACCCATCTGGTCCGTCCATGCGCTGTTCAGCCATGCAAAATTGCCCCGGGCGGAAATAACTGCATAGGCGTTCTTTGAATCGGCAATGGATAGAAGGAAATCCTTATGGGTTTCGGAATCTTTTACAAAGATGTAGCCGAACTCCCTGAACAGAGCGGTAAAATCCGGAGAATCGGAGGGGTTTAAAAATATCTTGTCAGAACTGGAAGCGGTCTGTTCCCGCATCTTTTCTTTTTTCATGGTAATTCATCTGCTCACTGCATTGTATCAAAGTTGCCATTACTATACCACTCCGAACGGCTTAATGGAATGATAATTATGGAGTAATTTTATATCTATTGAAGCACAAGTTCTATCGTGACAGGGTTGTGGTCGCTGTGTTCAAATCCAAGATCAATTCCACGGACCTCTTTGATGCTGATATTTCCGCTCACAAAGAAACCGTCAATAACCGTCTCAAAATTCTCTCCCTGCACATACGGTTTGGCATTGTCACGAACGGTGGAGACCCTGGGGTCGGCGGCAAGGGTAAAATCAAGAGCCAGGAAAGAGTCGGGAAGCATGGCAACCCAGTCAGGAAGGGGCTTTTCATGGCGCTCCGCCAGTTCCCGGTCCAGAAGGTGGTTCCAGTCACCAGCAAGAATTACATAGTTCCCCGAGTCATAGAGCCGGGAAATATACTCTTCCAGAAAAGCCACCTGCTGTGCACGAATTGCTCCGCCCTTGTCAAATGCGGAGAGATGAAGGTGGATAAAGGAGAGGGTTTTCCCGTTGTCAACAGGAAAATCGGTCACCAGTATCATCCGTTTAAGATCGAAATAGCGCTTTGGAATTGGTTCATCTCCGGGAAGAGCAATCCGTTCGCTTTTCTCCGCCCTGAATCTGGAAAGGGTGAGCAGTCCGGAGTTGGCATAGCCCATGGGGCGGGAGACCGGAACGGGTACCCATTTCGCCCTGTAGTTATAGGCGAACCAGGCTCCCCAGCTATCGTCAACCGCCTCCGTAATCATCCTGACCTGATCGGTCTTAAAGCTGCGTGAAGATCTGGTATCTACCTCCTGAAGGGCATAGATGTCGGAATCCGAGCCGGTGATAAATGATATGACCGCATCGATATTTTTCAGGGTCTGTTCAAGGCTGCTGGAGCGTGATTCGATTCCGCCGTCCATAAAAAAATCCTGTCCCGCATCCAGTCCTGCATATCCCGTGTTGAAGGTGCTTATGGTGACCGTCTCCCGGGCCTTCAGTTCCATACTGCCATTGCGGATTGTACGTGCCGGTTCAACCGGAGCGGGCCTGTAGTCTGTTGCGATAATGAATACGAGAAAAAGCAGAAATATTCCTGCAGCACTGCCGGCAATAAGCGCTGAGATACGAATAAACAGAGTTAAGCCTTTTTTCATGTTACACCTTCCTGCTTAATTCTGGGCCCGTTCATCCCGGATGTCAAACCCTAAAACATGCCCCCGATTTAACTGCTCCTTCCGCCGGCCGGTATCATTCTTTTCCGGAAACGTGTATAATGAGGCCGTTCGATGGAAAATTGGACAATAATCCATAAAGAGAGATATATATGGCACAGGAAAACACTTTCGACAATCTCGGGCTGTCCGAGGAGATGCTTCGCGCAATCAACAAAAAGGGCTTCGAAGAGCCCACGGCAATTCAGGCAATGACCATTCCGGTAATGCTTCGGAATGATACCAATATCATCGCACAGGCTCAGACCGGAACCGGAAAGACGGCAGCTTTCGGTCTGCCCCTTATTGAACTCGTAGATGCGGCTTCAAATGCCGTTCAGGCACTTATTCTGGTTCCCACCAGGGAACTTGCCATACAGGTGTCAGAAGAAATCAATTCACTGAAGGGGAGCAAGCCTATCAGGGTGGTTCCCATCTACGGCGGGCAGTCGATCGATCAGCAGCTGAGAAGGCTTAAGCGTGGAGTCCACATTGTGGTTGGTACTCCCGGACGTGTAATCGACCATCTTAACCGCAAAACCCTGGATCTGAACAGCATAGAGCATCTGATTCTCGACGAAGCCGACGAGATGCTTAACATGGGCTTTATCGAGGACATGGAAGAGATAATGAAGCATACGAACCCAAAAAAGCGTACGCTCCTTTTTTCCGCGACCATGCCGTACAAGATAAAGGAACTTGCCAACGATTACATGGAAGGCTACGAACTTATTGCCGCCAAGAAGGAGCAGCTTACCACCAACCTGACCGAACAGATTTACTTCGAGGTCAAGGCTTCGGACAAATTTGAGGCGCTGTCGAGAATTATCGACATTGAAGATACCTTCTACGGGCTGGTTTTCTGCCGTACAAAAAATGATGTGGATTCCGTGGTACAGCAGCTGACCGACAGGGGGTACGATGCGGAGGCGCTGCACGGAGATATATCCCAGTCTCAGCGGGAAAGGACCCTGGAGAAATTCAAGAAAAAGAAGATCAACATTCTTGTCGCCACCGATGTTGCCGCCAGGGGAATTGATGTCAACAACATGACCCATGTTATCAATTATTCCCTGCCCCAGGATCCCGACGCCTATGTCCACAGGGTAGGAAGGACCGGAAGGGCCGGAAACGAGGGGACCGCAATTACCTTTATTACTCCGAGCGAGTACAAGCGGCTCATGTATATCCAGAAAATCACCAGAACGGATATTAAGAAGTCTAAGCTTCCCAAAGTGGAAGATATCCTTGAAGCAAAACGCAAAAAGATTGATGAGGATCTTATGGCCTCCCTTGAGGGGGAGATCACCGAAGAGTATTTTAACTGGGCAAAGAGGATGCTTACCGAAAGCCAGGTGAGTCCTACCGAGATAGTAGCTGCGCTCCTTGCCTATTCATTTGAGGAGACCCTCAATCCCTCCAACTACGGGGAGATACACGAGTTCAGTGCTTCGAGAAGCCAGATTGACCGTCAGGGTACGACCCGTCTTTTTGTGGCCCTTGGAAGAAAAGATAAAATTTCTCCCCGGGAACTGGTGGAGCTGCTCTCCGGAAGGGCACCGATCAAACCCAGGGAGATCGGCGATATTCAGATTATGGAAAACTTTTCCTTTGTAACCGTTCCCTTCTTCCTGGCGGAAAAAATTGTAGCCGGATTCAGGACAAGAGGAGAGAAGCCCCTTGTTACCCATGCGAAAAGCCCCGGCGGCAACAGAGGCCCTGCTTCAAGACCCGGACCGAGGACAGGCCCCAGGCCCGGATCCAAAGCCGGATACAGACCCGGAAAAAAGCCGGGAAAATCCTAGGCAGCTTACCGGATGAGTCCGGATTTCCTTCCTTTTGCCGCCTTCGTACTTGTTACGACCTTTACTCCCGGTCCGAACAACATTGCAAGTGCGGCAATGGGAATGCAGAAGGGCTACCGTCGGGCGCTTCCGTTTATGTCCGGCATCGCTGCCGGTTTTTTTCTGGTCCAGCTTATGTGCGCAGCTCTGGCTGCATTGCTCAGCACGTTTCTGGAAGCGGCCGGTATTTGGATCCGGATTGCGGGAGCCCTTTACATTCTGTATCTGGCGGTTCATCTCCTTCGCGCCCGCTATGATCTTGAGCCGGATGGAGAAAACGAAAATGTACCTGAGGGTTCCACGGAGAGGGGCCTGTTTATCAGAGGCGCACTGCTTCAGCTGGTCAATCCGAAGGGGATTATCTACGGACTTTCGGTCTACTCCATTTTTCTGGCAGATCTTACAGACGGCTTGACTGCTGTCCTGTTCTTCCCGCCCCTTCTTGCTGCTCTTTCGTTTGTCTCCGTCAGCTGCTGGGCCTTGTCCGGTTCAATAATCGGCCGTTATATCGGAAACGGAACGGCCAGGAACGTGCTCAATGCTGTTTTTTTCCTGCTGCTCTGTTATGTTGCTTTTGATATGGTTTTTGGATAGGGAGAGGATTATGAACGAGAAAAAGAAACATCCCGCCGGCTATCTGCTTGCTCTGGGAGCAACCGCAATCTGGTCGGGTAATTTTATCATAGCGAGAGGGTTCAGCGGAACCGTTCCTCCCGTATCGCTTGCTTTCCTGCGCTGGTCCGTTGCCTTGCTGGTGCTTCTTCCCTTTGCCTTGAAGGCGTTTATTGCACAGTTTCATCTTGTATGGAAGCACCGTCTGTACCTGACAGCGGCAGGTTTTCTCGGCGTAACCCTGTTCAACACCCTTGTCTATATTGCCGGCAGTACAACAAGCGCAATGAATCTCTCCCTCATATCGATAACCTTTCCGGTCATTATCGTAGTACTCTCGCGGATACTTTTCGGGGAAAGGATCTCTCTCATGCGTATGGGCGGGATTGTTCTTGTGCTTGTTGGAGTAGTCTATCTGATAACCAGGGGTAAATTGTCCGTTCTGCTGGAGCTTTCTTTTTCCATAGGAGATCTCTGGATGCTGCTTGCGGCAACGGCTTTCGCGGTCTATTCCATTCTTCTGAAAAAAAAGCCTCCGGAGATGGATATTATGGTTTTTCAGCTTGGTACCTTTTCTGCCGGGCTGATTTTGCTGACACCCTTCTATCTGTGGGAAACGGCGGTTGTTCCACCCGTTTCCTTCGGTTTTTCCCTTATTATGGTGCTGTTCTATGTCGGTGTTTTCGCTTCACTGACAGCTTTCCTGTTCTGGAATAAAGCGGTGAGTATGATCGGTCCCACGGAAGCAGGGCTGGTTTACTATACCCTCCCGCTCTTCAGCGGTATTCTCTCTATCCTGCTTCTCGGCGAGTCTGTCAGCATTGTTCATCTGGTAAGCAGCGTTCTGATAATCGGAGGCATTCTGATGGCAAACGGTCTTCTGTTCAGACGGGGAAGCGGATTGTAAAGGCCGTCTCCGGTTCCTTTTCGAGACTGATGCTTCCCTGTATCTGGTTGACCAGGGTACGCACAAGCTGCAGCCCTACGCTGCCGGGAGTATGATCTTCAAGCTTGCCTTCAAAGCTGTTCCCGCTGTTGGCTATGGTCAGGGAGCAGGTTCCTGAGCCCTGATCACAGCTCATCCGCAGACTGAGTCGATGCCTTGAGAGGGTATTGAAGCCGTGTTTGACGGCATTGGTTGCCAGTTCGTTCAGTATGAGACCGAGCGGTATTACCGTTTTGACCGGAAGACTTATGGGCGGAACATCAATATCGATAAGAACATCGCCGATGGAAGCTGCCGAAAAAATTTCATTCAGGAGGCCTCTGCTGTATTCTCGGAAGCCGATAGAAGCATCATCTGATTCGTACAGTTTTTCGTGAACTATACGGATTGCATGAATCTGGTTGGTAAGATCCGAAAGGTCCACCTTATCGCCAAGTGCCATCTGCTTTATACTTATGAGAGAAGTAATCATGGCAAGATTGTTTTTTACGCGGTGATTAATTTCCCGGAGGAGATACTCCTTTTCATCAATAAGCTCCCTCAGACGGGTGATATCGGTGTTGAAACCGACGAATCGGACCGCTTTGCCCTCCTCATTGAAAAGAGCCTTTCCCCTGCCGTTTATCCATCTCCAGTTTCCGTCACGGGTCCTCATCCTGAAGGTAGTCTCATATGAATCGGTTTTACCGCTCAGATAATCATCAACCGCCTTAAAGGCGTGCTCCTTATCATCCGGATGGATAAGATCACTCCAGGCATTGTTGGTATAGGGCAGTTCGTCCGGTTCATAACCGAGCATTTGTGCAAACTGTTCCGAGTGGTATGCGTCGTTGGTCTGGAGGTTCCAGTCCCACAGGCCGTCACGGCTTCCCTCAACGGCAAGACGAAATCGTTCCTCGCTTTCCTTAAGCGCCTTCTCGGCTTTCCTTATGCCGGAAATATCGTGGATAATCGCCTGTAGACAATCATCATCCACCTTCTTGGTATTCATGAGAACAGGAACGAGCTCGCCGCTTCTTGTTCTGATAATGCGTTCCCTCTGTACAACCTCACCCTTGTGAACCAGATCGTAACGCAGCGGCTTATCATTGAGTTCCGGCGGAGGGAATATGATATCGATCGGGTTTCCGATAAGTTCTTCACGCGAATAGCCGGTAATACGGGCTATTGAGAAATTGGCATCGGTAATAATTCCCGAACCTGAACCGATAAGAATCCCGTCCGCCGCCTGATCAAAAAGCGAGCGCATCCGCTTCTCGCTCATGATAAGCTCTTTTTCTATCTCCTTTTTTTCGCTTATATCCCGGGTTATGGAAATTATATACGGCTCATCTTCAAGGCGGATAATGCGGGCGGACATAAGCCCCGTTTTCAGACGGCCGTCTTTGCACCTGAATTCGGCTTCCAGATTCTGTACCACACCGTCCCGTTTCAAACATGCAAGAAGCTTTAACCGGTCTACCGGTCTTGCCCATATCCCGATTTCAGCGGAGCTTTTTCCGATTACTTCTTCCGGTGCGTAGCCGGTAAGGGCCGTGAAGCCTTCGTTAACATCGGCATATAGTCCATCCTCAAGACGGTTAATATTGACGGAATCGGGACTGGTCACAAATGCTGCCCGGTATTTCGCTTCGCTCTCTTTTACCTTATTATGTGCCTTGAAAAGCCTGAACGCTATCTCTATCGATTCAATAAGAACAAAAGCATCCGTGTTTTTGCGGACATAGCCGTAGCCGGTAAGCTTTTTCCGACCTTCACCAGCTTCCTTTTCCGGATAACTTGTTAAAAAAACGATTGGGATACTATGTTTATCCTGGATAAGCAGGGCAGTCTCGGCTCCGCGGCACTTTGAGCCGGGGTCAATATCGATAAGGGCAAGATGGACTGCGGTACCTGAATCGATGATCTTTAATGCTTCTTCTCCATGGCTGCAGCGGATAAGCGAAAAACCATGCTGTTTGAGGGTCCCGACAAGCGGGACGGAAAAATCGGATCCATCTTCAAGAAGAAGTATCGTTCTGGTCATTCAGACCTCTTAGCGACATATTAGATGTTTTTATTATAATATGACCTGCTCCAATTAGCAAACAGAACTCCCGGGCTTATACCTGATAGGTCGAAGAAGAAACATTTCCCCCCCTGCCGCTCCAGTTTGTGTGAAAGAACTCACCCTCCGGACGGTCAACTCTTTCATAAGTGTGGGCTCCGAAAAAATCTCTTTGCGCCTGAAGCAGATTTGCGGGAAGGCGTCCGCTCCGGTAGCCGTCAAAAAAGGAGAGCGCCGAAGCTATTGCCGGGATGGGGATACCGGCAATAGCCGCCCTTGAAACCGTTCGTCGCCATCCCGCCTGGCTTTCATGTACCCTGTCAAGAAAGTAGGGGTCTACAAGAATGTTTTTAAGCGCGGGATTGCGGTCGTAGGCTTCCTTTATCTTTCCGAGAAAACTGCTTCTGATTATACAACCTCCCCTCCACATAAGGGCAATCTCACCGTAATTCAGGCTCCAACCGTGTTCCGAGGCGGCTTCCCGCAGCATCATGAAACCCTGTGCGTAGGATACCATTTTGGATGCAAAAAGGGCCTGCCGAATATCCCCGGCAATTTCGCCGGTATCCGAACCGCCCGCTGAACGGAGGGTCGACGGGTCGGGGCCGGAAATAAGGGCGGAGGCATCCACACGTTCCTGCTTCAACGCCGAAAGAAAACGTCCGTAGACCGCTTCGCTTATAACCGTTACGGGAATACCCAGATTAAGGGAATCTATCGCGGTCCACTTGCCGGTGCCTTTCTGACCGGCACGGTCCAATATTTTTTCAAGAAGAGGTGTGCCGTCGTCATCTTTCACGCTCATAATATCGCGGCTTATCTCGATCAGGTAGCTCTCAAGTTCACCCCGGTTCCATTCTGCAAAGAGACCATGCATTTCATCGTGGGTCAGACCGAGACCGCGGTAGAGCAGATCGTAGGTTTCGCTTATCATCTGCATGTCTCCGTACTCGATCCCGTTATGCACCATTTTTACGTAGTGGCCGGAGCCCTCTTCGCCGACCCACTCACAGCAGGGCTCACCGTCATCGCTCTTTGCCGCAATATCCTGAAAAATATCTTTTATCAGAGGCCAGGCAGCCGGGTTTCCTCCCGGCATTATCGAAGGACCGTTCCGGGCCCCCTCTTCTCCGCCGGATACGCCGGTCCCGACAAAAAGAATGCCCTTATCCGACAGTTCGCGGCATCTCCTGGTGGTATCGGGATAGTGGGAGTTGCCGCCGTCGATAATGACGTCTCCCGCTTTAAGCAGCGGAACAAGCCTCTCTATAAAAGAATCAACCACCGTACCCGCCTTGACCATAAGCATAATTTTTCTGGGAGATCTGAGGGAGGAGACCAGCTCTTCAAGGCTTTCCGTACCGGTAATCGACGTCCTGCCGGCGGCAGCATCCTTAATAAACTCTTCAGTTGTTGCCGTCGTCCGGTTATAGACGGCAACGGAATATCCGTGGTCGTTCATATTGAGGACAAGGTTCTGACCCATAACCGCGAGTCCTATCAGTCCAATATCCGCTTTGCTTTTCATGTAATGATCCTCCTGTCCGGGCCGATCCAGAGCCCCGCCGCCGGATTGGTAATGTAATAGAAGCTTCCGCCCTCCGGGTCCCTGTTCCACCCTTCCTGAAGCGATGGGCGCAGGTAGAACGCGCTCATCGCTTCCAGGTTTCCGTACTGGTAGCCGACCGATTCAACCTCCTCCCGGGAAAGATGTCCGGGACAGCAGGTAATCGAGAAACGGCCTTCTGCCGAGCCGTGAATAAGATGTGCCGCCGCCGCGAGGTTTTCGGAGAGGATTCCCCCCGCGTCTACCTCTTTCGTGATCGCCTCCGTACCGCGGTAGCCGAAGCGACGGATTATTCCGTCAATCCCGTCGTCTTCTCCAAAAGAGCGTATGCCCGGAGCAAGAATGATAAGCTTTCCGCCGTCGGCGATGGCCATACGGGTCCGGTAGATGCTCTTGTTTCCAAGCCAGGTGCTGCGGTATTCGGACGGGTCAAGGTAGACGACCACGGTCTTCGGAGAGGTTTCCAGTCTGCTTATATTAAGTTCCGCCGAGAGTTCCGATGCGGCTTCGAAACAGCCCCGGTCGGCGCCCATAAAAAGCCCTGCAGGAACCGGGCCCTGTTCTCCGTTTTTCATTACCGTGAGAACATATTCGATCGGTAAACGGGCGGCAAAGTGTTCCTGGGCGTAATCGAGAACTGCCCTGACCGGAGAATCAGTCCTCCCCATAAGCCGTTCCATGCCGTAAACCGCTCCCAGATAATGACTCTTGTTTATCCCCCCGATTCCCCCGGTTCCGATGAAGATGTTCTTGCTGTAGTTGGCCATCCCTATTACTTCATGGGGAACAACCTGGCCGATGGAGAGGATCAGATCGTGCCGGCCCGAGGCAATCTCCCGGTTTACCTGGGCTTCCCAGTCCCAGCTGCAGCGTCCTTCGGACAACTCTTCGATAAAAGCCGCCGGAACAATACCAAGCGTTTCAACATCCCGCCGCCAGTCGTGTACGGCGAATAGTGAATGATCGACACCGGGAAACATGAGATCAAGTTCGGCTGCGCTCATGGGAGTATGGGTACCCAGGGCAGGCATAATGGTCTTTATTCTTGATCCGAAAAACTCGACAGCCCAGCAGGTGAGGGTACCCGCCATGCTGTGCAGCCTGGTTATATCGGGAGGAACAATCATAATGCTTCTTCGGCCGGAAAATACGGAAAGTGCCTCAAGAAAGGTCTGTTTCATGTCGGCAATCGGAATGCCCTTACGGTCTGTAATCTGCGCGCGGATCTGTTTTTCGGTCATAATCAGATTCAAAGTATAATAAAAAACGAGCGATGGTGCATCATGAATACGGGCAAAGAGAGAAAAAATCTCTTCCCGGAGAGAAAATGCATTTTTTATTTCCGGACGCTCATGACGGGCACCGCTTCTTTTTTGCGGGATATGGAAAAAACAGGGATGATTTTTATTTCTACCGGCATTATGGTGCTGTTTACTGATAATATGCATAGAAATGTATAAATATACACTATAGGTCCCTATATATTGCAATATATACAAAAAAATACTTAAATACCGGATAATGCATTGAACGCAAGGGGAGGAAGGTATGCAAGCTGCGCAAGGCCTGTATGATCCGCAATTTGAACATGATGCCTGCGGTGTCGGTTTTATCGCCAACATCAACGGGACAAAAGGCCATGATATTGTCGAAGAGAGTATAAAAATACTGATAAATCTGGAGCACCGGGGAGCCGTCGGCGGCGATATGAAAACAGGGGACGGCGCCGGTCTTCTGACCCAGATTCCGGACCGGTTTTTCCGTTCAGTTCTCGATTTCACGCTGCCCGCCGAAGGGAGCTACGGTGCGGGTGTATTTTTCTTTTCCCGCAGGAAGGGAATGGAGGAAAAGGGAAGGACTATTGTCGAGTCGGTGACGGAAAGCGAGGGAGGAGAATTCCTGGGCTGGAGAAAGGTTCCGGTAGATGAGAGTGTGCTCGGTGATACTGCCCTTGAAAGCCTGCCGGCAATTGAACAGGCCTTTTTTCATTTTCCGGGACTCAGCGGAGAGGAGCTGGAGCGGAAGCTTTACATATGCCGGAAACAGATGGAGCATGAGGCTGCCGCGGCGGAGATGGATCTGGACTCCTTCTACATCCCTTCGCTCTCCTCACGCACCATTGTCTACAAGGGAATGTTCGTATCCACCCAGTTTACCGGCTTTTACACCGATGTTCTCCATCCCGATTATATCAGCGCCATAGCTCTGGTTCATCAGCGCTACAGTACCAATACCTTTCCCAGCTGGGCGCTTGCGCAGCCCTTCCGGTTTATCGCCCATAATGGAGAGATAAATACCCTTCGGCGCAACATGAACAACATGGTTGCGCGTCAGACCACCATATCGTCGCCTCTATTCGGTGATGAAATTTCCAAAATATCACCGGTGGTCAATACCGCGGCGAGCGACTCTGCGGTATTCGATAATGTCTTTGAGCTTCTGGTTCAGGGCGGCAGGGACATGGATCATGCCATGATGATGATGGTCCCCGAAGCCTTCGGAACCCGATACCATATCTCCGAAGACAAGCGCGCCTTTTACGAATACCACGCCTCCATAATGGAACCCTGGGACGGTCCTGCGGCAATCGTCTTTACCGACGGAACAAGAATCGGCGCGACCCTGGACCGGAATGGACTGCGGCCCGGCCGCTATACCATAACAAAAGGCGGAAAGGTCGTTCTGGCTTCCGAAGCGGGGGTCATAGAGTTTCCTCCCGGGGAGATAATAGAAAAGGGCAGACTCGCTCCAGGCAAAATGTTCGTTGTGGATACCGGGAAAAAACGCATTTTCAGGGACAACGTGCTCAAGGCCTCGGTCAGCCGCGGAAAACCCTATCGGCGATGGCTCGAAAAAAACAGAATCGAGCTTAAAGGACTTTTCGGACTTCCATCTCCTGTGGCTCTGGACAAGGAGACCCTTGCCAGCCGGCTGAGAGCCTTCGGCTACTCCCTGGAGGACATAGTCAAAATTATTACGCCCATGGTGCTGAATGCCCAGGAACCGATAGGTTCCATGGGAAACGATGCGGCCCTCGCCGTACTCTCCGAACGACCCCAGCTGCTCTACGACTATTTTAAACAGATGTTCGCCCAGGTTACCAATCCGCCCATCGATGCCTACCGTGAGAATCTGGTCATGAGTCTCATGAGCTTTGTAGGAAGGGAACGGAACCTTCTCGGAGAGACGCCGGAACACTGCCGTCAGCTTAAGCTCTCCCATCCCGTGCTTACCAATGACGATATCCTGCGTCTGCGCCACAGCGATATCGATGATTTCAGGGTGGAAACCGTTCCGATACTTTTTCCCGCAGGGGAGAGAGGAGGAGCCCTGAAGAGTGCTCTCGATGATCTCTGTGCCCTGGTGGAGGAAAAGATAGACGGCGGCGCTTCCCTTGTCATTCTCAGCGATCGGGAGATGAGCCGTGATATGGTCCCCATACCCTCTCTGCTTGCCATGGGAGCGGTTCAGCAGCATCTGGTGCGGAAAGGAAAGCGCCATCTGACGGGCATCATCATTGAAAGCGGAGAAGCGAGGGAGGTTCATCACGTCGCCACCCTGGTAAGTTACGGTGCAAGCGGCGTCAATCCCTACCTTGTTTTTGAAGCGATGGTGGATCTCAAGCACCGGGGCTACATACCCGAAGAGCTCAGTCTCGAACAGGCGGCGGAAAACTACGTTACCGCCGTAAAGAAGGGACTGCTCAAGGTTATGTCAAAGATGGGCATCTCGACCATAAGAAGCTACCGGGGCAGCCAGATTTATGAGGCCATCGGTCTCGGCAGCGATCTCATGAAGGCCTATTTCCCCCACACCCCTTCCAGAATAGAAGGAATCGGTCTGGAAGAAATTGAAAAGGAAACCATCCAGCGGCATATGTCGGGCTTTCTGTTTGATGAAAAGCAGCTGGACCATCTGGATTCGGGCGGGGTTTACCAGTACCGTAACAGTTCGACCAAACACCGATTTACCCCCCTTGCCATCGTCAAGCTTCAGCAGGCGGTGCGGGAAGGCAACTACGATATCTTCAAGGAATACACCGCCGAGATAAACGACATTGAGAAGAATCTCTGCAGCCTGAGAGGCCTGTTCAATCTGAAGGCCGCAGGCGATCCGGTTCCCCTCGACGAGGTGGAGAGCGAAGCGGAGATAGTCAAACGCTTTGCTTCCGCCGCCATGTCCTTCGGTTCCCTGAGCGAAGAGGTGCACACGACCATTGCCATAGCAATGAACCGTCTCGGGGCCATGAGCAACTCCGGAGAGGGGGGCGAGGATAATGAGCGTTATATTCCGCTGCCGGACGGCGATTCGGCGGTCAGTACGGTCAAGCAGATTGCCTCGGGCCGTTTCGGGGTTACCGGTGAATATCTGGTGAACGCTAAAGAGCTTCAGATAAAAATGGCCCAGGGGGCCAAGCCGGGAGAAGGCGGACAGCTGCCGGGACACAAGGTCGATGACAAAATTGCCCGGGTACGGCACTCCACCGCCGGGGTCATGCTTATCAGTCCGCCTCCTCATCACGACATCTATTCCATAGAAGATCTCGCCCAGCTTATCTACGATCTCAAGCATGCCAATCCCCGGGCACGGGTATCGGTCAAGCTGGTCTCCGAAGTGGGAGTCGGTACCATCGCGGCTGGTGTTGCCAAGGGAAAGGCAGACATGGTTCTTATCAGCAGCGGAGAGGGCGGGACCGGGGCATCCCCCTTGTCCTCTCTCCGACACGCGGGGTCCTACTGGGAACTGGGACTGGCCGAAACCCAGCAGGTCCTTGTCAGGAATAATCTGAGACAGAATATTCGGGTCCAGGTGGACGGGCAGCTCCGAAGCGGACGCGACATCGTGGTGGCCGCACTCCTGGGGGCCGAAGAGTTCGGCTTCGGAACGGTCACCCTGGTCAGCCTCGGCTGTATTCTCATGAGAAAGTGCCACCTCAACAGCTGTCCCGTCGGAATTGCCACCCAGGATAAACGCCTTCGCTGCCGCTTCAAGGGCAAACCCGAACATCTGATGAACTTTATGCTCTACACAGCCCGGGAGGTCCGGGAGATTATGGCATCCCTCGGTTTCCGCAGTTTTGATGATATGGTGGGCAGAAGCGACCTTCTCGAGGTGAATCACGCCATGGATCACTACAAAATGAAAGGTCTGGACCTCTCAAAGATATTTGCGGCTCCCGAGCCGGAAAATGATGCTCCGAGACGCTGTCTCGGTTACGTCCAGCCCGATTTCTCAAAGTCTTTGGACTCACGAATTATTGCCGATGCGAAGGAAGCGATCGAGCATAAGAAGGCTGTCAGCCTCGATTACAGCGTGCGCAACAGCAACCGGACGATCGGTGCCATGCTGAGCAGCGAGGTCTCCAGGAGGTACGGTCTTGAGGGACTGCCCGAAGATACCATCAATATTAAGCTGAACGGCTCGGCCGGGCAGAGTTTCGGTGCTTTTCTTGCCCGTGGAGTAACGCTCACTCTGGAGGGAGAAGCGAACGACTACTTCGGCAAAGGCCTTTCCGGTGGGAAGCTCGCCGTCTTTCCGCCAAAGGGGTCCCAGTTCCAGGCCAGGAGAAATATTATAAGCGGAAATGTAAACCTTTTCGGAGCAACCGGAGGAGAGGCCTACATAAACGGCCGTGCCGGTGAGCGTTTTGCTGTGCGTAACAGCGGGGCCATCGCCGTCGTGGAAGGGGTGGGAGACCATGGTTGTGAATACATGACCGGCGGGGCGGTGATTGTGCTCGGAGAAACGGGAATCAATTTTGCGGCGGGCATGAGCGGAGGAATAGCATACGTTCTTGACGAGAACCAGCTCTTTGACACGCGCTGCAACCTGGAAATGGTGGATATCGAGCAGATAACCGAAGTCCCGGATGAGGAGTTTATCAGGCGCTTTCTGAAGCGTCATGTTCAATATACCGGAAGCCCCTATGGAAGCAGAATCCTCGATATATGGGATGAAGCGCTGTCGATGTTCGTAAAGGTTATACCGATCGACTACAAAAAGGCGCTGGAGAGGATAAACAGCAACCGTATGGTGCAGTCCGAAAGCGCCTACATTACCGAAGAAGTTGGAGGATGATATGGGAGAACTGCTTGGGTTCCTTAACTACGAACGCAGAAACGGCGGATACCGGGAAAAAAGCGAACGGATTCTCGATTACCGTGAAGTTGCAAAGAGCCTCGGCTCCGCGGAACTCCGGGATCAGGCGGCGCGCTGCATGGATTGCGGAACGCCTTTCTGCCACGCCCTGGGCTGTCCCCTCGGGAACATCATCCCCGAGTTCAACGATATGGTCTATCGCGGTCTGTGGCGGGAAGCCTACGACAGGCTGGAGCTTACCAACAATTTCCCGGAGATAACCGGAAGGATATGTCCCGCAACCTGCGAGACCTCATGTACCCTCTCCATAAATGACGCCGCGGTCAGCATAAAGGATATCGAGCTGGCAATAATCGAAAAGGCCTTTGAAGAGGGATGGGTGCAGCCCCAGCTTCCCCGGACGGAATCGGGAAAGCGTGTGGCAGTCGTCGGTTCCGGACCCGCGGGGCTTGCCGCCGCACAGCAGCTGCGGCGGAAGGGGCACAAGGTTACGGTCTACGAGCAGGCGGAGAAGCCGGGCGGACTGCTCCGCTACGGCATTCCGGAATTCAAACTGGAGAAGAGCATCATAGACCGGCGCCTGGAGATTATGCTGAAAGAGGGCATCGATTTTGAGACGAACGTGCTTGTGGGAGCTGATATATCGGCACGCTATCTCAGGAGCAGACACGATGCGGTGCTTCTTGCCCTGGGTTCCCGGGAGCCGCGTAAGATCCCCGTACCGGGAAGCGATTTTGAAGGCATCCATTACGCCCTCGACTATCTCACCAGCGTAACCCGCCACCTGCACGGGGAAATCGGAGACCGTGAGCTTCTGAGCGCAAAAGACAAGCGTGTTCTTGTCATAGGCGGAGGGGATACCGGGGCGGACTGCGTCGGCACGGCAAACCGCCAGGGAGCGGCAAAGGTGTACCAGTTTGAAATTATGGCTAAACCGCAGGAGTGGAGCGAAGCCTGGAATCCCCAGTGGCCCGATTACCCGCGCCTCTTCCGAACCTCCTCAAGCCACGAGGAGGGATGCGAACGGCGCTGGAGCATCAAGACAAAACAGCTCTACGGAACGGCAGGGGTACATGTGGAGAAAGGAATATTCTGTGAACTGGATGATTCCATGAAGGAAATTCCCGGTACAGAATTTACCCTGGATATTGATATGGTGCTGGTCGCCGCAGGCTTCGTTCACGTGGAGCATTCAAGGCTTGTAAAGGATTTCGGCCTTGAACTGGATAAACGGGGAAACCTGCTTGTCGACGGGATGCTGGCAAGCAGCGCCGACGGCGTTTTTGCCGCCGGAGATGCGGTACAGGGGGCCTCGCTCATCGTCAAGGCTATAGACCAGGGCAGGAGAGCCGCCGACGGGCTTAACCGCTATCTGGGCTGATTACCAGAGGCCCGGCGGCGGATTTTTCAGCGCAGCCGCAAGATCCGCCGCAATGTAGTCTGCTCCCGCCCCGCGCAGTTCCTCTCCGCTGAAGCTCGAGGTAATACCCAGAACCCGGCAGCCGGCCGCCTTTCCGGCCTGCACACCGTTTACCGCATCCTCCGCCACCAGACAACGCGCGGGATCGACTCCGAGCCTCCGTGCCGCCTCCAGATAAATATCCGGTGCGGGCTTTTTATGTTCAACCTCCAGTCCGTTTACCCTTACATCGAAGGAATCAGCGGGAAGGGCAATCTCTCTCAGACTGTGGATCATCTTTATCTCGTCGGCGCTGGTGGCAAGGGCTACGGCTTTTCCCGCCTTCCTGCATCTTTCCACGAACTCCCTAGCGCCGGAGAGCTCTTTCAGTCTTCCGCGGATTATCTCTCCGTATATTTCGTAGGTCCTTGCCTTGTCCCGTTCGATCTCCTGTTCTATTCCGTAGAGCTCTGCAACTCCCCCGAGGTACCGGTTCTCTCCTGCTCCGACGAAGGGAAGGAAATCCTCCTCACGCACCTTCACACCATGATGTTCGGCAAACATTTTTATAGCCGCTTCGGCAATAAAGATCTCCGAATCCACCAGTACCCCGTCCATATCGAATAGAACGGCCTCGAAAGTGTCTGCTTTTCCTTTCATCCAAGCTCCTCCTGTGATGTAAAAGCGTTCTGTATGGACCCCATATCGAACTTGTCAGTCTTTTCAAGGATGAATGCGGCAGCTTCGGGATTGCCGCTTCGGACCATCTCTGCAAGTTCATGTAATCTATATATATCACCTTCAACGGCGCTGTTATAGACCTGCTCCAGCAAGTCTGCCGATATCCCTTGACGGTAATCCTGAGGAGGCGCCGAGTACTCGACGCGGAAAAACTTTCTTATAACATTGTTCAAATCACAATCCCGGATCGGTTTCGTCAGAAGGGCGTCAAAAAGCCCGGACGGCACATCGCGTGCAAAGGCTGCGGTCACGGCAATAATAATCGTACGGTTTTTCTCCTGAGCCATTGCCCGGACTTTTCGTGCAAACCCGTATCCGTCCATGACGGGCATTGAAAGATCGGCAAAAACCGCCCTGAAGCTGTTTTTCAAAAAGAGCTCAAGGCCTTCAGAACCATCGGCGGCCTCATGCACGGAAAAACCCGTTCGCTCAAGGAGAATCCTCAGGAGCTTCCGGTTTAACTCATTATCATCCAGGATCAGAACCTCCCGGTTCTCTTCCAGAAGATGGAAATCGGTCTCACTATTTTCTTCGGGATCCTTGCAGGTGGTCTCCTCCGTAAGCACCGACCCGGCCCCGGGATAAAGATCAAGCTTCACCTCGAAGCTGAAGGTGGAACCGGCTCCAGGAGTGCTTTCGGCTGAAATACTGCCTTCCATCAACTCCACAATCTCTTTTGCTATCGCCAGCCCAAGACCGGTACCACCACGGTTTCGCGCCTGATTATGTGACTGCTCAAAATAGTTGAAAATGGTGCGGATATCCTCCCCGCTTATTCCTGTTCCGCTGTCACGCACGCTTCCCTTCAGAAGAATCCTCTCCTCCGACAGAGGTTCCGTACCCAGGGAGACAACAATCTCTCCGAAGTCGGTGTATTTTAAGGCATTGCTGATAAGATTGAAAAACAGCTGACGTAGTTTCCTTGCGTCTCCAAGCACATGTTCGGGAATATCCGCTTCCTTCTCGATTTTGAGGGAAAGCCCCTCGGGCTGGGCGCGGTAGCGAAACATGGACTCGAGATTGGCAATCAGTTCGTGCAGGTTGAAAGGGCTCCTGTCAAGCTTAAGCTTGCCCGCTTCAATTTTTGATATTTCAAGGATATCATCTATAAGCGCCAGGAGATGATCACTGCTTCTGCCTATTATATCCAGTTTTTCATTCTGATCGGGGCTGTTGGCGGCATCCTTTCTCAGAAGCTGGGTAAAGCCTATTATGCTGTTAAGAGGTGTCCGTATTTCATGTGACATATTGGTCAGGAACATGGTCTTTGCCCGGTTGGCTTCTTCCGCGCGTCTGGTCGCTTCCTTCAGTTCTGCTTCTCTTTCCGTAAGAGTATGATTGGCAATGCTGAGAGACCTGGTACGTTCGCTGATAATGGATTCGAGGTTTTCCTTGTGGTGGCGGAGCTCTTCTTCGGACCTCAGACGATCGGTAATATCGTGGCCCGAGCTTATTGTATGGCTTATCCTGCCGGAAGCATCCCTGATAACAGTGTTGAACCATCCGATGCAGCGTCTGGTGCCGGATTTGGTGGTGATGGATTTTTCAAGGTAATTCAGAAACTTCTCGCCTTCCCGGATAATACGGTTATCGGTAAGCGACTTTTTTCCTTTCTGCTTTTCTTTTTCTTCAGGGATGATCATCCTGAACCAGTTCTTTCCAATCAGTTCCCTTCTTGAATAACCGAGGATCTCGCTGACCTTTTTATTAACAAGAACGACGGATCCTGAACGGTCAAGAACGACAAACATGGTTCCTGCTACCTCCAGGAAAAGGCGGGACAGCTCTTTTTCGCGTTCAAGCTTCTCAAGGAGGGCCTTCTGTTCGTTGATAAGCTGGGTGAACATGATTATGCCGCCGACCTCTCCATTCTCCAGGTACCAGGGTTGCAGACTCCAGCGAATCCAGTCCGTTTTGCCGTCGCTTCTTCTGAAAGCGTCCTGTTCCCTGGAAATCCCTTCACCCTCGAGTGCCCGCCGATGGTACTCTTTCCAGTCCTGACGGTTTTCAATTTCGGGAAATACCTCATAATGAGTTTTTCCGATCACCTCCTGACCGGCAAGTGAGTAGTCAGTCAGCCATTGATCGCTTGTTATAAGATACCGGAGATCCCGGTCGAACATTGCCACCGCAGCAGGTGAGTGCTTTACAAAAAGCTCCGTCAGTTCCTGCTGGTGCCGAAGCTTCATCTTCGCCTCATATTCCGCACTTACGTCATCGCCGGTGGAGACAAAATGAGCGATGTTTCCCTCTTCGTCGAAAACGGGCGTTATTGTCTGATTGTAGTAAAACAGGGAACCGTCTTTTCGGCGGTTGGTAACAACCGCCTTGACGGTGCGGCCCGATAAAATGGTATTCCAGACGTCTGCATAATAATCATCATCCATCAGTCCCGATTTCAGAATACTTGCCTTTTTACCCGTCGCTTCCTCTGCACAGTAGCCGGTTACGGCAGTGAAGGACTGATTCACATATTCAATTACACCTTCGGGATTGGTGGAGAAAACGATATTGGAGATGGATTCGATAATCTGGGAAAGCATTTCCTTATCAAAAAAGCTAGTCATCGTCCATACTGTCCCTTACTGTTTCAAAGTGTTCTTCCAGAACCAGAAATGCGTCAATAATCCTCGGATCGAACTGGCCGCCGGAACCCTCCAGGATGATGTTTCTGCTCTTTTCGTGGCTGAAGGCATCTTTATACACACGCCTGGAACGCAGGGCATCGTAGACATCGGCCAGGCTCATAATGCGGGCGCAGAGGGGAATACCATCTCCCGAAAGCCCGTCGGGATAGCCGCTTCCGTCCCATCGTTCATGGTGGGAGCGGGCAATTTTTATTCCCATGCTGATGAAGGCGTTTTTTGGATACTCCTTCTGAACATCTTCCAGGTTACGGCTTCCGATAGTGGTATGTGTTTTCATTATCTCAAATTCTTCAGGGTCGAGTTTTCCCGGTTTCAGAAGGATTGAATCTCTTATTGCGATTTTTCCGATATCGTGAAGGGGACTGGCCTGAAAGAGATTGTCGATAAACTCACCGCTTATGGCAGATGAAAAATCGGGATGCTTTTGCAGTTCAACCGCGAGGATCCTGCAGAAAATTCTGATCCGTTCAATGTGTACCCCCGTATCGTCATCACGTGCTTCGGCAAGCTTGGTCATCGCGCGGATGGTGGCATTCTGGGCCGCGGTAAGATCCTGAACCTTTTCCTTTACTATATTCTCAAGGTTCATGTTCCTTTCCCGCAGCTCCTCCCGGAGCGACTGGAGATGCAGATGTGTTTCTATCCTGGCCGTAACCTCTTCAACCTGGAAGGGCTTTGTAATGTAATCCACCCCGCCTTCGCGTATGGCTTTGACCTTGTTGCCCGTATCCGAAAGGGCGCTTATAAAGATTATTGGTATACTGTTGAAACGGGGATCGGCCTTGAGCCGTCGGCATACTTCGAAGCCGTCCATGCCGGGCATGGTAATATCAAGCAGAATAAGATCGGGAGGCCGGCGTTCGATGGCCTGGAGGGCCAGGGGGCCGCTTGAAAGGGTTCTGAGAAGGTAGTCGTGTTTATCCAGAATGTTTACCAGGAGCCTCAGATTATCCGGCAGATCATCTACTATCAGGATATCAAAATTTCTTATTTCGCTCATAGGCTATAAATTTGTATGTTTGGGGCATCTTTGCAAGAGGTTGACAAAAAAGAGTTTAATCTTGTTCTGACGCGGGAGAGGGGGTACAATGAAAGAAACAGAAGGAGGCTGACATGGAACTGGAATTATCGGACGGGAAGTTTATATCCGATCCCTCGATACAAGAGGTTGAAGACGCCGTACGGAAAACATCCGCCTCTTCTCTCGATCACTGTATTCTCAGCAGGGGAGAAGATTTTATTCAGACCGCAGGTGGTCGCGGAGGCCTTATCCTGCAGTACCATGATTCACAGGGAATGTTTGAAAGCAGCAGGGAATGCAGTGAGGATGAGGTTGTGTCGATGTTCACGGGATTCTTCAATGGCGGGAACGAATGGAAGGGTACCGTTTCTTTTCAGAGTACCGGACGCGGAGGCGACGGCAGTGCCCGGACCGGTCCCCAGGTTCCCGGCGGCGGTTTCTCCCTGAAGGACACCATCACTTCAGCCATCAAACAGGAGACAACGGGAAATGTTTCGAGAATGGCAAGAAGAGCGGTTAGAAGCGTCTTCCGGAAGCTTTTTTGACAGGATGATGCGGAGAACCGCCGATCAGAACAGGTAGAGCAGAAACGAACGGAAGAAGGTAATACTCCCTGCAAGCACGAAAAGATGCCATATCACGTGTGAACAGGGAATTTTTTTGGATACATAGAAGATCACCCCGAAGGTATATAAAGCGCCTCCGGTCAGTATGGAAATAATAAGGCCGCTCGGAAACAGCTCAAGAGCGGTTGGAAGAAAGAAGAGAATCATCCATCCCATTGGTACATAGAGCAGATCGGAGAACAGGTTCTTCCGGCGGAACAGGAACAGCTTTGAAAGAATCCCGAGAAAGGCCAGTCCCCAGATAAGCATAAAGAGTGCATTTCCCCCGTGGCCCTGCATGGCGATAAGCGTAATCGGCGTATAGGTTCCCGCTATCAGAAGGTAGACGGAGATCTGGTCGACGACCCGGAGCCTGCGGTGAATTTCCGGCAGGTCCGCAAAGAGATGGGTAAGCGCGGAGAAGAGAAAAAGGAGAATCTGGGAAATTCCATAAACCAGAAAAGCTGCCGGATAGAGCCTGCCGCCATGTTCTTTTGCCTGAATCACAAGAACCGTCAAGGCCGCTATTGCCAGTCCCGTTCCTACACTGTGCGTAAAGGCGTTAAGCCGTTCTTCATATACCATCACATGTACAGAGTAATGCATTCCGCACTTTTTTTAAAGCAGAGAGTGTTGACTAATGTAATGTATCTGTATATAGTAACAACGATACTTTTAATAGTAACAAGCTGTGCATAAAAGGAGACCAGGATGAAAAGAAACTTACAGGCTGCATGTATGGTGATACTTGCTCTTACGCTGTTTACGGGATGTCAGAAAGACCGGAACGGTGAGGCAGACAAGGGCAGAAGCATAGGTATTTCCAAGATTGTCAGTCATCCGGCCCTGGACGCGGTAGAGCAGGGGATACAGGATGAACTGACAGAAGCGGGATATACCGATATCCGCTACGACCTTCAGAATGCTAACGGGGACCCCAATACGGCCAAACAGATTGCCGTAAAATTTAAATCGGACAAGGTAGACATTGCCATCGGCATAGCCACGCCGACAAGTCAGGCCCTTGCGTCCACTATTACCGACGGCGTAGTAATCTATTCCGCAGTAACCGATCCGGTCGGTGCAGGTCTTGTTCCGTCCCTCGACAAGGCGGGGAAAAACATCACCGGATTTTCAGATATGACGCCGGTAAGGGAGCAGATAGAATTTCTTGCTTCCCTTATGGATCTGAAGCGCCTGGGGCATGTATATTCATCAGGAGAAGCAAACGCCGTCGTTCTGGCGGGGATTGCGAAAGAGGTGTGCGCGGATCTTGGAATAGAGTTTATCGAATCGACGGTAACCAATTCCTCGGAGGTAAAGCAGGCAACCCAGGCCATTCTCGGCAGGGTGGATGCCATCTACGTAAGCACCGACAATACGGTGGTATCGGCCCTCAGTTCGCTTGTCCAGACGGCCCTGGAAAAAAATATTCCTGTAATGTCGGCGGACCCGAGTTCCGCTCAGGAACAGTCGGTTCTCGCGGCTCTCGGCTTCGATTACTACCGCCACGGCAGGGCAACCGGACGTCTTGCTGCCCGGATACTCGACGGGGAAGATCCCTCAGGCATTCCTACCCAGTTTATGTCCGACCCTTCGGATCTTGATCAGCTGGTTCTGAATCTTGATGTGGCGGAGCAGGTTGGTATCGAGGTTCCCGGGGAAGTCATAGAAAGGGCTTCGCTCCTGGTCAGGAACGGAGAAATAATCAGACAATAGGAAGGCTTGCAAGGTGATTGAAGGTATACTGCACGAAGGACTGATCTACGGAATTCTTGCGCTGGGGGTGTTTATCACCTTCAGGATTCTTGACTTTCCCGATCTGACGGTGGACGGCAGCTTCCCCTTCGGCGCCGCCATAGCGGCAGCATCCATTACCGCCGGATTGCCGGTGGTAGTGGCCCTGCTGCTGGCTGCGGCGGGGGGGATAGCGGCGGGATTCGTAACGGCGCTTATTCACAACAAGCTGAAGGTTCCCAACCTGCTGGCGGGAATTCTTACCATGACCATGCTCTATTCCGTAAACATTCGTGTCCTCGGTAACCGGGCAAACGTTCCGCTTCTGAATGTGGGTACCGCGTTCAGCTATGTAAAGGAGCTGAGCGGTCGTTTCGGCATTCCGTCGGAATACGGGGTGCTTATCTTCCTCCTGCTGACGGTCGGCGGAGTGATCTTTCTTCTGGATCTCTTCTTCCATACCGATATGGGACTTACCCTCGGGGCAATGGGAAACAATCCCCAGATGGTGATAAGCCAGGGGGTCAATCCCGAGATGATGAAGATAATCGGTGTCGGCATATCCAATGGTCTGGTGGGTTTTGCCGGAGCGCTGGCGGCGCAGTTTCAGGGCTTTGCGGATGTGAACCTGGGGCAGGGTATCGTCATATCCGGGCTGGCATCGGTAATGATAGGAGAGTTTTTCATACACTCCACCAGGATAGCTCCTCTTCTTATCCGGGTGGTTCTGGGAGCCATTGTCTTCAAGGGACTTATGTATCTTGGCCGCTATTACGGCTATTACATCAACCTTACACCCAATGACCTGAAACTGATCACAGGTCTGCTGATAATCGCATCGCTCATAATGACTAAAATGAAAACCACAAAACGGAAGAGGCAGGCTGCGGTATGATCAGCATAAGCAAGATGACAAAGGTGTTTAACGAGGGAACAGTCAACGAGACCACCGCCATCCGGGATGTCAACCTGAGGGTAAAGGAAGGCGACTTTATAACGGTTATCGGTTCAAACGGGGCCGGAAAGTCCACCCTCTTCAACCTTGTGGCGGGAACTTACTTTCCCACCGAAGGATCGGTTAAGGTTGGAGGTGCGGATGTTACCCGGGTACCGGAATACCGTCGGGCCCGCTACATAGGAAGAATTTTCCAGAACCCCCTCCTTGGAACTGCCGGAAACATGAGTCTCGAAGACAATATGATGATCTGCTCAAAAAAAGGATTCAAGGGACTCCGGATAAGCCTGAACAATACAATGAGACGCCGTTTCAGGGAAGAACTGAAGAAGCTGGATATGGGGCTTGAAGAGCGGCTGAACAGCAATGTGAGTCTTTTTTCCGGAGGACAGCGGCAGGCTCTGACCCTTCTTATGATGGTGCTAAGCAGACCACAGGTTATCCTCCTGGACGAACATACCGCAGCACTGGATCCGCGAAATGCCGCGAAGGTGCTGGAACTGACCGGCCGCTTTATCCGGGAATACAATCTTACCGCCATTATGATTACCCACAACATGGCCCACGCCATCGAGTACGGCAACCGGCTGCTTATGATGGACGGGGGAGAGATAATCCTGGATATTGAGGGAGAAGAGAAAAGATCCATGACCGTTGAAAAGCTGGTGGATAAGTTCCATCAGATACGCAGGAAGGAGTTTGAGAACGACGAAGTACTCCTTTCATGATATGAACTGATGATATGCTGATATTTAGGTAGTGTCAGCATATCATAATATGAACTTATGCTTATTCAAGCCGAATCTCTTCGGCCCTGACCACTTCCGTTCCTTCTGCAGCCAGGGTTCTGTTCCAGCGTTCTATAAGTTCTTCCGCATCTTTGTGGTAGCTGCTGTGGGCATCCTGAACCAGAACAACACGGAAACCTGCGGCAGCCGCGCCCCTGCAGCTTGCCTGTACACAGCCGTGGGTAGTCAGACCGGCAATAATCAGCGTATCCACATTCAATGCCTTAAGCCGTTCGGCCAGAACTGTTTCCCTGAACGCGTCGCCGTGCCGCTTTCGGACGAAGAGATCATCCTCCCTTGCATCCAGCTCGGGAACCAGAAGCCAGCCCTCACTCTCTTCGATAAGCTTGCTCTTGTTTGCGTGCTGAATAAAAACCACCGGCGCTCCGGCGGTGTGGAAAAGCTTCGTCAGTATATTAATGCGGGCGATAATTTCATCTGCCCCGAATATCGGAACCGGCTGTCGGAAAAGAACCCTCTGAACATCCACTACCAGAAAAGCGGCAGATGCTGCCTTGATGTTCAAAGCCATGCTATCTGCGCCCTCTTCGGCGACGGCCGCTGCCGCTTTCTTTCTCTTTCTTTTCCTTCTTCTCTTCCGCCAGTACAAAATCGGCCTTGCGTTCTTTGACGGAAACACTCTTTATCGTTATTTTAACCGGATCTCCGAGCCTGAAGGTTTTACCGTTCTTTTCTCCCGTAAGGGTGTAATTGTCCTTGTCGAACTCATAATGGTCATCCTTCAGTTCCGAGACGTGGACGAGCCCCTCTATAAGGTAATGGGTCAGTTCCACAAAAAAACCAAAGGAGGTAATACCGGCAATAACTCCGGTATAGGTTTCTCCGACCTTGCCCGAGAGAAACTCCATCGATTTCATCCGGGTATATTCCCGTTCGGCCGTTACTGCTACAAGCTCACGGCTGGAACAGTGCTCACAGATTTTCTGAAGCTCTTTCTTGTTTACCGCCTCGTGGGGAACCGCGTCGCTTCCGGCGTATTTCTTCAGAAGACGGTGAACCATCAGGTCGGGATAGCGGCGTATGGGCGAAGTAAAGTGGGTATAGGCATCGAAGGCGAGACCGAAATGACCGATGTTATCGGTGCTGTAGACCGCCTTGGTCATGGAGCGCAGGGCAATCTTCTCGGCAAAATCCTTGAAGTCGAGGTTTTCAATCACCTCGAGGATTTTCCGGTAATCTTCCGGTTCCAGTTCTCCGGGAATCCGGTAGTTAATACCCAGACTCTTGAGCAGATCAAGAAAGGCAGCAACATCTTCGTCATTCGGTTTCTCGTGAACCCGGTAGACAAAGGGCCAGGGATCTTTTTTTCCCTTCTTCCTGTTTCTTTCGACCATGTGTCGGGCAACCGTAAGGTTGGCCGCGAGCATGAATTCCTCTACAAGGCGGTTGGCATCTATGCGTTCGCTTGGCTTCACCTCGAAGGGAATCCCGTTTTTATCGAGGGAGATAACGGGAACGGGAACATCAAAATCGATGCTTCCCATTTCTTCCCGGTTTCTTCTCAAGGCAAGGCTGAGCAGCATCATCTGATGGATGTTTTTGGCGTAGCGGTCTTCCTTCCCCCCGATAATGTCTTCAACCTCCCGGTAGGTGAAACGTCTGCTGCTGCGGATAATTGATTCGGTAATACGGTAACGGGCAACTTTGCCCCTCGAATCAATTTCCATGATAACCGAGAAGGCGAGGCGGTCTTCGTTGGGTTTAAGACTGCAGAGGTCGGTCGAGAGTTTCTCCGGCAGCATGGGAACGACATCGTTGACAAAATAGACCGAGGTTCCGCGTTCAAGGGCTTCACGGTCCAGGGGAGTGCCCTCCCTGACAAAATAACTGACATCTGCAATATGAACCCCAAGTTCGAACATCCCGTTATCGAGCTGCTGCAGGGAAACCGCATCGTCAAAGTCTCTGGCCGATTCGGGGTCGATGGTAAAACAGACCGTTTTTCTGAGGTCTTCCCGCTGTTTGCGCACCTTTTTCATAGCCGGAAGGGAAAGAGCTGAGGTCTCTTTTACCACATCATGGGGGAAAGAGGTTCTGAGTCCCTTGCTTTTGGCGATTATCTGAAGATCCATTCCGGGATCACCCTGCTTTCCAAGGTTTTCAATAATGCGTCCGGAAGGATTTTTCCCCGGATCGTCCCAGCGCTCACGCCGGACCACTACAACATCGCCGTCTTCCGGCTCCCTCGCACCATCGCCCGGTTTCGACCGGCCTGCGGGTATTTCTATTGCTCTTTTAAGGCGTTCATCATTCGGCGTTACAAAGGAGGATGTGCCTTTTTTCCGGTATACCCCGACCAGATCTTTGGAAGAGGGACGGGTGACACGTATAATTCGTCCAGCCCGCTTTTTGCCCGGAGCACTGCGGAGAATTTCCGCGGTAACCGTGTCTCCATCCATACCGGTGGAGAGGTTTTCGAGGGGTATAAAAAGATCGGGTTTTTCATCGGTGGCCACAAAACCGAAACCCCTTGCATTGACCGAAAGTATGCCTGTTACTTGCTTTTCCATACCTCAAGAATAGAGGTTTACAACTGTTCGGTCAATGACAGGGCATTAAGGCCTTCAGATAAACAGCTTGCGCGCAAAACCGATGAAAAAGAAGACGCTCCCGCCCAGAACAAAGAGATGCCACACCGCGTGGTAGTAGGGCAGCTTCTTCATGGCGTAAAAGATGGTTCCCAGGGAATAGGTTACACCGCCGGCAATTATCCAGTTGATCAGTCCGTCAGGCAGCTGGGGAATAATGTCTCTTCCGAAAAGAACGATCATCCAGCCCATGGCAAGATAGAGCAGAACATGGAGAACCCCGTATCGTCCCCAGAACACCAGGGTAAAAACTATACCGAGCGCCGCAATGGCCCATACCAGAACGAGAAGAGAGTTGCCGGTCCTGGAATTGAGAAAAATGAAAACAGGTGTATAGGTACCGGCAATCAGGAAATATATATTGGAATGATCGAGAATCCGGCACAGCCGTTTCCAGTTATTCCTCGGAAGGGCGTGATAAAGGGAGGATGCGGAATAAAGAAGAAGCATGGACAGTACATAGATCATTGCTCCGACGCCAAGGGCGGGCCGTTCCAGGCCGGGAATACGGAATAATGTCCACACCAGGGCTGCCAGAGAAAGAATTGCTCCCAGAAGGTGAGTAAGCGAATTTGCGCGTTCTTCTTTACTGTCATCATGTTCATGAAGGCTGATATGAGTTTCTATCCAACGGGAAATCGACATCATAATTCTCCTTATGTGTGCTGCTGACTGATCATGGGCAAAATCTCAGATTCTTACAAGAGGAAATTACGGTCGTTACATTGAATCTTTCCTTCGCAAAAATGGTTTTTTTCTATATATTATAGGTATGGAAAAGCTTAACAGAATGACAGAAGAGTATTTTAACTCCGGCATTGATCCGGAAACCTACCTGGCGGAGCTTAAAACCTACCGTTCCATCGTACGCTCGCTTGCCGAAACCGCGAAAGCGTCGCCGGCTCATGTGGAGGAGCTTAAGGCCATTGTCTCCCGTACGCCGGGACCGGTTACAGCCACCGTTCACACCGAACCGTGGTGCGGTGACTGGGCCTGCAATTTCCCCATCCTCCGCAGCTTTTTTGCTGATGCCGGTGTTCCTTTCCGCATCTTCAACCAGGCTGATCACGGAGAGCTGAAGGAATACTACCTTGCCGACGATGATGATCATATACCGGTAGTCTCGGTGTGGGACGGGGAAGGAAAGGAAATTGCCCGCTGGATTGAAGCACCCGCAAAAGTTCAGGAGCTGAAGGCGGTCTGGAAAAAGGAACATCCAAGGCTTATGGAACTATACGCCATTAAGAGCGATGACAAAGAAGCGGAAAAGGAGTTTGCCAGACTGTACCGCAGCTTTGTTCAGGAGATGTCCGAGTGGTACCGGCAGGGACTATGGGACGAGACAAGCGGGGAAATAATCGGACTCCTTGAAAAGAACAGATAGTATGAATACCGGTGCTTTTTTCGATATAGATGGAACACTTCATCGAAACAGTCTCCTCATCGAGCATTTCAAGAAGCTTGTCAAATACGAGGTTATTGATCCGCGCAGCTGGCATTACAGCGTCAAATACACCTACGACCAATGGCGGAAGCGGGAGCGTGACTATGAAGATTACATGCTCGAGCTTATCGACATTTATGTGGACGCACTCCGGGGGCGCAAAAAGGATGATCTCGAGTTCATTTCCGAACAGGTCATAAAGCTCAACGGTGAAATTGTATACAAGTATACCCGTGACCGGATCCTCTGGCATAAGCAGCAGGGCCACAAGGTGTTCTTCATATCGGGAAGTCCGATTTTTCTGGTCTCAAAAATGGCGGCCAAATACGGGGTTGATGATTTTCGCGGCGCCCGCTACCTGACCGACGAGGCGGGCTGTTTCACCGGGGAGGTTATTCCGATGTGGGATACCATCAGCAAGGAAAAGGCGATGAAACAGCTTATCCGGGACTATGATATCGATCTTTCGTCGAGCTTTGCTTACGGCGATACCAGGGGAGATGTCTCGATGCTCAAAACCGTAGCTTTCCCTGTAGCCATAAATCCGACCCGTGAGCTGGTGGAGGAGCTGAAACGTGATCCGGACCTCTCTTCCCGGGCTCTGATCATTGTTGAACGAAAAGATGTCATTTACCAGATGCCGCCCTCGGTCACTATTCTGGACGGCTAGGCCCTTTCCCGTTATTTGGGCGAATCCCCTTCCTGACGGAAGGGGACCGGGCTCTCCGCTTAAACTCCTCGCCCCCTTCGGCGGCTGCGGGGTACCGCTTCGATCCCTTTCGCTTCGGGTAGAGCTGTTAATCAGCGTTGAACAGAATAAAATCCACCGAACCGCCGGAGATGTGGGGCAGGTAGTAGATCGATTCCATCTCGACAATATAGTAAGAGCTTGCAACATAGTCACGGGCAAATGCGTACATTTCTAGAGTAGAGATATAACCGTCATTATTGGAATCTCCTTTACTGGAAGCTTCCAGGAGTCCGTAGGTGAAGTATCCGTGACCGCCTCCCGCACCTGAGCTTTCAACGCTTACCTCGTCAGCGCCTGCGGCAGTCATAACAATGGCTGAGCTGTAAGGAATATCCGAAGCAGAGGGGGTTGATAGATAGCTCTCTACAGATTCTGACAGGGAAGAGGAGAAAAGTTTCCCGCCATCCCAGTTGTCCGGATAGGCGTCAACAGCATATCCTTCTCCGATAAAGCCTCCGGAATTGCAAGCATCAATAATAACTACTTTTTTGGAAACAGGAATTTCTGCAAGCCAGGATCCAAGCTGGTCATCACTTATATAGGTTTCGATATCTCCAGAAACTGCATCCTGTGGAATAATGTATTCGTTTTCACCAACTTTTCCACCGTGGCCGGAAAAGTAAAACACAAAAAGACTGTTGCGGGGGATACTCATCCCTGCTATATCGTTTCTGATATCTGAGAGAGTGGCATCAGCATTTGTATTCATGCTTACGGAAGTAAATCCTTTACTTTCAAAAAGTTCCTTCATCGCTACCGCATCGTCGTCGGTATAATTCAGATCATTTATGTTTGCATAGTTGGCTACTCCATAGATCAATGCATGGCGTTCAGGAAAACTTATATCAAGACTGCAGGAGAGAAAAACAGTCATGATCACAAATAGAAAAACAGGAAGGGTAAGTTTAAAAAAAGAACAAGAAAACATGTACAGTAATATGATACTTTTTTAATCGGGAATCAATGATCTGACTTTATTTATTGATGTTTTGGGGAAAAGAAACACATATCTCAGTACCCTCATCAGATGAGACGGAAATGTCAGCTCCAATCTGGCTGGCAAGGGTTTTGACAAGGGTCAGACCAAGACTTTTGCTGCTGTGGCCATGAAAAACGGAGGGGTCCAGGCCCGGTCCCCTGTCGCGTACGCATAAGGTGCATTGTCTGTCCCGGCAGTGAAGTCCGACCCGTACGGGGGAGGGCTTTTCGGGGTCCACTGCATGTTTGAGGGCATTGGTGTAGAGCTCAACGGCTAATAGCCCGAGGGGTACAGCGGTATCGATGGAGGACATAATAGGTTCCGAGTCGATATCAAGAACCAGGGACGAATGTACACTGTGAGAACCCTGGTCGACCAGCCTGATGAGTTCTCCCAGGTATTCTCCCAGATCCACCTGATCAAGATGGTCGCTGTTGTAAAGATGTTCATGAATAAGCGCCATACTCTGGATTCTCTGAAGGCTCTTGTGACCGACTGCACTTACCGCCGGATCCTGATCGTTGCTGTGCTGAAGGTGGATAAGGCTGCCGATTATCTGAAGGTTGTTTTTCACACGGTGGTGTATTTCTCTCAGAAGAAGGTCTTTTTCCCTGAGAGCGCTGCCCAGAACAGAATTGAGTTGAGCCAGTTCTCCGGTCTGTTTTTTTACCTCATTCTGTAATCTCAGATTAAAGGCTAAAAGCGCTATACCAATAATCAGGGCAACTACCAGTATAGCGGCAGCCAGCTGGAGCATCCTCATTTTTGATCGGGTAAGAATAAGTTCGGGGTCGTAGAGCAGCTCATCAAGAACCACCGGCTGTTCAAGCATACCGAGCTCTTCATAGGTGGAAACTATTTTTTCCCAGCGGTAGCGGTTGGAGTGTCCGATCTCAACGATCGATTCAGCCATAAGGGTTCCTATGGTTTCAGCTTCGTAAAGCAGCCTTTCCCGTTCTCCCTCATAGCCGTATGTATTCTGAATAAGGCTTATCATTTCACCCTTGTTCCGGAGAGCATATTCCCAGCCCTTGAGGGTGGCTTCGATAAAGCGGTTCACCAGATCGGGTTGCTCCTTTACCATCTTGTCGGTAGTAAAGATGATATCGCCATAAAAATCTATTCCATAGTTCTCGGGCTGCAGAAGGTTAAATGATGCATTTAGCTTCTGAAGGGTATACACCTCGGAGGTAAGGTAGATGCTCATGGCATCAACATTTCCATTTATCAGGTCCGTAATATCCCAGCTGTGAGGAACGGGAATCAGCTTTTCCAGGGTAACACCTTCAGCCCGCAGCATCGCAAGCAGTTCCGTCTCTCCGTCCCTGGATAGCATTACCTTTTTTCCTGCAAGTGCATGGGGGGTGTACACTTCAAGATCTCCCCGCACAGCGAGGCGCTGGGGGGTATGCTGAAAAACCGGGGCAAGAAGTACCACCGGAGCTCCTCTGGAGCGGTGAATTATAAGATCGGTATTGTTTATTCCGAAGTCCGCTTCTCCGGAAACGACAGCTTCAGTAAAGTTTATGGAGGGATTGCCTTCACGAAGCGTTACCTCCAGTCCCGAATCGCGGTAGTAGCCCTGATCGATGGCGGCGTAGAAACCCGCAAATTGAAATTGATGAAACCATTTCAGCTGAACGGTAACCGGCGTCAGCGTTTCAGCCGCCGGGACCGGCAGGGGCTGGAGGAATATCAGCAGAAGTATAAGAATCATCATGGGCATTCACCGGAGCGGCAGTATTGTTCATAGTCTTCAAGGTCTGTGGAGTCGATATAGCCCAGATCAAGGGCTATTTCTCCAAACAGGCGTTCGGGGTGATGCTTCTGCACTTCCATTATTCTCTCCGCCTGTTCGAAGGAGAGCATTTCAAGTCGAACAAAATAATCACCTATCCGTTCAGTCATTACGCCTCCCGTTCATCACCATGATCAGATTACCGCATAATAATCAAAACAGGAAGAGATTCCATACTAAAGAAATACCGACGGAAAGGTCGAATTCCGGGTCTTTGCGGAATGATGCTCTGAATGGAATCCCTAGATCCAGGCGATCTCTGCCTCCTGAGAGCAGGAAAAAACAGGCGTGCGGTTTCAGTGTAAGATCGGGAAAAAAGAAGAAAATACCGGTATCGCTATAGTGTGCATAATTCCCTCCGAAAGATGAAGCAATTCCATATCTTGTTCCAGGAATCAGTACATTGACATCTGCAGACAGTCGTACTGTGCTGAAGGCTCTATAAACCACAATATCAGATACAACTGTTGACCTGGAAGAAGTCAGAAACGAGATATTAAGAGATGGTGCTATACGAATAGTACTACCGCTTCTTAAGGTTCCAAAACCCAATCCGATACCGGCTTCAATGCGTGCAGATACTCCGGTTTCGTATAGAGTGTTCCTTGTAAACCCGGCTCCTCCGGAAATGGAAGGAGAGATATAGAATTCTGCTTCACCCGCAGGAAGCAGGCTGCATATGACAAAGAAAATAAAATATGGTATAGTACGCCTATAATCCATGTCCTAATCGTGAAACGATTTGAGAGTATAATCAATATGTTTAAGCGGCCTTTTGAACGATTGTTTACAGTATTTGTTATGAGCGGAATGCTTTTTGTCTCCTGCGGCAAGACAGAGGAGCCGCAGCTGAATATCGAACTGCCCGCAACATCCATTCTTGCCGACCGTTCCCGTTTTGCCCTGATTGTCTCGAGCCATCTGAGATTGCGGGAATCACCCGGTCTTGACGGGAAGGTCAAGGAAACCCTGTGGAAAGGCGCTGTCATGGAGATTCAAAGCAAGGCTTCAGCGAGAGAGCTAGTCGAAAACCAGGAAGGCTACTGGTACCAGGTCTCCTACGATGGTCTTCAGGGATATGTTTTCGGCGGTTACCTGCGTTTTTTCAACAGCCGGGAAGCGGCGGAAGAAGCCGCAAGGAATCCGGAATAAGTGATGCGGGAGATTCTGCCTTTTCTGCTTCCTCCTCTTGTCGGGGCGCTCATAGGATATGTTACAAACCGGATTGCCATCGGGATGCTTTTCCGCCCCTACAGGGAAAAACGGATAGCCGGAATAAGGCTGCCCTTTACTCCCGGTATTATTCCCCGCCAGAGGTACCGTCTCTCCGAGAGTATCGGAAAGATGGTAAGTACACAGCTCTTTACCGAGGATGCGGTTAGACGGCAGGTCGGTTCACCTGACTTTCAGGACAGGCTCAGGATGTATGTCGGGAATCTGCTTGATCGCTTTTTCGATACTCCCATGAAAAAAGAGGGGAAGGCGGGAGAGGTGTGGGACGAGTTCGCACCTCTTTTCGGAAAGAGCGCAGCCCGGGCGGTGATAGCTGAGAGGTGGCATTCGGGCATCAGGGAGCTTTTTCCGGCTTTCAACAGCGGTTTTCTTTTAAAGTTCAGCCGCTCTTTATCTACGGAACAACGGCCTTTGGGCTATTTCCTGCCCTATCATTCGGCTCAGCTGCTTTCCGGCATTATAGACGACCGATTTGAAGAACTGGTTCACGCTCTCGATCTCTTCCTGCGGAAACCGCGGATACGGACCCAGCTGGAGATCCGGGGGCGGTTTTTTCTTGAGGATGTGTTCGGCCGCCTGAGCAGCATGCAGCGTTTTATGCTCATGGCAGGGCAGTATGACCGCTCCCTTATGGAGAAAATGCCCGGTATAGTGGAAAACGCGCTTGTACAGCTGAACCGTGGCCTTAAGGAGCCGGAAGTACGGCAGAGGATCATAAAATGGATCCGGGTAACCATTCTTTCGGCAAGAAAACAGCCTGTTTCGGATCTCTTCAGATCCATAAGCGGCGGCGGAATAGAGCCCGACGGCAGTTTTACGGGAGCCGTTTCGGAAATAGCCGAACGCCTGGGCAATATTACCGTATCTGCCGTGGCCGGCCTTTTTTCCCTGAACAGTGCAGGGGAGTGTGCCGATGCGGTAAGTTCCCTCTTTTTCCCCCCCGCCGGGTCCGGCCGGGGGGGCTTTCTGGAGACCATTATGGGGGATTCAAGCCCGGGAAAGCTCTTCGGGCTTTCTTCAGTCCAGCGCGACCGTCTGAGTGATGTCATTACCGGAAGCGCAGCTTCGCTCCTGGAACGGAATATTGAGGTTATTCTGGAACATATCGATGTGCATACCCTGGTTGTCCAGAAAATAGACGATCTGGAAGTGGAGAAGGTGGAGGATCTGCTGCTTGTGGTGATAAAGACGCATTTGAAATACATCAATCTTTTTGGCGCCCTGCTCGGAGCGCTTATAGGCGGTTTGCAGCTGCTGGGCTGATTTTGTTACCGCTCCCCCGAAATTTTTTGGCAAGAGTCTACTTTCAATCCTATCATCCTTATGATACCATTCCGTGCATGGAGAAAAGCATTATTGAACAGGGCGAAACAGCTTTTTTTGATCCGGAAGCACTGCTTGCACATGCGCAGGATGTTGTCGCCAGGCATTCGCTTATGCCTTCATACTCGGCCTTCTACCTTAAAGAGCTTTTAAAAAACAACGGACTGATCGAGTCCCAAGACTACCGGATAAGCAAAATACGTCAGATTATCGAAGAGCTCGAAGAAGAGGGCGGCCCCCTTGATGAGCAGCTTGAAGAGATAAAGCAGCTGGTCTCCGAGCGTGATGCAGCGCTGGGACTGGAGAAGATAAGCAGAGAGATCTCCTTCCGGAAGGAAATTGAGGAATTTTATCTTCCCAAACAGCTGGTCGCTGCCATTTTTGAGAATGGAGAGATCCCGACATCGAGCCGGGAACAGATAATTGGAATCGGCTTTATTGATATTGCCGATTATACCTATCTGAGTAAATTCCTGAGTCCGAAAGAGAACCAGATGGTATTGAACGGACTGTACGCAGCCTTCAATTCCGTGCTCAAACGTCACGGAGGCTTTCTCAACAAGATTGAGGGAGATTCCATCATGTTTCACTTCGGCGGTCTTATCGATCCCGCGGTCAAGGATCTGGACCACGATCAGACCGAGCGTCATATTTCCAAAGAGCTTTTCTATACCTGTGTCGAGATGCAGCGGGTGGCTTTTCTCTTCAACCAGGCGAATGACCGTTTTCTTTTTGATGCCGATGAAGAGACCCGCCAGTCGGTAAAACGTGCTTTTGATATTATCGGAGCTTTGAGAACCAGCCACGATCTAAGCCAGGCGATAAACGCTTTTTTCCAGATCCGTATAAGGATCGGAGCGAACATAGGCGAGGTAACCATCGGCAACTTCGGACCCGACGGTGCCAGACAGTGGGATGTTATCGGAGAGCCGGTTATCAAGGCGAAGCGGATGGAGGCGACCGCTCCTATCGGCGGCTTCCGGATAAGCGACAATCTTTACAATATCCTTGAGAAAAACGGAATAGCAAATGACTATTTCAACAGATTCAAGCGGGAAGCCGAGGCTCTGTTTGGTGCTTTCAGGGATATAACCAAGGAAGAGCTGTTCCAGGCCAGTGATGTAATTCTCAAGGATAAGCGTAATGCAATCTTCAAGACCTATAGCATTCAGGTTAACCCAGGGCTGCCCGAAGCCCTCAAGAACCAGGTGGATCTGCTTCTCGGGAAAGGTGATGACGGAGCCGACCGCATAGTATCCCTTCTTCAGTATTACCGGGGTAACCGTTTTGTTATTAATGGACTTGTCGATCTGTTCCATTCCCGGGGAATACGTCTGAGGCTGGGAGAGATAATCGGCTTTCTTCTGCCGAGCCGCTGGGAGGAGAGCCTTGAGAAACATGAACGGAACCGGGAAGCTGCGGAAGAGGAGCTCAGTACCGGTCACGATCTCTATTCTCTCTTTGAACTTTTCGGAAACCTTCAGGACCTGGTAAAAGAGGATGATCTTCCGGATAAACCCCATATTCCCTTCGAAAATTACAACGACTACATGAAAAAGATGAAGGAGTGGATGGAGCTGGAAAACTCTTTCAGGGAAAAAAGGACCTATCAGAGAAGCCATTTTTTCAATTACATCTACCCGATGGTTTTTATAAGCATAAGGACCAGCATTCTGGAATATCAGAAAGGTCTCAGCGAAGAGCACTCCTTCGAAGAGAGTGATGAGGAACCGGAATCGCTTGGTGATACGGAAAAAAGCAAGGGAGAGCTCGAGGAACTCGAGGAGCTTGAGGAACTCGACGAAACTGATGAGCCGGAGGAACTTGAGGAGTTGTAAATCAGTTTTTGTGAATCTTTATCCCGGCCATTTTACGGAACATTTTCTGCAGCCTTGCCGCTTCCTTGGCGCTCAGGGCTGCGCGGGCAAAAATGTCAGCGTAAAATCTCCTGACTTCTTCTTTCTCGTCCAGTTTGAAAAAGCCGATTTTATCAAAGCTTTCAACCACCGTCCTTGAGACCTGTTCCACCTCCTCAACGGTAATCGGTGTGAAACTGATTGTGGGTGGGTGCCGTTCACGGAACAATTCATAGCAGATAATCTGAACCGCATGGGACAGGTTGAGACTGGGAAAGTCCGGACTCGAGGGTATATGGACCGCCAGGGTGCACTGCTGAAGTTCCGTGTCGGTAAGTCCGTCCGCTTCCCTGCCGAATACGGCGGCAACCGTTCCCGACTCCAGACTGTTCACCCGCTGTGCGAAATCCTCCGGAAGCAGGGAAAAGTATTTACGTAATTTTCCCCGCCTGCGGGTTACCCCTGCGGAGAGGACACAGTCGGCGAGGGCGGACTGAAGATCGGGAAAAAAGAGGGTCTTGTGCCAGATATCGCGGGCGTGAAGGGCAAGGGTAAGGACGCGGTTTTCATCGTAATCACCTCCTCCGACTATGGCCAGTTCGTCGGCGGCCATCGTTTTCATTGCACGGCAGACCGAACCTATATTCCCTTCGGTCTGCGGTTCTACAAGTACTACCCTCAGCTTTGATCTCTTTTCCAACGATGCCCTCCGCAGTGTCTGTTTCAGGCGATTACTTTAAGCGCTTTTCCCACCTTGGTAAAGGCATCGGCAGCCCGGTCAACCATTTCCCTGCTGTGGTCGGCGGAGAGCTGAACCCGAATTCTCGCCTTGCCTTTCGGCACCACCGGAAAGGCAAATCCGATTACGTAGATTCCTTCGTCGAGCAGCATGTCGGCCATCTTGAGGGCAAGATTCTCTTCGTAGAGCATGACCGGGACAATGGCGGTTTCGCCGGGAACAAGCTCAAATCCCGCTTCGGTCATCCGTTTTTTAAAATGGCGGGCGTTTTCCATAAGTCTGTCCCGAAGTTCTTCTCCGTCTCCAAGAAGCTCGAGTACTTTCAGAGTGGCTCCTGCCACGGCCGGCGCGAGGGTGTTGGAGAAGAGGTACGGCCTGCTGCGTTGACGGAGCATTTCAATTATTTCTTTCCGTCCGCTTGTGCAGCCTCCGTTGGCACCTCCCAGAGCCTTGCCGAAGGTGGTGGTAATTATATCTACCTTCCCTTCGACTCCGCAAAGCTGAGGCGTTCCGCCGCCTTCTCTGCCCAGGTAGCCTGTCGCATGGCTGTCATCGACCAGAACAAGGGCATTGTGAGTCTCCGCGAGGGCGCAGATTTCTTTGAGCTTTGCAATATCGCCGTCCATGGAGAAAACGCCGTCGGTAACGATAAGGCGATAACGCCTCTCCGAGGCGGCTTCAAGCTGTTCCTTTAAACTGGACATGTCGCTGTGGCGGTAGCGGTAGCGTGCGGCCTTGCAGAGGCGCACACCGTCGATAATTGAGGCGTGGTTAAGCTCGTCGGAAATGATGGCATCATCTTCACCAAGCAAGGGTTCGAAGACTCCGCCGTTCGCATCGAAACAGGCAGCGTAGAGAATGGTATCGTCGGTTCCGAGGAAGCGGCTTACTTCTTCTTCCAGCCTTCGATGTATGGACTGGGTGCCGCAGATAAAGCGCACCGAGGAGAGACCGTAGCCGTAGCGGTCCATGGCGTCCTTGGCAGCCTGAATTACTCCGGGGTGATTGGCAAGGCCAAGGTAGTTGTTGGAACAGAAATTGAGCACTTCTTTTCCGTCCTGCATACGGATGGAACCACCCTGGGGCGAATCAATTATTCTCTCACTTTTGTAAAGACCTTCTTTCTTCAGGTCTGAAAACAACGATTCTAGATCTTTCATCATCTTCCGCATACCATCCCTCCGCTTTTTAATTTCTCAGATTGACAATCATAAAGTATAAACATAGAATATAGTAAACTTATTTCACTATATTGAATAATATATGGTATGTCAAACATCCTGTTTGGTATGGTGAAAACCTTCAGGAGAGCAGCGGCAGGTGATCCAGCAGAACCCCCCGATGGTCGGAAGAAATATCCAGAAACTAAGGAAAGAGAAACGGCTGACTCTGGGGTCGCTCTCCGAACGGAGCGGAGTGTCCAAGGCGATGCTCAGCCAGATAGAAACCGAAAAGGTTAATCCGACGGTTGCGACGGTCTGGAAAATATCCCAGGGGCTCCAGGTGAGCATGGAGAAACTGCTCCAGGAAGCGGGCGGGGAAGGGCGGCGTTTTCATGTCTCCAGGAGTGAACACATTACCACCCTGGACACGGATGAGAAGGGGGTGCATATAAAGGTGCTCTCCCCGTTTTCCATGGTGGAGGATCTTGAAATATACCTGGTAAGTCTGACTGCCGGGGGCGAGCTGGAATCGACCCCCCACTTTCCGGGCACCGAGGAGTTTCTGACAATAATTTCAGGAACGGTAAAGGTAAGTGCCGGGGAGCATATCAGCGAGATGCACGGGGGCGATTTTATCAGCTACCACTGCGATGTCGATCATACCATAAAGAATACCGGTACCGGCGAGGCCGTGGTGCACATGGTTGTGCGTTTCCAGAAGCCCCGCTGGTAGGGTACGGGTACCCGATCTCCGGTCTCCTGATCCGGATCAGGGCTGCAGGTCCGCCGGAGCCGAGTAATCTACTCCCGGGACGGAAAAACCGTGGATTCTCAGAAAGTCCTCACGGTAGCCTTCAAGATCTGCAAGTTCTTCAACATTGTTTTCATCGACCTTGTCCCAAAGCTCCGCTATCTCTTTCTGAACGTCTTCGCGCATCTCCCAGTCGTCTATTCTTATTCTGCCGGCTTCGTCAACTTCGACGGGCTTTCCCGAATAAAGCCGCTCTGTGAAGAGCCGTTCGGCCTGCTCAATACAGCCTTCGTGAATTCCTTTTTCCTTCATTACCTTGAACAGGAGACCAATGTAGAGGGGGACAACCGGTATAACGGCGCTTGCCCTGGTTACCAGAGCCTTGTTGACCGAGACGTAGGCGCCGCCTCCGGAAGCCGACATGCTCCGGTTCATTTCCAGGGCACGCTTTTCCAGGTCCTCCTTTGCCGCTCCGATGGTTCCCTCACGGTATACCGCATGGGTTACCTCGGGGCCGATGTAGGAATAGGCCACGGTAAGGGCATCTTCGGTAAGCAGGCCGCGGGAACGGAGATAGCTGATCCACAGCTCCCAGTCCTCTCCGCCCATAACCTTTACGGTTGCCAGCTTCTCTTCCTCGCCCGCCGGTTCAATCTCCACCTCATCCACCTTTCCGCTCATAAAGTCTACGGATTTTGCGCGGTAGGTTTTTCCGAGAGGTTTGAGGGTCGATCGGTAGACGGTGCCGTCGGAGGGGTCGGTCCTGAGCCCGGAGGCAAGGCTGTAGACCACAAGGTCCGCCGGACCTCCCAGTTCCACCAGGGCATCCGCCACCTTCTTCCGCATCTCATCGGAAAAGGCGTCTCCGTTGAAACTGCGGGAGGGGATGCCGCGCTTTTCCGCTTCCCGGTCAAAGGTGAGGGTGTTGTACCAGCCCGGAGTTCCCGAACGCTTTTCCGAAGGCTCTCTCTCGAATGAAACTCCTACCGTTGCCGCTCCGTATCCGAAGGCCGCAGTTATTCTGCTTGCCAGGCCATAGCCTGTGGAAGAACCGATAACAAGTACCCGTTTTGGTCCCGACACCGGTTTATCAGATCCGAATTTGTTTTCTATGTATTCTATCTGCAGTCTGGTCTCTTCGGCGCATCCTGCCGGATGGGCGTTCATGCAGATTCCTCCGCGTATTTTCGGTTCCATTTATTCTATTCTCCTTCGGTTTTCATGATGCAGAACCATTCCGCTTCGGCCGCAACTTCTTCACCCACAAGGGCCCTGCCTTTCTGCCGTATCATCAGGGTGCTTACCCTCTTGTTTTCAATTTCGAATCGGACCAGATCACCGGGAACCACCTGACGGCGGAATTTCGCCTTCTCGACCCCAGCGAGAAAGAAGATGGTATTCCTGAAAAGTCCCGATGCGGCAATGCCCGCTCCTCCGCACTGCGCCATCGATTCAACCAGTATGACTCCGGGCACAACGGGGTAGCCTGGAAAATGACCGGCGAAAAAATATTCGGTTTCGGTGTAGAGTTTTTCTCCGACCGTATGTTTTTCGTCAAAGGAGAGGAGTTTGTCCACATACAGAAAGGGAGTACGGTGGGGAAGAAGATCCTTCAGGCCTTCCATCTCCACCGGTGCATCCATGGGTTCATAGGGGGTGCTCATCCTATCCACTCCTTTACGGCGATAACGGCATTATGACCGCCGAAACCCAGACTGTTTGAAAGGGCGGCACGCACCTTCATTTCCTTTCCCCTGCCGGGAAGATAGTTGAGATCGCAGCCTTCTCCCGGTTCTTCAAAGTTGAGGGTTCCCGGAACAAAGCCGTCGGTTATGGACAGGATTGCAATGATGGCTTCCAGTCCGCCGGCGGCACCGACAAGGTGTCCGGTCATTGATTTTGTGCTGGTAACCGGAATTTCCATAGCCCTTGCACCGAGTGCCGTTTTAATGGCCAGGGTTTCCACGGGATCGTTGGTCGGAGTACTGGTTCCATGGGCGTTTACGTAGTCTATGTCGGCAGGCTTCAATCCCCCATCTTCCATTGCCAGGCTCATGGCACGGGCCGCTCCTCCGCCGTCGGGGGCGGGAGAGGTAAGATGGTATGCATCGCAGGTTGAACCGTAGCCCGCAACCTCGGCGATAATATGCGCACCCCGCGCACGGGCATGTTCGAGCTCTTCAAGTACAAGCACGCCTGCTCCTTCGGCAATAACAAAACCGTCCCGGTTTGCGTCAAAGGGGCGGCTTGCCCGCTCCGGCTCGTCGTTGTACTTCGTGGAAAGGGTCTGGAGAATGCAGAACCCTCCTATTCCCAGCTCGGTAATACAGCCTTCGGTACCGCCGGTTATAACCACATCCGATCTCCCGCTGCGGATCGATTCCAGGGCCGTCCCTATGGCATCGGTACCGCTCGCACAGGCGGTGGTTATCGTCTGGCAGGGCCCGTGAAAACCGAAGGTAAGGGCCACATTGCCCGGACCTTCGTTGCTGATCAGTTTCGGAATGGTAAGCGGGGGAATCCTTCCGGGCCCCTTGTCAAAGAGTATCCGGTAGGAACTCTCGATAATCTCAAACCCGCCGATTCCGTTTCCCAGGAATACGGAGGAGCGGTCGGGGTCGTAGCCGCCCCCGGCCAGTCCCGCCTGCTTCATCGCCTCGGCGGCCGCGGCTACCGCGTACTGGGCAAAGAGTGCCATTTTACGGGCATCTTTCTTGTCCATGTAGTCGCTGGCCGTAAAATTCTTGACCTCTCCGGCAATCTTTGAGGGAAACTCGCTTACGTCAAACCTGGTGTTGGGACCTATACCGCTTTTTCCGGCCTTAAGGGCGCTCCAGGTGCTCTGAATATCATTTCCAAGGGGGGTTACGGCACCCATGCCGGTAACGACAACCCTGCGTTTTTTCTGTTCCATAGTATCTCCCTTATGTTTTTTCACAGACCTACATGGTCATGCCGCCGTCGACGGCAAGTACCTGTCCGGTAATATACGATGCCCGTTCCGTTGCGAGGAACAGAACAGCCTCTGCAATCTCATTCGCCTTGGCGGTACGTCCCAGGGGTATCTTTTCGGAAAGATTTTCCTTTATCTTGTCGCTGAGCCCTTCGGTCATGGAGGTATCCACAAAACCCGGAGCAACGACATTGACCCGGATGCCCCGGCCGGCACATTCCCTTGCAAGACTCTTGGAGAAACCGATCAGTCCCGCCTTGCTGGCCGCATAATTTGTCTGGCCTCCGTTTCCGCTTATACCCACGACACTTGAAATGTTGATAATGGACCCGCTTCTCGCCTTGACCATGAGCCTGGAAATTTCACGGCTTATTCTGAAAGCGCTTGTAAGATTGATTCTCATGACATCTTCCCAGTCTTCGTCCTTCATGCGGAACACCAGACCGTCCCGGGTTATGCCGGCGTTGTTTACCAGAATATCGATCTTGCCGCAGGCTGCAAGAAGCTCCTTCAGTCCGGCGGAGATGCTTTCCGCGTCTCCCACATCCACGCCGATCCAGTGGAAGTCGCCCTCCAGGGCCGGTTTCGTCCGGCTGAAGCCGTACACGGTGGCTCCTTCTCTCAGGAGAACCCGGGCAATTTCTTCCCCTATTCCGCGGCTTGCCCCGGTTACCAGGGCCGTTTTTCCTTCAAGCATATTCGTACCTTCGCTCATTTTTGCTGCTCCTTCCTGCTCAGAATCGATTCTATAAGCAGATCCGCCGCTTCGGCAGGATCAGTGGGATGACATTCCGCACAAGCAGGTCCGCCTTTCCAGAGACCCGTGAGCACCTTCCCCGGTCCCGATTCAAGGAGAAGCGAAACTCCGGCCTCACAGAGTGCCGCCTCGACGGCGGTCCAGCGCACCGGAGAGGTAATCTGTTTCACACAGAGGCTGCGTGCCTCCTCCCCGGATCTTATCAGAGCTCCCGTCACATTGGAATAGAGCGGTTTTACGGGATCGTGAAAACGGAATCCTGAAAGAATATCCGAGAACGCGGAAGCGGCAGTCTCCAGCAGCGGTGTGTGAAAGGGACCGGAAACCTTCAGAGGAATTACCCTGCGGGCTCCCGCAGCCTTGAGTTTTTCCTCCGCTTCCGCTACCCCCTCTTCCGTTCCGCTTATGACGGTCTGAAGAGGGGCATTGTAGTTTGCGGGAAATACTCCTTCGACAGGCTCCAGCACCGCGTCTATGGCTTCCGCGTCAAGACCTATGACGGCGGCCATGGTTCCGCCTTTTCCCTCTATTGCCGCAGACATCGCCTTTCCCCGTTCAATAACCAGTCTGAAGACAGCCTCGATTCCGATAATACCGGCATCGACAAGGGCCGAGTATTCTCCGAGGCTGAAACCCGCTGCAATATCTGATACAACGCCTCTTTCGGCAAGGTATGCAGCTGCAGAGAGGTTCATGAGAGTTACCGCGGCCTGGGTATTTTCGGTCTTTTTCAGCTCTTCCGCATCAGCTTCGAAGAGGAGCTTCTTAAGGTCCATTCCGGCCGAGTCCGAGGCAAGTTCAAAAAGCGACCGTACCTCGATGCTGCGGTCGTAAAAATCCTTTCCCATGCCGGGGTACTGTGCTCCCTGACCGGGGTAGAGAAAGCAGATCGTATCTGCCCCGTTATTATTGACTTCGTTCATGTTGATGACCTCTCCTTCCTTTTACCAGCGGACAAGATTCGCACCATAGGTCAGACCGGCGCCGAATCCTATAAAAAGGATCAGCTGTCCCCGCTCAAGGCGTCCCGTTCCCTCAAGCTGGTGGAGCGCCAGGGGGATGGAGGCTGCCGAGGTATTCGCGTATTCTTCAATGTTGATGAAAAATTTATCAAGATCGATGCCCAGACGGCGGGCGGAGGCCTGCAGGATCCGGATATTCGCCTGGTGGGGAACTACCCAGTCCACATCGTCAAAGCTTAGTCCGTTACGCTCAAGGATGGAGGTGATAAGTTCCGCATTCACCCTTACGGCGAAGTTGTACACCTTCCTTCCGTCCATGGAGAGATAGATATCTTTATCCTCGCTCTTTTCCCTGTCGTAGGGCTCCCTCGATCCTCCCGCCTTGCGGATCAGGCTGAGAGCTCCGGAGCCTTCGCTCCTGAGGATGGAATCGATGAAGCCGCTCTTGTCATCATCTTCCGCAGCCCCGAGAATAACCGCTCCCGCTCCGTCTCCGAAGAGAACGCAGGTGTTGCGGTCGTTCCAGTCCACAATCTTACTGAGTGTTTCCACCCCGATAAGCAGTACATGTTTTGCCGTTCCGGCATGAATAAGGGAGCGGCCGATTTCCAGCCCGTATACGAAACCGGTGCAGCCCGCAGTTATGTCAAAGGCTCCGCACTCATTTATACCCAGCCGGTCCTGAACAATGCAGCTTGTGGATGGGAAACCAGGATAATCAGGGGTCGCCGTAGCGACAATAATCATATCTATATCATCAGGAGAAAGGCCGGAAGCGTTTATCGCGCTTGTTGCGGCCTCCACCGCCAGGTCAGATGTGGCCTGGTCCTCACTGCATATATGCCGGCTGCCGATTCCGGTATGTGAACGGATCCATTCATCGGAAGTGTCCACGGTCTGAGCAAGCTCGTCGTTGCTTACACGTCTGGCAGGCACATAGGCACCCGCGGAAACTATACGTATCTTCATTTCTCCTCCTTGCATAAAAGCCCCGTACACAGGCATACTTGTATATGAAGCTTATGTCAACTCGAAGTAAAACCTACCAATTATGCATATCTGGTCAAGAATGTAAATACTTGGTAATATCGGTTGACGGCCGAAAAAATGTGTGGTAGCTTCCGATCGATTTTATGGAGGTAATGAACATGAATGTGAAAGATATTACTACGCTGATAGATCACCTTGAAAAAAGCTCTCTTGTTGAACTTGAACTGAAAATCGGAGATTCGGAGCTTGCCCTGAGAAAACGGGAAGCCTTTTCCGGAGACGATGACCAGCCCCGTACCTCAGCAAAGACAGTTTCCGGGACTCCGGTGCAGTCATATGAGCCGTCAGGCGGGCAGGCATATGAAAAAAGCGCTTCCGCCGTGCCCCCTGTGAATGATGATACAATAAACGCTCCCATAGTCGGAACCTTCTACCGGGCCGCATCTCCCGATTCTCCCGCCTTTGTGGAGGAAGGATCTACGGTCAAGGCCGGGCAGACCATCTGCATTCTGGAGGCGATGAAGGTAATGAACGAGCTGGAAGCGGATTTTGACTGCCGCATTGTGTCCATCCTTATTGAAAACGGGGATATGGTTGAATACGGTACGCCCTTGTTCGTTGTGGAACGAATTTGATAACGGGGTAAGCCATGATAAAACGCTTACTCATAGCCAACCGCGGCGAAATAGCGGTCAGAGTGATAAGAAGCTGCAGAGAACTCGGTATCGAGGCGGTAGCGGTCTTTTCCGAGGCTGACCGGGATTCCCTTCATGTCAGAATGGCCGACAAGGCAATATGTGTCGGCCCTGCAGATTCCCGCCGCAGTTATCTGAATGTTCAGAACCTGATAGCCGCCGCTGTAGCAGGCGGCTGCGATGCCGTGCATCCCGGTGTGGGGTTTCTCAGTGAAAATGCAGCCTTTGCCGCCGCTGTTGAAAAAGCGGGGCTCACCTTTATCGGTCCAAGACCCGAGACCATTTCCTTCCTGGGAGACAAGGTCGTGGCAAAGCGCACCGCTCTTGAGGCGGGACTCCCGGTTATTCCGGGAAGCGACGGTTCGGTGGTGGATGTCGATGCCGCAATGAAATTTGCCAGAGAGGTCGGTTTTCCCGTTATCGTAAAGGCTGCCAGCGGCGGCGGCGGCAAGGGTATGCGGATTGTGCGGGAGGAATCGCAGCTTGCTTCGATGATGAAGATAGCAGGTCATGAGGCCGAAACCGCCTTTTCCGACGGGACCCTCTATCTGGAGAAGTACCTGGAAAATCCGCGTCATGTAGAGGTCCAGCTTTTAGGTGACGGAAAGGGAAACGCAGTCCACCTTGGCGAGCGGGACTGTTCCATGCAGAAAAACCATCAGAAGCTTGTCGAAGAGAGCCCCTCTCCCGGTATGAATGCGGAAATGAGGGATGCCATGTGCAGCAGTTCGGTCAAGCTTTTCGAGAAACTCTCCTACCGCGGAGCGGGAACGATAGAGTTCCTTTTTGACGGTAAAAACTACTACTTCATGGAAGTAAACGCGCGGGTGCAGGTTGAGCACCCCGTCTCCGAAATGGTAAGCGGGGTCGATATTATCAAGGCGCAGATCCGCGGAGCTGCAGGAGAGGATCTGGGCTTTACACAGGATGATATAATACTTGAGGGTTCTTCCATCGAGTGCAGAATAAATGCTTCGGCTCCGGGAACGGTAAGCTATTATCTCCCCCCCGGAGGAATATCCGTCCGGGTGGACAGCTTTCTCTATCCCGGATACAAGGTTCCGCCGCAATACGATTCAATGGTGGCCAAGCTGATTGTACATGGAGCTACAAGGCAGGAAGCGATAGCCAGAATGCTGCGTGCCCTGGATGAATTCGAGCTGGAAGGGGTGCCGACCAATATTGAAACGCAGAAGCGTATCATTTCGAGTTCCATCTTCAGAAGCGGGAAGTTCGGGACATCAGCTCTCGAAACCATCCTGAAGGAGGCCTGATGACTTTTTTCAGAAGAATACGCTCTCTGCTCGAGAGCGAGCCGGGCAGAGAAAAAAAAGCGGGAGCTTCGCTCCGCGGGGGCGGGAGAGGAGCCGGGACGGGAGAGTTTCGGGATGAACGTGTATTTGTTGAGACAAGACACTCCTGTTCAATCTGCCATCTGCATGTTGAAATTGAAGATCTGAAGCGTAATCTCTACGTGTGCCCCGGATGCGGACATCATTTTACCATAACCGCACAGGAACGGATAGAAATGCTAACCGATGCGGGTTCTTTCCGCGAAACAGGTGCCTTGCTTGAAAATGTCGATCCCCTCGATTTCCCCGGATACAGTGAAAAGCTGATAAGCGCACGTCAGAAATCGCGCATGAACGAAGCAATAATAACCGGTACGGCTTCCATACACTCCCGGGAACTGGCAATAGGTGTCATGAGCTTCGCATTTATGGGCGGAAGCATGGGAGCCGTTGTCGGGGAGAAAATTACCCGGCTTATGTCCACCGCCATTCAACGTCGTATACCTGTAGTGCTTTTTACCGCATCGGGCGGCGCGAGAATGCAGGAAGGAATATTCTCCCTTATGCAGATGGCTAAAACCAGTCACGCCGCCGCGCTCCTGGAGGAGAGCCGTCTGCCCCTCTTTATTGTTCATACCCATCCGACCACCGGAGGCGTCACCGCCAGCTTTGCCATGCTTGGAAATGTTATTCTGGCCGAACCGGGGGCGCTTATCGGCTTTGCCGGTCCCCGGGTAATTGAATCCACCATCAGGCAGAAGCTTCCGGAAGGTTTCCAGAAGGCGGAGTTTCAGCAGCAGAAGGGATTTGTGGATATTGTGTGCCCCAGAACGGAACTTAAGCAGACACTTTCTCTGCTTATAGATGCTCACCGGCCCTTTGATCTTTCACGGCAGAGCGGCTAGGAGGAATCATGCGAAGCAAAGCCTTTGAAAAGAAACTCAAGGAACTGAAGCGTCTTGCAGCCGAGGAGCACATGGGTGTATTCGAGGAGCTGTCAAGGATCGAAACAAGATATCTGGGAACCGGAGAATCCGGCGATGCCTGGGCAAGGGTAGAACTGGCCCGTAACGCCTCACGGCCGACGGCAAGCAACTATATAGATATGATTTTTTCCGATTTTGTCGAACTGAAGGGGGACCGTTATGCCGGGGATGATCCGGCCCTTATCGGCGGAATCGCCTTTTTTGACGGCCGGCCGGTAACGGTTATCGGTCATCAGAAGGGTCGTAATCTTAAGGAAAATCTCCTCCGCAACTATGGAATGGCAAACCCGGAAGGATACCGCAAGGCCCTTCGTCTGGCCAGAGAGGCGGAAATCTTCGGCAGGCCTGTCATCACCTTTATTGATACCCCCGGAGCCTATCCGGGAATAAGCGCCGAAGAGCGGGGTATCGGAGAGGCCATAGCAAAGAATCTGAAGGTGTTCAGCAGGCTGAAGGTTCCGGTAATCTGTATTATCATCGGCGAAGGCGGCAGCGGGGGCGCCCTCGGAATAGGAGTGGGAGACGAAGTGTACATGCTCGAAAACTCCGTCTATTCGGTTATTACCCCCGAAGGCTGTGCCTCGATCCTTCTGCGGGATGCTTCCAAGGCAAGGATAGCCGCCGAGCTTATGAGGATGACCGCTCCCGATCTTCTGGGTTTCGGAATAATCGACGGAATTATACCGGAGGGTCCCGGCGGGGCGCATGAGAGTCCCGAAGCTACCGCTGCCAATATAAAAGGCCTGCTGAGTGAGCGGCTTGAGGCGCTTACGCGTAAAAGCATGACCAGACTCCTGGCTGACAGGTCTCAGAGGCTGCTTGCCATGGGCAAGCTTGAAGAAAATGAGCCGGGCCGGCTGGACGAAGAGGCGCATTCCTTTCCCGGTGAGAAAAGAGGCTGGTTTTCACGCCTCTTCAGAAGACGGAAAACCTGAAGAATGAGAGTATGAGGGAAAACCGACGGTGAAAAGAGGCGGTTTTCCCTTGAAAAGAAGATCGGCATATTGCACGTCGGGATTTTTTTTATCATAGTTATTGTATGGAAACTAAAGAAAACGGAAAATCCAATCAGTATCTTACCTTCATGCTTGCCGAAGAGGTGTATGGGGTAGAGGTTTCAAAGGTACGGGAAGTTCTTGAGCTGATCGACATAACGAAGGTCCCCAGAATGCCGGAGTTTATGCGCGGTGTTATAAACCTTCGCGGAGGGGTCGTTCCCATCATCGATCTCGGGCTCAAGTTTGAGATGAACGCGATCGTGAATACCGTGAATACCTGCATCATTGTACTGGAAATAAAGGTAAACGGTGATGAAGTTGTTGTCGGAGCGCTGGCCGATTCGGTCAGAGAAGTTATCGAGCTTGAATCGGATCAGATAGAACCAGCGCCGAGGATAGGAACAACTCTGGATACCGAGTTCATAAAGGGTATTGGAAAGCGGGACGAAGAGTTTATCATTGTTCTCAATATTGACCGTATTTTTTCCGCTGGTGAGCTCGCTGCGGTGCAGGTTGAACAGGTTACAGCCGAAATGGCGGAAGCCTCGCAGGATAGCGATAGCTGAACCTCACTGACGCAGGGGAGGACAAAAGTCCTCTCCGGTGCTATAATAAGAAATAATGAAAACACAGAATGTTATTGCCGGATTGCTCCTTGTTATTGTGGTTATTATGCTCGGAGCGGTGTTTAAAGCTGCCGGCAATGTTCTTCTGCCCCTTATTATTTCTATTTTCCTCTCTTTTATCGTTGCACCCTTTATAAATTTTCTGGATAAAGTCCATGTTCCGAGGGTTGTTGCCATTACCATTGTCGTACTTTTTCTGTTCGGCATTATATTCCTGATATTTCTCTTTTTTCAGACAAGCGTCAACTCGCTTATTATTGAATATCCGAAGTATGCAGACCGCTTCAGAAGCATTCTGCAGGAAATATCGCTGAAAATGGAAAACAGGTTCGGATTGTCATCCACCGAGCTGCTGGGTCCGATAAACTGGAGCAGTGCTCTGAGGGGGTATCTGATCCGGCTTTCGGGTAACCTGATGAACTTTGTAAGCCGTTTTCTCATCATCATGATTTTTCTGATCTTTCTTCTCCTGGAAAAACCCTATTTCAAGAGGAAACTGAAGCTTGCCTTTGAAGAGCCTACCGGTAAAAAAGTGGGTGAGATGCTGGATCACATAAATAACCAGGTGGCCCGTTATCTTACGCTCAAGTTTTTTATTTCCCTGGGAACCGGTGTCCTTGTATGGCTTTCCCTTGCTCTTATCGGAATGGATTTTGCCGTGGTGTGGGGAGCCCTTGCTTTTGTACTCAACTTTATTCCATCTATCGGAAGCACGATGCACATGCTGATAACAATTCTCATGGGCTTTATACAGTTCTATCCGTCACCCGGAAAAATTATCGCGGTTGCCGTCTCCATGATAGGTATACAGGCGGTTATCGGGCAGTTTCTGGATCCGAAACTGCAGGGACACCGACTGAATCTCAGCCCTTTTGTTATTCTTTTCAGTCTTGTTTTCTGGGGATGGATCTGGGGCATTGTGGGAATGTTTCTCGCGGTTCCCATTACCGTGATTATCCAGATTGTCTGTCAGAATATCCCCGGCCTGAGGTTTATTGCTGTTTTTGTCAGCGGCGACCGTTCGGATCTGAATAAATCTGAAGCTCCGCTTTTTCGCATGATTGATGAGGAGAGCCCAGACTCTTCCATCTGAAAATGGCGTTGGTAGTCACTTTTCACTTTCCGGACACTTCTGATATACTCGCCCAATGGAAAAGAAAAGAATACTTACCGGTGACAGACCTACGGGCAAGCTTCACCTGGGACACTACGTAGGATCGATGAAGAACCGGATAAAACTGCAGGACGAATATGACTGTTTTTTTATTATTGCAGACCTTCATACCCTGACCACAAAACCGGCAAAAGAGGCGATAGACGGTTTAACCGAAAACATCCGTGAGATGGTGCTCGATTATCTTGCCTGCGGGGTCGATCCCGAAAAATCCGTAATCTATCTCCAGTCGGCGGTTCATGAAGTATACGAGATGAACCTTATTTTCGAAATGCTGGTTACCGTTCCGCGTCTCCAGAGAATCCCGACANNGAGCCTGAAGGATATGGCAAAATCGGCCAATCTGGGAGAGATGCCTCTCGGGCTTCTCGGCTACCCCGTTCTGCAGGCCGCAGACATACTCATGCCCAGGGCTCACCTTGTCCCTGTGGGAAAGGATAACGAGTCTCATGTTGAACTGACCCGGGAAATAGCGAGACGCTTCAATTCAATGTACGGCGAGGTCTTTCCCGTTCCGGATGTGAAGGTGGGCGAGGTCCCTTCCCTGGTGGGTACCGACGGAAATGCCAAGATGAGCAAGTCCCTTGGAAACTGCATCTATCTTTCCGATTCGGCCAAAGAGGTTTCCAAAAAGGTGAGAGGCATGTACACCGACCCGAATCGCATACGGGCCGATATTCCCGGTACCGTGGAGGGGAATCCTGTTTTCATGTATCACGATGTCTTCAATACCAATCCTGAAGAGGTACAGGACCTCAAGGAGCGGTATCGTACGGGAAGGGTCGGAGATGTCGAGGTAAAGGACAAGCTGGCGGCATCGATAAACAGTTTTCTCGATCCCATCCGGGAAAAGCGTGAGCACTTTGCGGCAGTGAACGGTCTTGTCGACGAGGTTATCTATAACGGAACCATGAAAATGCGGGAAGAGGCACGTGCCACCCTTACGGCCATGAAGAAAGAGATGGGTCTTACCGGTATATGGAACAAGATAAGCCGTAAGGCGGAGAAAGCGAGAAAAAGCCGGGAACAGTAAGTTGAAAGCCGGGGAAAAAGAAGCGTTCCGGAAACTGATATGGGACTTCTACGGGCAGCAGGGACGGGCTTTCCCCTGGCGCAGCTGCAGGGACCCCTGGCTGATTCTGATTTCCGAGATGATGCTTCAGCAGACTCAGACAAGCCGGGTAGAGGCTAAATGGAGCGAATTCACCGATACTTTTCCGGATCCTGAAGCCATGGCCGCGGCGCCCCTGAGCGAGGTTCTGCGGCTCTGGAGCGGCCTTGGCTACAACCGCCGCGCCCTGGCGCTCAAGAGCATTGCGGACAGGCTTGCCGAAGGAGACGGAAGGCTTCCGGAGAACTATGATGCTCTTGTTGCACTCCCGATGATAGGGCCCTATACGGCAAAGGCCGTTCTCGCCTTCGCATATAACCGACCTGTGGTCTGTCTTGAGACCAATATCCGGCGGGTCTTTCTGCATCACTTTTTCCCCGGAGAAACGGGCATCTCCGACTCCGGAATCATGCCGCTCATTGAAGAAACTCTGGATAGGGAGAACCCCCGGGAGTGGTACTACGCCCTCATGGACTACGGAGCAGCTCTTCCCCGCCGGGTGGTCAACCCGAACCGGAGGAGCGCCCATTACAGCCGGCAGGCTCCCTTCCGGGGCTCAAACCGTCAGAAACGGGGAGCCCTTCTGCGCGAGCTGACAAGACACAATGGAGAAGCTGTGAGCGTATCCTCTCTCGCACCGGCGGCAGAGACCGATGCCGTTACGGCAAAAGGGATCCTCGACGCTCTTGTCCGGGAGGGCTTCGCCTGCGAAGCCGGGGGCTGCTACTTTATCCGACCGTAGGCAGCTTCTATCATGGATCGGTGCCAGTCGAGAAAGTAGCTCTCCCTTTCCGTGTCCGTACCCTCACAGTCTGCGAGGATGCGGAACACCGGTTCGGTTCCCGAACCCCTCATCCAGATGCAGTCGCTGACTTTTCCCTTTGCGTCCCGAAAGAGAAGCTTGAGGCCTCCGGTTTCGGCTCCGCTTCTGAACCGTGCTCCCGTTCCATTTTTCTGATCGGTCCCCTCATACTGCTGCTCTTCCCAGCCCGTAATTCCATATTTATCCAGAAGCGACTCTTTTCTCAGCTCCCACTGTTCTGCGAAGATCTGTTCCCATTCCCTTTTGAGAGCACCGTGTTCGAAGGAACCGAGGCGAAGAACGGCACGGGATTCGTAGGCACAGGTGGTGGTAAAGCGGGGCAGCGATTCAACAATATCGGGGAGGGTGAAATCATCGCGGTATTCTTCGCCCCGTCCCGCAGCCTCGAGCCAGCGGTGATACAGCCCCTTCCGCTCCGGAGTATCTCTAATGAGAAGCAGTTTGGCCAGGGCAAAAACGGTGCAGAGGGGGTCCCTGACCGAGGACGGATGGGTTATATTGCCCCCGTTGCTTCCCTCTCCGAGAATGGGGACACGATAAGCCCGTTTCCGCAGAGACCGGGCCAGGTTTACCACATTGGCTTCTCCCACTTCGGCTCTGAACACTTCGGCGGAAAACGCTTCCGCTATCCTGTCTATTCTCATGGAGGTCGGGCCGTTCACGGCGACCGCCAGGGGTGCCGTGTGCTCTGTTTCTCCCCGGTACTCTTCAAGCCAGCGCTGGTAGGCCAGTTCGGAGAGGACTGCGAGGGCGAATACCTCCTGTGCTTCCAGGGCGCGGGAGGAACCGTCCTTCAGAATGTAGACCAGATTTCCCCGGTCTCCGTCATTATCGGGAACGTAGCCGATGCAGAAGCCAGGATCTTCTCTGTGAAGCTTTTCAAGCAGAATACGGGCAGGATCAAGGCTTTCTCCTTCCGGTACTATGCGGTGGCTGATCTCTCCGACAACATTTCCCGCGAAGTGCGAATTGAAACCGGCGTATCCGAAGAGATCCGAATCAATTGACACAGCCCTTGCGCTTCCGTTAAGTTCGCCGAGAACCCCGAATTTGCGGAGGGCTGCGGACTCCCTGAGAAGGGAAATTATCCGCTCCGCCTCGGCGGGATCGGATGCTCCTGTGACGGTCCGTACCAGAAAATCCCGGTATATCCGCAGCGCGGCAGCTTTAAACTCTCCGGATTTTTCCAGGACCTCTGCAACGGCTTCTTCATCGCAGGAGGCTGCGGCCGCAATTGCCTGGGCGCATCGCGCAGGCAGACCAAGAATATTTTTAAAGGTGGAGATAAGGCTGTGCGCATCTTCTCCGCCGAGTACTCCTCCGTCGGAAAGACCGAACTTCACTCCGTTATGGCCGACAGGGTTATGGCTTGCCGAAACATAGATAAAGGCGGAAATTTCTTCCAGCTCTCCCGCAAAGGCCATAATCTCGGGAGCCGCAGCCACACCGAGAAGAGCTGTTCTGTAGCCGGCAGAGGTCAGATAGCGTACAAACTGGCCGGTAATTGCCGGGCCGGTCGGGCGGGAATCCGATCCAATGGCAATACGGCTCCGGTCTCCGGGCTCTATCCCCCTGGAAAGAAGAAAACTGTGGAAAGCCGCGGCCATGACGGCGGTAAGGGCCTTATCGGCCTCTCCTGTTTCCGACGTCTTATCCTCTTCGTTCCCGGAGATCGCAAAAATCTTTCTCCAGCCGCTTGCCGAAAGGATAAGAGAGCTGGAAGCTTCGATGAGTGATTTGTGGTCGATCATGAAGATGTTGTACCACGATGAGAATCCCTAGGGCAAGGAGCTTTTTCCGCCTGCAGGAAAGTGGAAAAGATAGTCACGGAAGATTGCATCGGGGTTTGAATCACCGTAGGGATGACTTTTGTTCGCATCGCTGTGACAGGTAAAGCAGAACTGGTCTTCAAAAACGGTCTCCCCGCCGCTCGAAAAGTCTTTTACCACCCAGATCCAGCCTCCCCGGGAGCGTCTGTCATCGGGTGCTTTTATCATGGCCATAAGGGAACTCGGAGCCTCACCCGGTGCTGCCGATGCACCTTCAAAAATTTCCTTTACCACCACCGTTCCGGAAGGAAAGCGTGCCGGCACGGAAATTCCCGCTTCCGGATTGTCGGTCAGATAGGAGAATCCGGCATCATTCATATAAATACGCCTGAGATTATCCATGTGTCCCGGAATGAGGAGATTCAGATCCGCATCGACACTCCTCCGCCAGAGAGGATACTCGGAGGGGATAAGCAGAACATCTTCTTCTGTACAGCCAGAAAAGAGCAGGACCGGCAGGATCAGCAGAATAAACGGCATGAAAAGCTTCATATTGTTTCTCCCGTCTCTTCCATGCTCTTCCGGATACGGTAAGCCGTTACCGTTCTGCTTTTTCCCTTGACCCTCAGGTGGTGAGGATCGCTCCTTAACATGTGATCCGGAAGAAATCTGGCACAGGTCTGCGATACGTAGACTGTCCCCGGAGGGGCACTGGAACAGAGTCTGGAAGCGACATTTACCGTATCGCCTATAACCGTATAGTCGGCTCTCTTTGCCGAGCCTATCCTCCCGAGAATAGCGAGACCCGTATTAATGCCGATACCGAGCTGCAGGCCGTAGAACTCGGAGGATGAGGAAAATGCCTCCATAATGGCAAGAGCGCATTCCGCAGCCTGGCGAGGACCGTCTCTGCCCGTAAAGGTCGCCATAATTTCATCACCGACATACTTGTCTATATCCCCTCCGAAGGAGCTGATTACCTCGCTCTGGCTCGACAGGACCGCGTTCAGGGCTTTGACCACGGTTTCCGGATCCAGCTTTTCAGAGAAGGATGTAAAGCCGCGGATATCGCTGAAAAAAACCGTAATGGGAACCTTTTTGCCGATGCTGCTGCCGGTCAGGTCCCGGATTGTGGAGGAAGATACGTATTTGGAAAGTTCATACCGCTCCCGGAGTCCCACAATCATCGTATTTACCGTGGTTCCAAGACCGGCGATCTCATCATTTCCCTTTATATCCACCCGGGTATCGAAGCGTCCGCCCGTAATGGTGCTGCAGACCAGCGCTATTTCCTTGACGGGATCTATAACATGACGGTGCATGAAACCCGCGAGAAAGAGGGTCAGAAACGTGACGAGAAGCAGGAAGGTAATGAGGGTTGCGGCCATGAACAAACGCTGTAGATTGACCGCGGGGCTTATATCGGCGGCTATGTGTATAAGCCCCCGGATGGTGTGGTCCGATCCGTGACAGGAGGCGCAGTTCGGCTTGTTTATAAGAGGTTCGTATATCTGGAACTGATAATTTCCCATCTCGTCCCTGCTGCGGAAAAGCTGCCGCTCCGGAGGCACCTGCGTCGCCCTGGAAAACCTGTCAGGATCAAGCGCGCCTCCTTCCCACATGACCGGAGAACGCTCCACGGAGAATACCCCGTCTCCGATTTCCCCGTTTACCATCTCTATCGTGCTTGAATCGGTAAAGGCCGGAACACCGTCGGTACGGTAGAGAACAATCTCCTCTTCCGCAACACTGCCCTCAATTTCTCCAAAAAAATTGACCGCCAGGTCCGCCTGTCCGGGAAGCATAAAGTTTTCAATAGCAGTGTACAGAAGCCTGGAACGGTCGGAAAGGCTTTGTGACAGGGAATTGTTCAGGGTAGTGGTAAGAGCCAGAGCGAAGAAAAGCGACATGATGCCGATTCCGGTGATAAGCAGGAGTATGATAATAAAGTTTACTCTTCTGGTGATCGAATTTTGAAAGAGCTTCATAAAAAAAGTATTATCTACAGGAGGGGCTTTTGCAATACCGGCCCGGGACATGGTATTGTATGAGAAGAAGGAGCATATGGATGAGAAACCCCATTCCGCGCGTTGCGGCTGTTCACGACCTGTCCGGTTTCGGCAGCGCCAGTCTGACTACCGTTATTCCCGTACTTTCCACCATGGGGATGCAGGTCTGTCCCCTTCCGACGGCACTCTTATCGAGCCAGACAGCGGGCTTTGATGATTTTGTCTTCTTTGATCTGACCGAACAGATGAAGGCGATGATCGAACACTGGAAACGCCTCAAGATCGATTTTCAGGCCATCTATTCCGGCTTTCTCGGCAGTGAGGACCAGATTGAGGTGGTATCGGATTTTATTGATTTCTTCGGTAATGAGGAGACCCTCATCCTTGTCGATCCGGTTCTCGGAGATGACGGAGAAACCTACGCAACCTTCGGTCCCGGCATGGTGGAACAGATGCGCAGGCTGGTCGGGAAAGCGAAAATAATAACCCCCAATTATACCGAAGCGGTGCTCCTGCTTAATGAGAGGTACCGTGAAAAGATTGATCAGGGAACTATCAGGGAATACCTGGTTCGTTTATCGGAGATGGGACCGGAGCAGGTGGTTATGACCAGCGTCCCCACCGACACGATTCCCCGCATGTCCACTGTCGTTGCCTATGACCGCAGCGATGGACGCTTCTGGAAGGTCGACTGCACCTATCTTCCCGCCTTCTATCCGGGAACAGGGGATATCTTTGCAAGCGTCGTGGTGGGAAGCCTCCTTCAGGGAGACAGCCTTCCCATTGCTCTGGACCGCGCCGTTCAGTTTGTATCGGCCGCAATACGGGCGACCTTCGGTTATCGTATTCCGAACAGGGAGGGGGTGCTGCTCGAACGGGTTTTGCTGAATCTGGGAGCGCCGGTGGTCTCCATGAGCTACGAGCTCTTTGAATAGAGGCGGGGATTATGACTTACACAAGGGCTGTTGCCCTGGATTTTGACGGAACCATGGCCATCGGGGGCCGGGCAGTGGATCGGGTGGTTTCCCTGCTTGGTGATGGCGTACCCGGGGATCTTCTTCGAATTGTCGCCACAGGCCGGAGTCTGCACAGTCTCCGTTCAAGCTGGCCCGAACCCTGGCCGGCAGATTATCTGCTCTTTTCTTCCGGGTCAGGACTCTATGACTGCAGGGAAGGCAGGGTGATCCGGAAACAGCTGCTGACTCCCGGTCTGACAGCCGACGCCCGTCTGATTCTTGAAGATGAAGAGCTCGACTACATGATCCATTTTCCCATTCCCGATAATCACCGTTTCTTCTACCGGAGAAGGAGGGGCCATCCGGATTTTGAACGCAGGGTGGTGCATTACGCGCCCTACGCTCAGGAGCTGGCGGAATCCGACCTGGATGGTTTCGGGGCGACTCAGCTTCTTGCAATAGGCGATCGTGATCATCTCTATCCCCGCATTTTTGACCGTCTGGACGGGAAATTCGCCGTTATCAGGGCTACAAGCCCCCTCGATGGAGAATCCATATGGATGGAAATTTTCCCTCCCGGTGTTGATAAGGGAAGCGGAGTCGCGGATCTCTGCCGTGATATGGGGATTGATCAGAAGAACGTACTGGCCATCGGCAATGATTATAACGATATCCACATGCTCGAGTGGGCCGGAAGTGCCGCTGTTGTGGCCGGTTCTCCCGCTGCCCTGACCGCAGGTTTTACACTGGTTCCTTCGGCGGAGGAAGGGGGAGCCGCGCATGCCCTGACAGAATGGCTGAATGAATATCCCGGGAAGCAGACGGTATGATTCTTCTGCTTTCTCCCCTGGAAATTGAGCTGTTTCCGCTTATCTCCAGGTATGATGGGCTTATGCGGCGTAAGATTGCTTTTGGAGAACTTATCTCCTGCTCCGGGGGCCCGGAGTACGGAACCGATCTGCTCATGTGTATTACGGGAATGGGAAAAGTCCGTTCGGCTCTTACGGTAAGCCGGGTTCTCGGCATCCTGGAATCGGAGGACAGGGTTCCCGATGCGATAGTACTGACGGGAATAGGCGGCGCGGCCGTATCCGAAGAGACAGGCTGTGTCAATATCGCCGAAGGGGCCGTGCAGTGGGATCTGAGCATGCTTCCTTTCGCGAAGAAGGAAGGAATGTATCCCGACGGCAGCGGCTATGAGGCTACCGACCCGCTTCTTTCGGACTGTATTGCCGAAGCGCTTGAGATCCGCAGCTTCAGACTTGCAAGAGGCATCGCCTACACGGGGGATACCTTCGTACGGGGCGTCAGAAAACCCCATATTGAATCTCCCGGAAACGTGGATATGGAAAGCAGTTCGGTCCTTGCCGCCTTGAAGGGGAGCGGTATCCCCGCGGCGGTGGTGCGCCTGGTGAGCGACGAGGTATCCGGCCGCACCGCCGGAAATCTCAGGGATTTTATCGACCGTGAAATGGGAACTCTCTGGGATGGGGTAATTGAGGGCGCCTTGACTTTTTTACGCCGGAAAGGTATAGTTCCCTGAAAAATAAAAGATAAGCCGTCAAGGAGTAATTATATGTCTAAAGCGCATCGTGGAAGTGGTATCCGGGAACTGATAAAGAGCGGCCGGGGCACCTGTCCTGTCTGCAGCCGGACCGGTATCAAGCTTCTCTATGAAGTAGAAAAAGATGGAAAGAAGATCAAGATCTGCAAAGAGTGCAACAAAGCTGTTTCTCACGGAAAAGTTACTCTTTCTGCCTGATCACCAGCTGTTCCAGGCACTAACCGCAAACCGCCGGATATATACCGGCGGTTTTTTTGCGCCCCGAGAATGGTGCTGAGGCACCTCAGGGAAGCCCAAGAAAACGGTTAAGAGCGGCGGGATCCGGGTCAAGCTTGACAGTTCTCCCTGAAATGATGGCGGGAAGAGCCTCCACGTAGACAATCTTTCCGGAAAAAACCCCCGTTCTGAGAAGAAGGGAGTCCTCCGCCCAGGCCATCTCCTCCATGCCCGGAAAAATGAAGTTACCCAGACTGTAGGCAATAAGAGAACCCTTGTACGCCTCCATCCGCTGAAGAACATGAGGATGGCTTCCTATGACCATGTCCGCTCCCAGATCTGCGAAAGAGCGGTAGAGATCCTCGTATTCGGAAGAGGGTTTTCTCTGCCACTCATGGCCGCCGTGCACGTAGAGGATATTGAAAGTCTCTTCTGAAAAAGCATCCGATACGGCTTTGCGGGCACCTTTATCGGTAAACAGGATGCCGGGTTTATCTTCCTCCGCGGCAGCCTGCTTCCTTCCGTCAAAACCGTTGCGTTCCGTCGGGTAGGCGCCCACGGAAAGAACGGAGAGGCGGGTTTTTCCCGCCCTTGTAATCCAGGGTTCGGCAGCCTCATCAAAGTTCTTTCCGGCACCGCTTGTTGCCAGGGGAGAGTCATCGATTGCCGACAGGGTATCAAGGAAACCCTCCTCGCCGAAGTCCCAGACGTGGTTATTGGTAAGAGAAAGATAATCGAAACCGGCTTCGCTCAGGCGGGGAAGTACGGAGTCGGGAAAGGTAAAATTGTAGCTCTTTGGGGTTGCCTTGCGACCCTTTGACAAGGTGCCCTCAAAATTGCCCGCCATTACATGGTTCGCCCGCAGAAGGGGAAGGAGAGATCCGAAGACCTCCGATACCCCGTCCTCTCCCTCAAGCAGGGAGGAAACGCCCCGTCCGGGCATCATGTCGCCCACGGAACCGATCCATCCTATTTCCAGTCTCTCATCTTCCATCGCCGCCGCAGAAATCCGGAGCTCTGTAAGCCAGGCCGACAGCTTTTCTCTCTGCAACAGAAGCGCTTCCTCTCTTCTCCGCCGGCCAGGTACGGCTGCAAGTTTATCCGTCAGGGATTCCGGCTCCCCGGGGGAAATATCATCCAGAGTGAGCACTATCCGGCGGACAAGGGGATAAGACGGGTCGTCGAAATAGAGACCGTCCACAGGTACTGCCCGAAGCGGGAGCTCCGACTCGGCGAGAGGAATCAGAGAGATCTGTTCCGGGAGGGGGATGCCGTCACGGTAATGGTCCCTGAGCGGCCCGGAAGGGATGGAAGCGGAAGGATCATGAAGATCCACAACGGGAAGAATGATCTCTCTGAACACAACGATCTCGTCAGCCTCTCTCTCTCCGAAGGGCAAAACTTCCCTGAAGGAGATTCTCGATACGGCCTGAAGCTCTTCGGATGGTTCTGCTTCCTCCCTTATGAGCCGGACCGGAAGAGAGGAGAGCAGTTCTTCCTTTCCGGGAAAAACAGGAGTTTTGCCGTCGGTAATAATCCCGTACTCCGGGACGGAGCAGCCGGCCATGAGCATAAGGGCCGTCAAGAAGAGGAGAGGTAAAAGATAAGCGGGAATCCCCGGGCCTTTACGCCTGATAAGAGCGACCCGTTCAGACATCCTTTTCCTCCCCGGAAAGATATTCCAGAATGGTGGTATCGCTTAAGCTGGTGCTTCCCGCCTTCAGGACCTTTGTTACAAGGGGATGAACCGCTTCGTCGGGAACGGAACCGTTATGATACGAAAAAACCGTACTGATCAGCATTTCCAGCGTAACGGCAGAGAGATCCTTTCCGGGCATGATGATACGGCCTCCGCTGGTTCCCGAATGAAGAAGTGAATCGCGTACTAGAGGCTTTATCAGGCGGAAGAAGGTGTTCTGATCCAGGGAAAGCTCCAGAGAAAGCTCATCCGTATCGACCGGGCCTTTCCCCTCGAGAAAACGTCCGGCACAGAGCAGGTAGATCTGAATGCTGAGGGAGGCGGAGACGGAAATGTGGCTGAGCCTGCCGGAGTTCTTGCCCGATTCGGGAATACGGTGCTGATGAACATAGGCTGTCTCAAGGGAAATAAAGATAATGAGCCAGACCAGGTAGAGCCAGAAGAGGAAAATGGGAATGGTCGCGATGGAACCGTAGATGATTGATGAGCGGATGACAAAATTCGTTCCGCGGAAAAGCGCCAGCCTGGCAAATTCCCAGAGTATGGTGCCTACAAGCGCACCGATCATTGCGCTTTTGCGCAGGACCGGTCCTGTCGGAATCAGGGTAATCATCAGCAGAAAAAGGAAAAAAATAAAAACCGAAGGGGCGATTTTCAGGGCTATCCTGAACAGCCACAAAATCTCCGGAAGCCCGGAAAGAAGCCGGCTAACCGCCGAGGTGAGGGTAAAGCTTGCTCCGAGAAAGATGGTGCCGAAGACGATAACCGAGGTATAGGTTGTAAAGAAGCCGAGAAAACCCTTCCTGACGGAACTGGCCCAGACAGCATTGAAGTTGAGGTTTATACCGTTGAGAAGGGACACCGAGGTTATGGCGAAAATGGTAAAACCGACAATACCGAGGGTGCTTGCGTTTTCCACAAAGCGCTGAAAGACGGCAAGGATTTCATCCTGCCGCGTAGGAAGAATCTGGTTGATGAAGAAATCGGTAATCTGTTCCTCCATGCTGGAGAATGCGCCGAAGGCGGTGGATATACTGAAGACCGTGGCGCTCAGGGGAACAAGAGCCAGAAGGGTGGTATAGGCGAGACTTGTCGCCCGCAGGGTGCAGGAATCCTTCAGGAACTCTCTGATGGTACCTTTTATTACCCGGTAAATGGTATGCATATTCATGGAATCAATGTAGCAGAAAAAAATGGCTCCGACCAGAAGATGATCGGAGCCTGAAGAGAGGAGGAGTGAAAGAAGCATGCGATCCTGGCCAACGGCCCTGATGGTGCTTAAGAAACCCTTTCATCAACCGTACTGACAGCACGGTTCGTCCTGATGTCAGGAATCCCTTTCGTAAAAACAAACAACTGTTACTCTGTAAGGTTACACGTTTAATGGCGGTTGCATATCTTTTTTACTGCAGGTATTATCTGGCTATGGATAATCCGCTTATTCCCGAAAGTGTAACGGGGCTTGGTATCTACTTTGTAGGAATAAAGGGTACGGGGATGGCGGCTCTGGCGGAGCTTTTTCATCTCAGGGGTGCACGTGTTTCGGGAAGCGACCGGGAAGAGCGCTTTTACACCGATGCCATTCTTCAGACCCTTGGTATTCCATATACGGAGCATTTTCTGGCCGGAAATGTGCCGGAGGAAACTGATATTCTGATCTACTCAGCCGCCTATGATCCCGCAAGCCATCCAGAGATAGTGGAAGCACGCAGGCGACAGGTACCGGTAATGTCCTATACCCGGGCCCTCGGGGAGGTAAGCGCTTCGGTGCCTTCCGCGGGAATAGCCGGTGTGCACGGTAAGACCACCACCACTGCCCTGGCGGGTGTTATCGCTGATGCGGTCGAACTGCCCGCTTTTGTGCTGGCCGGTTCCGCGGTTCCGGCCTTCGGACCGGGGAGTGTCATGGTAAGGGGAGAGTCGTATTTTATAGCGGAAACCTGTGAGTACCGTCGCCATTTTCTGGATTTCCATCCCGGCTGGCTTGTGTTTACAAGCATAGAGGCTGACCATCTCGATTACTTCAACGGTTATGAGGATGTTCTCTCCGCATTTGTCGAATACGGAAGAAATCTTCCCCCGGGCGGTACGCTTATCTACTGCAGCGACGATACAGGAGCTTCCGCCGCGGCCGGAATGCTCGAAACGGAGCGGAATGATCTGCGCTTTGTTCCCTACGGATTCTCCGCCGCCGGAGACTACCGGATAACGGGCCGCAGGGTCGAGAAGGAGCGGAACATCTTTTCCCTCGCCTGCGGGAGCGGCTCCTGTGCCCTGCGTATTCCGGGAGAACATATTGCTCTGGATGCCGTTGCCGCCTTTGCCCTGGTCCGTGAAATGAAGGGGCACGAAGCCTTTGACGCGGTGGACACCGGGTTTATCAGCAGGGCCCTTGAGAATTTTACCGGAAGCAGGAGACGGTCCGAAATTATTGGAGAGTGCGGTGGCATTCTCTTTATCGATGACTACGGCCACCATCCGACGGAGATAAGCAGGACCCTGGCGGGCTATCGCGAATTCTATCCGGACAGGCGCATTATTGTCGACTTTATGAGCCATACCTATTCACGGACCGAGGCTCTGCTTGAGGGTTTTGCTTCAGCATTTTCGGATGCGGATGAAGTAATCCTGCACAGGATCTACGCGTCGGCACGGGAGGCTGTCGGTGCTATCGACGGACGCCGGCTGTACAAGGAACTTTGCGGACGCAGGGGCGGGGTTTCCTATTTTGAAGAGCCCCTGGATGCGCTGGAGCATCTCGCCACTTACCTTAAAGCGGGGGATCTTTTTGTTACCATGGGCGCGGGCAATAACTGGGTTCTCGGAAAAGAGCTCTATAAGATTATATCGGAGAGGAGCGGAATTGCATGATAAGCATGACCGGTTACGGCTATTCTGAAAAGAACGACCCGGCACTGCAGATTGGGGTGGAGATAAAATCCTGGAATAACCGGTATCTTGATATAACGGTAAATCTGCCCTCCTTCCTTTCACCGCTTGAAGCTGATTTTCGCGGGATCGTAAAGAAAAGGGTCGAAAGGGGGAAAATAGAACTTTCAATCAGGCTGAAGGAGCTTGAGGAAGAGATTGAAGTACTTCCCGACCTTAAGGCGGCGGAGAGCTACATGAAGGCGCTTCGCTCTCTTGCATCCATTGCGGGAGATGAACATCCCGATTATTTTGCCGCTCTCCTGAATATGGAGGGGGTGCTCAAGCTGGTTAAAAACCGGGATACCGGAAGGTACCGGGAGACAATTATTCCCCTTCTGGACAGGGCTCTGGTTCAATTTGAAGAATCCAGGAGAAAGGAGGGTGAAGCGACCTCTGAAAATATCCTCTTCAACCTGGAGAAGGTGCGCAGCGGCCTTTCCGCAGTCGAGGCGGGCGCCGGAGATCTTGAGAAGAAGCTTTATAATTCCCTGCTTGAGCGCTTTGAACAGCTTGTCGGGGGCGATTACGATGAAAACCGCATTCTTTCCGAGCTTGCCGTTCTTCTTATGAAATACGGAGTCGGAGAAGAAATAAGCCGGCTCGCTTCCCATCTGGAGCGTTTTACCCTGATAAGCGGAGAAAAGGGACCGGTCGGGAAGAAACTCGATTTTCTCTGTCAGGAAATGAACCGGGAGGTTAACACCATCGGTTCAAAAAATACCATAATCGAGATAGGTCATGCGGTTGTAGAAATGAAGGAAGCAATAGAAAACATCAGGGAGCAGCTGCGTAATGTCGAATAGCATATCGGACGGACCTAAGGTACCGGAACATTTTAACATCGCAATCTCGGGAAAGAGCGGGTGCGGCAACAGTACGGTAAGCCGGCTGTGTGCCGAATATCTTGGAATAGGGCTGGTCAATTTTACCTTCCGCCAGCTTGCGGAAGAAAAGGGAGTGGATTTCAGGACAATGTGCGCCATGGCGGAAGAGGATACAGAAATAGACAGGGAACTTGACCGCCGACAGGTTGAAATGGCCCGGGAGGAAGCATCGGTTCTCGGATCAAGACTCGCGATCTGGATGCTGGACGACGCGGACCTTAAAGTCTACCTTGAAGCCTCCCCGGAGGTGCGTGCACAGCGCGTATTCAAAAGGGAAGGCGGAAGTCTCGAGAAACGGCTGAAGGAGACCGCGGAGCGGGACAGACGGGATCATGACCGTTATATGAAAATTTACGGAATTGACAACGACGACTACTCATTTGCCGACCTGATCATAAACACGGACAAGCTGGATCCCGAAGACATTATGAAGATGATAGTCGGGCGTGCTTTACAGGATTGCCGAGTATCGCTATAATTATCTTCTACAAATAGAGATTGAATTCGAATCAGGAGTTACATATGCCGTTCCCCCTCGATAAACTCATCAGCCACCATGGAAATGTCTACATTCTGACCTGTGCCTCCATAAAGAGAGCTAAACAGATTACCATGACAGGCGATGAAGAGCTTGAAAGTGAAAACTACAAGGTTGTAACCGGAGCCATGACGCAGATTCTCGAAGAAAAGGTACAATACCGTCTGGAGGAGTAGGATTCCATCGATACCATCCCGGTAATCTTTCTGTTCGGACCGACCGGCGTCGGCAAAACGGATCTTATTCTATCCTGTTTTGCCGACGGATTTGAGGTCGTAAGTACGGATTCCATGCAGATCTACAGAGGTCTCGATATAGGGACCGCAAAACCCGACAGCAGCATTCTTGAAAAAATACCTCACCATCTCATAGATATTGCCGAACCTGCAGAGCTGTTCGGTGCCGGAGATTTTGTCGAACAGGCCGATTCCGCGGTTGAAGACATTGCCTCACGCGGGAAGATTCCTCTCCTGAGCGGCGGGACCGCTTTCTACTTCCGCAACTTCATGTACGGCCTGCCGGAAGTACCCAAATCGGACCCTGCGGTCCGGGAAGAGCTTATGCGTGAACTTGCTTTCCGCGGCCTTGAATCTCTTTTTTCCGAACTGGCACGGAAAGATCCTGCAAGGGCTTCCCGGCTCCATCCAAACGATAAAGCCCGTATTCTCCGTGCCCTCGAGGTTTTCAGAAGCACCGGAAAAAGCCAGACGGAGTTCTCCGTTTCCCGCAGCCCGAGACCGGCTTACCGCTTTTTGTCCCTGGGGCTCCGCAGGGAGCGTGAAGAGCTCTACGGGCGCATAAATGAGAGAGTGGATATGATGTTTGCCGCCGGGCTTGAAGATGAAGTCGCCGGTCTCCGCAAAGCGGGAATTAAGGGAGAAGATCCCGGAATGAAAGGTATCGGATATCGTGAGTTTTTTACCGATCCGGGAAGGGCAAGAGAACTGATCAAGCGCAACAGCCGCCGCTACGCAAAACGTCAGATAACCTTTTTTTCCTCTCTTCCCGATGTCAGGTGGATTCATCCGGAGCAAAAAAGCGAGGTACAAAATGCCGTTAAGGACTTTCTTGAGCTGAAAAAATGCCGATAATCTAACTGTTATGAAGAAAAACAGTAATACCCTGATAAAAACCCTTCTGTGTACAGCATTCATCATTGTTACCGCTACGACCGTCTGGAGTCAGAACAGCCCGGAGGGAATCCGTGCAGGTTCAATAGTCTTTGCTTCCGAAGGCTCCTTCGATATTATTCGTGAAGGTCAAAAAAGAAATTACGATCCTGCGGTGGAGTATGTTGAAGATACCGAAATCAGGGTAGGAGACTACATTAATACCTATGCCGGTTCTTTTCTGGAAATTGTACTGGAACCCGGCGACCGTATCCTGAAAATATCCGAACATACCAGTCTGAAAATTCCGGAAACCGGTAACGATGATGCCCGGACGGGCGCCGTTCAGCTGAGTTATGGAAGAATCAGAGCGAGGGTGCTCTCCCTGGCCGGAAAAAAGTCCTTTCAGGTCCGGGGCCCATCCATGGTGGCAGGAGTAAGAGGAACCGATTTCGGTTACGAACTCACAGCCCTTGCAGGAGCAGTACAAAACCCGGAAACGGGTAACCCTGTGCGGGAAATTGTCTACTGCCTGGAAGGATCGGTCAATGTGTTTACCCAGGACGGTAATGAGTCGCTTCTTGTAGAGGCCGGAGAGATGCTTGTAAAAGAATCTCCTGAAGAGGCCGAAGGGATTTCTTTTTCTCTTGTCCCGATAGATACAGCTATCAGTTCCTACTGGGAGCGGAATGATTTTGTTACACTCCTGGCTGCCCCTGAGGATGTTACGGATAATGAAGAGCAAAGAGATATGGTGTTTGACTGGAATGCGGCGACATACCGCAAGGCCGCGGCGGTTACCGGCATATCCGGAGCCTTGCTTGCCGGAGCAGCCGTTTCTCTCTGGTATATGGACGATCAATTTTCCGGAATGGAAGGTCGCGACGGTATAGCGACCGCCCTTGCCGTTTCCGGAGGTATCTTTCTATCGACTTCGCTCCTCAGCCTTATTATGGCTTCTTCCGGCGATTGAAATAGTCGAGGGCGGCATCTTTATCCATGGCGGTGGAGCTGACCGGGATTATCCCGCTGATGACCCACCGCTTGCCGTTAAATTCCAGATTGAGAACTTCTTCCACCAGTACAATTTCATACTGCAGGGTTCCTCCTGAATTATCCCCGTCCCCATTTTCCTGACTTGCTGGAACCAGCCTGAGATAGGAGCTTTTGAAACGGACATGCTCTTCTCCGCTCTTTTCTCTCCGCATATCGACCCCTGCCAGTCCATAGAGCATTTTACCCTCGGGAACCGGCGGAGCGCCATCCTCAAGCCATTCACGGGCAGAAACAAGGGCTTCGCTCCCCTCATATCCGAGACGTACCCTGCTTATGACAAAAAGATTGGTTATCTCATTGAGGATCGATGAACCGGTCGAACCGCTGAGGGTTGCATCAAGGGACTCATGATCAAGGCTGTTTCTGGATTCATAAAAAAGTTCGGCCACTTCGAGAGCCGAAAGTCCCTCTGTGGGAAGAGTGCGAAAAAAGAGATTAAAGAAGAAGCTTGAAACAAGTACCAGGGAAGCCAGGATAAGTGCGCCTGCCAGAATCTTTTTTCGGTTACGGCGGTAGAAGATGCGTCTCCTTAAGGGGGCCGACCGGCGCAGTTCAAGGTCTCCGGAAAGTTCACCGGAACTGAGATCTTCGCTCTCTCCCTTCAGAAAAGCGGTAAAGCGGTCAAGGCTCTCTCTGACCCCGGCCATGGAATAAGTGCCGCGTTTTTCAAGGGCTGCAGGCAGGGAAAGCACCCTGTCGAGCAGGGGCATATAAGCTGAGGAGAGGAAGTCCGGGTGGATAAGAGCTCCGCAGAGCCGTGCCCGCTCGGAGGGAGATGAAAAGGGGTGGTCGGGGAAGGGATTGGTTCCCGTTATTTTCCGGTACATACAGGCCGCCGTGGAGAAAGCGGCCGTATCGGATCCGCTTACAGGAACCCTTCCGGTTACGGAAAGCCGTACCGGCGGCAGTTGGTTCTCATCTGTTTCGCTGTTGGAAGACAGAACATCCCGGAGAATGGAGGGTAGAACAAGGAGGGCACTGATCATCTCGTCCTCCATAACAAAAAAGAAGCCGTGAAGATCCGAAGGGGTACAGCTGCCGCTTTCTGCTTCCGCATAGGAAAAACCACTGTATAAAAGAGTCGAGTAGCGGCGGAAAGCTGCACTTGAAGGGGTCCTCTCAGGGGCATTGAAAAGATCATCCGTAAGTTTCCGGAGTACAAGAGGATCACCCTTTATACAGAGTAAGCCATCTTTCTCCGCCATTCCGTACCAGTTCCAGTCTGAGGAACGTCCATCGGGAAAGAAGACTATTCCGGAAAGCCGCTCGGCCGGAGTCATACGATTAAGAGCAATACTCCTTGCTCCGCCGACGGGTATATAGGTGTGCGTGCCTGAAGGCCTGATTAGTTCGTTTGATGACGGCATGATTATTATGACAACTCCTTTTCGGAAAATACCTCGGCCTGAAACGTAAAAAAATTCATTGCTTCATTTTTCCAGCTGTCAGGAGGAAGTCCGGCTTTTATGCAAAGATGGTCAAGAGTCCGGCTGCGGTCCCAGCCCTGCTCGGCGGCTACCTGTGGAAGAAATACCGCCGAAGAGCGGTTCAATTCAATAAGCAGGCCGTCGCGGCCCGGCGTAAAATTATCGGGAGAAGGGATCTTCCCGAGCGGAGTCAGGAGCGAAATCTCGATATCGACAAGGGGCAGTTCTTCCTCCGAAAGGGGCGGAAAACGGGGATCCCGGAAAGCGCTGGAAAGGGCCAGCTCCCTTATGTTTTCTCTTACGCGTTTTCTGCCTTCGATTTGTCCTATGCAGCCTCTGAGAGCACCCTCGAGGTGAAGGGTAACGAAGGCCCCGCGAAGGGCGGAAAATTCCGGCGAAACATAATCCCGGTAGCGGGGGAGCCTGGACAAAAGCTCCGCGCCTATGCTTTCTCTTGCGTCCTCCAGAAGAATCCGTTTTTCTTCAATATTCATCAGGATCGCTCCTTTCTGCCGAGCAGACGGTCCAGGCGGGACTTATCCAGTACTATCGAAAGGTTCTTTTCCATGGTGGGCAGGACTGTCCCTGTTTTTGCATTTTTCGCCCGGCGGAGATATTTTACCCTGGTATAATATAGTTCTCCTTTACCACCGCTTCTGCCCTGAGAAAAAAAGAGGGCCAGATTTCCGGCATCAAGAAGCACTTCCAGAGGAACGCTTTTGCCCGGACGGTTTTTGATAAAAACATATCCTCCGGGATAGTCTCTCGCGTGAAGCCAGTAGTCATTTCCCTTTACCAGATTTCTGAGAATCCGGTCATTCTCCCGGGCATTGCGACCTGCGATAATGGAAAAGCCGCCGGAGCTGAATCTCAGTCCCGGCTGCTGATCATCGGCCTCGCTCCCGGCTGCGGAACCTCTGTTTTTTTCCTTCTCGAGAAAAGGTTCAAGCAGATCGATCATCTCACGGTCCGTCCCGATTTCGGAGAGCGAATCCGAAAGATCAATATAAGCTTCGAGTTCAGCACGGGCGGATGCAATATCCTGTTCCAGGTATTCCCGCTTGCGTTTCTCCTTTTTGTAGCGCTGATAGTACGCTTCACCGTTGGCCGAGGCGGAGAGACGGGGATCGAGCGGTATTTCTACCATCTCGCCTTCCCGGTAGTAGTTGCTGCACTGGAGCCTGGGAGTCCCCGGAGGTGCAAGGTGCTGATTGGACATGATAAGGTCTCCGTATTCCTTCAGCTTCTCACTTTCCATGGAGACATCAAGATTCTCTTCAAGGCGTTCCAGGGAAGAGTTCAGGTGTGTTATCCGTTTATCGAGGATAAGCCTCGCCTGTTTTTCAAGGGCAAACCGTTTTTCCTCTTCTTCCTTTTTTTCATAGATCATTTCGATAAAACGGTTGAATGGAAACTCATCCCCGTCATCAGGAAAAGACCGGACGGAAAACTCCCGTTTTTCCCCGGACTTTCCGGACTTTCCGTTCTTCTCACGGGCGGCGCGGATAAGGGCCTCAGGATCAAAACACTCTCCGGAAATCTCCGAGCGGCCGGGCCGCCGGTAAAAAGCGTCCAGAATTGTTCCGTCACTTTCACAGGCAAGTATATTGCCTGCGCCTCCCCAGAGCCGGAGATAAAGCAGGGTTTCCTCTCCCGCTCGATTAATTCCGATTTTGACAATTCGTTCGCCACCGAGCTGGCCGGCGGCATATATGCGACCGCCGTTTATTCTGGACCGGAGAAGCTGTGCAAAGCGCTGAAGGGATCTGCTGCGTCTGCGTTTTACCGAACTGATATGAAACCTGCTTCTTCCCTGTGCCAGCGAAATAAGCAGGGCAAATCTTTTTCCCGGAGAGTAGCAGTGAAGAACAAGGGAAGAGAAGTCGGGCTGTTCGATTTTCTGGATATGACTTCCGATTATCGGCAGTTCCGACAGGATAAGGTCGATTTCCTTCCAGTTGAGGGACATTTACGCTTCCCCGCAATCCTTTTCGGAGTGGTACAGTTCCTTGAGGAGACAATAGAGCTTCTCCATATCCTTATCGGTGCCTATGGTGATCCGGATAAAATCCTCAATGCCGGGAATGGAAAAGTGACGAACAAGAAATCCCTTGTCCTTCAAGTCTCCGTAGATATCCGCTCCTGCGATACCGGGACGCCGGGCGAAAATAAAATTGGCCTTGCTCGGAAGAACCTGCCAGCCGTCTCTGCTGATGGAAGCGGAAAACCAGTCGCGGATCTCAATGGTATTTTTCCGGACCCTGGCGTAATAAGCTTCATCCTGAATGGCAATTTCGGCAATTTTCTGACTCAGGCGGTCAAGGGGGTAGCTGTTGAAGGAATCTTTTACCGCGGTGAGTGTCTCGATAAGTTCCTGAGCTCCGAGGGCATAGCCCACCCTGAGTCCGGCAAGGCTTCTGCTCTTGGAGCAGGTGTGAACCACCAGAAGGTTCGAATAACGGTCGATCAGGGGTATGGCGCTGTCGCAGCCGAAATCAACATAGGCCTCATCCACGATAACAAGTTTTTTACCCCGGGAGGCTTCAAGTATACGCTCAATCTCCTCCAGTGAGAGCGCCATTCCGGTGGGGGCGTTGGGGTTGGGGAAGATGACGCCGGCATAGGGAGCAGACATCGCTTCAATAAATGCACCGATGTCGATTCCGAAGTCCTCCGCCAGAGGAATACGGCGGTAAGGCTGCTGGTAGAAATCGGAGTAGACCGGATAAAAGCTGTAGGTGTGCTGCGGAAAGAGAAGGGGGCCGTTTTCGGGGTCGAAAAAGGCATACCAGGCAAAACTGAGCACCTCATCGGAGCCGTTGCCGGCAAAAACCTGCTCTTCTTTCAGATTGTAATGGTGGGCAATGCACCGTCGCAGAGAACGTGAGGAAGGATCCGGGTAAAGCCTCAGTTCATCCCATCGGTATGTCTTGAGTGCATCTTCCACCGCGGGAGAAGGAGGAAAAGGGCTCTCATTCGTATTGAGTTTAATATAGAGCCCCGGCTGCCCCGGCTGTTCACCAGGCACATAGGGACTCAGTTTCGCTGCTTTTCGGGATACTATCATGGCTTTATAGTATCATGATTCGCTTTTCTCTGGGTACCATCACCTGTGATGAGAGAGCGAATTTCGCCGGCCATATAGAAAGAACCCAGGACCAGGATAGGATGTTTTCCCTCCGAGAGCTTCAGCGCCAGTTCCAGTGCCCTGGCCGGTTCGGGTTCAAGGTAGACCGAATCGCTCATACTCCGGAACATATCGAAGAGGGCCTGGGGATCACTCTCTTTGAATGTCCCGGGACGGGAGATAATTATATCCCGGAAGAGGGGAGCAATCTGTCTGGCCATGGCTTCGCTGCGTTTTCCGCTTATGGAACCGAAAATTATAATGCCGTCCCTGAAGATGGAACGGAAATTCGCAAGAACGCGGCGTACGGAACTTTCGGTATGGGCTCCGTCAACAATAATCGGAGGATTATCTGAAAGGAGCTCAATCCGGCCCGGAAGGGCGGCATCGGCAAAACCCTTCTCGATTCCTGATCGGTCCGGTTCAATGGTTTCAAGGAGATGATAAGCCAGGGCGGCGTTTTCGGCCTGAAAATCTCCTGTCATTTTCAGTCTGAAAAAGATGCTTTTTCCATCCTGATCCTCCAGCCTGACCTCCGTCCCGGAAAGGGTTGAGCTTGAGTCGATCACAGGAAAGCGTTCAGGAAGATAATAAAAGGGAGATGCCAGCTCTTCCGCTCTCTTTTTTAGAACCTCAAGAGCATTTGCGTCCTGCCGGCTTGAGAAAACCGGCACTCCGGGCTTAATTATGCCGGCTTTCTCAAAGGCAATCTTTTCGATTGTGTCGCCGAGAATCTCCGCGTGTTCCATTTCTATGGGAGTAATAACCGAGGCGATGGGAATAACGACATTTGTGGCATCGAGCCTGCCCCCTATCCCGGTTTCTATCACCGCCATATCGCAGTCGGCGGCCTCGAATACAAGAAAAGCAAGGAGGGTAAGCAGTTCAAATGTTGTAGGAGAATCATCTCCCCTGAACTCCTTTTCCGTAAGCTTTTCTATGCAGCTGCGGAGCTCTTCACCCTTATCCAGGTAAAGTTCATCGGGAAAGAAACTGCCGCTGCAGCTGATTCTTTCACGGTAATCGCTTATGTGCGGCGAGAGATAACTTCCAGTTTTGTAACCTATAGCGGATAAGCCGGCGGAAATAAAAGCTGCAGTGCTTCCCTTTCCCTTGGATCCTGCAATATGGATAAGAGGCTTTTTCAGATGTGGATTACCGAAATGATCAAGCAGCAGTTCCATTCGATGGGGCCTGTATTGACGCAGTGCGCGGATATGCTGATTTTCGAAATTGGTAAATCCCTCAAGGTAAGCGAAAAGCTGGTCCGCATCTTTGAACATGGTCAACTCCAGCGTTTCTCGACAGCTGCGGCGTGAGTTTCGAAGCCCTCATACCTTGCAAGAGTTTCGGTATGATGTGCAATGCTCTCGTATCCTTCTCTTGTTGCCCATACCACGGAGGAGTATTTTATGAAATCACGAACCGAAACAGCAGACCAGGTTTTTGCCTTGCCTCCCGTGGGAAGGACGGCGTTGGCGCCGGTCATGTAATTTGCACAGCTGAAAGGCATGTTCTGACCAAGAAGAATTTCACCGGCATTGCGGATCTTGCCAAGGAGGGAGAAGGGATCGGCCACCAGGAGTTCGAGATGTTCCGGAGCGAAGCGGTTGGAAATACCGACAGCCTCATCCATGTCCGCGGTTATAATTATTCCGCCATAGCCGCCCCCAAGGACATCGGAAACAAAGCTCCTGCGGGTTTCAGACAGCCTCTGCAGCTTCTCTTCGATAAGAGCCGCTGTTTTTTCGGCAAGAGCCGCATCGGGGGTAAGAAGAACGGCGCAGGAATCCGAACCATGCTCGGCCTCCACAAGCAGGTCCCTGGCTGCCAGTTCGGGATCCGCCTGAGCATCCGCGATAAGGATCGACTCCGAGGGACCCGCCGGGAGACCGACGTCAACCAGACCATAGAGAATGCGTTTTGCAGCGGTTACATACATGCTTCCTGGACCGATTATCTTCTCCACCGGCGAAATAGTTGCGGTGCCGTAGGTAAGGGCCCCTATGGCCTGAGCTCCTCCGATCCGGTAGATCTCATCAATACCGAGGAGCTGAGCGGTGTAGAGACATGCCGGATCGACTGTGCCGTCGGCTCCTGGAGGGGTGATTATGACTATCCTGGGTACTTCGGCTATGACCGCGGGCACGGCCAGCATATAAAGCATGGAGGGGAAGCTGCCTCTTCCATGCGGAACATAGAGTGCGGCGCTCTCTATGGGGGTCGCCCGCTCTCCGACAAAGAGTCCCGGCTGCACCTCCTGTACATGCATGCCCTCCGGTTTCTGGGCTTTGTGAAACGATCGGACATTCGCAACGGCCTGGTGAAGCGCTTCACGCACCCCAGGCTCCAGAAGAGATTCCGCGGCGGCAATCTCTTCGGCTCCTACTCTCAGCCGGTCAGGGGAAAGCTGCACCTTGTCAAAGAGAGCGGTATATTCAACGAGAGCCTTGTCGCCCTCACGTTTTACCCTCTCAAGAATTGTCTTTACGGATTCAGATACTTCCTCTATATCGATTTCCGAGCGGCGAAAAAACTTTTCCCGCTCTTTTTTGTCTAAATCTTTCCATTTGCGAACTGATATTGTCATGGACCCGCTCCCTTCGTTCCTCTCATTTCCGGATTATATCCCCACAATGTAGTCAACCTCCCGCATTCAGTCAACGATGTGGGAGAGAGCTTGACCTTATAAGCAGGAGCGGTAAGTATGGTCCTGTGAACAAGAACCGCAATCCCTTCGAAATCAGCGTAATACCGCTTCCTTTCATAGAAACCCGATGCCCCTATTTCAGCGATCGTGAAGCTAAAATGGAGCGGGCCCTGCTTGTTGAGCTGGAGACATACGGACTGGAAATGCTTCTGAAACAGGGTTACCGCCATTTCGGACGATTTCTATTTCGGCCTGTCTGTGAGGATTGCGGTCTCTGCGTTCCCGTAAGAATCGATCTTGCGGAATTCTCCTTATCACGATCAGACAGGCGCACCATGAAAAGGGTCTATTCCGCAGGAATGAGATTCTCTCTGGAAGAACCTTTCCCGGATCCCGCTCTGCACCGTCTCTATCTGAACCATAAAAAGCGATTCTTGTTTCCTCCCGGTCAGGAGGACGAAGATTACGAATCTTTTACCGAATCATTTTTTACGCCGACTCCGGGGGCCCGGCTCCTGAAGCTTATGGATGGAGAAAGACCTGTGGCGGTCAGTCATCTCGATATGACCATCGATACATGCTCCGCCGTTTACTGTTACTGGGATGACGAATATTCACGTCTGAGTCCGGGAAAGGCCTCAATCCTTATGGAAGCGAAGCTTGCCTCGGAACGTTCCCTGAACTACCTGTGTCTGGGTTACCTTGTGGAAGATAATCAATACATGTCCTACAAGAAACAATACCTTCCTCTTCAGGCATCAATGGAACCTGGAGTCTGGAAACAGTGGCTGGACGGGGCGGGCGGGGTACAACCGGGAATGCCTGAGCATCCCCGGTTCTGCGTCCCTGCGGAAAGGATTATTGCTGTCCCTGAATGTTCCGTATAGGAAAATCCTTTTCTCTCAATACGTCAAGAAATCTGACTGATTCGAGAACCTCTTCTTCAAGAAGAAGAGCAGCCACATCTTCAAGAATGGCTTTTTCCTTTTTCAGCATCTCCAGAACAGCCTGGTAGCGTTCATCGATCATTCTCGCTATCTCTTCGTCCACATACTGCTGCGTATTCTCGGAGTATTCCCTGCTCTGAAAACTGTCATTTCCAAGCTGCGTGTATGACCGCTTTGTAAGTGCCACATTGCGGAAGCGCTCACTCATTCCATATTCGGTTATCATGGTTCTTGCAAGGTCCGTAGCCTTAACAAGATCGTTGGCGGCCCCTGTGGATATTTCACCAAACATAATCTGCTCGGCAGCTCTGCCTCCAAGAAGAACATCGATCTTACCCGTAAGTTCGCCCTGGCTCATGAGGTAACGGTCCTCAGTAGGCATCTGGAGCGTATAGCCGAGAGCACCAAGACCCCTGGGAACAATGGATATCTTCTGAACGGGATCGGATCCGGGCGTAGCGGCGGCCACCAGGGCATGACCGGTTTCGTGGAAGGCCACAATCCTGCGTTCCTTGGGGTTTATAAGGCGGTTCTTCTTTTTCAATCCCGCAACGGATTTTTCGATAGCCTCATGCAGGTCTTCCATAAGAACGGTTTTGCGTCCGTTTCGCACCGCAAGAAGGGCTCCCTCATTGATGATATTGGCAAGATCAGATCCTACAAACCCCGGGGTGGAAGAAGCAATTTCCTTAAGATCCACCTCCTTGCCGAGTTTTACGTCCTTGGAATGAATTTTCAGAATAGCTTCCCGTCCTTTCAGGTCGGGACGGTCCACCAGAACCTGGCGGTCGAACCTTCCCGGGCGGAGCAGCGCGGGATCGAGTATTTCGGGACGGTTGGTGGCGGCCAGAAGGATTACTCCGCTGGTTGCATCAAAACCGTCCATCTCCACAAGGAGCTGATTGAGAGTCTGTTCGCGTTCGTCGTTTCCACCGATATTGTTGGCCCGGCTTTTTCCGATAGCGTCAAGCTCGTCTATAAAGATGATACACGGAGCCTTTTCCCTGGCCTGTTTGAAAAGGTCCCTTACCCGCGCGGCTCCGACTCCTACAAACATCTCGACAAAATCGGCCCCGCTCATGCGGAAGAACACCACCCCTGCTTCGCCGGCAACCGCACGGGCAAGGAGTGTTTTACCCGTTCCCGGCGGTCCGATAAGAAGAACCCCTTTCGGAATTTTCCCGCCGATAGCGGTATATTTAAGCGGATTTTTCAGAAAATCCACAACTTCCACAAGCTCATCTTTTGCTTCCTCAACCCCCGCCACATCGTTGAACGTAGTTCCCGTTTCACTCTCGGCAACGATCCGGGCACGGTTCTGGCCGAAGCTCATAACATTACCGCCCATATTGCCCATTCGTTTGAGAAAATAGCGCCATATAAAAAAGAGAAGGGCAAAAGGGATAATCCAGTTGAGAATAATCATGAGTGACTGGCCTCTGGAGCTGTCAATTGCCGTATAGCTTACCCCGTTGGTGTCCATCAAAGAGATAAAGTCGGGATCATTCACCGGAATGGTTCGGTAGACAGTCGGAGAAGCGGTTCCGATGCTGACATCCTCGCTGCGGGAAGTGAAACCGAGGTATTCATTATCGGTCAGACGCACTCTTTCGATAGTCCCCTGCGAAATAAGCTGCTTGAACTCACTGAACGGGACCTCGACTGAGGAGGTCGTGGTCAGCATGGTATTTATCAGGCTGAGACCGAGAAACACAAGCAGGAAATACCACAGTGAAAAGTGAAACTGTCCCCGGGGAATAAGACCGAAGAGTTTATTATCATTGTCGTCCTTGCAGGAACCTTTTTTGTCCTTGTTCCAGCAATTGTCTTCTTTCTTTTTTGGTGCCATAGCATAAAAATAGTTATGAAGTGTAAAAATGTAAAGAAAAGAGTGTTGATCTTAAAGCGGTTGTTTGATGGATGTGAATACGATATAATTTTTTCAAGACAAAAGGGCAAAAGGAGTCTGCATGAAAAAACGAGATTTAGTACCTTGGAAGTTTCTTGACGAATACCGGGGGACGATCTTCCTCGGAGAATGGCCGACGCTGGTGGAGCTGTTCAGAATAACCTCAAGCCGCTACCCGGAGAACCGCTGTTTCTCAATTTATGAGCCGGATAACATTTTTATGAACTACCGGGAAGCGCTCGAGAAGGTTGAAAAGGTAAGTAACTACCTTGTTGCTCAGGGAATTCGCAAGGGGGACAAAGTCGCGGTTACCGGAAAGAACAGTCCCGAATGGGCAACAGCTTACCTTGCGGTGCTTTTCGCAGGCGGTGTTCTTGTTCCTCTTGATTATCAGCTTCATAACAGTGATCTTGATGCGCTTATGGATTTTGCCGATGTAAAAATGCTCTTTGTGGACGAAGAAAAATATGATGAACTTGACGGAAAAGGAAGGATTTCCGCAAAACAGAAGATCAGCCTTTCCCCTTCAAAACCCTCCTATATTTTCGACTGCGTGCTCGATGAAGCGCCCGAAAGAGAATACCCCGTGGAGAACGATCTTGCGGCTATCCTTTTTACAAGCGGTACAACCGGAAACCAGAAAGGGGTCATGCTTACCCACAGGAACATCGTTTCAGACTGTTTTCTTGCTCAGGCCAATATGAATGTCTTCAGTACCGATGTCTTCTATGCACTGCTGCCGCTCCATCACAGTTACACCATGCTGGCCGTGTTTGTAGAATCAATTTCGGTAGGCGCCGAAATTATATTTGCCAAGAAACTTGCTATCAAGCAGATTCTGCATGATCTGAAGGAAGGCAAGGTAACCATGTTCCTCGCAATTCCCATGCTTTTCAACAAAATGCTCAAGGGACTGCTTCGCGGTATACGCGAAAAGGGTATTGTGGTGTACGGGATTATCAGGGGTTTGATGTACATAAGCGGTTTCATAAAAAAGGTGTTCAAGGTGAATCCCGGCAAGCGGATGTTCAAGGGCATTCTCGCAAAGCTTTCCCTCGATACCAACAGAATCTGCATCTGCGGAGGAGGACCGCTTCCTTCATCTACATTCAGCATGTTCAACCAGCTGGGAATTGATTTTGTTCAGGGCTACGGTCTGACCGAAACATCTCCCATCATCAACCTGAATCCAAAAGAGGCTTACAAGGAAGGCTCCGTCGGAAAGACTATCCCCCAGGTGGAAATGAAAATACTCGATCCGGATGAAAAGGGAATCGGGGAAATAGCGGTAAAGGGGCCCATGGTGATGCAGGGCTATTACAACAATAAAGCCGCCACTGATGAGGTTTTTACCAGAGACGGCTGGCTCTGTACGGGAGATGTGGGCTATCTGGATTCAGAAAACTACCTCTTTCTTACGGGCCGTCAGAAGAACATGATTGTAACCGAAGGGGGCAAAAATGTCTTCCCCGAGGAAATTGAAGACGAGTTCCAGCTCTATGATGAAATTGAACAGATAATGGTCCGCGGCTATGTTCTTGATGAGAAAATGAAGACCGAAGGAATTGAAGCCGTTGTGTATCCGAATGAGGATACCTTCGAAGCAATGGGTAAAAAGCGCGGAAGCGATTACTCCCGGGAGGAGACCCGCAGCAGGATTCAGGAAATAATTGATGAAGTCAATCGCGGTCTGCAGTCATATAAGAAAATCAACAGGCTTCTGCTCACCTTCGAACCGATGGAAATGACCACCACAAAGAAAATCAAGCGTCACACCGTCGAAGGGGACGAATAGATGTACGGCGGGCCCGCCGGAGAAGGGAAAAATGAGTACAAAAGGGGCAAGAGTCTTCTGCTGTTTCTTTTTCTCATGATTCCCGCATCCGTCGGACCGCTTTTTTCCGAAACGCTTATTCTCTCAAACGGCTGGGGGATTGATCCTCCGGCCGGATGGGAGCTGGTCGGTGCGGAAGATGATACGCTAACCTTCGGTCCGCCCGGAGAAACCGGCTTTCTGCAGATAAAGCGGTATCCGGGTACAGACTGGGATGATGCGGATCTGATGCTTGAAGCTGTCATGGTAAAGCTGCAGGCTGAGGCCAATGAGATTGATACCTTCACCTATCGCCGACGGGATGCGCGCTTTGCAGACATTGTTTTTTTCCCGGGAGGCGGTCTTGCATTCAGGGGCTATCTGATTGTCATAAACGGCCACAGGGAAGATATCGTTCTTATGGGAATTACCGACCCTGACCAGTTTGACTCAATGTCCATGGTACTGCTTTCGGCAATGGATTCCTTCAGTCTGGGAGAAGCGGACCGGGTGAATCCGGGACCGGTAGCCAGTTATCTTTTTCCGGAAGATAATTCAGAGAAAGCTCTGGCGCAGGTTTCCTTTGAGGGGGTGGCCTATTCTCTCGCCTATTCACCTGCAGATACGGAGGCCATTGCCTACCTGATAGAGAGAGAGGCACTACTCCTTTCCACATATGTCGAAAGCGATTATGCAATCGAAGCCTGGACCCGTTATTACCGTATGATCTATCGTGACTCGTACACGCGTCTTTCCTCTCTTTTCCGCCTTTTTGACAGAATTCTGAAAGTTGAGGATGTTCAGGAAGATCCCGGACAGACTGCAGGCAGACTGCTGTCCTGGATTCAGGACTTCGAGTACATCCGTACCGGAGGGGTGAGCGACCTGGTCGGCCCCCTGGCGGTGGCCGTTGAAATGAGCGGTGACTGTGACAGCAGAGGATTGCTGCTGGCCGCGCTTTTGAACCACCTCGGAATAGAGTCGGTGCTTATGGTTTCCCCACGTTTCGGCCATTCGGTGGTCGGAGTGGATGTTGACGGCCCCGGTGCCCGTTTCCCTTTCAATCAGAAAAAATACCTGGTTGCGGAGACCACCGCCAAAGTGAAGCTTGGCCTGATTGATGCCGCCATGGCCGATCCCGCGGGCTGGATAGGGATCGACTTTTTCCGTCATTCAAGATAGGCTGGTAAGCATGGAATTGAACAGCAAACAGCGGGTTTTTCTGAGAAAAAAAGCCCACCATCTGGATCCGGTCATAATGGTCGGCAAACTGGGAATGAATGACGGCATAGTACGCGCGACACAGCGTGCCCTTGATGACCATGAACTTTTGAAGGTCAAATTCGTCGGTCACAAAGAGGAGCGGCAGGAAATGAGCCGCTATCTTGCAGAGGAATGCGACGCCGCTCTTGTCGGCGTAATAGGCAACACCGCCATTATCTTCAGGGAATCGAGAGATCCCGAAAATCAGAACATAAAACTTCCGAAGGCCTGAAGCCCATGATGAATCTGGCGCGTATTCCCGCAGTGCTGGCCGGAACAGGAGCCTCCCGGAATATCGGCAGAGAGGTCCGACGTGTTGCCGGCTCCCGGGCCGGTTTCGCCGTACTGCTCACCGGAGCATCATCCTTTGACAGGAACCCGGCCTCTTCGGATATCCTTGCATCCCTGAAGGATGCGGGCTTTTCCCTTATCCGCCTCAAGCTTGGCGGTGAACCTTCTCCTTCCGATGTGGACCGCTTTGTCGAAGAAATCCGATTGTGCTGCGGCGAAGATGAACGGGTCCCTGTTATCGGAATAGGGGGCGGCAGTGTCATTGATGCCGCCAAGGCTGCCGCCGCCTGTGCGACCATGGATAAACCGGCGGTGCGGTATCTTGAAGGGGTGGGAGACCTCAGCCCCGATGGAACCAGACTGCCCCTCATCGCCGTTCCTACAAGCAGCGGAACCGGAAGTGAAGCGACCATGAACAGCGTGCTGTCGGAGACAGGACCGGAAGGCTTCAAAAAGTCGATGCGCCACAGCTCCTTCATCCCGGACACCGCCATTTTTGATCCGCTCCTGCTCAATGGAGCCGCTTACCCGGTTACCGCCGCTTCAGGCTGGGATGCCGTAACCCAGCTTCTGGAAGCAGCGGTCTCCTCGAAAGCTAACAGACTGACCGATCATTACAGTTTTGCCGGACTGGCCGCTGCCGCTACCGCATTTCCTGCGGTCTGCGCCCTGGCAAAGGAGCCTTCGGCTTTCACAGGTGAAGAGGCTCTTCGAATACGGCTGGAGATGGCAATTGCCGCATTCTATGGTGGTATTGCTCTTGCAAATGCGGGGCTCGGCCTGGTTCACGGTGCGGCATCACCTCTGGGAGCCTTGAGACCGATACCCCACGGGGTGGTCTGCGGACTTCTTTTACCGCCGGCTACAAGGGCAATTCTGAAAAGACTTGACAGCAGTGAAGGGGGAAGGCGCTATGCCGCTGCCGGTTATCTGCTTTCCGGCAGGGCCGTATGCGAAGCCGAAGCATTTGCCCTCTCCTGTTCCGATAAATCAGCGGCTGCCGGACAGGAACTGCTTATGGAGACCCTGAATACCTGGAAGGAGCACTTCCCTCTTCCCTCTTTTACCGGCTACGGTTTTACATCTGAAGAGCTTGCTACCGCAGCGGAAAACAGTTCAATGAAAAACAGTCCCGCTCTTGTACCGGCAGAAGATATCCTTGCTGTGTTTGAAGCTTGTTCCGGGAGGAACGGATGAAACCATTCCTCCCGAAAACCGAGAACAATCAGCGGTAGCTTTCACCCGCCTCAAGGCTGAGTGAAATTGCGGGCTTGTTGCAGATTTCATCGGGACCATAATACTGAATTGCTCCGGGAAAGGTGTAGCTTGTTTTCAGGGCCCACTCTTCCCGTTTGGCGGAAAACGCACGGAAGGGCGCACCGGACAACTCAACAAGGGCTTTGCGGATTACCGGTTTCATTTTCCCGTGCCGCAGTTCCATATTCATCATCATGGTAAGAGGAATCCCCCCTGCCTCCCACTGGTCAGCAGGCTTGCTCAGATTTCTTATGGAAGAAATATAGCCGGTAAGACCTTCCCGGATAAGCACTGCAGCGTTAAAACCGAGAGCGTAGCAGTAGTTTGCATCAAAATTGGAAGGAAAAGCGCAGCGGCCTTCATAACCGAAGAAGTGATGCTGATATGAAAAAGAACCTTTATAGGTGCCTTCATTCTTCAGTTCGTTCAGACGGTCTTCCACCATTTCAATAAGCAGCTGCTCCGTTTCGATGCGGGACACCTGTACATTGCCGTGGGGGTCCCGGTCCATCAGGAGCTGACGCTGAATATTGTAGGGAAGACTGGAGAAGGCGTATGAACTGTCTCTCGTCAGATTCTTGTTTACCCACTCGGACTGATCTTCGAAGGTTCTGAGGGTGATAAAGTGCCTGGCGTGCTCTGCAAGCAGGGTGTTCAGTTCGTTTATAAGAATCTTCATCTCGGGAATAAATTCTATCAGCCCTTCCGGGACAAGTACCACGCCGAAGTTCTCGTTCTGCCTGCTGCGCTCTACAATGACCGAAGTTATCTGTTTGACGATTTCAGAGAGGGTTGTCCGCTTTTCTTCAATTTCTTCACTGATAAGGGCTACATTGGGCCGGGTCTGCAGAGCGCACTCAAGACAGATATGGCTTGCTGAACGGCCCATAAGTTTGATGAAATGCCAGTATTTTTTGGCCGAATTAGCGTCCCTTTCAATATTTCCGATAAGTTCGGAGTAGGTCTTTGTTGCAGTGTCAAAGCCGAAGCTAATTTCAATCTGTTCGTTTTTCAGGTCGCCGTCAATGGTCTTCGGAGCACCGATCACCTGAATGCCCGACTTCTTTTTCTGAAAATACTCAGCAAGCACCGCAGCATTCGTGTTGGAGTCGTCCCCGCCGATGATGACAATTGCACCGATCCCACGGTTCCTGCACACTTCTATACATCGCTCATACTGTTCTTCGGTTTCGAGCTTGGTCCGTCCGGATCCGATGATGTCGAATCCTCCGGTATTCCGGTACTGGTCCACGTATCCGCCGGTCATCTCTATCGCCTTGTCCTCAAGAATTCCCGAAGGCCCTCCAAGGAAACCGAAGAGTTTTGAATCGGCATTGATTTTCTTGAGACCGTCATACAGTCCGGCAATTACGTTATGACCACCCGGTGCCTGACCGCCGGAAAGAATAACACCCACATTGAGGGCATTATAGGTTTTTCTCGTGTCTCCCTGCCTGAAAGTGATGGTGGGGTGACCATAGGTTTCAGTAAAAAGCTGTTTAAGTTCATTCTGATTTGCAATGGACTCGGTCGCCGGTCCGGATACCGTCTCAAGGGTCTCCAGATCTCCGGAAAGTGAGGCCGGTAAAGCAGGCTGATATGCATATCGCTCCTGCTGAAGAGGTGAAATACTCATCTCTGAACTCCTAAAAAGTGGTTTATGTACGCTTACCTGCTTTATACGATGTACGAAGACAGGAGGTCAAGTTATCTCTCCGGACCCTTGCATTCAGGCTATCTCGGATAATTCAACCGGTCCCATGGGACGTACCGAGATGGCTGTGACACTATTTTTTCCGAAATGCCGCTCCATATAGTCCCTGAAGGAGGGGAATACCGCATCCGGAATGTATGCCTGGACCGTACCGGCGAACCCGCCGCCATGTACACGGCAGATCCCCTTGCCGGAATCCGCAATGAAGGAGTCGATCAGGGCCAGAGCGATGCTTACTCCCTGTTCGTCAAGAACCCGGGGTGAAAAAATATTCTGAAGAAGCCTTCCGCTGCTCAAACCGGAGGCAGAAATAATCTCCAGGTAATCATCAATGCGGTCATCTCTGAGGGCCGAAACAGCATTCAGTACCCTGGCGTTTTCAGAAAAGAAATGAAATGCCCGGAGAACCGCCCGGTCTCCTGCGCTTTTTCTGAGCTCCGGCAACGAACTGATCACCATATCCAGGTTTATATCCCGGCATTCACTCTTGCCGAAGAAACGGGCAATGGAACGCATCTCTTCGGGAATTGCCGCATAATCCGGTGTCAGGTCGGCATGGTTACCGCCGGTATGAATAATGGCCAGGGTGTAAGCGCGGGATGAAAACCGGTAATTTATTTTCTCTATGCCGGGATTCGAACCGTCCTTAAAATCAACGGCGATAATTCCGCCCGAAGCGCATGCCAGCTGGTCCATAAGACCGCAGGGTTTGCCGAAATAGCGATTTTCAGCTTCCTGTCCGGTAAGTGCAAGGTTTACCGCGTCTATCCGGTTCTCGTTGTATAGAAATGAGAAGATTTTCCCGATAAGGACCTCAAGACTTGCAGAGGAGCTGAGTCCGGAACCCATTGCAACCCTGCTCTTTATGTAAGCGGAAAACCCACCTGTGCTGAAACCTTTGGCTCGAAGAACAGCCGCGATCCCCCGGACGAGAGAAGAGGAGGTACCTTCTTCGGCTTTTCGGATTTTACCTGAACCGATGTCGATTGAGACCTCTTCGGGAAAATCTTCGGTGACAATCTCCACTATGTTGTCAGAACGGGGGGATACTGCGGCTATCTTATCCAGGTTTATGGCCGCAGCCAGAACGTACCCCCGGTTGTGGTCCGTGTGGTTGCCGCAGAGCTCCGTTCGGCCGGGGCTGCTGAAGAAGTATTGGACCTGCATTGAGAATCTTTCCTCGAATTTGCGGGAAAGGTCCCGGTATTCGGCCATTTCTTTTTCCGAATCCTCTCCATAGAGAAATTTTACTGCTGTTTCCAAATGTACTCTGTTATCCATCTGAATTATTCCTCCATATCCAGGTAGTGCAGGCCGGGAAGTGAGCGTAGTCTGTCGGCACTCTGTTCGGCGGTGAGATCTCTCTGGGGACTGGCGAGAAGCTCATAGCCCACCATATGTTTTTTTACCGAAGCGGAACGGAGCAGGGGCGGAAGATAGTGAAAATGCAGATGCCATTCCGGATAAATATCACCATCGGAAGGGGCCTGGTGAATCCCCATGGAAAAGGGAAAACTTGTCCGGAACAGATTGTCAAAGCGGACACCGAGGTCCCGCATCATCACTGAAAGATGGTCGCGCTCCCTGCCGGTAAACTCGTCAATCGTGCGGACGTGCCTTTTTGGCAGAATCATCACCTCGAAAGGCCAGACGGCCCACCATGGCACAAGGGCTGCAAAGTGTTCATTTTCCAGAACGATACGTTCTTTTTCCTGAAGTTCCTGTTTGAGGTAGTCGCAGAGAAGACAACTGTGATGAGTATCACGCCAGGCTCTCTGCATTGCCCCCTCCTTCTGTGGGATCAGCGGAACTGATTCACTTGCCCAGATCTGGCCGTGGGGGTGCGGATTAGAACAACCCATGGCTGCTCCACGGTTCTCGAAGATCTGAACATAGGAGATGAATGGTTCGGAGGCAAGAGAACGGTATTCCATATCCCAGGTGTCAATGACGGTACGTATTGCTTCCGGTCCCATCCTGCTGAGAGTAAGATCATGACGGGGTGAAAAGCAGACAACCCTGCAGATACCTCTTTCACTGTGGGCTTCAAGCATACCGTTTTTGTGAATTTCGGATTCCGTATCTGGAAGAAGAGCGGCATAATCGTTGGTGAAAACAAAGGTATCTTTGTAAGAGGGATTTTTCTTTCCGCCTGCCCGTTCGTTTCCGGGGCAGAGGTAGCATTCAGGATCGTAGGAAGGCCCTGTTTCTTTTGACGGTTTCTCCCGGGCTCCCTGCCAGGGCCGTGTGGTCCGATGGGGACTGACCAGAATCCATTCACCCGAGAGAGTGTTGTATCTTCGGTGCGGTTTGTCTTTAATTGACATATGTTCTCTCCTGTGTGCAAAAGCACACATAGTATGGAACGAAATCTACAGTTTGACAATGTCTACTGTCCCCAAAATCCCAC